>Ga0182738_1008419_pt1 | contig 10244 bp, 7 predicted proteins | sample eDN5th30CBELigMG_FD_128876 | JGI IMG/M metagenome (GOLD analysis project Ga0182738, IMG submission 128876) | Enriched Miracle-Growth compost microbial communities from Emeryville, California, USA - eDNA 5th pass 30_C BE-Lig MG (version 2)... ... | reverse complement strand
TACGGCTCCACCATGTCTTCGAAGCGGAGCCACTGCTTGTAGAAGTACAGGTCCACGTAAGCGGTGGGGCCGTTGCGGTTCTTGAGGAGGAGCAGTTCGGTAGCGCCTTCCTGGCCAGGCGCGGAGGAGTACAGCTCCTCGCGGTAGAGGGCGAGCACGATGTCGGCGTGCTGCTTCACGGCGCCGAGCACGCCGAAGTCGTCGAGGGTAGGTCTGTTGTCCGGATGCTTGCGCGCGAGGGCGGGGAGGTGGGCCGTGAGTATGATTGCCAGGCGAGCATCGAGCGCCGCGGCCTTGAGGAGGCGGACGGTCTGCGCGAGCTCCTCGTCCTGCGGCGCACGGGGCGAGGGGACGCCCTGCAGCGAGTCGATCACGATGAGCTCCGCCTCGCCTCGCAGCTCGAGCACGCGCTGCGCCAGCTCGGCGGCTCCGCCAGTGCCACTTGCCGTGGCGAGTCGCGATACGGCGGGGAGAGCGTCGCGCATGCGCAGCGCGCCGGATCCGATCGAGGCGCGCACTGTATCGTCGAGCGTGCCACGGCGGATGTCGTCTATCGAAGCGCGACCCTCCATCGCGAGCGCGCGCTCGAGGATGCGCGGGATGTCGCTCTCGCAGGTGATGAACTCCACCTTGTGGCCGGCCGCGCGCGAGCGCAGCGCCATGGCCAGCGCGAGCGCCGACTTTCCCGAGCCCACATCGCCGCCCAACACCATGAGATCGCCGGGGCGCGGGCCGCCGCCGAGGAGCTCGTCGAGACTGGGGTAGCCCGTGGGAATCCCATCGGGCACGGCGGAGCCATCCACCACGGCGTCGACGCGCGTGAGGAGGAGCGTGAGGGGGGAGATGTCAGTGCGTCCGGGCATGGCGCACCAAGATACGTGTGCGCGGTCCGCGCGGCCATACGGAGCGTCGAATGACGACCCGTCGCGGCTGGCAGCAGGGAACGTCCACGGCTACATTCAGCCAGCATGGCGCTTCCTCTCAAATCGGTACTCTGGATAGACGATGAGGCCGATCTCCTCGAGTCTCATCGCATCTTCCTGCGCGAGAAGGGCTTCGAGGTAGACGCCGCTACCAACGCGGACGACGCCGTGGAGATGCTCCGACGGCGCTCGTACGGCATCGTGCTGCTCGACGAGCAGATGCCCGGGAAGCGGGGCCTCGAAGCGTACCGCGAGATCCGCGAGGTGGACCCGCTCCTCCCCATAGTGATGGTCACGAAAAGCGAGGAGGACGCCACGCTCCGCGAGGCGCTCGGCCTCGACGTCCGCGACTATCTCGTGAAGCCGATCAACCCGCGACAGGTGCTCACCGTCATCACGCGGGTGATCGAGGGGCCGAGGATCCGCCAGCAGGCCATCGCGCGCTCCTTCGTGGAGCGCTTCCGCGCGATGGAGCTCGAGCGCGAGCGCACGCTGAGCTGGCGCGACTGGGTCGCCCGCTACACGGAGATGGTGGACTGGGACATCGCTCTTATCCAGGCACGGGAGCAGAGCCTCTACGATTCGCTGCAGGCGCTCTATCCCGATCTGCGACGCGAGTTCGCGGCATTCATGCGCACCGAGTATCCGCGCTGGCTGCGCGAGCTGGAAGGCGACCGCCCGCCGCTCTCGATCGACGTGGTGAGCGAGTTCCTGATCCCGATCCTGGAACAGTCGCCGGTGGCGATGTTCGTGGTGATCGACTGTCTGCGGCTCGATCAGTGGCAGGTGATCCTCCCGCTCCTGGCGCCGCACTTCGAGGTGGAGACCACGCACCACTTCTCCATCCTTCCCACGGCCACGCCGTACTCGCGCAACGCGCTCTTCAGCGGGCTGTTTCCCGCGGAGATCGCCGCGCGATTCCCCGACTGGTGGGGCGAGCGCGAGGACGAATCGCTCAACGCGCACGAGCGCGAGCTGCTCCAGGCGCATCTGCGCGAGCTGAAGGTGGATGCTCCCGTGCGCTACGAGAAGATCTCCTCGGCCGCCGACTCGGCGGAGCTCGAGCGGCGCGTCTCGCGCGCGATTGCGCACGAAGGAGTGAGCGCCTTCGTGTTCAACTTCGTGGATCTGCTCACGCACGGGCGAAGCGAGTCGGCCATCCTGTACGAGGTGGCGCGCGACGAGGTAGCGCTCCGGCAGATCACGCGGCAGTGGTTCGAGCGATCCGTGCTCTTCACGCTCCTCAAGGAAGCGTCGCGCCGCGGCGTGCCGGTGCTCGTGACCAGCGACCACGGGTCGATTCACTGTAACACGCCGGCCACCGTGTTCGCCAAGCGCGACGCGACGGCGAATCTGCGCTACAAGTTCGGCGAGGATCTCCGCGCCGAGCGATCCGAGCATGCGCTGCTCTTCACGAACGCCGACGATCTGCGGCTTCCGCGCCGGGGGCTCGGCGCGAACTCGCTCTTCGCGGCGGGCGACACGTTCTTCGTGTACCCGACCAAGCTGCGTGAATATCAGAGTCGCTATCGGGGATCGTTCCTTCACGGCGGCGTGACTCCCGAGGAAGTGATCCTCCCCGTGGCGCTACTCACTCCGCGTCGCTGAGTGTACTTCTACCGCCGGCTGTTGCGATTCCTCCTCCCCCACAAGTGGAGGATGATCGGAACCATCGTCGCGAACTTCATCGGCGCGGCGCTGGACGGCTACGCGTTCGCGCTGCTCATACCGTTCCTGAACGCGCTGTTCGACAAGCCGCAGCTCCCACTCGGCCAGGGGTGGGTGAACGACTTCCTGCACTTCACGATAGGGAAGCTGTTGGATCCTGCGGACCCGATGGGTTCGCTCAAGCACGTCATCATCATCATCCTGGCCACCGTGGCGGTGAAGAACCTCTTCATCTGGCTGGCGGGATCGTGGGGCGCCGAGCTGCAGGAGTACGTGACGCGCGACCTGCGCGACAGCGTGTACCGGCATCTGCAGCTCCTTCCGGTGGGCTACTTCACGCGCACGAGAACGGGGCAGATTCTCTCGCGCGTGTTGTCGGACACGGAGCAGACGCGCACGCTCATCACGCAGCTCGTGACCAGGGCGCTCTCCGCCACTGCTCTGGTGATCATCTACATCGCCTACCTGCTGGGGATCTCGGTAAGGCTCACGCTCATAGCGTTGGTGGCAGCGCCGGTTCTCACGCTGGCGCTCCAGCCGCTCCTCCGCCGGCTGCGCCGCGGCTACCGCCGCGTGCGGAGCGATCACGGCGAGATGATGAGCGTGTTGCAGGAGAGCGTGAGCGGCGTGCGGTTGATGAAGACATTCGGCGCGGAGCGGCACGAGGAAGCACGCTTCGTGGAGGCGAGCCACCGCTACGCCAGCGGCTCCGTGCGGATGGCGCGCGTGGCGCTCGTGGCGCAGCCGGTTACCGAGACGCTCGGTACGCTCATCACCGTGCTCCTCCTCTGGGTGGGAGCGCACCTGGTGCTGGTGGACGGTTCGTTGCAGGCGTCGCAGTTCCTCGTATTCCTCACCTTCGTGATGCGTCTGCTGCAGCCGCTCAAGCAGCTCTCGCAGATTCCGGCGGTGGCGCAGAACGCGTTCGCTGCCTCGGAGCGACTCTTCGACGTGCTCGACTCTCCCACCGAGCAGGCGCTCGACACCGGCACGCGTACGGCGGACGGCTTCCACCAGGCGCTGACGTTCGAGAACGTCTCCTTCGCGTACGATGAGAAGGAAGGCCCCGTGCTCGAGGGGATCGACCTGGTGGCGCGCCGCGGTGACGTGATCGCGCTCGTCGGGGCGAGCGGGGCGGGGAAGACGACGCTCGTGGATCTCATCCCCCGGCTCTACGAGCCCACCAGCGGCCGGATTGCTCTCGACGGAGTCGATACGCGCGACATCAGGCTCGCGTCGCTCCGCTCGCTCATGGGTATCGTGAGCCAGGAGACGGTGCTCTTCAACGACAGCGTGCGCAACAACATCGCCTACGGAAAGGTCGGCGTGTACACCGACGAACAGATCGAGGCGGCGGCGCGCGCGGCGAACGCTCACTCGTTCATCGCCGAGCTGCCGCAGGGGTACGACACGCCGCTCGGCGAGCGCGGCACGCGGCTCTCCGGCGGCCAGCGCCAGCGCATCGCCATAGCGCGCGCGCTGCTGCTCGATCCGCCGATTCTCATACTCGACGAGGCCACCTCCGCGCTCGACACCGAGTCGGAGCGGCTGGTGCAGGAGGCCATCGACCGGCTCCTCGAGGGGCGCACGGTGCTGGTGATCGCGCACCGGCTCTCGACGATCCAGTACGCGAGCGAGATCCTGGTGATGGATCGCGGGCGGATAGTGGAGCGCGGCACGCATCTCGATCTGCTCGAGCGCCACGGTGCGTACCATCGCCTGCATTCGCTGCAGTTCGGCGACAGGGAGACGGCCGGCCGGAGCTGAAGTGCGGATACTCTTCTACGTGCATTCGCCCGACTGGAACGGAAGCGCCCGCGCGACCGCAGCGCTGGCGCGCGGGCTGAGCGCGCGCGGCCATGCGGTGACCGTGGCGTGTCCCACCGACAGCGTGATCGAGCAGCACCTCGAGCGGGGAGCTTACGAAGTGCTCGAGGTGGACGGCGACGCCAGCGTGGCGTCCGCCGCAGGGCAGTTGCGCCGTGCGCTGCAGAAGCGCTTCGTGCAGGTGGTGTGCGTGCATTCCGATCGCGCGCAGGTGGTGGCGGCGACGGCGTCGCGGCTCGCGGGGCGGGCGGCGGTTCTCCGCCGGGTGGCGGCGGGCGAGAAGCCGATACGGAGCGCTGGCTCGAGTGTGGCGCTCCGCTTCGCGACCACCGGCTTCGTCTTCGCATCCGGGCAGGACGCGCACGCTGCGCCGCCGATGCCGCAGGCGCGACTCAAACCCGTGGTCGTGCCGGTCGGCGTGCGCTCCGCCGTGTACGACTCGGTGCGTCCGGCATCGCGCTCCGCTACCGGAGTGGGTGCGGGGACGCGCGTGCTCGTGTGTATCCACGACGGCGGCGCGCGCGTGCGTGCCGGGAACGTGCTCCGCGTGGTCGCGCTCCTCGCGCAGCGGCACCCGGAGCTGCGGCTGATCTTTCTCGGCCCCGGCTCCGTGGATGCCGACCTCGAAGTGCACGCTGCCGCGCTGCGCATCTCGCGCGTGGTGAGCTTTCTGGGCGAGCGCGATGACTACCTGTCGATACTGGCGCTCGCGGAGCTCGGCTGGGTGGTGTCCAGCGGGGACGATGGCGCGTACGCGCTGCTCGATCTCATGGGGTCGCGGGTGCCGGTGATCGCCGAGCGCGGCACTCTCGCCGAGCAGTACGTACCTGATGGAATCGCGGGGATGGTGCTCCCGCAGGGTGACGCGCACGATACCGCAGCCTCGGTGGCCAGACTCCTCGCGCGCAACGACGAGCGGGTGGCGATGGGAGCTGCCGCGAACGCGCGCGTGGCGCGCGAGTTCACCGAGGAAGCAATGATCGGGGCCTTCGAGAGCGCAGCGGTCGCCGCGAGCGACCGGGCGATCTGGTAGCGCGGTGAGCGACCCGGCACCGGCACCGGCGGCGACGCCCGCACGCGCGGGCGAGCGCAGACCCACGCTCGCGCATCGGCTGGAATACGGCGCGCTGCGCTCGGTGATCGGCGTATTCGGCGCGATGCGCTGGCGCGGCGCGGTGCGCGCGGGCGAAGCGCTCGGCCGGCTCGCCTACACGCCGTTCGGCATACGCCGCGACGTGGTCGAGACGCAGATCGCCGCCGCGTTCCCCGAGGCGAGCGAACGCGAAGTGCGCGACATCGCACGCGGCGCGTTCGAGCACCTGGGGCGGGTCACGGTGGAGACCGCACTTCTTTCACGCGTGGATCAGGCGTGGGTGCTCGAGCTGTTCGAGAGCGTGGAAGGATGGGACGTGGTGGAGCGGCTGCGCGCGCAGGAGAAGGGTCTGATCATGGTGACGGGCCACCTCGGCAACTGGGAGCTGGGCGGCGCGTACATCGCGGCGCGCGGCGTACCGCTCGATGTCGTCGTGCGGCGGATGGGCAACCCGCTCTTCGACGGCTACCTCACGCGCACGCGTTCGCGACTCGGGATGCGCGTGGTGCGCGACCGGGACGCAGTGCGGCGCACGCCGCGCACGCTGCGCGGGGGCGGCGCCGTCGCGTTCCTCACCGATCAGGCGGGGCTCAACCTCGCGTCCACCTTCGTTCCGTTCTTCGGCCGGCCCGCGAAGACACCGCGGGGTCCGGCGGTGTTCGCGCTGCGACTCGGCACACCCGTGGTGTTCGGGACGGCGCTCCTGCTGCCGAGCGGCCGCTATCGACTGGTGTTCGAGGAGATCCCGGTAAGGAACAGCGGTGACCACGATGCCGACGTGGACGAACTGGTGAAGGCGTACACGCAGAAGCTGGAGGAGTGGGTACGCCGCGCGCCGGAGCAGTACTTCTGGCAGCACCACCGCTGGAAGCGGCAGCCCGAAGACACGCCCGCGGAACTGCGCGACCCCGTGGAGGCGAGCCGTGGTTGACATCGATTCAGGGCGCGCAACGCGGGCGGCGATGAATCGAGGGAAATCGCCGGTGCGCCGCGAGTCATGATCCGCTTCGTGTGGCGGCGGCTCGTGCACGACGGGCGGGCGCTCTTCGCGCTGGCGATAATCGCCATGCTGGTTGGTGCGGCGCTCGCGGCACCGCTCATCGCGCGCCACGATCCCGTCGCGATCGAGCTCTCCAACCAGCTCCAGCGGCCGTCGCTCGCGCATTGGATGGGAACTGACTTCCAGGGGCGCGACGTGTGGGCGCGCGTAGTGTACGGCGCGCGCGTGTCGCTCGCGGTGGGCTTCGTGTCGCAGGCGATAGCACTCAGCATCGGCGTGGTGCTCGGGCTCGTGGCCGGCTACTACGGCCGCTGGGTGGACGAACTGGTGATGCGACTCGCCGACATCACGCTCGCCTTTCCCACGCTGCTGTTGCTCATAGCGATGGCGGCCGCGTTCGAGCCGTCGCTCGCGACGGTGTACATCACCATCGGAGTGGTGGGGTGGGCGGGGATGGCGCGGCTGATACGGGGCCAGGTGCTCGTCACGCGGCAGCTCGAGTTCGTGCAGGCGGCGCGTGCGCTCGGCGCGACCGACCGCCGTATCCTCGCGTGGCATCTACTTCCCAACGTGATCGCGCCGGTGGTGATCGCGGCCACGCTCGGCGTGGCGGGCGCGATAATGGCGGAAGCGGCGCTGTCGTTTCTGGGACTCGGCGTACAGCCCCCCACACCGAGCTGGGGATCGATGATCTCGTCCGCGCGCGACCTGATACAGCTACGAACGGCGCCGTGGACCTCGGTATTTCCGGGGCTCGCGATCGGCGCCGCGGTGCTCGGTTTCAATCTCCTGGGCGACTCGCTCCGCGATGCGCTCGATCCACGATTCCTGATGGAGTCGACACCCACGGGCGGCGACTCGGACACACGAAAATGAGCTACGATATCGAAGCACTTCGCAGGAACGAATTCCCATGGGCCGCCCACGGCGACGCGATCTATCTGAACAACGCGGCCACCGGCCCGGTGCCCGCCCGCTCGCACTCCCGCATCACCGACTTCAACGAGCGTCGCACGAAGCCGTACACCATTTCGGACGACGACGAGCTGGATACCATCCGCACCACGCGCGCACTCGCGGCGCGACTGATTGGCGCGTCGCCCGCTGAGATCGCGTGCATGGTGAACACCACGTACGGAGTGAACGTGGCGGCGCGCGCTCTCCCGCTGGAGTCGGGCGACGTGGTGCTGAGCTACGGCCGCGAGTTTCCCGCCAACGTCTATCCGTGGATGGCGCTCGGGCGGCGCGGCGTGCGGCTGGAGCAGATCCCCTGTGATGCCGAGGGGCGTCCGGATGAGGAGCGGCTGCATCGATCGCTGGACATGGGGGGAGTGAAGGCGGTGGCGGTATCGTGGGTGCAGTTCTCCAACGGCTACAGAACCGATCTCGCCGCGCTTGGGCGCGCGTGCCGTGAGCGCGGCATCTACCTCGTGGTGGATGCGATACAGGGGCTCGGCGCGCTCACGCTGGACGTACGCGAATGCGAGATCGACATCCTCGCGTGCGGCGGCCAGAAGTGGCTCCTCTCGCCGTGGGGAACGGGCTTCGTGTACGTGAGAGAGGAATTGGCGCGGCGCCTCGAGCCCGGCGTGGTGGGCTGGATGGCGACGCGCGGCTCGGAGGACTTCAGTCGCCTCATCGATTACGACTTCACCTACTACGACGACGCCCGCCGCTTCGAGGTGGTGACGCTTCCGTATCAGGATTTCGCCGGCTTCAACTCGAGCGTGGGACTGCTGCTCGAGCTGGGGCCGAAAGAGGTGGAGCGGCATGTGCGAGAACTGGTCGACATCGCGGTGGAGTGGGCGGCATTGCGCTCCGACATGCGGCTCATCACGCCGACGGATCCATCGCGCCGCGCGGGGATAGTGGCGATCGTGCCGAAGGGCGACGTGCGTGCTGCGTCTGCGCGGATGACGCAGGCGGGAATCGCGCACTCGCTGCGAGAGGGCGCCATCCGGCTCGCGCCGCACTGCTACAACACGGCGGAGGAAGTGCGCACCGCGCTGGCGGTGATGGTGGGGGAGCAGGGGGACTAGGGCGCGGCACGGCAGGAAGACGCGCGTTCCAAGGCGCGGCGTGAGAGACGTCAATCTTGTAGCTGGAAACATTTGCTTGACATGGCAGGCCATGAATGCATATTGGCCCTTGCCGGCCCACCGCGCCGCAGCCGAACGCGCTTTCCTGAGGGTACTCCGCAAGGGAACGCGGACTTCCCGCAAGCGACGCCAATGGGACCGACGATGCGAATGTAGCGGATGTTTATCTGAGTCGTCCTCACTCTTGCAAGCGAGGTCGCATATGATTCGCGTAGTCCGCCACGCCGGAGGATTGGCCATGCTACTGACCTGCCTGGCAGTCGGTCTCATCTCCTGCCGAGACACCGTCGATCCGCGAGAGTCGAAGCCTGATTCCCGCGTGCAGAAGCAGGAGGCGACGGGACCCGTCACCGTTCTCGAGCTCACGTGCAGGCTTTCCTTTTCCAATGGGGAGAAGGGCGACGTGCACTGCGGCGAGCCGGGAGGAGGAGCGAGTGGGGTGAGCCGGAGCGTGATCCTGCCCTGGTACAGCGAGTATGCTGTCTGGCTCCCCTTCAATCTCGTTAAGGACACGAGCACTCAGACGTGGACATTCATAGCGAGCGTGAAGAACCTGCTGGCCCAACCCATCGGTACCCTGAACGGAACGACTGCGGTGGGAAGCAAGGTGGTCGTGACGTATGGGCCGGTGGCCACGCAGGGGACGGGCGATGTGTGGATCACCAACGCCGATGGCACGGGCAACTTCACCGCGCCGAACCAGCCGTACTTCAACTATCCGTGGATAGTACAGCCACAGCAGATATCGCCGTATCGCGAGATGAAGACCCACGTGCCGAACACGGTGACGGAGGTGACGATCGGGATCGCGATCTCGACGGATTTTCCGGCGACGCAGAGCGTGGCGGCGCTCCCTCCTGTCACCAAGCCGGCTTGGTTTAACGATGATACGAGTTGGGTCAATGGAGGAGGCCTCCCAAATGGATTCCTCAAGAACATTGTGAGTGTACTGTTTAAGATCGGTACTTCACTTCCTGATAGGCAACTTGCTGTAGCCCTCGTAAATGGCAGCGTTGTTGGTGGGATGCGCTTCACGTCAGGGGATGGATATTACTACCTGTACATTCAGGATGACGGCACAGGGAATCAACTGCGTGAAGCTGCCCAGAAGTTGGCGGCACTCGCGCAGGTCGAAGTCGCGGTTCTACCAGTTCGCGTGTCGCCTGCCTATCTAAAACCACACGATGGTCAAGGTTGGACATCGTGGAAACTCTCTCCGGACTCCATCGGGCCGGAGCAGAACTGGTCACTAGAAGCGATAAACGCACCCATGGCATGGGGATGTACCACTGGAGACACCGCTGCATGGGTAGGGATCGTAGATCACGCGTTCGATTCAACTGAGGTCGCGTCAAATGTCATAGCCGGCCGTCGCTTTTTTGGTGTGGATCCAGCGCACTTTCGGCATGGTGGGGCCGTATCTGCGATCGTGGGTGCGCGCGGGGGCAACAATGATTACATCACCGGTGTGATGTGGCGCGCTGGCCTCATCCTTGAGGACCCCGGACAAGGGGCGTGTCCCGAATTCAGTTGACATTCGGGTGATGTCGCATTGATGGCTGCTCAGGCGGCAGCCTCGGTCGTGGTCTTCATCTTCGCTCCAAGCGCTTTCACGAGCAAGTGCAGCTGCTTGT
>Ga0182738_1008417_pt1 | contig 10246 bp, 6 predicted proteins | sample eDN5th30CBELigMG_FD_128876 | JGI IMG/M metagenome (GOLD analysis project Ga0182738, IMG submission 128876) | Enriched Miracle-Growth compost microbial communities from Emeryville, California, USA - eDNA 5th pass 30_C BE-Lig MG (version 2)... ... | reverse complement strand
GAACGAGCCGCCCCTGGGGCCGCCCACGTCCGATTGGGGGTCGCCCTTGCTGTGGGCCATCCGCCGCCGCCGTTCGCTCGCGCACGTCCAGGCCCTGCTCGCGGCAGGAGCCCGGGCGGACGCCTGCACGCAGGATGGCGTGCCGGCCCGCACATGGGCGCTTCGCTTCGGACGGCCCGACGTCGCGGAATTGCTGGGGCATGCGAGCGCCGGCCGCGGGCCCCTGGCCGCGGACGAGGCCTTCGTGGCGGCCTGCGCGCGCGGCGACGCTGCGTCGGCGCGCGCGATCCAGGCGGCCCACCCGGGCATGATCGATGCGCTCGGCGACGCCCAGCTGCGCCTGCTTCCCGAACTGGCGGAACAGGGCTGCGGCGATGCCGTCAGGGCCATGGTGGCCTGCGGCTGGCCCCTGGAGATCCGCGGAGGCGACATCGATGCCACCGCCCTCAACCATGCCGTGTTCCGCGGCGATGCCGGCCTGACCCGCTTCCTGCTTGAGCACGGCGCGGATTGGCGGACGCTGCACGGGTTCGGGGACAACGCGTGCGGCAGCCTGTCCTGGGCCTCGCTCAACGAGCCGGTGGAAGGCGGCGACTGGGTCGGGTGCGCCCGGGCCCTGTGCGCCCACGGCCTGCCGCCCGCGCGACCCGACCCGGGCGGCGCGGACATCGTGCTGGTCGGCGACAGGCGCTACCGGTTCGCGGACGACGTCGCGGACGCGCTGCTCGATGCCGGCGGGCCGCCGGGCCCGGAGGTGCCGCGCGCCCGCAGCTGACGGCAGCAACTTGGGGCTTTCACCTACAACATCGGCGCCGCAGCGGCGCACACTGCCAATGCGCGTGGACGAGAGACCCTCCGGACACGGCGTCGGTGAAACAGGCAGCAGCCTCCGTGAGGCCGCCTCGGCGGCCTCGGTGCATTGCGAAGGGGATGCCCGCCGCAAAGCCAGCAGGCTGCCACCCAGGACCCGGCGCGCCGGAGATCATCCGCCAGCGTGAAAGGGCGCCCCAACGGCGCCCTTTCTCATGTCCGTCTCCGGCAGGATCCCGGCCGCGCCGCTACAGTGACGCGCTTTGCCCGGGAGACACCGCGCCTTGCCGTTCCGCTTCTTCGAAAAGCTGCTTTCCCCCTACCCGCCCGCCGAGCCGGCGCTGCCGCCCAAGGGATTCTTCGCCTTCCTGTGGGCCTGCACCGAGGGCACGCGCGGCGCCGTGGCCTGGATGGCGCTGCTGACGGCCGTCATGTCGGCCTTCGAGGCGCTGCTGTTCGGCCTGCTGGGCCGGGTGGTGGACTGGCTGGCCGGCGTGGCGCCCGGGCGCCTGTGGGCCGAACGCGGCACGCCCCTCGCGTGGCTGGCGGTGGCGCTGGCCGCCAGCATCGTGGTGGTGGCGCTGCAGACCATCGTCAAGCACCAGGTGCTGGCGATCAACCTGCCGATGCGCCTGCGCTGGAACTTCCACCGCCTGATGCTGGGCCAGAGCATGGCCTTCTACCAGGACGAATTCGCCGGCCGCATCACCACCAAGGTGATGCAGACCGCGCTGGCGGTGCGCGACACGCTGTTCGTGCTGGCCGACGTGCTGGTGGCGATGGCGACCTACGTGGCCACCATCGTGGTGCTGGCGGGCGTGTTCGCGGGCGCGCTGGTGTGGCCCTTCCTGGGCTGGCTGGCGCTCTACCTGCTGGCGATGTGGTACTTCGTGCCGCGCCTGGGCCGCATCGGCAAGGCGCAGGCCGACGCGCGCTCGGTGATGGTGGGCCGCGTGACCGACGCCTACACCAACATCGCCACCGTCAAGCTGTTCTCGCACACGCACCGCGAGGCCGCCTTCGCCCGCGCCGCGATGCAGGACTTCGCCCGCACCGGCTACGCGCAGATGCGCCTGGTCAGCGCCTTCGAGATCGTCAACCACGCCCTGGCGATGGGCCTGGTGGCCGGCATGGCGGGCGCAGCCCTGTGGATGTGGGACCACGGCGCCGTCGGCGTCGGCGCCGTGGCCGCCGCCACCGCGATGGCGCTGCGGCTGCAGGGCATGTCGCACTGGATCATGTGGGAGACCACCAGCCTGTTCGAGAGCGTGGGCACGGTGCAGGACGGCATCAACACGCTGAGCCGGCCGCGTGCGGTGGTCGACGCGCCGGACGCGAAGCCGCTGGCCGTCACGCAGGGGGAAGTGCGCTTCGAGGACGTCACCTTCCGCTACGGCGAGGGCAAGCCGCCCGTCATCGACCGGCTGAGCCTGACCGTGCGGCCGGGCGAGCGCATCGGGCTGGTCGGCCGCTCCGGCGCGGGCAAGTCCACCCTGGTGAACCTGCTGCTGCGCTTCCACGACATCGAGTCGGGCCGCGTGCTGATCGACGGGCAGGACATCGCCCACGCGACGCAGGACTCGCTGCGCGCCCACATCGGCATGGTCACGCAGGACACCAGCCTGCTGCACCGCTCGCTGGCCGACAACATCGCCTACGGCCGGCCCGACGCGACGGAGACGCAGATCCGCGCCGCCGCCGAGCGCGCCGAGGCCAGCGGCTTCATCGACCAGCTCACCGACCTGCACGGCCGCCGCGGGCTGGCGGCGCACGTGGGCGAGCGCGGCGTCAAGCTCTCGGGCGGGCAGCGCCAGCGCATCGCCATCGCGCGGGTGATGCTCAAGGACGCGCCCATCCTGCTGCTGGATGAGGCCACCAGCGCGCTCGACTCCGAGGTGGAAGCGGCCATCCAGCAGAGCCTGAACACGCTGATGCAGGGCAAGACCGTGATCGCCATCGCGCACCGCCTCTCGACCATCGCCGCGATGGACCGCCTGATCGTGCTGGACGCCGGCCGCGTGGTGGAGGAAGGCACGCACCGCGAGCTGCTGGCGCAGGGCGGCCTGTACGCGCGGCTGTGGGCGCACCAGAGCGGGGGCTTCCTGGGCGAGGACGATGCGTGGGAGGCAGCAGCGTAGAACTTTTTCCTGTGTCGCTGGCCAGGGTCGCTACCAGGGCCGCCACCACGGCTTGCCGCCGGCCGAGACTTCCTTCAGCAAGCGCTGGATGTTGCGCATCTCGCCGGGCGGGAACGCGGGCCCCTTTCCCGACAGAATCCACTCGTAGGTCCGAGCCGCTTCGTCCCACAGGCGTTGCGCGCGCTGGGCGTCGGCCAGTTCCAGCGCCGCCTGCCGGGCGCGTTGCGCGAAATCCTCGCCTGCATGCCCCGTACACAGGTCCAGCACGCGGCGGCAAGCATCGGCAGCCTCCGCGTGACGGCCCAGCGCAGTCAACGCCAGGGTCTTGTTGCGCAAGGCACGCACCTCGCGCAACCGCACCTGGGGCGTTTGCGACATGTCGCGCTGGTACTCCACCACGCGCTCGTAGGCCGTGATGGCCGACGGGAGATCGCCGCTCTCGTCGATCAGCACCGCACGGTTGTACAGGCCACCGGCCACGGCATCAGCGACTTCTTCATCGCCGTCGCCCTGCCGACCGACGAAATCGGCCAGCAAATCGTAGGCGGCGACTGCGGCCGCACGATCGCCCAGCCGGTTCAAGGCAATGCCCAGATGCACGCAGGCGCGGGAACGCCGGCGGAGAATCCGCGTTTCGGTCTCGGGCCTCAGTGCGGCATCGGCAGTGCGGTCGATCACCTGCTGCGCGGCCTGCGCCAGCGCCTGCCATTGCTTGCCGGACAGCAAGTCGAAACACAACTGCCCAAGTGCGACCACTCCGAGCAAACGTACTTGCGGATCGGTGGCTTGGCTGGCCTGTTCTGCCACCTCACGGTATATCGAAGCAGCTTCATGCAGCTCGCCCTTTCCCGAGATCTCGTCAGCTTCACCCAATCGCGCCAGCAACGGCGCATAGGTCGGATCACGTTTTATACCGGTAACGGCGGCGCTTGCACCCTTGAGTGCGAGCACGGACAGGTTCTCCCGCGCCGCCGCCACCGTTCCACGCAAGTCGCCATCGCCGTCATTCGCAAAACGATCGATGAGCATGCGATAGGCCTGCGCCGCCGCGTCCAGGTCACCGTTGCGCGCAAGGATGCCGCCCTGCCGCAACTGGCGCGTAGCGTCGATACGACGGATGGCAAGGTCGCGGTCCTCGCAGAACACTTGCTCGAAGCGTGCCATGGCGGCCAACGCTCGTGTCTGCCGCCCGGGATCGGTCTCGTTTTCACTCAACGCATCCTGCCATTCGGAGAACAGCGCATTGGCGGCATGCAGGCGGACCTTCGGGCTGGCATCGGCGGCGAAGCGTTCGAGCAAGGCATCGATCTCGCGTGCAGCCTCTTGCGCGTGTCCGCGTTCGCGCAGGTCACGTCCGTACCAATAGCCCGCTTCGGCAATGCAGGCGCGGTGGGCTGTCGTCATCCATTCGCCGACCGGCTCCCGCCGTAACGCCGCGCACACCGCAAGGGCATCGTCGCCACGCCCCAGATCGGTCAGGGCGATGGCGCGGTCCAGGCGCGCACGCGCCACATGCCGCGCGATTTCAGGGTCTTTGGACGATTCAAAGCGCCCGATGAAGGCGGCCAGCGTGGCTTCGCCCTCATGCGGGCGCCGCAGTTGCGTCTGCGCACTACCCAGGCGCAGCCATGCCGGCGCCACGCTTTCCAGCACGCGCGCATCGGCCTCCTTGTCGTAGTGCGACAGCAATGCCTGCCATTGCGCGCATTCCCAATCGGAATAGCGATTCGCGTCGGGCGCAGCCGACGAGATCCAGCGCAGGAAAAACACCGCCAGCCGCGCCCGGACCTCGGGTTGGCCCACTGATGCGAAGCGCGCCAGCAACCGATGCATCACCGCATCGGCAGCCTGCCCATCGGACGCTGCACGGTGCAGGTCGGAGACTTCCCGCGACAGCGCGTCACAGGCCCACAGCGCCGCCAGGTCCAGTTCCTCGTCGCGCGCCTGCTGGAACCATGCATCGAGAACCTCTTGCCCATCCGACGCCAGTACCGCGCTATCCCGGCCAAGGCTGCGCAACGCTTGCAGACGGCCGCGGTGCGCATCCAGGCGATTGACGCGCGGCGCCCCCAGGATGGCATTCACCGGCTCGCCATCCGGCTCGGCCAGATAGGTGTCGAGCAGCTCGACCGCCTGCTGCGGATCGTCGGTGATGGCCGCCGCCAGATAGAGTGCGCGCAGGCGAATCTGCCGCAGTGCCCTGTCATCCGTCGTCTTCAGCCGCTCGGCCAATGCGATGTAGGCCTCCAGCGCCTCGCTCTCGCGTTCCAGTTCGCGCAACCACGCAGCACGCGCCAAAGCAGCCAGGCCATGCAACCGGCGCATTTCGACAGTTTCGTCATCGCCGCCATAACGCACCAGGAATTGTTCGCTGGCGCGCAGGGCATCGACCTGCTGCACGATGTCGCGGCCTTCGTCGGAATCACGGAAGGCCGCGAACTCGATGCGTGCTACCTCCACGCGCAGTTCGGGCTCAGCGGCCAGTGCCCGCGACAGCCGCAGCGCCCACTGCTGCGCCTCGTCGCAACGCCCCTGCGCGACCAGCAATTCCACCAACGCGAGGCCTGCTTGTGCGCGGATATCCCTGCCGCCGGCAGGCAGCGACGATTCATCCAGCAATGCCGTCAGCCCTTCCTCTGCCGCCGCATCGTTGCCGGCCTCAATCATGGCTCGAATCCGCTGCCAGTCTTCTCTCTGCATCTCCATTCCTCCTCCCATGTTGACGCGGGGCGGCACGGAATTCCCCTTCGGCAATCAGTTGCCGGCAAGGGCACGGCGCGCGCAGACAGATGTCGTGGCGCACCCGCCATTGCCGCCATGCACGACCATCATTTCCCCGTTCCCGGAGACTTGCCCTGTTGCCACAACGCCCTCTGGATTTCGTCATCCATGACGCACTGCTGCATGATCCGTTCGGGCAATCCCTCCAGCATCATGCCCGCGAACTCCGGCGGCGGTGCCCGCAACTCACTTCCTGCTGGCGATGACAGAAACATCCGTATCTCGCGCCTGCGGTCTTCATCCAGCCTCTTCAGCCAAGCCTCCGTCTCATCCGGCGAGGCCTGCATGGCACCGGCGTGCCGGAAGAACTCCTGCCCTGCTGGCAAGTCCGCGAACTCGAGCAGATCGCGGATGTTGGCCTCGCCGCCAAGCCAATGCACGAGGCCTGCCTGCCTGCGTTCGTACATCACCGCATCGAACTCGCCGAGAAAGCACTCCGCGTACGCCTTCTCCCAGGCCGGCCACGGCGCATCGCCCTGGTCGAGATCATCGAACCTCTGGATAAGGTCGGCCTTGAAATCGGAGAACGATTTCCCGGCAAGTTCGGCCGCACGGTTCCGCACCTTGCCAACCCATCGATCAAAGCCGACAAGTGCCCCGGCACGTTCGATGGCGGCATCACCCAGCGCGCCCGCGCCGGACCCCATTGCGGGAACATGCACCGCCGTTGCGATTGCGAGCCCTGCGATCCATCGCGCCAAACCACACGGCGTCCTCATGCCCGCTCCTGCCGGTCGACTCGCGCGATCACGCCGCCAGCGGGACCGTGCATGTGCCGAACGCCAGCCAGTGCCTGCGACACCCACCGCGCCCAGCCCCGCGCCTCGTCGCAACGCCCCTGCGCTACCAACCGTTTGACCAGCACGAGACCGGCTTGCGCAAGAATGTCGCCGCTGCCTCCTCCTCGCTCTGGCAGTTCTGCCAGCAGCGCAGGCAGCCCCGCCTCAGCTGCCTGGTCGTCGCCAGCATCGAGCATGGCCTGTATCGTCTGCCAGCTTTGCTCCAGTGCGCTTTCCTGTGTCGTGCTCATGACGCTGTTCCTCCCCTGATGGCCGTCTCCGGATTCGTCCGGCAGCCACGTCTTATAGCGGAGAGGCGACAGCGCAACCGCATCTCCACCGGCAGAATTGGTCGATAACGTCACGGTCGGCCGCACCGTGCGCGTACTACAGTACGCGGAACCCATGAAAACCCTGCTGATCGTCTACCACAGCCTCACCGGCGGCACGCAGCAGATGGCCGAGGCCGCCGCAGAGGCGGCCCGGGCGCAGGAGGGCGTGGCGGTGCGCCTGCAGCGCGCGGTGGACACCGGCCCGGACGACCTGCTGGCCGCCGACGGCTACCTCTTCGGCACGCCGGAGAACCTGGCCTCGATGGCCGGCCTGATGAAGGACTTCTTCGACCGCTGCTACTACCCGGTGCTGGGCCGGCTCAACGGCCGTCCCTACGCCGCCATGATCTGCGCCGGCAGCGATGGCCAGAACGCGCTGCGCCAGCTGGAGCGCATCGCCACCGGCTGGCGCCTGCGCAGCGTGGCGCCGGGGCTGATCGTGTGCACCCACGCGCAGACGCCGGAGCGCATCTTCGCGCCCAAGCAGATCGGTGCCGAAGACCGCGCGCGCTGCGCCGACCTGGGCGGCGCGCTGGCGGCCGGGCTGGCGCTGGGCGTGTTCTGAAGCGATCGGGCACCGCCCCATTTCTATGGTCCAATTTCGGGTTCCGCGCGCCCGCGGGCGGCCCGCGCCACCCTTTCCCGACCATGAGCACCATCCTCCAATCCCTCCCCACCGGCCAGAAGGTCGGCATCGCCTTCTCCGGCGGCCTGGACACCAGCGCCGCGCTGCTGTGGATGAAGAAGAAGGGCGCCCAGCCCTACGCCTACACCGCCAACCTGGGCCAGCCCGACGAGCCCGACTACGACGAGATCCCGCGCAAGGCGCTGGCCTACGGCGCCGAGAAGGCGCGCCTGGTGGACTGCCGCCAGCAGCTGGTGGCCGAAGGCATCGCCGCGCTGCAGGCCAGCGCCTTCCATGTCTCCACCGGCGGTGTGCCCTACTTCAACACCACGCCGCTGGGCCGCGCCGTCACCGGCACCATGCTGGTGGCCGCCATGAAGGAGGACGACGTCAACATCTGGGGCGACGGCAGCACCTTCAAGGGCAACGACATCGAGCGCTTCTACCGCTACGGCCTGCTGACCAACCCCGGCCTGAAGATCTACAAGCCCTGGCTGGACCAGACCTTCATCGACGAGCTGGGCGGGCGCAAGGAGATGAGCGAGTTCCTCATCGCCAACGGCTTCGACTACAAGATGTCGGTCGAGAAGGCCTATTCCACCGACTCCAACATGCTCGGCGCCACGCACGAGGCCAAGGACCTGGAGCACCTGAACAGCGGCATCCGCATCGTCAACCCGATCATGGGCGTGGCCTTCTGGAAGCCCGAGGTGGAGGTCAAGCCCGAGGAGGTGCGCGTGCGCTTCGAGGAAGGCCGCCCGGTCGCCCTCAACGGCAAGAGCTTCGACGACCTGGTCGCGCTGATGGAAGAGGCCAACCGCATCGGCGGCCGCCACGGCCTGGGCATGAGCGACCAGATCGAGAACCGCATCATCGAGGCCAAAAGCCGCGGCATCTACGAGGCCCCCGGCATGGCGCTGCTGCACATCGCCTACGAGCGGCTGGTCACCGGCATCCACAACGAGGACACGATCGAGCAGTACCGCATCAACGGCCTGCGCCTGGGCCGCCTGCTCTACCAGGGCCGCTGGTTCGACCCGCAGGCCATCATGCTGCGCGAGACGGCGCAGCGCTGGGTGGCGCGCGCCATCACCGGCGAGGTGACGCTGGAACTGCGCCGCGGCAACGACTACTCGCTCCTCGACACCGAGTCGCCCAACCTCACCTATGCGCCCGAGCGCCTGAGCATGGAGAAGGTGGAAGACGCGCCCTTCTCCCCCGCCGACCGCATCGGCCAGCTGACCATGCGCAACCTCGACATCGTCGACACCCGCGCCAAGCTGGCCACCTACGTGCAGGCCGGCCTGCTGGCCAAGCCGGAGGGCACCGAGCTGCCGCAGATCAAGGACGCGTCACGCAAGTGAAACGGACGGCTTGCGTGCCAAGCCGACAGAAAGAAAGGGCGGCCCGCGAGGCCGCCTTTTTCTTTGCCACGGCGACCGTCGCCAACGTGCGCGTCCCACGGCCGCCGCGCGGCTAGAGTCGGATCCGACCGGCGCCCTGCGGCGCGTGCAGGAGACAAGGCCCATGAGCATCAGCGAGCCCCGCCACGGCGAACACCTCGACGTCCTCATCATCGGCGCCGGCGTCTCCGGCATCGGCGCGGCCTGCCACCTGCGCCGGCACCTGCCGGAGCGCCGCTTCGCGGTCGTGGAGGCCATGGACGGCTTCGGCGGCACCTGGCGCACCCACCGCTACCCGGGCGCGCGCTCCGACAGCGACCTGTACACCTACGGCTACGGCTTCAGGCCCTGGCGCGGCCGTGCGCTGGCCACGGCCGACGAGATCCGCGCCTATCTGGCCGGGACCATCGACGCGAACGGCCTGGCGCCGCACATCCGCTACGGCCTGAAGATGGTCGCGGCGGACTGGTCCTCCAGTGAACAGCGCTGGACGGTGCGGCTCGTTCGCCAGGCCACCGGCGAGACGTCGACGCTCACCTGCCATTTCCTGTGGCTGTGCCAGGGCTACTACGACCATGCCAAGGGACACCTGCCCGAATGGCCGGGCATGGAGCGCTTCGCGGGCCCCCTCGTCCACCCGCAGCATTGGCCGCAGGACCTGGACTGCGCCGGCCGGCGCGTGGTCGTGATCGGCTCCGGCGCCACCGCGGCCACGCTGGTGCCGGCGCTGGCCGGGCAGGCGGCGCACGTCACGCTGCTGCAGCGCTCGCCCACCTTCTTCATCGCCCGCGGCTGGGAGCACGAACTCGCAGCGCCGCTGCGCGCGCTGGACATTCCGGAGGAATGGTTGTTCGAGATCCTGCGGCGCGCGCACATCGCCCGCCAGGCCGAACTGACGCGCATGTCCTTCGAGCAGCCCGAGGCGCTGCGTGCCTGGCTGGTCGAGCAGACCCGCGCGCTGCTGCCCGAGGGCTTCGACGTGGAACGCCACTTCAATCCCGCCTACCGCCCCTGGCAGCAGCGCCTGGCCGTGGTGCCCGACGGCGACCTGTTCGCCGCGATCCGCGAAGGCACGGCCAGCGTCGTCACCGACGCCATCGAGTGCTTCGACGAGACCGGCATCGTGCTGGCCGGCGGCGGCCGGCTGGATGCGGACGTCGTCGTGGCCGCCACCGGCTTCGATCTCTGCCTGTTCGGCGGCGTGCCGTTCGCCGTCGACGGCGCGCCGGTGGACCTCACGCGCCGCGTCACCTATCGCGGCCTGATGATCGAGGGCCTGCCCAACCTGGCCTACGTGCAGGGCTACTTCCGTTCGAGCTGGACGCTGCGGGTGGACCTGGTGTGCGGCTTCGTCTGCCGCCTGCTCGACCACATGGCG
>Ga0182738_1008416_pt1 | contig 10247 bp, 5 predicted proteins | sample eDN5th30CBELigMG_FD_128876 | JGI IMG/M metagenome (GOLD analysis project Ga0182738, IMG submission 128876) | Enriched Miracle-Growth compost microbial communities from Emeryville, California, USA - eDNA 5th pass 30_C BE-Lig MG (version 2)... ... | reverse complement strand
CTCGCAAAAGTTGGCGGGACTTGACCATCCAAGCTTACACCATCCGCCACTCGGCGGCAAAATCCCGCTTGTCGGAATTAACTGCGAAACCTACCGTCGGGTGACAGGGGGGCCGCCCCTACAAGGCGGCTTGTTGCCGAGTGTGTCGCCCGTGTCGCTCTCCGCGGCGACGGCCGGAATGATGCACTCGCTGGCGCTTCGGGCTGGTATTCGGGTTGCGCGTCTCTCGATACCAGCCCGAAGCGCCAGCGAGTGCGTTCTCGCCGGCTCATGACAAGTTAGGCGATGTGGTTAATACGGAATCGCCCGAAGATCACTTCTTAGACGGGCTCCCCGTCGGGTTGGAGGTCGTCGTCGTCCGGGCGGGGCGGGCCGGGGTCGAACCAGGCGTAGGTGGCGGGGATGACCAGGAGCTTCAGCCCGGTGCTGGTGAGCAGGCCGCCGATGACCACGGTGGCGAGCGGGCGCTGAACGTCGGCGCCCGAGCCGGTTGAGAAGGCCATGGGGATGAAGCCGAGGCTGGCCACCAGGGCCGTCATCAAGACCGGCCGGAGCCGGTTCATCGACGCGCCGGCGACCGCTTCGCGGACCGGCTCGCCTCGCTCGACCCGCTGGCGAATCGCCGCGACGATGACCAGGCCGTCGAGAACCGCGACTCCCGAAAGCGCGATGAAGCCAACCCCCGCCGAGATGCTGAGGTTCATGTCGCGCAGCCAAAGGGCCAGGATCCCGCCGATCGCCCCCAGGGGGACCGAGAGGAAGATCAACGCGCCGAGCTTCACCGACCCGAAGGAGCCGTAGAGCAACAGGAAGATCAAGGCCAGGGCCACCGGGACGACGATCATCAGGCGCTGGGTCGCCGATTGGAGGTTCTGGAAGGTTCCGCCCCATTCCAGGTAATAGCCTTTGGGAAGGTCAACCTCCCGGGCGACGCGCTCTTGAGCCTCGGTCACGAAGGTGGCCAGGTCGCGGTCGCGGACGTTGGATTGGACCATCGCCCGGCGCTGGCGGTCCTTCCGCCAGATTTCGTAGGCCCCGTCCTCCAGGCCGAAGTCGGCCAGCTCCGAGAGGGGGATCATCCGTCCCATGGGGTCGGCGATCTTCAGCCGCTTGATCGCCTCGACATCGTCGCGGGCCGAGGGCTCGAACCGGACCTGAAGGTCGAACGTTCGCTGGTTGGCGATCACCTGGCCGACGACCTTTCCGCCGAGGGCCGAGACGACGTCTAGGATGTCGGCGGCGTTGATCCCGTATCGCGAGATCCGTTCGCGGTCGATTTGGACCCGGAGAAACGGCAGGCCGCTGAGAACCTGGGCGCGGACGTCGGCCGCTCCGGGAGTGGCCTCCACCGCCGCGGCGACCTCGTTGACCTTGTCTTGAAGAACTTCGAGATCGTCGCCGTAGACGCCGATGCCGATGTCGGCCCGGACGCCGGCGAGCAGTTCGTTGAATCGCAGGTCGATCGGTTGGCTGAAGTTGAAGAACGCGCCGGGGAGTTCGCGGCGGAAGACCACCTCCATGCGCTGGATGAGCTCGTCCTTCGTCTCCTTGGGCTCTCCGGTATGGAGCAAATCCAGCAGCGGGTGGATTGGCTTCAGCGCCAGGTCGACCCAGGTTTCCTCGGGCTTTTTGAGGAAGATCAAAACGTCGGACTGGTTGACGCCGGCGGGGTCGAGACCGATCTCGGGGCGGCCGGTCTTGCTGACGACCGCCTCGATCTCGGGAAACTCCGCGAGCAGGGCCTTCTCGACGCGGGTCGAGTCGGCCAGGCTCTCGGAAAGCGAGGCGCTGGGGGGCCGGGTGACGACCACGACGAGGTCTCCCTCGTCGAGCTTGGGAATGAATTCGCCGCCCAACTGCAAGGCGATCGGCATGGTCGCGGCGAAGACCGCCAGCGCCGCGACGGTCACGAACACCGGCCGGTCGAGCGCGAACTTGAGCGTGGGCCGGTACGCCCACTTCGCCAGCTTGACCGGCGGGGTCTCGTTCTCCGAGGCGCCCGGCTTGAGGATCAGCGACGCCAGCACCGGCATCGCCGTGAGACTCAAGAGCAGCGAGCCGGTCAGGGCGAAGACGACCGTTAGCGCCATGGGCCGGAACATCTTCCCCTCGACCCCCTCAAGCGCTAGAAGAGGCAGGTGGACGATGGTGATGATCGCCACGCCGAAGACCACCGGCTTGCGGACTTCGAGCGCGGCCTCGCGCACCACGTCGATGGATCTGCGGTTCTTATCGGCGTGGGCCAGGTGGCCGACGCAGTTCTCCATCATGATGACCGAGCTGTCGACGATCAGGCCGAAGTCGATGGCCCCCAGGCTCATCAAGCTGCCGGCGATCCCGTAGTAAACCATCAGGTTGCCGGCGAAGAGCATCGAGAGCGGAATCGTCAACGCGACCACCAAGCCGGCCCGGAGGTTCCCCAACATGGCCAGCAGGACGGCCACGACCAAAAGTCCACCCTCGGCCAGGTTCGACGCGACGGTGGTGATGGTCCGGGTGATCAACTCGGCGCGGTCATAATAGGCCTCGACGACGACCCCTTCGGGCAGCCGCGGGCGGATCTCCTCAAGCTTGTCCTTGATCCGGTTGACGACGACCCGGGAATTCTCGTCGGCGAGCATCATGACCGTGGCGGTGACGATCTCTCCGCCGCCGTCGCGGGTCACCGCGCCGTTGCGAATCAAGGGGGCGTATTGCACGTCGGCCACGTCTCGAATGTAAACCGGCGTGCCGCTGGGCGTCCCCTCCAGAACGATGTTGGCAAGGTCGTCCAGGTCGCTGACCAGGCCCACGGCCCGGATGACGCGCTGTTCGCCGAGCCGCTCCAGATAACCGCCGCCGGCGTTGCTGTTGTTCTGCCGGATGGCCTCGAAGACCCGGTTGACAGAAATGTTGCGGGCCATCAGGCGCTCGGGGTCGAGCCGAACCTCGTAAGTTTGCAGCTCGCCGCCGAAGGCGTTGACCTCGACCACCCCGGGGACGCTCTTGAGCGGTCGGGCGACTTCCCAATCAAGGATCGTCCGCAGCTCCATGTTGGTTTTCGGGCTCGCCGCGCCGGGGGCGTTTTTAATCTCGATCTGGAAGATCTCTCCCAGGCCGGTGGAGATCGGTCCCATCTCGGGCTGGCCGAATTCCGGGGGGATCGACGAGCGGACGTCGACCAGGCGCTCGCCGACCTGCTGGCGGGCCCAGTAGATGTCGGTCCCCTCCTCGAAGACGATCGTCACCCCCGAGAGGCCGAACTGCGAGAACGAGCGGACCTCCTGAATTCTCGGGATCCCGTTCATCGCGTTCTCGACCGGGATCGTGATGAACTGCTCCACCTCCTCCGGGCCCAGAGCCGGAGAGCTGGTCAGCGCCATGACCTGGACGTTGGTGATGTCGGGCACCGCGTCGATCGGCAGGCGGACCAGCGACCACGCGCCCGACGCCACCAAGGCCCCGAGAAGCAGCAGAACAAGAGGACGATTGCGCAGCGACCAGTCAATAAGTCGATCAAACATGATGAAGTTCGGGAGGGTCCGTTGAGGGGGAGGGAAGTCGGAAGGCGAGCGGGGGGCGTGAGCCCCCTGTCCGGCGGCGGGGGTTGGGCGAAGACAGGGGGCTCGCGCCCCCCGCTCGCCTGGAAGCCGTTTTTAACCGGCGTCGTCCGCCTACTCTTCGGACGAGGCCATGCGGATCCACTCGGCCTTGAGCTTGAACGCTCCCCGGGTCACGACCTCGTCGCCGGGCTTCAAGCCCGAGAAGACCGCGACGCGATCTTCGCCGGGGCCCCGGGTCTTGACCTCGCGGAGTTGGAACTCCTCGGGGCCGGTTCGCGCGAAGACGATCCAGCGCTCGTCGTCGGAGACCAACGCCTCGCTGGGAATCGAGGCGGCCTTCTCGTTGGATCGAACCGAGAGATCCACATCGATGTACATTCCCGGCTTCAAAAGCCGGTCGGGGTTCTCGGCCCGGGCCAGCAGCGTGACGGTCTGCGTCTTCTCGGTCACAAGGTCGCCGGTGTAGAGCAACTTCGCCTCGAACCGACGCTCGGGATAGGCGTCGGAGGTGAAGCCGATCGTCACGTCCTTGTCCTCGTGAATGTGGGCGAGGTTGCTGGGGTTGATGTTCGCCTCGATCCAGACCCATTCGAGGTTCGCCAGGGTGAAGATGCGGTGGGCGACATCCACGGGGACGCCCGGCACCACCAGCTCGCGATCCAGGATCGTGCCGTCGAACGGCGCCTTGAGCTTGTAGAGGCTGGCGGGCTGCTCCAGCGGCGAGACGGCCGTGGCGAACGCCACGACCGAGGCCCGGCGCGCGGCGGGGTCGGAGGGGAAGGAGGCGGCGCCGACCTTCAGCCTGGGCTTCAAGGCCTTGGGAACGTAGTCGTCGTCATCGGGATCGACCCCCAGAACCTGGAGCTTCTCGCGGGCGACGAGCACGGCGGTCTCGGCCTGGCGGAGCGCCTGCTGGGCCCGGATGTTGGCCAGCTCGGTCTCGTAACCCATTTGGTCCATGAGGGTTTGGTAGGTCGCCAGATCGGCGTCGAAGCGGGCCTTGCTCTCCTCGATCTGCTGGCCCCGGATGATCTCCTGCTGGTACAGCTCGCTCTTGCGATTCAGGTTGGCCTTGGCGAGCCGCTGGGCGGTGTACGCGGTCATCAGGCGCTCGCGGTTGGCGCCGACCGGCTTGTCGGCGAACCGGTCGTGAATCTCTTCGGGAGAATCCTCGGCCTTCAGCCGCTCGATCAATTCGTTGGTGTTGTTGAGGACCGTCTCCTGCCAATTGGCCTGGGCCAGGGCGATGTCGAGCGCCTGCAAATTCATCAGCAGGTCGAGCCGGGCCTCGCCGACCAGCGAGCTTTCGATCGTCGCCAGCACGTCGCCGGCCTTCACGTCCTGGCCGATCCGAACGGCGACGCTCCGCACGATCCCTGGGGCGCGGGGCGTGATGAAGGCGAACTGGTGCTCATCCGGCGCGATTCGCCCCGGGACCCGAACCAGGACCGTCTCCGGCTCAAGCCGAACCGGCTCAACCTCGATTCCGATCACCTTTTGCTGGTCCGCGGTGATCCGAATGGTGTCGTCGTCGACGGCGGGGACCGACGCGACGGCCGCGACCGGGACGGGGGAGGCGGAGGAAGCCGTCGAGTGCGGAGTCGAATCGCCCCGCCCCCGCAACGCCCAGGCCGCCGTCGCCGACGACGCGAGCGCGATTGCTCCGACAAGCCAAACCTTGCGAGACCTGAAAAAACTCGGCGCGTCCAATGTCATGATTCCTCAATCAGCCCTGGCGTAAGACTCGCGTCTTCCCGGCGTCCACCCATGGGCGGCCCGTGGAAGAGAGTGTTCGTTGCGGGTCGATTGGTATTATTCAGCCGCCTCCCGAGTTTTGTCCACGAGATCCGGACATCATTAACGATTATTTATTTTGGGGACTCCCGGGCGCGGTCGCCGATCGCGAAAGCCGCACTGGTCAAACGCGGGCGCCTGTCGTAAATAATCGTCTGGGGAGCGGTTCCGGCGGCCTCGCCGGGCCTCCTTTAATGTTGCCTGAGCCCGAAGGGAAGTCGCGCATGGTCGATGATCGCCTGGAAACGGACGCCGAGGCTCGCGCCGAGGGTTTCTGGTCGCGCCTCCTGCGCGGGCTTGGCCTGCATCGGCCCGAGCTTCGGGCGTGGGCGATGTACGACTGGGCCAACTCGGGGATGGTCTGCACGATCATCACGGCCGTCTTCCCCATCTATTATTCGAAGGTCGCCTGCGCGGGGATCGCGCCCGAGAAGGCGTCGGGAAGGCTGGCGATCGCGACGACCATCGGCATGGTCATCATCGCCGCGCTCTCGCCGATCTTGGGCGCCTTCGCCGACCACACGGCCCGGAAGAAGCGGCTGCTGGGCGGCTTTCTGGCGATCGGCCTGGTTTCGACGGGCTTGATGTACTTCATCCACACCGGGGATTGGCTGCTGGCCTCGGCCCTGTTCATCCTGGCGAACATCGGGGCCAACGGCAGCTTCGTCTTTTACGACGCCCTGTTGCCCCACGTCGCGAAACCGGAGGAGATCGACCGGGTTTCCACGGCCGGGTACGCGTTGGGCTACATCGGCGGCGGGGTCCTTTTGGCCCTGAACCTGGCGTGGATGCTCAAGCCCGAGTGGTTTGGGCTACCGTCCGGGCCGGGACTGACCGAGGCTCAGGCGACGCTGCCGGCTCGGTTGGCCTTCCTGTCGGTGGCGGTCTGGTGGTTCGTCTTTTCGATCCCGCTGTTTCGGCGCGTGGCCGAGCCTCCCGCGCGGCCGGCCGAGGAGCGCTGGCTGAACGTCCATCCGATCCGGGCCTCGCTGACGATCCTCGGCGAGACGGCCCGGGACCTTAGGCGGTTTCGGCAAGGGTGCCTGATGCTCCTGGCGTTCCTGATTTACAACGACGGCATCGGCACGATCATGAGAATGGCGGCCATCTACGGCGCGGAGATTGGCATCGAAGAGGGGACGATGATCAAATCGATCCTCTTGGTGCAGTTCGTCGGCGTGCCCTTCTCGTTCGTCTTCGGGGCGCTGGCGGGGCGGCTGGGCGTGAAGCGGTCGATCATGCTCGGCCTATTGGTCTACGTGGCCGTCTGCGTCGTCGGCTACTTCATGAAGACGGATCGAGACTTCTTGATCCTGGCTGTTTTGGTGGGGACGGTGCAGGGGGGGACGCAGGCGCTCTCGCGGTCGCTCTTCGCGAGCATGATCCCCCGGAGCAAGTCTGGGGAGTTCTTCGGCTTCTTCGCGGTCGTCGAGAAGTTCGCGGGGATCTTGGGGCCGGCGATGTTCGCCCTGGTGAACTTCGCGACCGGGTCGAGCCGCGGGGCCATCCTCGCGATCATCGCCTTCTTCGTCGTGGGAGGGCTGCTGCTGGCCTTCGTCGATGTCGAAGAGGGCCAGCGGCAAGCCCGCGAGATCGAACTGGACCTCAACCCTGGGGCGCCGGTTTCGGCCCCAGCCAGCTCCGGAGGGTGATGTACCACGACGTGCCCATATAAAACGCGGGGTAGATCAGCGAGATCCCCGCCAGGGCCACCGTCTGCGTCGAGATTAGGCCGTCACCCCGAGAGGGCAGTTGCCAGGCCAGGAGTCCAACCAGCACACCCCAGGCGATGCCGGTCAGGGTGGCAAACCGGTTCAACTTCCCCGGCTGCGAGGGGTAAAGGTGCTTCACCGGCACGAAGGTCAGGAAGGCCAAAATCAGGAGGATCCAAAGGGCCGCCTGGGGAGGGATCGGCAGGGCGTAGAGATAAAGCGCCACGATGTTCCAGAGCGACGGGAAGCCAAGGAAGAAGCCGTCGGGCGTCTTGATGTTCACCTGGCAGAAGCCGTAGGCGCTGGCCAAAAGCGGGACGATCAGCCAACCCTCCTGACCTTCGGGCAAGATCCCGGCCCGCCAGATCAAGAGCAGGGGGAGGAACGTGTAGGTCAGGAAGTCGGTAATGTCGTCGAGCCGCCGGCCGTCGAAGTTGGGGATCGCCTCCTTGATCCGCACGGCGCGGGCCAGGGTGCCGTCGGTGGCGTCGACGACCGTGGCCAAGAGCATCAAAAGGAACGACCAGCGGAAGGCGTCGGGCCCGCCGTTGACCAGCAGCGAGACGATCACAGCGGCGATCGCCAAGCCCGAAGCCGTGTACAGGTGGACGCCCCAACCGAGAACGCGGCGAATCATGCCGGGGCTCGTGGTCCCCGCCGCGTCAAGATTCGGCGCAAGTGTTTCGACCATGGCGCGGAGTCCCCAAAATTCGATCGGAATCGCGTGAACCGGGAAAAGATGCGGCGTCAGGACGTTTCCCCCGGCGCCAGTTGAGCCACGACGCCCGACGTCGGGCTGGAATAATCGAGGTCGGTAGCCGAGGCGGAGTCGGTCGAGGGTTCGGCCGCGTGCTCGGGCAAAACGCCTCGGCGCGTCCGACCCACCATTAGATAATACGCGGCGCCAATGGCCAAGAGTCCAACCGTGGCCAAAACCGCCCCGAATCGACCCACCGGATCGTCACCATAGATCGAGGCGCGCGGCCAGCTCATGTTGACCACCACGAAACAGCCCCAAAGCACCGCCGCGATGTTCACCGGCAGCGCCCAGCGGCCCAGACTGAATCGGCCGTCCGCCTCCGCTCCGGCTCCGAAGCGATTGTCGCCGGATCGAAGTCGAGACAGCAAGAGCGGAAACGTGACCATCAGGTACGCAAGGTTCGCCCAGACCAGGGCCACCGAGCAAAGCGTCTCGACGATCCGGGGGGCGTTGACGTTCACCAAAAGAATCGCCGCGGCGAGCACCCCGGTGACAACCGCGGGCGCGATCGGCGTGCGGGTCTCCCCCGTCACCTTCGCCAGCGTCCTGGCGAACGGCAGGCTGTTGTCTCGGGCCATCGCGAACATCAGCCGAACCGTTCCCGCGTGGACGGCCAGGTCGCAGACGATCACCGCGAAGACCACCTCGATCAGAAAGAGCGTGCCCAGCCAAGAGCCCAGGACGCTCTTGATGATCCCCGGCAGTCCTCCCGAGATCAGGCCGGCGGACGGGTCGGACGGATCAATCATCGCCATCAAACCCGTGGCGATCAAGAGCCCTCCCGCCAGCCCCGCCGCCGCCAGGGCCGTAAGGATCGCCTTGGGCGCCCGCTTGCGGGGGTTGGCCGTCTCTTCGGCCAGCGTGCCCGCGGTGTCGAAGCCGTAAAGGACGTACGAAGCCATCACGGCCGCCGCCAGGAACGAGGTGAAGTATCCCCCCGGCTCTCCAGCGCCTCGCCCTTGGGTGTCGAGCAGGATCGCCGGCCCGCGACGGGCGCTGAGGGCCAAGAGGACGATCAAGAGGATCACCCCGGCCAACTCGGCGCAGACGCCCACGTTGTTGATCCAGGCCATCAGCCGGACCCCCACCGCGTTGACGACCGTCGTGAAGAGGATCAGCGAACAGCCTAAAAGGACCGCGTTCTTGGCCTGGTCAACCGGCGAGGAGCCGTCGCCAATCCACTGGAACCAGCCCGAAATCTGCGGCAGCGTCCCTTGAAGCGCCAGGGCCACCGACGCCAGGGAGAGGATCGAGCAAGCCAGATAAACCCAGCCGGTCAGCCAGCCCGCCATCGTCGAGCCGACCCGTTTGGACCACTGGTAGACGCCCCCGGAAAGCGGGTACGCCGCCGCCAGCTCCGCGAAGCAGAGCGCCACCAGGAACTGGCCGAGGAAGACCATCGGCCAGGTCCAGAAGAACGCCGGCCCGCCCCCCGCGAATCCCAGATAAAACATCTGGAAGACACCGGTTAGGATCGAGATGTACGAAAACCCGGCCGCGAACGACGAGAACGTCCCCAGCGAGCGATCGAGCTCTTGCTTGTATCCAAAGCCCGCCAGGTCTTGTACGTCGTCTCTCTCGCCGCCGGACATGCGCCCTTGTTCCTCTTATTCAACCGGGTTCTGGGAACCACGCCCCTCGATTCCCGGGAGGGCGAGGCTCCCGCCGAGCCCCACGCTAAGCTTCGGCTCGGCGGGAGCCTCGCCCTCCCGGTTCGGTCGCGATGAACCGCTCGTGTCGTCAGGCCGGCTTGGTGGCCAAATAGATGCCCCACTTCATGTCGCCGTTGGCGCAGAACTCCTCCTTCATCTTCCAACGGTCGACCAGGTAGTTGAGGTCCTCTTCGGAGAAGTCGGAGAGGAACTCGGCCCGGTCTTCGCGGAGCCGCTTCGACTCGCGCTGAAGGATGTCGACGAAGGTTCCGGTGGCGTCGTCGACCTTCACGTCGACGAACCCGGCGGCCTCAAGGGCCTTGCCGTACTGGGCCGGTTCCATGACGCTGTAGCCGGTCTTCTTGATGTAGTCTTCGAAGGCGGGAGAGCCGGGGGTCTTGCCCCGGGCGTAGTCGGTGATGATGAGCTTGCCGCCGGGGGCGAGCAGGCTGAAGAGCTTGCCGAAGAGTTGGGCCTTGTCCGGGATGTGCATGAAGGCGTCCCGGCTCCAGATCAGGTCGAACTTCTCGGGGAAGTCGGTCTTCAGCACGTCGCCCAGGATGAACCGGACCTTGTCCGACATGCCGGCCGCCTTGGCCCGGTCGTGGCCGACGGCCACCATCTCTTCGGCCAAGTCGATGCCGACGACGTTCACGCCGTGCCGCTTGACCAGGTCGAACGCCGCGCCGCCGATTCCGCTTCCCACGTCGAGCGCGCGAAGGCCGGGCTTCAGCCAGCCGTCGAGCCGGGCGAAGAGATTTTCGGTCGTCTCGGCCCCGCCGGTGCT
>Ga0182738_1008415_pt1 | contig 10247 bp, 14 predicted proteins | sample eDN5th30CBELigMG_FD_128876 | JGI IMG/M metagenome (GOLD analysis project Ga0182738, IMG submission 128876) | Enriched Miracle-Growth compost microbial communities from Emeryville, California, USA - eDNA 5th pass 30_C BE-Lig MG (version 2)... ... | reverse complement strand
GATGTGTATGTGTACACTCAGGGTTGATATAAACTCCACAATAAACAGACTGAGATTTTGTAGGAAGAAGACGTTAAGAACTGATAATGTCAAAAAACAAAGCCTGTTACCAAACTTTGAGAGTTATCAAGAAAGAAAACGTTGAGGTTGTATGAGAAATTTGATGCATTTTTCTTTAGAATACAACTCTATGAAAGAAAAAGTTGGAAGTTTGAATGAAATCTTTTGCCAACAAAAGTTTTTTTCACAAGTCAGGCTGAATTTAAAATTAGTTTTAGTTTTATAACAAACTGTTTTTGTTTTTAATATTTTTGGCCCGAAATAAAAGAAGAAATTGTTATTTTGGTTGGGGACGCCATGTAATTTTCTATATTTGAAGGGACCTGTATCTTGGTATGGTTACGCCCCTGAAGAGGACTTCAATTTTGATATCGGTCAAAAAAACTTACCAAAAAAAAGTCCAAATTTGAACGATAAAAAACCTCGAAATTTTTTTCAACTTCTTGGAATATCCCATTCAGACAAGCCCAGATCTATTCCATAGGATAAGATAATTCGCTGCGAAGCGAGCAGTCTTTCTTCGAAGAGAAATTTATTTGTTACTACAATCTCATCTTCTTTCAATACCTCTTTGATTATTGATGAAACAAGCAAAGATTTATGATGGAGTTGACGATAAGTTTCATGCCTGAATGCCATAATACTAAGAAGAGGCTTTGATGGCTTTGGGCTCTTTATTTTAGAATAGATACCTAGAAATAAAAGCAAAAGGAGGGTTTTTCTGGTTGTATACCTATATAGACCTAAAGGGATTGATGAAAACTAAAGATAAGAAAGATTAGCTTGGAAGCAAGCATAAAGAGAAAAGAGTTTGCTGGTATTTTGAGAAACGAAAGACGATTCTCTATTATCTAAAAAATTTAATTTTTATCCAAGCCTTTATTTGTTAGATGATTTAATTGCAGACGAAAATTAGAAGTGATTAAAAAAAAGGGGCCGTTCCGGGGATTGAACCCGGGACCTCTTCCTCCCTAAGGAAGAATCATACCACTAGACCAAACGGCCGGATTTATATATTTTCGCCGCTCTATTTAACAAAAGTTCTAACAGACTATTTTTTGGCAATAGAGATAAATTACTTTTGTTAATTGATTTTTCCTTTTCAAATCCAAAAAAATTTGAGCTGTGAGATAAAGACCATCACGTAGTTTTGAGATGATGATGGAAAAGTAAAGCACTTTGGAAAGGCATTGATGTGTTATTTATTTGATTTGAGGGATAAATTTGGTTTTTTGAAAAATTTTTTCAATAAAAATAAAACAAGCAAAAATACTCCTTCAGCAACATGAGAAAAGAAAGGAGATTTCGTAGTGAGTCACCTCCATCTTTGAGACCTCAAGGTAGAATGCCTTGGAAAACTGTTGGCATGGTAACTGGTTAATATTTTTCCTGAAGCTGATGCTTTTAGGTTTTTCTTTTAACAATTGTTGGATTTGTATTTTTTTACAATGCCTATACCAAACACAGTGACTTGCCATTGACTGAGCTTCTGCCTTTTTATGTACTTGCAACCTTGCGTAAGTTCCCTTGATTTTTGGGTCCTAAATTTGTCAAAGTCTTGATCCCAGGCCTTTATCATCTTTTTATCCTCATCAGAATCTGGATGGGAACCCCAGGATATACATATGCTATGCTACCAAATATGGGGGATGAATAGTTAGAAGCAATAGCTGTGAAAAGCTACAATTGCATTTGTGTATAAATAATAAAATTTGCCTTTTTCAAAATCTGAAAAATTTTGTGTTCATTACTCTCTCTCTGTAATTTTGCAATAAATAACGAACTGAAGAATAAAAGAAAAAGAAAAATCAAAATTTCAGATCTGGAAAAAAGTATCATTTCAAGAGCACTGAGAGAGATAATGACAAAATAATATTTTGAATATTCGAGGTTTTTCCTTTCAAAATTCTTTGAAAAAAAAATCTTTTTGAGATGTTTTGCTTTCAACCTTTGGCAAAACTTCTTCTCATACAGGACCCCAAGAGTCTTAAATCTCATTTCTCTCTCAATTAATATATTTTTTCACTGTAAATTTTTTTTGGGAAAGTCTGAAAGGATGATGATCCTTTACAGAGAAATAGGCCTGTCTGGAAGCAATTGTAAAAATTTTTCCTTGCCCATAAAAGAAGAGGATGAATATTTTTTTCTATTTTTAGTGGGAAGATATTCAATGATTTCCCACTATATAATACATCCTAAGTAAAAATTTGAAGGAATTTATACATTAAAGTAATACATTTACCCAAATTGTCATGTCATCTGCAAAGCTTTTGAAAACTGATATTTTAATTGCTGGAGGAGGAATAATTGGTCTTTCTATTGCTCGAGCTCTTTCGACGCTCCCAAATAAACCTCACATCACAGTCCTTGAAAAGGATAAGACTCTTGGAAATCATGGTTCAACATTAAATTCAGGTGTTTTGCATTCTGGTATTTACTACACTCCTGGATCTTTTAAAGCTCGTCATTGTCCAATTGGCAACAGACTTCTTACAAAATATTGCCTTGATAACAAGCTTCCTATTCTCCAATGTGGAAAATTGATTGTTGCTAAAGATACTCAAGAAGTCGAAAAAATTAATGAGCTATATGAAAGAGCAGTAACGAACGGAGTTCCTGTCAAGTTAGTCGACAAAGAAGAAGCTTTACAGATCGAACCTCATCTTGGAACCAATCTTCAATTCCCAATGATCTGGAGTCCTTCAACAAGTGTCGCAAGTCCTTCAGCAATCTTTGAACATTTATTAAAAGATGTCCAAGGAATTGATAATATTCAAATCCTCAATGGAGAAGGTTACAAACGTCTTATTAACAACTCTCCCACCTCAAATACTATTGAAACAACCCAAAATACAGTGATTGAGACACCCAAATTTATCAATTGTGGAGGTCTTTATGCTGATAGAATAGCTCATGATTTCAATGAAGGCAAAGAATATGCTTTGATTCCTTTGAAGGGACTTTACATGGTTGATGAAGTTCCTTATAAAGAATATGGGCTAAAAACAGTGATTTATCCTATTCCTCCACTCAAGACAAATAACTTTTTGGGAGTGCATACAACTTTGACAACCGATGGAAAGCTTAAATTAGGACCAACAGCTGTTCCTAGTTTCTGGAGAGAAGATTATGAAGGATTCAAAACCTTTAAATTTGATGAATTTGCTGAGATTATTACCCAGTATATTAAAATTGGTTTCTCAAGCAAAGTGTTCTGGTACTTGAATTTGCTCTGGAATGAAATCAAAAAGTCATCAAGGACATATTTTATCAAGGAAGGCCAAAAGTTGATCAATGTTTATGATAAAGGAGGACCAAATGAGAATCCCAAGTTTAAACGTGGAAAATCAGCGATAAGAACTCAGTTGATTAACAAGAAAGATCACAGTTTTATGAATGATTTTATTATCCTGGACAGAGGTAGCCATGTTCACTTTTTAAATATGGCTTCTCCTGGCTGGACAAGCGCCATGTCTCTTGCTGAAGATATGAAGACCAATATTCAAGAGGGTTTAAGCTTTGAAGAAATCTTGAAACGAGTAAACGAAAATAGAAAGAAATAAGTGTATTGAGAATTTTTTTGTATCCTGTGATATGCTTTTTCTTTTAAAAAATTCTTTTTCAACAGTTAGTAAGAATAAGTTTTTCAAGTTGAGTTGAATTGGAACACTAGAATAAATATATAATAAATATAAATATGGGGCCAGATATTATATATATTCAAACAAACGTGGCAAAATAATGACATAACAACTGTAAGCAAACACTTATTTTGAAAAAATTTTTGAGAGAGGAAAGACCTTTTCTTTCCGTGGGTTTCCAATGTCAACTATTTACTGCAAATATTGAGCAAAACTGTATTAATTTCATGAAACTCTTCTGAATTTTCTTCAAAAATGTGATGATGTAAATCTGTCAAATAACGATTTTCTGTCATATTCAAATCGCCACTCAACTTTAATGATAGAATCACTCCCACCATATTATGAACCATCTTTTTCAAATCCTTCTGCTTTTCTTCAGTTAAATCTTCTACGACTCTTTCTTTGAATACTCTTGCTTGATCTGATAAAGGCTTCTTTTCTTCCTGAGGAGCCTCAGGTGCAGTTTCTCCATTTTGCTGCTGTTGTTGATTTTGGTTCTCAGTGATTTCTTCCATAGATTTGTGTGAACTCAATTCAAGGTTGGCATATTTATCTGTTAATCCTTTAATTTGCTCACTTATTTTTTCCTTTTTAAGAGGGGTGAGTTTCCAATGTCACTGAAAATAACTTACTTCAATATTTTTATTGAGTAATTGTTTGATTTCTTGGATAACTTTAGGATCAATATCTTCATTGCCCTTTTGTTCTAATTCGGCCAATGCTTTCAAAGGATTTGTCATCAGTTGATCAAGATTGTTCGAGATCTGTTCGATATCTATGAAAGGTGAGAATAAGGTATTTCAAAAACAAAAATACCATAATTGCTAAGTCCACGAAGTCTAGTTTTTGTGACAATGTGTTTCAAAGCATTATCAAGCAATTTGATTTGTACTCCGGTCCAACCATATTCTTGACCAAAGATTTCACTCCTGCGTTCAACAGGTTCATTTTCTGCCATATCATTAAAGTTTCTTAATTCAGCTACCAAAGCTGTCTTTCTAAACAAAAAAGTTTAATAACTAATTTCTTAATATTCAAAAAAAAAACCTTTCAAGGATTTTAATAAAGAGGGCAAGAGCATTAAAGTCTAAATCTTGAATAAGTCTACTTTGGATGGCAGACTTATCTCCATCATGATCACCAAGTCTATTCATAGGAATTCCAGTGAGTTTAAGGTTGCTTCCACTAAAGTAATCCATGATTTGAGTTGCTTCTTCTGGGGTGACTCTCTTGATTTTTGTGTCGAGGACACTGACAGCTCCAAGTTCAGTTGGGAAAAATTTAATAATAACTGATGACCCAGTTATTGTCAAAATTGAACCTGCATGCACGTGATTACATTGTGGATGTACAGCTAAGGGGTGGGAGGTGAGGAAATAGAAAAGAGAGAAATAAATACCAAGGACGATTTGACTGACTTGAAGAGGTTTAAGATTTCTGACTCTTTGTGCAATAAAAGGATGAATTCTGTTTTCAGGCAAAGTTCCCTGATGAGAAAATTGAGCTTTCTCTCAATTGAAAAATAAAGGTTTACTTTATTGGCCATATAATTTCTTGCTATAGCTCTGTATTGATTAAGTTCTTGAAGCTGTGACTTGATGAATTCTTGAGAGAATCTTCTTGGTTTTCCAAGCATACGCCTAATAATATTCCATTCTCCTCTTGTTATTTTTTTATCCTATTCAATTATATTCAAAGCTTGAGATAAAATAGTACTTCAATTTGACCTCCAAGTAAAAGTTGTTGGAATTGATTGAAAGCAAAATAAGGTTCATCCAAAGTTGAATAGAAAGATTCGCTATCCATAAATTTCAAGAACTAGAAGAAGAGTTAGTCACACTTTAACAAAATAATCAAGAGACTGAAGTGGGATAATATCGTTCATTTCCAGTTCTTCTAAGAGAGAAGTTTCCGCTTCTTTTATTTGATTTTCCAGTACATGTTCTAGACCAAATTTCCGCATTCTTGAATAATTCAGGGTCATTAAAGTTGAAGTCAAGAGGGAATTTTCCTTTTGTGGCATTGGACTTTCTGAGCCCTTTCTTGAATCTTTCTGAAGGATATACACTGCTGTAAACATGTCTAAAGAAACAGTTTAGGCTTTCGAGAACTAATATAACAAACAATACAGTTTTTTTGGTTTGTAATATTGGTAACTATCACTTTCATCACTTGAATGTTGACTTTTTGGGACTCTAGGAGGTTTTCTCTTTTGATTTAGTGACTCTTCATAAGGTCTGTTTCGTGTTGGCTCCTATTTTTTTATTTTCAGAGGAAATTAATACACAATCTTTGAACATCTAGAAACTCTCCACCTTTGGAGGTATAATGAGATATATTCTTTCTCTTTTCGAGGGCACTCTCACTGACAAGCTCCCTTGTTCTGATAGGGTCTCTATCGGCTAATAATTGATGTTCACTCTCCATTGTATCATAGTGGTCAGCCATGATAGCAACAAGGTCTCTTGATGTACAAGAAGGGTTGTAAGTAAGGAAGTTTTTATTCTAGAGAGTTATTCAAAGGAGTTTTTTCGAAAAGAACCTTGAAGAAAACTGCTCGAAGGTTATCTGTAGATCTACGATGTCCAGCTTTTTGAAGCTCCTCTTGCATTTTTTCGACTTCCTCAAGGCCACTTTTTCGGAAATCTTTTAAGGGTTAGACGAGAAGAAGAGAATGGATACATTTTAGAAAGATATCGAGCTCGTCTTCGGACCAACGGGGACCCATGTCAGGTCTTTCTAATAAAAGGGTTACAAATTGGGGGAAAAGAAAACTGATACTTTGTTTTTCATCTAAAAAGTTGGGGGTTAAGGGATTTAGATGTGAAAGGTTACTGTTTGAAGTGATTGGGGCAAGTTTAGGGATGCTTGAAAAATCACTCATTTCGCAAGTTTCTTCGATAATTTAAATTACGCTGTAAAACTAGTTCAGATTCGCCCAAATTTTAAATTTTATTTGTTTGGGAATCAAAGTTTGAGTTACAAGCTCTCTAAACTCTTTATTATTTTTAAACTTCTCTCCAACCTCTAAACTACAATTAATCTGGGTTCCAGATGGGATGTGATAGATCATCAAGATAATTCAAAGATACTCTTTGAATCAAGCTTGGTTGAACAATCCACTTTGTGTGTAAATCATTTGGAAAAATTCTTCAAAAAAAGAGAAGAGAGCGGTTAATATTTCAAAAAGGTTAAAAAAAAAAACGAAGAAGAGTGATTTAAGAGATGAGGTAAATTCTGTAAACTCGATTGTGATTGATCGACAAGAACTTGGCCTCAACTGTGTGCAAATCTTGATTTTTGAACCAAAGTCGGAACCAAAACGCGAATTAATTTTTAAATTAATAATACTTTTTAAATTTTTGCGGGAAAGCTTGCCAGAAATCGTTCAGATTTTTTTACCACTCAATCAACATGTCGAATTAACGACTCAAATTTGATGAATTGTTTTTGTACTAGATAAAGAATCCTAGGGCTTTGGTGATTTGAGTAAGGAAATCTGAAATTTTATGGTCAGAGTTTATGTTGGAGACATTTTTAAATTTCACAGTGGAAGAGGTCTCGAAGCGGAAAAAGATAAATTTATTGAATTATTCTTATTAAAGAAGTAGAATATTGCTCAATAAACCGATCTAATGCAGTGGAATCTTGTCAGAAAAATATGGAGAAGATGGGCTTTAAAACTAAATTAAGAGGCAAAGTGGTCTAAATATATGAACCCAAATGAGATCTCTTTAGAAACTCAAGAATTATTGTAGATATTACGATGAAATAGAAATTCGTAAGTCTGAGATTAGAACTTGTGGATATTGGGATAAGAAAGAGCTAGTTTTGAGACTTTTCTTTGTTGAATTTTCTTAGTTGACTTTTTTAATTAATTTCATTTGTTAAATCAACTTCTTTTTAGAGAGAATTCAACAAAATATAGCATATCAAATAGTTCACAGAATATTATTATTATTTTAAATAAATAACTGTTATGAGGTTTAAATGGGTTTGGAATGACAATCGAGAACTGTCAAGATTTTTAAAGAGGTTCACTGTGATGGAATGGAAGAAAAGTGTCTAAAATTCTACAAAAAAGGAAAACCACAATATTTTGAGTATGAGAATAGAATTTCAAAAATGCAGATGTGTTGTGAACAAAAAGAAAGTCTCAAGTCTGAAACCCTCAAATTTACATTTTTGGTAAGACAGCAAAATTCGTGAGGCATAACTATCTGAATTGTCCTAAAATTACGATGAAGGAGTTTGGAGCTTTTATGAGTTCACTACTTTTAGAAAAAAAAAAAAACAGGTTTATTTGAGATTGAGATTCGAGCTGATTTTCCTTCGCAATGAAAAAAATAAAGAAGGAAGAATTTTCCTTTGGAATCCTTTGATACATAGGCCACATCTTTGTATTCTGAAGTTTTAATAGTTCCTCTGATAAAAAAATTTAGAGCAGTCAAAGATGAGAAAAAAATGGTAGATGTATTATTCGAATATTCTTGAAATCCATCTCCAAATATATTGACTTTAGAATCTTAAAATTTTTATTCTTTGCTTCAAATTAAAAAAAAAAATTCTGAATCAAATTTGATTAAATAACCAGCTTTCTTTTAGAAATGCTTGAAAACCGATTTTTCCAGGCTTAGCTCTTGTCTTTAAAATTCGCTTTATTGAGGAACTTTTTTCGAGACTATTTTTAGGAAAAATAGTTAAGATCGATGAGATGCAAAATTTTCAATCAATCAAAATTCAGTCCTGAGCAGAAAATTATTTCATGTCAGAAAAATATCAAATACAGTCAATTCATAATTTTCCAAAAAAGAAAGAAGGATTATGCAAATTACCTATGACATCAAAATCTTTTTCTCATCAAAAAGTTTTTTTTTTCAAAAAAATTTCTCTTGTTGATATTCAAAATTTATTCCGTCGTGGTTTATTATTTTCTCTAAAATTTTTTCGTTCCAGTTCGTAGTGAAAAATGAACAAAGAAATCGGAAGCATTAGCTTTTAGGTGTCAAATCTCTTCAATGTTCTTGAAACCCTAGAAAACGTCCTTGCAGGAAAAAAATTCTGTTGCATTCATGTTTCACATGCTTTACAGAAATTCAAAGTCCAAATTTTTCAAAAGGACTCTCAAATTCTGCATCCCTCAAAAATATTGGCCCTCACAGAAATATTTTGAATGTGGGAGTTTTTCCAAAAAAAGTTCATTTTTTTTTTGAGAATCCTTCCTCTGATGATAGAAAAATTGTAATCCCAGATTTTGTTTTGAAGAAGACAAAACCCCAGAAACTCAGAAAAAAACAATTTCAAGATTTTTTTCTCCTTGACTTCAGAATTTCTTTTTGTGAAAAGTTTCTCAAATTTATTGAAATATTTCAAAATAATTTTCTCCTGCCTGTTTTGTTTTGGAATTTTGATAGAAGGAATAATGGATAGGAGCCAACAAAAATGAGAGTTTACATTCATATTCATCCTGTGTTTAGGTAATTTGTTCTTATTAGATTAGTATCATTTGGAATAAAATCTCATTTAATCGAAAGGATTTTATGGATAAAAATGAAGAATAGAATTTTGCCTGGAAGGAAAATTGTAAAATAAATATTGTGGAAAATTATTTCACGCAGAAACTTTTGTCTTCAAATAAAGGAAGTATCAATATAAAAATATTTTCTCAGCTTTTTTGAGGGCAGCTCAGAGAAAACAGGTTTTTTTTACCTCATCAATAAAATTTTTATTCATCAAATAATAAATTGTAATATTTAATGAAACACTTTAAAAATCAAAGATCTATAGTCATAGAAAGAGAGTTTAAATAATTAATTTTTAACAAAGGAATCGATGATGGAAATAGTTTTCGGACAAAATTTGAAGAGATTTCAATCCTTGACAATTTTAAAGGAAATTTTCTCTACGTCAATCGAAGCATGGAATCTACCCCTCCATATCTCTAGAAAAAGACATAATCTAATAGTTTCAGAAAGATGAATGGGATGGAACACATATGAATAAATTTTTGACATCTTCCATATTCAAGGCAATTTCTCCTAGTTTTATCAACTCTGCCACAGTATCTTCAGCACTTTTGAGATGAAACCTTTTAAACTTTCTCGGTAGTGGTTTTCATATGTTGTGAATTATCTTTTCTAACTTTCTCGCTCTTAACAATTAAGTAGTTTTTTAATCAAAATCTCTTGAGAAAGATTCAAAAACTCTAAAGTTATTTGACGCGCTCTTTTCAGTTACCATCTATCACTTGAGTTCTCGAGAATTTTATTTTATGAGAGTTATTGAATGCCAGACTCAAGGACATTTTTTGGACCCTTTAGATGCAAAATAAAAATTGCTGAGGTTAGAGACTTTGATCTCAGAAAAAAAGAAAAATTGGAGAATAAATTAGTTTCTAGAGCAACTGCAAAAGTCGATTTGAGAAAAAAACTTTTCTCTGCATAAAAATTTCTAAACCCATTTTTAATAAAGGGGTTGAAAAGTTTTTTGGATCAACCGAATTTTTTGAAAAGTAACCCTTGAGTTCCTGGAAAAGAAGTTTAG
>Ga0182738_1008414_pt1 | contig 10248 bp, 6 predicted proteins | sample eDN5th30CBELigMG_FD_128876 | JGI IMG/M metagenome (GOLD analysis project Ga0182738, IMG submission 128876) | Enriched Miracle-Growth compost microbial communities from Emeryville, California, USA - eDNA 5th pass 30_C BE-Lig MG (version 2)... ... | reverse complement strand
TCCGTGCTCGGGATCGGCGATCAGGCGGTCGCGCACGGCGAAGGCGAGCCGCGTCGCCTCGGCGAGGCGGTGATGGTAGGCGGCCTCGGCGGGGTCGGTGCCGGCGAAGTCCAGCGCGTCGAGGATGCCGAGCATCAGGAGCGTCGTCACGCCCTGGCCGTTGGGCGGGATCTGCCAGACCTCGGCGCCATGGTAGGAGACGCTGACCGGCTCAACATAGGCGCCGCGATGCGCGACGAAATCGTCCGGCGCATGGAAGCCGCCATGGGCCTGGAGGCAGCCGGCCATCGCCTCGGCGATCGCGCCGTCATAGAAGGCCCGCGGGCCGCCCTCGGCGATCCGCCGCAGCGTCGCCGCGAGCGCCGGGGAACGGATCACCTCTCCGGGCAGCGGCGCGCGTCCCGCCGGCAGGCAGGCATCGCGGGCGCCCCGGGTCAGTGACAGCTTGTCGGCGACGCCCGCCCATTCGGCCGCGACCTTCTGGTGGACCGGATAGCCGTCCTCGGCATAGCGGATCGCGGGCGCCAGCACCTCGACGAGCGGCATCGTGCCGTGGTCGGCGAGCAGGCGGGCGACGGCCTCGACGAGGCCCGGGACGGTCACGGCATGGACGCTGGTCTCGGCGAGCCGCCCGAGGCCCGGGTCGCCCAGCCCGCCGGGCCGGAGCGCCGCCGGGGTCCGCCCGCTGCCGTTGTAGCCGAGCGGCGGCGCCATCCCGTCGCGCGCGACGAGGGCGAAGCAGTCGCCTCCGATGCCGGTCGACTGCGGCTCCACAACGCAGAGGACGAAGGTCGCGGCGACCGCCGCGTCGATGGCGTTGCCGCCGCGGGCGAGCACCAGGATCGCCGCCGCCGTCGCCAGCGGATGGGAAGACGCCGCGGCCTGGTCGCGGCCCGCGACGGGCGAGCGGCCGGGACGGAAGAAGTCCCTCATGGCCCGACGGTTCCTTCGGTCGCGCGCGACATGGCGTGGACGGTCATGAGGCCGACGTCACGCGGCGGGAAGGCAGGAATTCGCCCGGTCCCGTTCCCGCACCCCGCGATATCCGACCGCCATCCGCTTCATCCCCCGACCCGACGTTGCGAGGGGGGAAGCCTCGGGCCAAACCGCCCGGGGGGACAGGGACAGTTCGGCCAATTCGCATGGGTCCAATTGCGTCCGCCCCGAGCGACCGGGCCGGCGCGGCGCGGACGATCAGCCGGCGGCGGGCTGCCGTGTCGGCTTCAGGGCCTCACGAACGTGCAGGCGCGGGTCGTCGGCGAGGGCCGCGAAGGCGCCGGGACGCGCGACGGCCAGCGCGTCGAGAAGGGGCGCGAGGGCGGCCGCGAGCTTCCAGCGTCCGTCGTGGGTCTGGGCCGGCAGCGCGGGCGCCGCCCCGCCGTTCGCCTCGAGCAGGAACTGCTGCGGGCGGAGCGGTACCGCCGCGCCGCGGTCGGCCGCGACCTTCGCGGCGACCGCCGCGAGCCGTGCCGCCTCGACCGGGTGGCCGCGGCGGTGGAGGTCGCCGAGGGCGAGCGCCACCGCGATCTTCACGTCGAGCCCCACCGCCTCGTCCTCGATGAGGGCGAGGAGCGGCGCGACCGCGCGGTCCGATCCGCAGTGGCGGAGCACCGCCACGGCCACCACCCAGCGCGGCGGGAAGGGCCGGAACTCGGGGTCGGTGTTGTACTTCGAGGTGTCCGGCGCGGTGCCGGCCTCGCGGCCGACGAGCGCGTCGAGGAGGCGCGGCTCGGCCTCGGCGTCGCCGTTGAGCCCGGCGATGCAGGCCGCCAGCCAGCTCGTGTCGCCGCGGTTGCTCCGGAGCGATTCCGCGACCAGGGCGCGTTCCGCCTCGCAGCCCTTGTAGAGGCGCCAGAGCTGCGGCGAGGGCACGCCGTCCCTCAGCGCGGCGACGGCAGCCTCGCGCGACAGGCCGGACTCGCTCGCATGGGCGAGGCCGTCCGGGCCGAAGCGGGTCTGCCGCGGTGCGCCGGCCGGTGGCCGGAGCGCGCCGGAGGCCTGGAGCCCCGGCCGGGCGCCGGCAAGCGCGGCGGGTTCGCGGATCGACCCGCTCCCGGCGGCGGCACGGGCCGCGACGCGGCCCGCGGCCTCGCCGACGCGGCTCATGTCGCGCATCATGCGGAAGGCGTGATGGGCATCGCGTGAGACCCCGAGCGCGCGGCAGGCGACGAGCACGTTGTCGAGCCCTTCCGGCATGAGGATGCGGACCGGGATCTGGCAGGCGACCGGGGTCCGCCACTGCTGCGCGCACCATACCCAGAAGACGGCGTCGGGCCCCTCGAGCTCGTAGTCGAGCATGTGGTTGTCGAAATGCGCCGCGGTGTAGCCCACCGCATCCTCGAAGGTCCGCCGCTCGATGAGGTCGTCGAGGCCGAGCCGATAGGCGGTGTCGATCTGGCGCGACTGGCGGAGCCCCACGACCGGGGAAACGGCGAGGTAGTCGGGCCCGTCGCCGGCGGCGAGCTGGCCGGCGAGCTGCTCGAGGCCCTCGAGGCGGGCCCGCGTGAGGTCGCCGGGATCCTCCGGCGCCACCCAGCCGCTGTCGTAGTTGATCTCCTCTAGGTAGTGGAAGCGGGTCTTCCGCGACACCGCAACGGCGGACTGCGTGTAGGGGCTGGCGAGGCCGTCGCTGTCGCGCCCGATGGAGAAGGACGCTCCGCCATGGGCGCAGAGGTCGCCGTCGCCGGTCGAATCGACGAAGACGTCGGCCTCGACGCGGACCGCGCCGCGCGCCGTAGCGAAGTCGGCCGCCCGCACCCGGCGCCCGTCCCGCGCCGCGCCGTAGAGCATCGCGTCGGGGAGGAAGGTGACGCCGGCCTCGCGAAGGAGGCGCGCGAGGGCGAGCCGCCGGGCATCGGGGTGGAAGCCGCGCACCTGCTTCCGCGTGCCGTAGAGCGGCGAGAGGGCCTCGACCAGGTCGTCGACCTCCTCCTGGAGGCCGCCGCTCGCGCCGAACCAGTAGGAGTGGATGCCGCTCGCCGTCGACGTGCCGCCGGGGAAGTCGAGGATGTCGGCGCAGACGACGCGGGCGCCCTCCCGCGCCGCGGCGAGCGCGGCGACGGCGCCCGCCGTGCCGCCGCCGCACACCGCGACGTCGAAGTGGAGCGTCTTCGCGGGCGGCAGCGCCAGCGCCGCGGGCGGCGGCTCCGCCGCGGGGGCGCGGGGCAGCTTCCGGATCGCGTCGGCCGCGCGGAGCCCGAGCCGCAGACGGTCGCCGAGCTCCGCGACGCGTCCGGCGGGCGCCGCGACCACGACGCGGCCCTCGACCGGCAGCGCGTCCGGCGCCGCGCCCGGCGCATAGTCCGGCAGCGGGCGGTAGGAGCTGAGCGCGACGAGCGGCGCGTCCTCGCCGGGCTCGGCGGAGCGGAACCGCATGAGCCGGTCGGCGAGGAGCTCCGGCAGGGCCGCCGCCTCGCCGCGGACGCGGATCACCCGCTCGGTCGGCCCGTCGCCGGGCTCGAGGGAACCGTCGTCCGGCCAATGCCCGCCGCGGAGGACCATCGCGGCCGAGAAGGCGACGGCATCGCTGGCGGCCCCGGTCATGCCCAGCGCCCGGGCCACCTCGCCGGTCTCCGAGGCGTCGAGGATCCGGCGCACCCGGAGCGTGTCGAGGCCGCCCTTGGAGGCGAACCGGACGGTCACGCCGCCCTCCCCGCCCGCGGCCGCCACGGGCCGAGCGTAGAAGAGGACGCGGATGCCGCGCCCGGCGAGGAGCCGCGCCACGGCGATCTCGATCCAGGCGGCGAAGCCCATCCGCGCCGTGCGGGGGAGGGCCGCCTCGGCGGCGGCGAGCAGGCGCCGCATGTCGGGATCGTCGCGATCGGCCGCGGCGAAGCTCCGCGTGATCTCCCACAGGAGATCGCCGCGCGCGTCGACCAGCGTGACGGCCTCGCCCGAGGCGGCGAGCGCCAGTGCCGCGGCGACGCCGGTGAGCCCGGCGCCGTAGACGACGGTGTCGTGGATGGCGTCCCACTCACGGTCGCCCCGGAAGGCGGCCGCGGACGCCCGCGCCCTGAAATCGATCATCCCTTAACCGACCCGCTGCTGAGACCCGAGATGAGAAGCCGGCCGAACACCAGGAAGGCGAGGACGACGGGGAGGATGGCGAGGCTCGCCGAGGCGAGGAGCGGCCCCCAGTCGCGGCCGAAGAAGCCGATGTTCTGGTAGATCGCCACCTGGATCGGGCGGAGCCCGGGGGAATCGACGAGCACCGAGCCGGCGACGAACTCGTTCCAGGCGCCGACGAAGGCGAAGAGTGCCGCCGCGCCGATCGCCGGCTTGCAGATCGGCAGGAGGATCTGGAACAGGATGCGCAGCCGGCCGGCGCCGTCGACCATGGCCGATTCGTCGAGCTCCGCCGGCAGGCCGCCGATCGCACCGCGGAGGATCCAGATGACGATCGGCAGGTTGTAGGCGATGTAGACCAGCGGCAGCACCACCGCCGTGTTGTTGAGGTGCAGCCAGGTCATGTAGACGTAGGTCGGCACGATCAGCGCCGCCGCGCCGCTCGCCAGCGGAATCCCCGACAGCACGAGGAACATCACCAGGCCGCGGCCGCGGAAGGCGATGCGGTCGAGCGCGTAGGCCCCGAGGCTGCCGAGGAGCAGCGCCACGGCCACGGTCACCCCCGCATAGACGACGCTGGTCCGGAGCGGCCGCAGGAAGCCGTTGTTGAAGGCCGTCTCGTAGTGCTCGAGGGTGAGGGCGCTCGGGACGAGGCGGGGCGGGTAGGAGACGATGTCCAAGGTCGGCGTGAACGAGCTCGCCAGCCCCCACACGATCGGCCCGAGATTGAGCACCAGCATCACGCCGAGGAACAGGAAGACGAGCCCCTGCACCCAGCGGCGCGAGGTTCCGCCGGCCATGCTCATGCCCGCCTCCGCCGGACGATCCGGACGTAGACGGCGACGAGGACGATGTTGATCAGGAAGGTGAGGACCGCGAGGGTGAGCGCGCCCTGGATGTCATACTGGCTGAACGCCATCGAATAGATCGCGAGGGCGACCGTCGTGGTGCTGCCGAGCGGCCCGCCGCCGGTCACCACCAGCGGCAGCTCGACGGAGTTGAGGTCGGCGATGGCGAGCACCACCGTGCAGATCAGGAGCGGCCCGGCGAGCATCGGCAGGGTCACCAGGCGGAAGACCTGGAAGCCGCTGGCGCCGTCGACATGGGCGGCCTCGTAGAGGTCGCGGGGGATGGCCTTGAGGCCGGCGAGGATGAGGATCACGGCGAAGCCCAGCTTCTTCCAGGCCGCCGAGGCGACGAGCGCCGCCATCGCGGTGGTCGGGTTCATCAGCGGGTCGACGTTGCCGAAGCCGAGCGCGGCGAGGGCATGGCGGAAGAGGCCGAGGTCGCTGATGTAGAACCAGCGGAAGAGCAGTGCGCCGACCACGGCGGAGATCGCCCAGGGCAGGATGATGCCGATCTGGGCGATGCGGGCGGGGGTGGCCGGCAGGCTGTCGGCGGCGAGCGCGATGAGCGTCGCGAGCGCCACGGTGAGGACCGTCGCGAGGATGACGAAGACGGTCGTCGTCCACACCACCGAGGGCAGGGTCGGGTTGGCGAGCAGCCGGGCGTAGTTGTCGAGGCCGACGAAGCGGTCGGGCGTGACCCCCTTCAGCGTGTGGAGGCTGTTGAAGATGCTCATCGCCGCCGGCCCGTAGAGGAGGATCACGAGGAGGAGGATCGCCGGCAGGACGAAGAGCAGCCCGGTGAGCGATCCCGATCCGGTGCCCTGGCGCATGGGTGGTTCCTCGTGGGGGGAAGGGCCGGCCGGGGAGACGATCCGGCCGGTCGCGTTGCCGTTGGCGCCTTCGCCTAGCGGGCGTAGCCGTGGCGGGCGTTGTAGGCGGCCTCGGCCTCCTCGAGCGCCGCCCCGGGGTCGGTGCCGTTGATCAGCACGGACTGGACGGCGCGGTTCATGTCGTCCCGGTAGCCGCCGACATCGGCGCCGATCGGGGCGACCCAGCCGCCGCTCCGGATGTATTCCATCGCCGAGCGGAGGTACTGGTTGGCGGGATCGTCGAAGAAGTCGCCGACGGCGCCGGCGGTGCTGCCGCGCACCGGGACCGCCCCGCCGACGGTGACCCAGAGCCGGTCGGATTCCGGGCTCGACAGCGCGGCGACGAACTCGCCGGCGAGGTCGGCGACCTCCGAGCCGCTCCACACGCCGACGATCCAGGCGTTCATCACCTGCGGCGACGGCCGGGACGGGTCGTCGGAGGGGTAGGGGAGGAAGGCGACGTTCTCGGCGCCGACGGCCTCCTGCATCTTGGGCACGCGCACCGCCGTCCCGGTCGCCATCGCGCACCGTCCGGCGGCGAACTGGTCGTACATGTCGTCGTTGTTCCAGTTGGCGGCATCGGGCGGGCTGACCCCGTCCCTGATCAGCTTCACGGAGCGCTCGAGCCCGGCGACCGCTTCCGGCGTCGCCCAGGTCGCGGTGCCGTCCGGCGCGAAGGCGGGCGTCTCGCCGGCGAGCATGCTGGCGAGCAGGATGCCGGGATCGACCTTGGCCATGCCGAAATGCTGGCAGAAGCCCCAGCGCTCCACCGTGTCGCCGTTGCGCACGGTGAGCCTGGCGGCGGCGTCCTCGAGGTCGGCCCAGGTCTTGATGGAATCGGGCGCGATGCCGGCTTCCTTCAGCCAGTCCGCCCGGGCGTGGATGCCCATGATCGTATAGGAATGGCCGACGCCGTACTGGGCCCCGTCGACGGTCGCGCTGGCGTAGAGGCTGTTGGCCAGATCGGCATCGGCGGCGGCGAGCGCCGCGATCGGCCCGAGGGCGCCGGCATCGAGGACCCCACCGAGCATCTCGGAATGGACCCAGATCACGTCCGGCGCCGAGCCGCTGGCATGGGCGGCGAGGAACTTCGGCGTCATCTGGTCCCAGACCTGCTGCTCGACCTGAACGGCGACGCCGGGGTGGGACGCCTCGAAGGCGCCGATCATCTGCTTGAGCGCCTGTTCCCGGCCGGACGTGCCGTCCGGGTTGAGGAACGTCCACATCCGGATGGTGCCGTCGGCATGGGCGGGGGCGGCGAGGCTCCCGGCCAGCCCCAGGGAAAACGCCGCGGCCGCGAGCGCGCGGACCCGCCGTGGCGCAAGGTTCCGGTGTCCGATCATTGCAGATCCTCCCTTGTCCATATTGTGGACTTTATGTCCATAATATGATTTAAGAGCATGGCGCGAATTCGGTCAACACCCCGGGGGAGGTCACGTGAGCACGGGCCGTACGTCGCGGACGGCGCCCGCCGGGGCCGCCGCGCTCCAGAAGGCGTTCGACGTCCTCGACGTCGTCGCCCGCACCGGCGGCGCGACGGCGGCCGAGATCGCCGCCGAGCTCGCCATGCCGCGGCCGACCGTCCACCGCATGCTCGGCGCCCTCCAGCTCCGCGGCATGGTGCGGCAGGACGAGGTCCGGGGCCGCTTCAATCTCGGCTATCGCCTGTTCGAGCTGGCGCATCGCGCCTGGTCGGACATCGACCTCCGCGGCGCCGCGCAGGGACCCCTCGACCGCCTCCGGGACGTCACCCGCGAGGTGGTGACGCTGGGCATCCGGAGCGGCAGCCGCTTCGTCTGCATCGACCGGCGCGACAGCGCCTTCGACATCCGCCCGATCGTCTCGGTCGGCCAGTCCGAGGCGCTGGCCGCGAGCGCATCGGGGCTCGCGGTGCTGCACGCCCTCGCGCTCGCCCATGCCGAGGAGGGGCACGATCTCGACCCCGCCGTGGTCGCGGAGATGCAGGCCGGCGATTTCCTGCCCCGCGCCCGGCTCACGCTCGCCCGCGGCTATGCGGTCGCGTCCGGCGCGGGGCCCGACGCGATCTCGAGCGTCGCGGCGCCGATCGTCGATTTCGTCGGCCGGCCGATCGCCTCGGTCGGCGTCGTCGGTCCCTCGAGCCGGCTCGACCCGGCGACGCTCCACGCGCTCGCCCCGGACGTGATGACCGCGGCCCGGCAGATCACCTCCAACGCCGGCAGCACCATCCAGTCGATCGAGCCGCGCCCGCGGCCGGCCGAGCCGCCGGACCCCGGCATCCGCGTCGAGGCCGATGCGCGGATGCTGATGGGGAAGACGCCGGTGCACGACCGCCGGTCCGGCCGCGTCCTCCTCGTCGACCATCTCGCCCCGGCGCTGATCGCCTGCGCCGGCGGCGGCCGCGCCGCGGCGACGCCGCGCGCCGAGCTCGAGGTGATCGCGGGACTGACGGCCGGCGGCGAGCCGGTCGTCGCCAACCGGTTCGGCGCCTTTCGTCTCTCGGCCGGCGGCGGCGAGGCGTGCATCGCGCCGATGCCCGAGACGCTCCGGGGGAGCCGGCTCAATGGCGCGGCGACCGATCCGGGCGGCCGGATCTGGGTCAGCACCATGGACCTTCAGGGACGGGCCGACGGCGGGGCACTCCACCGCATCGTCGCGGGACGATTCGAGACCGTGCTCGCCCCCTTCACGATACCGACCGCGCCGGTCTTCTCGCCGGACGGGCGCTGCCTCTACCTCGCGGAGACCGCGCGGCAGTCCGTCCTCCGCTTCTCCGCGGACCTTTCGGGCGGAGGCCTGTCGGACCGCACGACCCTTGCGACCTTTCCGCCCGAATGGGGCCGGCCGGACGGCCTCGCCGCGGACGCCGAGGGCGGCATCTGGGTCGCGATGTGGGACGGCTGGCGCGTGGTCCGCCTCCGGCCGGACGGCACCGTCGACCGCGTGATCGTCCTGCCCGTGCCGCGGCCGGTCGACCTCTGCTTCGGCGGGCCGGAGGGGTGCACGCTGTTCGTCGCCACCGCGCGGGTCCGGCTGCGGGGCGCGATCATCGCCGAGGCGCCGCTGTCGGGCGCGCTGCTCGCCATCGACGCCGGCGTCCCCGGCATGCCGGTCGCCCCGGTCGCGGAAGCGTCCTAGCGGGGCGCCAGCGACGCGACGAACGCGTTGGTCTGCTGCACGGCGGCAGCGAAGGCGCCGGCATTGAACGCGTTCATCACGAAGAAGGCGCCGACCCCGCGGGTGGGGGCGATGGCGACGTAGCTGAAGAAGCCCTGGAGGCCGCCGGTCTTCTCGAGGATGAGCGGCCGGTTGCCCTCCGGCATCAGGACCACCCAGCCGCCCAGCGACATCGCCGCCATCGGCCCGGCATCATCGATGCCGACCACCGAGGCGAGGCCGTCGCGGTAGAGATACGCGGCCTGCGAGACGCGGCGCAGCTCGCGCATGTCGTCGCCGTCGCGCTCGAGGTTCCAGGCGATCCACTTCAGCATGTCGTTGCCGGTCGAATGGAGCCCGCCGGCGCACTGGATGCCGAGGGGCGTCGGCACGTTCGGCATCGGGCTCCCGTCGAAGAAGTGGCCCTCCATCAGCCTGTCGCCCGCGTCGGCCGGCGGGTTGAAGGCGGTGTCGTTCATGCCGAGGCCGTCGAGGAAGCGCTCCCGGAGCTGGTCCGCGTAGGGCTTGCCGCCGGCGGTCGCGAGCGCCGCGCCGAGGAGGTCGTAGCCCCAGTTGGAATAGGCGGCGGCCGTGCCGGGCGCGTAGAGGAAGGGATCGTTGAGAAGCTCGGCGAACGCGACCTCGCGGGTGTTGGAGGCGAAGGGGTCGTCGTCCGGCGATTCGGGCCGCGGCACCTCGCGCGGCAGGCCCGAGGCCTGGGTGACGAGGTCGACCAGGCGGATCGCGTGGCCGTCCTTCTCGGGCACCGTGACGCCCTCGCCGGCATAGGCCTCAAGCGGATCGGTGACGCCGACGACGCCGTCGATCACCATGGCGCTCAGCACGGTGCCGCAGAACACCTTGCTGATCGAGGCGATGCGGAAGATCGAATCCTCGTCCGGCACCTTGCCGCTGCCGTCGCGCGTCTCGCCGAAGCCGACGAGCGCGGTCTCGCCGTCGCGCACCGCGCCGAACAGGAGGCCCGGCACGTTGCTGCCGAGGGCCATGATGGTGCCGGTGAAGGCCGTGGCCTCCTCGAGCTGCTGGTCGGCGGCGAAAGCGGGGTCCAGTCCGGCTCCGAGGACGAGGGCAGCGGCGAGGGCGGGTCCGGCGAGACGTCGTCTCGTCCTCGACCCGTGCTCCCGGGCGAGGGCAGTGGTCGCGGCAGCGGTCAGGCGCATCGGTTCCTCCTCATCTGGAAATGCACTCTAGGGCGGATCGACAATCATCGCAGCCAGATCATTGCGGCGGCGAGGTGGACGAATCCTTTGAAGTGGACGGTTCGCCGGTCGTAGCGGGTGGCGAACCGTCTGAAGTGCTTGAGGTGGTTG
>Ga0182738_1008413_pt1 | contig 10248 bp, 8 predicted proteins | sample eDN5th30CBELigMG_FD_128876 | JGI IMG/M metagenome (GOLD analysis project Ga0182738, IMG submission 128876) | Enriched Miracle-Growth compost microbial communities from Emeryville, California, USA - eDNA 5th pass 30_C BE-Lig MG (version 2)... ... | reverse complement strand
TGGTACTTTGGGGGCCATAGTCAGGCATGAAGCCCGCGTTCCCCCCAGTTCGCCCTCGCACGTTGGAGCCTTCGCCGCCATGCGTCGCCGTTTGCCTCTGCTGCTGTTGGCCGTTTCGTTTGCACTGTGGTTAGCTTGCGTGGCGGGCGCCCAAGAAAGCTGGGCAGCCGAGTCCCAGGCGGCATCGGCCTGGGTGTTCGTTTCGGTCAGCGGCGAGAACCGCATCGCCATCTTCCAGCGCGACGGCAAGACTGGCCAGCTTAAACCACACGGCCAGGTGGAACTGCCGGGATCGCCCGGCTCGCTCGCTCTCAATGCGGCCGGCACCAGGCTGTATGCAGCCGTGCGTTCCAAGGAGGCCGTTTCGACACTGGCGGTGGATCGGGCCGCTGGACGGCTAGAACTGCTCGACACCGTGACCGTGGCCGGCAACCCAGTCTACGTGGCCGTGGACCCGAGCCAGCGTTACCTGCTCTCGGCCTATTACCGCGACGGCAAGGCGGCCGTGCATCGCCTGAATGAGCGGGGCACCGTAGATGCCGAAGCGGTTTCCGTACTCACCACCAAGACCAACCCGCACTGCATTCTGCCGCTGCGCGAACAGCCATCGGTGTACGTGCCCAACACGGGCTCCGATGTGATCCTGCACTACCGCCAGCAGACTTCAAGCGGCGCTCTGGAACCGGCCGATCCTCACGAAGCGACCACCGCCGCCGGTTCCGGGCCGCGGCACGCCGTACAGCATCCCAGCCAGCCATGGCTGTTTGTGGTCAATGAAAAGGATAGCACGGTGTCCGTGTTTGACATCAACACCAAGACCGGCGCGCTAACGAAGAAGCAAAAGCTTTCGACGCTGCCGGACGACTTCGCCGGCTCGAACACGTGCGCCGATATCGAGGTCACGCCATGCGGGCGATACGTGTACGCCTCCAACCGGGGGCACGATAGCCTGGCGATGTACGCTGTGGATGCGACCACCGGCAAGCTGAAACCGCTGGGCCATGCGACCACGGAAAAGACGCCCCGCGAATTCACCATCGATCCCACCGGGCGATTCGTCTACGCCGCCGGACAAGGCTCCGGCCGCCTGGCTGCTTACCGCTTGGACGATGCCACCGGCAAGCTCGAGCGGTTTGCCACGTACGAGGTGGGGGCAAGTCCTGCCTGGGTGCTGGTACTGCCGCAGGCCGATTAATTCCTACGGGCCGCTTGGCACCGTAGCTGCACACCAAAAGCTGTTGCAAGTGGGGTGATCCAGCACCTTCAACAGCGAGGCAATAGCCATGCAGTTTCGATGCAATATTGCGCAGCAGCGCGACGGTTCCTGGCGAGCCAGCCACAACGGGCCCGACGTGGGCGAAATTCACGCCACCGGCAGTTCCAAGGAAGAAGCCTTGGAAAAGCTGCGGGGCGAGATCCGCTACCACCTGGAGCTTTGCCCATGCACGGGCGAGTCGTACCAGCACATCGACCTGGATATCGTCGAGGCGGCCGGCTAGCTGCGCTGGCCGCCTGCGGTTGCTAAGTAGCGCGGCATTTAGAACGCCGCGAGGGCAGGGCAGCTAGCCCTGCTTCTTCAGCAGTTCTTCGACCAGGGCCGAAACGTCTTCATAGGTAAACAGGTCTTCTTCGGTCTCGGCGTTTTCGTTGTCGAACCGCTTGGCCAGCTTGCCTTCCTGGTCGTACACGTACACCACGGGAATGGCGGCAAAGCCAAACTTCTTCGACAGTTCTTCGTCAGCCTCGCTGGAGATGACGTTGTCAAACGTGGCACCCTGCTCGCGCAGGAACTCCAACACGTCGCCCTTAACGTCGTCCACGGAGCCCAGGCCGTTGTAATCGAAGCTCAGCGAGATGCAGGCCAACTTGTCACCGTGCTTCTTGTGCAAGGCGACCAGGCCGGGAAACTCCTCAACGCACGGGCCACAACTGGTGCTCCAGCAGTCGAGCACGACCACCTGGCCCTTCTTGCTGGCGATCAGTTTCTGTACGCCCTCGTAGTCCATCACCTGCAAATCCACCTGGCCGGCGTTTGCAGCCGCAGTCGTTGGGGCGTCGCCGACCACGGTCGTACTGGAGTCAGCCGGCGTGCCGGCGGAGTTGCCGCAACCAGCGGTGGCGACGAACAACGCTGCAGAAAAAACGAGAGCGGTGCTGCGCAACATGGTGCCGTTTTCCTGTGAGTATGAGGTTGGATTGCGTGTGTGGCCGCTGCGGCTGGCGCTAGGGGCCAAGGCGGTAAGGTATGAGCTTACATGGCGGGCAAGCGGTGGGTTGGCTTTATGGCTGGGCGGCGGGTTAGCCGCCGGTGGGTTCATCATCCAATACGGGCAGCAGCCCCGCAAGCTTTAAGGCGGCTTCGGCACATTCCTGGCCCTTGTTGCCTTTGTTGCCGCCGGCGCGATGGATTGCCTGCTCCAGCGAGTTGCAGGTGAGCACGCCAAAGAGGACCGGCACGCCGGTGGCCAGGCCGATCTGCGTGAACGCCATGCTCACCGCCCGGTTGATGTGCTGGTCGTGCGTGGTATCGCCGCGAATCACGGCGCCCAGGCATAGTACGGTGGCATAGCGGCCCGTTTGAGCCAGTCGCTGGGCGATTAGCGGCAACTCAAACGCGCCGGGCGCCCACGCGACATCGATAGCGTTGTCGGACACGCCAGCCGCCTGCAACGTACTGACCGCCCCATCCAGCAGCTTGCCGGTAATATGCCGGTTGTATTCAGAAACGGCGATTGCGAACCGACTGGCGGTCGGCGACGTGGGTTGAAAAACTCGAGGCATACGGAGGCGGCACCATCGCGTGTGACTTTGGGCCTGCTGGGCACCTCCCGCACCGGCAGGCACATTCCTTCCAGCAAACCCTGCCCGCTATGGTGATGGATTCCGCCCGGCAGATCAATCCGTCCAGTTACGAAGCAAGCCGGTCAGCCTCAGAAGCGCTGCTCCACGAGAGTAGCGCACCCCGATGAGTGTTCATTCATTGCGACCGCCATGGAATCTAATTTATGTCGCGGTCACACATCGGGCGGGAATCGTAGAGTTGCTTTGCCCCTCAGATCACGTGGCCCTTCGTGACCAGCATGAATACGTCTTCCAACGTGGGATCCTTCTCGGCGAAGGAGCGCAGTTTCACACCTTCGCGCGTGAGCTGATCCAACAGCTCGGCCACACCAGAATCGTCAGTCTGCAATTCGGCAACAGCCTGGTGATCGTGTACCTCTAGGTTGCGCAGGTGCTGGCAACTGCGCAGGATCGAGAGCCCCCGGTCCATGTGTTCCACAAACCGGATCTCGACCACACGATTCTTGCGAATCTGCCGGTAAACGTCCTGCATCGGGCCATGCATCAGGAGTTGGCCCCGCTCGATGATGCCGATCGAGGTGCAGCAGTCCGCCAGTTCCGAAAGAATGTGGCTGGAGATGATAATCGTCTTCCCCATCCGCCGCAGTTCTTTCAGCAAGGCCTTTACTTCCAAGCGGGCCCTTGGGTCGAGACCACTGGCAGGCTCGTCCAGGATGAGCACCGGCGGATCGTGGACCAGGGTCTTGGCCAGGCATAGCCTCTGCTTCATCCCGCGCGACAGGCCGTTGACGAAATCATCGCGCTTGTGGGTGAGGTCTAGCAGTTCTAGCACCTCGCCAATCACCTGCTTGCGGCGCTTCTTAGGAACCTCGTACGCCACGGCAAAAAAGTCCAGAAACTCCCAAACCCGCATGCCGTCGTACACGCCGAAGGCGTCGGGCATGTAACCCAGGCTGCGGCGCACGCTAAGCGGCTCGCGGGTCACGCTATAGCCGTTTACAGTCCCTTCCCCAGAAGTCGCCCGCAGCAGGGTGGCCAAGAAGCGGATGGTGGTACTCTTGCCAGCACCGTTGGGGCCGATGAAGCCAAAGATCTCGCCCGCTTGGATATGTAGGTTCAGGTTCTGAACGGCGACCAGTTCGCCGTAAACCTTAGTGAAATTGGTGAGCGTAATCATGCGCGCATAGCTATTGGTAGTAGCACACCCATTAATACAGCAACGCCAACGGCCGATCTGGCACGGCAGTCACGAACAATATCTGGCGGGTTTAGGGCTCTGCCTCATCGACCTGTGCCGCACGCACCCGGCTCAGCGCCTCCTGCAGCACCCGTTCGATGCTATCAGGCTGAGGCTGCGGCGGCGGAGCGTATTGCAGGTTGACCACCACCAAGGCCAGGTGGCGGTTCTGCGAGGCCGCCGGTTCCACCGTCATTCCGGCCAGCGGCTCATCGGTGAACGCCAACAGTCTCAGGCTGCCGATCAAGTTGGAATCTTTCGAATCCGGCGACGCAAACCGTTGCCATAACCCGACTGGAACCGGGTTCTCATCAGCCAACACGGGCGCTGCAGACGCTGGTGTGGTGCCGTTATCGGCGCCGTCTTCTGCTGGCTGTTCTTCCGCCGTTGGCTCGCCTTCCGCCGGCGGTTCGGCAGCCTCGGCACTGTCTGCTTTCCCGGCAGGTTCTTGCGCAGTGGGCAGCGAAAACCGGGGATGTTCTGCCCGGAACGCTTCCAAGCTGGCATATCGAAATTCCAGCGGTTTGGCAGGGCTGTGGGCCGGCAGGTCGCCGAGCCAGGCCACTCGCCCGTTTTCGTCGATCACCGCCGCATCGCGCAACTCAAATCGCGAACCATTGCGAACGGCCAAGCTGCCGTTGGCAGTCGCGACCGCCTCGATGGTACCCTGCGCGTCGAGCGTATGTTCGCAGTGCAACATGCCCAGGGCGTTGGAGCGAACCTCGAAACCATCGAGCGTTACGCCGCCCGCATCACTATGGTAGTACACGCTCGCCAGGTCCAGCCGGGGTTGGCGTGCCAACTCCTGGAGCGTGAACAGCGGGAACGGTTGCACCAGTGCCCCGGGATCATCGAACGACAGATCATATGCCGTCGTCAGCGACGTATATAGCGCCGTGTACCGCGTGACGTGGGCTCGTGGATAACCGCCTTGCATCTCGACCACAGCTACGTCGGTCCGAGCCCGGGCAAAGCCAATGTCGAGCTGCGCCTCGCGAACCACCACCAGGGCAAATACCAGCGTGATGATTGGAGCAGCGATCCAGCACCATTCCACGCGCCCCAGCAGGCGGAACACCAGCCAATTGCCCGGCACCAGCACCAGCAGATACAGCCCCAGCAGTTTGGCGATGAACGATGCCTCGGGGATATAGATGCCAGCCGCTTCACGGAGGGCCAACCGAGCATCGCGGGCGGCGCCGTTGAAGCTCGACCAGCCGGCAACGCCGCTGGCCACCAGGCTAGCATCGGAGACGCCAGTCGCCGTCGCCCATTCGCTGTCTTGCAAGCGATCCACGTCTCGGGTCAGGATGCGCAGGCGACTGTTGATCTCGGCAGCGGTCAGCGACCCACGCTCGACTTGCACGCGCACGGCTTCTTCAGGCGCGAACTCCAGAATCTCGCGATCGGCGACCAGGCGCCGCAGCGGCAGCCCCAGCAAGCAGCTATGGAAGAACCCATCGAAGCTTGGCCAAGCGTCGATAGCCAATTCGCGCTGTGTTAAGCGAAATGCCGTGAGCACCACGCGGCCTCGCCCCACGCGGCGATCCACCACCAGCGGCAGGTCGTTATCGGCCTTGGCCAGCGTACGCACGTCGCCAGTTGCCACCTGGAGCCGCTTAGCAGGCCATGGGCGACTCAAGCTGAGCGGCGTACCCCAGCGCGTCCAATGCAGGTTGAATGTTTCCAGGTCGGCGGGTTCCAGTTCCACATCGGCGGCCGCGGTGGCTGGCAGGTATGGCGCCAGAAAACTGCCGTGCAGCAGGTCAAGCGACTCCGGTCCACTAATGATCAGTTGCCCACCCCAATGCAGCCAGTCAATCAAGGCTTGCTGCTGGTCGAGCGAAAGCGAGGATGGCTCTACCCCGTCCCACAGGATATAGGCGATGCTTGTCCACGTGAGCCAGTGCGACGGCAGCGAAACGCGGTGGTCGATCGTCGGAATCACCACCCGATAGTTGATCTCGCTTCGGCCAAAACTGTCCCCGGGCGGACGCACGGTGTACATCTTGGCAGCGTTCAAGAACGTATAGCGCTCACCCTGGGGACTCAGCACCACCAGATGAAACTGCCGGGCCGGCATGCGCGTGGCTGGCTCATCGCGGCGGGCGAGTTCGCGATCGCTGTTCTGCGCAAACAGCCGCGTGCTGATCCGCGCGTTGAGATGGCCGGGCGGCACAAAAAACACTAACTCCAAGTCCTTGGGCTGGCTCTTAGGGAGAACGGCGGGTCGCGACGTGCCCAACTGATAAGGCATGCCGTCCAGTGGGAGCGGCTCGGTAACCAGCCGGCCGGCGAAGTCCTCTTCGTTAGCGATGGCCTGGATCGTGGCGCTGGTCCAGTGGCCCGGTTTGAAGGCGCTCACCAGCACGCTATCGGACCCGGTTGGCTGGACTCGGAGCGGTTCCAGGTCGAAGGGTGCCTTGCGTTTGGCCTTTTCCTTGCGCTCCTTTTGTTCAGCCAGCCGGCGTTCCAGTTCGCTCTGGTCGTCCTGGGAACAGCCGCCGCAGCCGGGCATGGCCGTCACCGTGGCAACAGCCGCAACGCCCCACAAAACCAGCGCGAGCCCGCGCAGCGAGCGAGGCCGCTGGTCTGCCGAACGTGACGGCAATCGTCGTTCGATCGTCATAGATGATCCCGGCGATAGGCGTTGCTTGGGCGGCCATGAAACCGCCGCCAACATGCGGTGGCGGCAGCCGGGACTTACCGCCTGCCGCCACAGTTTTGAGTGTACGGCGGGAGCCGAGCGGGGGAAAGACGCCTGCTCCCGCTCCGCCTGTTCGCCTCTCACAGCGGCTGATGTTTATTCGTCGCAGCAAGGACAAGCTTGCGGCACGTACACCACCAGCGTGGCCGAATAGCTCGTCTGGTCGTAGCCTTCGCCGCGTTGCTCAGGCTCGCGATGATGCACCACTACCAGCACGTAGTTGCCTTCCTGCGGCGTGTACTGAGCGCGGCCCTGGTCGTCAGTGATGCGCTCGTACTGGTCGTCAAGACCTTCGGCGAGCACGGCACCGCGGGGGATGAACGATACCCGCGCCCCAGCCAGCGGTTTGCCCTGGTAAAGCACCTGCACGGCGATCGGCTCGCCCGGCCCGGCACCCAGCACCGGATGTTGCGTCGGCACAATCTCCAGCGGGTGCCCCAGCGGCTTGGCGAACCATGCCTGGTTGCCGTCGCTAGCCTGGTCACGCCTCAGCCCATCAAGCTTTTCGCTGGCGACGAAGAAAGTTTTGCCGCTCTTGATCGCCCGCGTGGTCCGGTGCAGCGTATCGAGCGTATGGGCGACCATGTGCAACCCTTGGTCGCCAGGCACAAACCGCGCCGACCAATACCCTTCTTTGGGCGCGTAGCCGGTGTCGATGACGTTCGGTTTCAGATCGTACGTTTTGCCGCCCGGCGCGTGCACCGCCAACGTACACGGATCGAGGGTAATCTTGCTGGCAAGTTTGAAGTCGCGGTGATCGTTGCCATGATTGCCCAGCATCAGGTCGACGTGAACCACATCGCCTGCCCGCACGACGTTGGTATTGGTTTGGACCCAGGTATCATGCGCCGTGGCTGGGCGAGCATGCACACCGCACACAAGCAGCACCGCGGCCATCCATGCAATGCTTTGCTTCAAGCTGCGGTAAGTATGCGCAGTATTATCCTGAACAATGTGATAATTCACCATCTGCATGATGAAACTCCTCAATAGGATGCTTAAAGATTGATATAGAACTTTCATATTGAAGGCTGCGAGGCCTATAAACCGGAGACCGGTTCACCGCCGCAGCGTGAGAATGCGCCCCGCCAGGGGTTCAGGTCCACAGCGTCGTGAACCAGCATGACATGCCCATCCAGAAACAGCACATTGACGCCGCCGGGATGGTTGCTCCGCGCGCCCAGCCAACCGCGGCCGTTGGCCGAGACGTCGATGACAGGACTGTTGGGCGGTTGCCAACCGGTAACGGTGGTCAGATGCTCCCGGCCCCATAGCCATGTCATGCCACGATCGCTGGACACCGAGCCTGAGCCACAATCGGCGATTAGCTGCTTGAGATCGGGATCGGTGATAGCCGGCGGGCCGCCGGGCCCCAACCCTGGATTGGCGGGCCGTAAGCAAGAACTCAAGTTGGCGTAGCCTTTTTGCGGATTGGCCTCGGCGGGCGGAGTCGCGGCCGTTTCCGAACCGCGCAGCGACTCCGTCAGCGCTACGGTATAGGCGGTGCCGTCGGTCACGGCCCCCAACCCAACGCGCGAGCCATAGTAGAACAGCCCATCGGTTGGGGCCGAGGCGTCATAATTCAGCCCACGACCGCTGCCCAAATTCGCCATATAGTTGAGCCCGGCCCAGGTCTCGGGCGGGTGGCCGTCGATCTGCCGGACGGTCATCACCACCGGCCCATCGCTAGGGCACAAAAACAGTGGCACCTCAGTCGCTGCCACGGCGGCATGTGCCGGGTTCAGGTATTGGCTGCCGCCGGAACCCAACATCAGCGGCTCATCAAAATCGATCAGATTCTGCAGGTTCTCCTGTTCGACAAACGGCAGCAGCCGAGCCTGGATGGAAAAGCTCCGCTGACTGCTTGTGCCCAAACCGGGAAGTACCTGGTGCCGGCCCTCATGCAGGTGCAGGGCCAGGCCTAATTGACGGAGATTGCTGGCGCAGTTGGTCCGCCGTGCCGACTCGCGGGCTGACTGAACAGCCGGCAGCAACAGCGAAATCAACACGCCAATAATGGCGATCACCACCAGCAACTCCACCAGCGTGAATGCTTTACGCGTGGTCATTGCGGCGATCCTTCCGCCCCGCACGTGGGACGGATAAAAACTCTAGCTTCGCGACAACGGCGCAGCGGGTGCCACTAGCGCAGCACGCGCGCGGCACCGGCGTTGCCTGGATGAATCAACGTCTTGGCAAAACGATGTCGAGATAAAACGGGGGAACCGCAGCCTATAGGGTCCGCTGTGCGGACCGTGACGGCACTACAACGCACGACGGATAGCGCACGGCTCACAGAGCCGTGGCACGCGCGTAAGCACGCACAATCTGTGGCGCGTATAGCAACTCGTCCACTGGTTTCCCCGACGACAGATCAGCCGGGCGGAGTGGTTGGCGCGTAGGTAACCGTTGAGAGAACCACACCCGAGATAGCCAGACGCCCGCAATAGGGCAGGGCAATATGATATTCCAGCAGCGGTGGCGGCGGAGCGATCACGTCCACAATCGCCATCCACGCCGAGCCTAGTCCTTGGCAGCGAAATACATTGAAGGCCGGCGACCAATGCACGCCGCGGCGTGAACCAGCCTTGGCGACCTGCTTCACGGGCCGAGCTTGGGGCGCCGAGCAGCATGAGGCGGGCTTATTCGCAACCTCGATCGTGACTTCAACCTCACAGGCGTCGCTGGATTTGGCCGAGCAACACGTGCGCTGCGTAGCATTCGGCGCAGGCTTGTTCTTCTCCGCGCGGCGCGACGAGCAGCAGCTTCGTTCGGCGACGGCTTCAATCACATAATCAGGTGGCTCCACGCCCTTGTTGCGCGCCCAGGCCAGCTTTTCTTCCATCGAATAGCAACAGCACGACCGCCAACACTGCTCGGCGGAGCGGCAACCGCAACCGTGCGACTGGCAGGGGAATGGACCGGTGGCCGGCAAGGCAGGCAGCGGCAGTCCAAACGTGGCCGCAAAGTACACCATCAGCGACAGCCAGCCGAGCAGGCGGTGACGTCGCGGCGTAGGCGTAATGGTGAACGGCCGAGCAAACACGGCACACTTCCCGTGTGGCGAGACCACCAATGCGGCAGCAGGGGAGGGCGGGCGAAGAAGCAGGAATGCAAACGCGATTATCATTCGCGGGCTGTTGCTTTGCAACGACTTTGCCGATTGCGCCCGCGCTCGGTGGCCGCTCTCTACTCAATCAACCTGCCGGTCAAGTAGTTTTCAGCACCTCAGCGGGGCTGAAGTTTCCGCCCAGTACCTCGGCAGCAGGGCAGTTAAGCCAGTGGTCCAGAATTGCCGCGTATACCTGGCGAAAATCGGTGTGATGTTTCAGATCGCCCGCATCGAGGTCTTCCAGCGAGGGGTGCGGGCCAATGAGTCCCGCCTTCACGGCACCACCAGCGAGGAACATCGGCGCGGCTGAGCCGTGATCGGTGCCGGCGCTGGCGTTCTCTTTCACTCGGCGGCCAAACTCACTGAACGTCATCACCAGCACGCGGTCGG
>Ga0182738_1008411_pt1 | contig 10249 bp, 5 predicted proteins | sample eDN5th30CBELigMG_FD_128876 | JGI IMG/M metagenome (GOLD analysis project Ga0182738, IMG submission 128876) | Enriched Miracle-Growth compost microbial communities from Emeryville, California, USA - eDNA 5th pass 30_C BE-Lig MG (version 2)... ... | reverse complement strand
TTAATTAAAAATGTTTTGAAGACCAGTATGCGTTTACTGACTGATTTGAAAGAATTTTTCATACTGAAAAATACGAGTTGTTAATGATCGCAATTTAATTGCTTCATCAAAGGTTTAAAGAGTTTCTTAAACGTCTTTCGCTTGAATTCTTTCACCCGAAAATATTTTGCAATAAGCAATTTTTGTTGATCTATTAATCTCAACAGCCATCATTGCAAATTTCAATTTTGATAGATCTTCTCAAGAGAAACTGAGAAAAAATTCTCTTGGATTGTAAAGAAAAATGTCTTGAATGAACACTTCTGAAGTCAATTTTGTTCGAGTCGGGTTTTCTATGATTCGAACCCCAAAGAAATATTTTTTATAACTTCTAGAGAATTTTTTTTTGGAGAGAAAATTTTTTGAATCTTGATTTTGTCTTTGATTTTTTTCCTAAAATTCTAATTGAAAGAGACAAAACTTTCATCACAAGTAATTGTCTTGAAAATATGGAAATTTGGTAAAATATAACTATCAAATCACTTGAATCATATACATTTCATGTACTCATTCAATTTTGAACAAAACAAGAAAGAGAAAAATTTTAATTCCTCATTGCAACTCACATTCCTTCAATATTCTCACAATCACCTGCTTCGAAATGGGCTTTTGTATACATTCATCTATTCCAGACTCCAAAAACCTTTCAACCTCCTCTTTTCCTCCATGAGCCGTACACCCAATAATCTTCATAGTCGGTACTATCCTCTCTTCTTGCAACCTCCTCAACTCCTTTACAACCTCTGAGCCCGTCATTCCTGGCATTTCTTGGTCCATAAATATCACACTATACGGCTTACAATCATCTCCACATAAATGTCTTTTTCTATCCATAACCTTTTCTATTGCAGATTTTCCGTCAAAAACCGAGTCTGATTTTATCTCTAAAGGTCCTAAAATACTCTCAAAAGCAAGTGTATTGAATGGATTATCGTCCACTATCAGAACCTTGGCACAATCACAAGGTTTGGACTCATCATCCGCAGCGATAAGAACATAACGATCGCTAAGACCTTTCATAGATTTCGTCAAATAACAACTTTGTATGTTCCTTCTCAATTTCGGGTCTATTGCTTCTTCTGTTCTCTCTTCCTCAGCCACCCTCAAAGAATCTTCTTCATTTTGGCGAGAAAGTCCTGCTTCTTTATTCTCAATAATAAACGAAAAAGTCGACCCTTGGTTTGGAGTGGATTTCACTTGAATTTCATTATGATTTTTTGGCCCTAATAATTCCGCAAGATTGTATGCGATATTAAGGCCTAAGCCGACTCCTGCAGGGTTGATTAATTCACGATCCTGAAAATCAATATGAGTGAAATTTCCCGCAAAAAGTTTCTTCATATCATCCGAGCTCATTCCTATTCCTGAATCTTCCACTAAAATTTTTAGCCAGGGGAGTCCTTCTATAGGTCTCGCTATTAATTTTATCACGCCTTCAAAAGTAAATTTCAAGGCATTATTCAAGAGGTTCAACACAATTTGACTAAGTCTGACGTGATCTGTGCAGAAATTTTTGGGAATTCCCTGCTCCATTTCTAAAAGAACAATAACGCCTTTCTTTTGTGCCTGTAATTCAATAAGCTGGATGGTATTAATTAGAGTTTTCTTTATATTTTCCGGCTGGAAAACAAGTCTCAGTTTTTGAGCTTTTATTTGTGACATATCCAAGATATCATTAATTAGATGTAAAAGGTATTTGCTGCTCCTGAGAGCCGGGATAATTCGTTGCTCTTTGAGGTGATCAGGGATTTCCTTGGAATGGATTGCTGCCTCTAAAAGACTGATATTACCATTTAAAGGGGCCCGTAATTCATGAGAAACTGAAGCTAGAAGTTGGTCCTTGTATTTGTTATTATCTTCAAGAGTGACAAGGAGGTCGCGTTGGGTGGTATCACGAATGATAACAATGATAAACTCTGAACTTTGCTGCTGGATATATGAGATTTTAACCTCAATAGATTTTTCTGAACGATTCTCTGTCTTGAGTTTATCATTGTAGATCAGAAAAGAACGTTCTCGGAGACATTTCTCTTTGACGATCGCCCTGAATCCGAGGACTAGCTCCTGCAAAGAATCTATTCCCTGTGCTGTTGAACCTTTATGAGTGATGTCAAGCTCTTTGTCTAAAAATGCTGCAGACGTTGTCACTCTTTCCAAATGTACTCGGCTCTATTCAAATAAAAAGAGGGAATAAAATGATGAAGAATACCACAGAAACGCTACTGGAAGTGTCAGAATCAGCTTGCTGTTGAAGATCTCTAATTTTCAGAAAGAATTCTTTCAGATCTTGCGAACATCTACATCTTTCCATAAAAGCCTTGAGATAATCGCTTGTGAACTTTACATGGCCTTCCAGGTCGAGAATGGCGATATTTTCTGGAATATTATTCAAGATAAAATCATTTATCTGGACCCAACGTTCTTGTTGCATGTTGGCTAGCAGCACCTTCCATTGAATTTTGTCTTCAAAATAAAACAGCACAATTACATAAGCCACTTGTAAAAGGCCTCTACATAGCGTAAAAACCGTCTCTTCAGGATCATATACAATGGAATATCCAATGACAAGACCGAAAGCAACAACTGGAGGAATGATCTTTAATTGCCAATATTGCACAATGAAAGGTTGTATTTGAGTTCTCCACGAAAATGAGGTAAATCCCAACAAAGCAGTGACTCCAAAGCTTGGAGGCTGTTTTAGTTTGATCTTGACTAAAGAAGCGTTGAGATTTGAGACCCATTCTCCAAGGAATATCCCCAATAGAAGGAGGTCGACAACGAAGGAGTACTTGACAATCTTTGAGCCGATCCTTTTAAAGAGGAAAAACTCGATTCCGACAATAAGGGAGGCCACGATAAGGAAAGGAAGGGAAGTAAGGTATGAGATTTTGGAATCTTGAGAAAGGCCAGGTTCAGCAAAGACTAGGAGAAGTCGAAGGCCGATTTGAGTAATAGCAATAAATATGACACATAGGCGAGCAGTTAGCCGGCATTGGAAGCGGTCAAGATCGACATCTCGGGGCTTGACTCGGTGAATTAAACGGCGTCGCATCATTGGAAAGTTAATTGAAAAATTTATGAAACGAGTTATTTTGTTGGATTGATTAAAATTTGATATGAGAAAAAGTGGAGACGCTACTTTGATAATTTATTTGAAAATCAAAGGGGGGAAGAATTGGTAGTTATGAAAGATCGAGAGGAGTTTTCGTGGAGGAATTTGACTTTGATAGGATGACGTCAGAGAATAAAGCTCCAGGTGTATTGATAGTAAGTAAAGCATTGTAAATAAGAGGCTAAAATTTTAAAGTTTCGGAGACGGTCTTTTTGGTGAGGGTGGCTTTCAAGTTTGAGAAGGAGGCAAGATTGTCATCAAGTTCAGAAAATAGAAGGTTGAGTGAAATTAAATCGATTTAATCAATTTAAATTTGAGTAATGGGATATCGAGAAAGTTCCATTTGATAAGAAGTTGGTTCATAAAAGACGAGGAGGGAGTTGTTAGAAATGAGATTTTAATGAGATAGCGCCTTGGGCGAGTAACCAAATTGCTAGGTAATATTCCATAGAGCGAGAGATCAAATTCAGAATGAGCGAACAAGAAATTTCGATCAAAATTAATTTAATTAAACAAAAGGGTCAAAATTAATCAAAGTGCAAAATAATCTTTAATTAACTCTTCTGTTTCCAAGCCTTAAAAGTCAAAGTGCGACGAGTTTTCCACAGCGTCCCTGGAACAAGAGTTAATTATGTACTTTTAAATCAGGATTCTCTGAATGAAAATTAAGTTTGATGAGTGAGCTTTCTTGTCTTGTAGGAGAGAGTAAAAAAATAGATTTGTTCTTTTGGCAAAAAGAGCTTTTCATAGATTTTTTGAACGTTGGGAATCTGTGATTTTCAGTTGAGTTGAGTTAATTTATAAGAATTACATGACTATCTTAAAGTCAGACTCTGTATGGAGATCAAGGTGATTTGAAGGCAAATATAAGGATTCTTGAGAGAGTTCGTTGTCAAGCGGCTTGTGTTCATCAACTTCTGGTCAGTAGCGGGAAAATCAAATGGAATTATTTTTTTTTAATCTGAATTAATTTTTGAAATTAGGATCGAAGTTTCTCGAATAATTTTTTTGTTCAGAATTTTTTTTTGGCAGTTTTGGTTTTTGTTTCATTGGTTGAGTGAAATTTTTAACTGAAAAAGAGTTTTGTGAAAAATTCTCTCTTGAGGATTCAGGAAGGAGAAATTTCAAACGTTATTTCAACAAAAAAGCAAAAATGCCAAAGTATTCCTTTCAATATGAATTTTTTTTTTTGCGAATAAGTTGTCCTAGCAGAGAGAAAGAAAAACTTTCGAATGATGAAAACTTTGAAGGCAGAACTTTTTGTTTTGAATTTTCAAGAAAAAGAAAAAGTTATCAAAAGAGCTAATTCTAAAGTACAGTATAAAAGTAAAAACATTGTTGATCTCAATCTCCAAATAAAGTCGATTCAAATATTCGCGAATCGTTTCTTCAAATAAATTTTCAACAAACAAGCACAAAAATTACAAGATATCATCAAGTATATCTTTAATCATGGTAGTTGATATTGGTTTGTGAATACATTTTTCAATGCCTGATTTCAAAAATTTTTCAACTTCTTCCTTTGCCTTATGTGCTGTACACCCAATAACCTTGAAATTTTCTACAAGGAATTTCTCCTTTTGCAATCTTCGAATTTCTTGAACAGTTTCTATTCCACTCATTTCTGGCATTTCTTGGTCCATAAAAACTACTGAATATTGCTGACATTCTTTCCCGCAAACTTTCTCTTGGCGATTCAACAACTTCTTTACCGCCGCATTCCCATTATAAACTGTATCACACTTCACTTGAAGCGAACTCAAAATAGTTTCAAAAGCCATCGTATTAAATGCATTATCATCAACAACCAGAACTTTAGCACAAGAACATTCTTTCAAGAGTGGTATAGATTCTGATTGCGTTCGAGCTTGAAAAAGAGAACTCGAAACAACAAGACATTGTGAAAATTTTGAAAGTAATATTGGTCGTTTTGATTCAGGAATTTCATCAGGAACTTCACATGAATTATCCAGCCCTTCAACTACAGGTCTTTTATTCTCAAGGATAAACGAGAAACAAGACCCTTTATTCAGAGCTGATTCCACATCGATTCCTTCTTGACCTTTCGGAGCAAGAAACTCTGCTAAATTATGCGCAATATTGAGTCCTAATCCAACGCCTGTGGGATTTATCTGCGTTCTTCCTTCAAATTCTATGTGGGTATAATTCGAAAACAGCTTCTGTAAGCTTCTTGGGCTCATTCCTATTCCAGAATCTTCAACAGTAATCTTCACCCAGGAAGGATTCCCTTCGACTGGGGCAGCAATCAGTTTTACCATTCCGAGCTGTGTAAATTTGATGGCGTTATGCAAAAGATTCAGAACGATTTGGCTCACTCTGATATGATCAGTACAAAATAATTGAGGGAGTTCAGGGTGGAGTTCTATCTGTAGCTCAATTCCTTTCTTTTGAGCTTGAAGTTCGATCAACTGCGCCGTGCTTTTTATAGTATCTTGCAAATTTCCAGACTGGAAAGTGAGCCTTAATTTTTTCTCCTTTATTTGTGACATATCGAGGATGTCGTTTATAAGATGTAACAAGAACTTGCTGCTTCGCAGCGCTGGGGTAAGTAAGGTTTCTTTAATCTGATCTGGGACTTTTGGTGAGTTTATTGCTGACTCGACGAGATTGATATTTCCATTTAAAGGTGCTCGTAATTCGTGGGAAACTGAAGCCAATAATTGATCTTTATATTTATTGTTGTCAGCGAGTGTAACGAGGAGATCCCTTTGTGTGGTGTCTCTGATAATCAGAACAATATATTCTCGATCAAATTGCTTGATATGTGAGAGTTTGAGCTCAAGGGATTTATCTTGTTGGTTTTCTACTTTGAGTTTGCCATTGTAAATCAAAAATTGTCGTTCTTTTAAAAGACCATCTTGAATAATTCTTTTGAGATTTTTGAGAAGATCTTGCAAAATCTGCAGATTTTCTTTTTCACGAGGAGTAGTTAAATTTTGCTCTGTTGGTATATTGATAAAATTTCCAAAGGTTTTCATCGGTTCTAGATCGTCAGAAAAGGGACTCGTCTGTTCAGTAGTGAACTGTTGGTTAAGATCTCGAATTCTAGAAAAGAACTCTTGAGTATCTGAAGAAAGAGAGCAGCTTTCAAGAAATGATTTACAATAATCGCTAACAAATTTCGCATTTCCTTCAAAGTCAAGTATCATGATATTTTCTGGGACATTATTCAGTATAAAATCGTTAATCTGGACCCATTTTTCTTGCTGCATATTGATTAACATCATCTTCCATTTCATCTTATCTTCAAAATACATCAATATTGCCACATAAACTATCTGAAAGAGTCCTCTGAGCAATAAGTTCAGCACATGATTCGAATCGTAATAGATACTATAACCAATGGTCAAACTAGTCGCTAATAAAGGTGGGATGATTTTCAATTGCCATTTCTGCACAATAATCGTCATTAATAGAGTCCTCCAGCCAAAATTCGTGAAGCTAAACAATGCTGACACTCCAAAAGAAGGCGGATCTGTTACATCAAGCCTGGTTAGGCCCGCGGTCGACGTGAACATCCACTCAAGAGTGAAAAAGAACAATAATATTAGATCGACTGTCTTGGAATATTTGACAATCCTGGGTCCGATTTTTCTGGATAAAATATATTCAATGCCAACAATAAGGGAGACAATGATGAGGAAGGGGAGGGAAATGACGTACCAGAGTCTTGAAGAATCGGTAAGTTCTGCTTCATTGAAGATGACAAGACTTCTGGTGATGATTTGAGTAAGGGAAATAAGGATGACACAAAGACGAGCTGTAAGTCTGATTTGGAAGTTTTGAAGGTTGGAATTGTAATCTTGAGGTGGAGATGGAGTTTGAGAATGAGAGTTCATGATGTGAGTGGGGTTTTTATTGATAAAGCTTCGTGAAAATTTAGAGTTTATCGTGTCTTTTAGATTAAAAATAAAAGAGTCACTAGATGGGCGAAGAAGTTATTTGTGTGAAACGATTTTGATTTTGATAATATAAAAATTAAATTTTCCAGTAAGTTTTAAGAGAAGGGTTTGATTTTTGTTGTTGGCATGGAATTTAGGAGTAAAGTAATTAGGAAGAGCATGTTGGGCTGTTGGCGTAGGGACTGAGAAGAGTTGAACATTTGGAAAGCGAAATTGAGAAAGATAGAGAATGGGCATTGAAGAATACAGATTTTGAAGTTACGTTTTTAAATTTTGTTAATTAAGTTGATGAAAAGTTTTTAACTTAGTTTGATTTTTTCAGTTTTTGTGATGAACAGGTTAAATTAAAGATTTAAGTTTTCGAAGGGAAGTTTCCAACAATAACGAAAGGCTCGTATCCCTTTCTAAAGCTTTCCAATAAACTTTGAACAATCTCGGTTTTCCTTGGCAAGTTCAATATGACTCTTGCTTATTTTCTTGTTTATTCAATAGCTGAGAGAAAATTTAATGAGTTCATGCAAAAAGAGATTTTGGTTGAAAAACTGTCCAATGTTTCCTCATGGGTTGAATTTGAATTTTCAAAGTGTTTGTGAAGATTTATTATAAAAGATTTTGTCATTTTTATTTCTAACAGTGAAAAACTGCTCAAAAACCAAGAGGATCGAGTTTTATGAAATAGTAGTTTAAATGAAATTTTTTGCGAGTTTTTGAAGGCGAGTTGATTTCGTCAGTTTTAGGAAACTTCACGAGGAAATCTTTTGGTCATTTCTGTTTGTGACATTGAGAAGAGAAAATCGTCTTTTTATTTTGTCCATTAAAAATCTCTTTGCTTAATTCAGTCGTTTGTTTACTTCGTTTGTTTCTTGATTCTTTCCAGAAGATCTTTTAGAAATCTAACGGCAAGAAATCATGAAACCAAAATTCTCCCATTCTCGAAAAAATTAATTTGACTATTAAATAGCTATTTATTCCCATTTCCAGATGATCTCTGAATCCAGACATTGATTCTTTGAATCAATCTCTTGAGAAGTTGACATTAAAAAATTTTTTAACGATTTTTTTTTAAAATTTTATTCAATGAGATTTTGAAGGTAAGAGCAAAAATAATTTCAAGATAACCAATCAAATTACAAGAAAGAAGAAGAAATTTTTCACCATGTCAAAACTCAGATTTCAAAACAATCAAATTCAAATTATAAAATATCGCGAACTATACTTGCAGAAATCAATCTATGAATACATTGATCCAAACAAGATTCTAAAAATCGCTCGACTTCTTCCTTTGATTTATGCGCTGTGCATCCTATAATCTTAATTTCTGGTAACAACCCCTCTTCCTGGAACCTCCTTATTTCTCTCACAGTCTCAGATCCATTCATTTCTGGCATTTCCTGATCCATAAAAATCACAGAATATGGTTTACAAGCTTTTCCACATTTCTTATCCTCTCGATCAATTAGTCTTTGGATAGCAGATGGCCCACTATAAACAGAGTCATATTTAATATCAAGAGAACTGAGAATCGCTTCAAAAGCCATCACATTAAAGAGATTATCATCAACGATAAGAACCTCTGGACATTCACATATCTCAAGAAGAGGCTCAGACGCTGATTTTCTACTAACTAAAGAAATTGGACAACGTAAAGATGCTAAAGTTAGCTGCTTATCACCAGCCTTCTCATCAGCAATTTTACAAGAATTATTCGAACAATCTTCATCTTCTGGGTTGGAAGCAATTTTTTCTTGATTTTCAACAATTAAAGAGAAAACTGAGCCTTGGTCTGGAATGGATTCAACAGCGATACCTTTTTGGCCTTTCGGAGCAAGTAATTTTGCCAATTAAAAGCGATATTCAGTCCTAAGCCAACTCCATTTGGATTCATGACTTGCCTTCCCTCAAATTCTATGTGAGTGTAGTTTGAAAATAATTTTTTGATATTCTCTTGATTCATTCCGATTCTTGAATCCTCCACACGAATTCGAACGTTTTGGGATTGATCTAGTGGCACAGCTGACAGTTTTATAGTTCCCTCTTTTGTGAACTTGACAGCATTATTCAATAAATTTAATATAATCTGGCTCAGTCTCATATGACCTGTACAAAATTTTTCAGGAAGATTTGGGTCCAGTTCTAAGATCAGCTCGATTCCCTTCTTCTGAGCTTGTAATTCCACAAGCTGAGCAGCGCTTTTCAGTGTCTCTCTGACACTTTCCGATTGAAAAGCAAGCCTCAGTTTCTTTTCCTTGATTTGTGATATATCAAGGATATCATTAATTATATGAAGTAAAAATTTGCTGCTCCGAAGAGCTGGAACGAGAAGACTATGCTTGATGCCTTCTGGTATTTTTGAGGAGTTTATTGCTGTTTCTACAGGGTTGATGTTTCCATTTAAAGGTGCTCGAAGTTCGTGTATCTATTAGTTTCTTCGAGTGTAATCAAAAGATCTCGTTTTGTGGTATCTCTTAAGATCAGAATGATATATTCACTTTCAAAATGCTGAATAAATGAAATTTTAATCTCAAGAGATTTTGGGTTTTCGATTTCGAGTTTTGCATTGTAAACCAAAAATTGGCTTTCTTGGAGGTTGAGAGATCTCCTTATGTTTTTAAAATTAGCAATAAGATCCTCTAAAGTGCCAACTTTCAGAGAGCTTTGATCAGTTTTGCTCGAATCTGCTTCTGCTAAAAGTCCATGGCTTGTTGTCAATCTTATTGTTTGTAAACCTTCACTCTATGAGAGTATTAAAAGTTGTCGAATTCTCCAATAGATTACCATAGAAGGGCTCGAAGCGTCAGATTCATATTGTATTTGTTGAAGATCTTTAATTTTTTTGAGGAAATCCTTGGTGTCCAAGGAAAGGCGACATTTTTTCATAAAGGACTTGCAATATTCACTGACAAACTTTGTCTCTCCTTTCACATCCAAAATCATTATATTTTCCGGGATATTATTCAGTATAAAATTGTTGACTTGCATCCATTTCTCCTGTTGAAGATTTGTCCAGATCATCCTCCATCTAAACTTATCCTCACAATAGAGAATAAAAATAACGTCGATCATCTGCGTGGATAGGCATTTAAATCACTTGATTTGAGAGTCTGTAGGATAAAATTCTCAAAACCTGGAGGGACCTGTAGGCCCAAAAAGCTCAAGTGAAAATTTTTAAAGTTAT
>Ga0182738_1008410_pt1 | contig 10249 bp, 4 predicted proteins | sample eDN5th30CBELigMG_FD_128876 | JGI IMG/M metagenome (GOLD analysis project Ga0182738, IMG submission 128876) | Enriched Miracle-Growth compost microbial communities from Emeryville, California, USA - eDNA 5th pass 30_C BE-Lig MG (version 2)... ... | reverse complement strand
ATTCTATTTATCCGCGGATAAAGTGATAAATTTAGCCCTTTGATTTGAGGAATGTATCGAATATGGTGCCTTATTACACTTGAATTGTATGATGAAGAGTTTAATTGACGAGGCAGAGGCAGGGAAATTTTATGTGAATATATTTCTGAGTTTATCATGCGATGAGAAATCATCAAAATATCCTCCTGAGATTGCAAAGAAAAAAGTTTCATGAGGTGAGAGGAAGAAATGAAATTTTTTTCTGATTGAAAGAGCTTTTGTTTAATAAAAAGATTTTTCTTTCAAGAGTTTTGAAGGAGGAAATTTTTTTGGAGCCTAAATTTTCTGACAAAAAAAAAAATTATGTTAAATCTAACAATAAAGAGTTTTAAGCAGAAAAGAGAAGGAAGAACTTTTTTGAAGAAAAGTCTTGAGATTAAGTTGTAAATTCAGAAATTCATTATGCAATATATCAAAAGTGACAAAAATGTTCAAAGGCAAAAAATATTATACTAAATTCATTGAGGCTCTCTCATTGCAGATGAGGTCAGCCTATGTAAGTTAGTAACATTTAGGACAGCCTGAAGGATCTGAAACTTTTATTTCTGGCTCTTTCTAAAAGAGCCTCCCTAACAATCGCTAATAATTTTGGTTGATTTAATCCTAATTATTTTCTTGTTAAACCTTTTTTTTAAGTTTCAAAGAAAATTAGGCTTCCCCCTTGAAAGAAGTCTAATTAATCTGACATCTGAGTTCATCTCGAAAGTAAGGATGCTCGATAATTGGACACAAAGTGGCTTTGGGGTCATTCAGGCTTTCATAACTCAAGCTGAGCAATGTCATTTTTTCTTGAACAAAAGTGAGACCTGAGAGGGCGCTGCAGCAGGGCTTTGGAAGACTGGTCCACGGAGGCCGGCTTGTGCCATCTGTCCAGCTCGAAATTTGTTGTTGTTGTTGATCTTGGTTGGAATTTGTTGTCATTGAATATTGTTGTTATAAGTTTCTTATTGTTTAATTCTCTGTTGAGGTTTCTTGGTCTATAAAAGTGAAAAGAAATATTTTAAGGAAAGGATTGACGCAATGGATCCAGTAGATGCGCCAGTCTAGATTGTTCTATCAGAAAGTATTAGCTCCCTGCCAAGCTTAGCTTGGGAATTAAAGAAAATTTAACTCTATATAGTACTTTATATAATCTGTTGCGGAATCGATTTTTTCGGAACAAATAAAATTTGGCATGATTTGAAAAGCCAGTATTTTCCAGAAAGATCGATTAAGTAATGAATTTCACACCAGGAGATGATTGTACTCGAGATTTAAAACAAAAGACTTTTTGATACCTTTTTAATATTTTAAAAACTTCAATGAATGAAGAATGAATAAGGTCTAAAGCTATGCAAAAGACTCTTTTTTTAGATTTATATCAGCCAACTCATCATCACTTGAAGTAAGTTTTTTTTTTTTTGTGGAAATCCTTTTGTTTAAAGATATCTGTTCTTTGTTCAAATTAAATTTTGCTGACTTTTCTCACTTTGTCAAAAGCAAAGAAAAAATTATTTAGAGAGTCTCTCCTGGAATTTTTAAAAATCAATTGATGTTTATTATCAATTCTTGAGCCAATCAGAGTCAAAATTTGGTCTACAGATTTTTTCCAAAATTAGTAAACTCATGGTGAATAATTTTTTTATCTAATTTTGGTCAGTATAAAAAAGAAAATTGATCGTATGTCTCAATTCTAAATTCATCATTTGATAAAAATTAAATACCAAAGAGTTTTTTTGATACTTTCGACTTTTTATTTTAAGCTGGCTCTTTTGAAATCCACTCATGCGCCTCTTCTAAGACTAAAGCCTGAATACCTGATGCAGGTGATTCTTTTTGTAGAAGAAAAGCGGATCTCAGTCCTTGATTACCACTTGAATGGGGAACGAGAAATAATTAAAAAAAATGAATCAGGTTATTTAGTTTATGAGAAATATAAAGAATAGGCTTGATGAAAGGCGGTTTGGGATGTCATTCTCATAATAGCTAATGAAAGGTATTTTAATTAATTGCGATAAAGGTATTAAAATGAGGTAAACAGCCAGTTTTAAAGTGTCTTCAGATCATTTTTAAAGATCAATAGTTCATAAGTTTGTAGTTAAAGAGGTGAAAAGATAAAGAGATAGAGAAGTTCGGAAATAAAGGGATTACAATGGATTAAGAAATGAGAAAAGTATAGAAGAAGAATTATTCCAAGCTTATATAGTCATAGCCAAGAAATATAGAGTTTGAAGAACAAAGAACAGGAAGTATATGTTTCAAGAAATATAATACGTGAAGTTTATTTTACTTTATCACCAAGAGATGCTCTGATGGGCTCTTACAAGAAGAATCCAGTATCATTACTATCTTCAGTGTCTTGTAATCTCGATTATTTTCGATCTTTGACCCTTCCCACAAGTCCATTTAACTCCTGCTTTCGTCTTTAAAAAAATAAGGGTTTTCAATAACTGGAGGGAAAGCGATTTCGGGGTCATTCAGGCTTTCATAATGAGAACTGAGAAATGTGGTGGTGATGTTCTCCTGGTTAACACTGATACCAGACAAATCGCTGCAGGAAACTTGTGGGGAACTGTTATAGGAGGGTCTGCTGGAAGCTTCTCTATATGAAGAAGAAGCTTGTTGGTGTTGATTGGGATTCAGGGTGGTTTTAGAAATTTGGTTTGTAGATTAATTGATAAATTATTAATTCGTATGTATTTAATTCCTTTCTAAAGCAGAGAGAAAAATTTATTCGTTAATTGGTTTCTTTATTGCTTATCTAGAATATTCTTTGAAGAGAAAGAAGGTCCTGAGTTGTTAAGGAGGATTTCTTCTAGCTTGCCTTGGAAGGTTGAGATGATATGTTGAGTTATGAGATTTATTAGGGAAGGAGGGAATCAAGCCAAGGTCATAAAAAATTCAACCCAAAAGAATGGGGCTCTGAGCAATTTGTTCTGAAAGAATCTGATCCAGAAATTAAAGAATTTTCGTTTCTATCGAGTAATTTTTACAACTTGATATTCGTAGACAAGCTAAACAAGCAAAATTCTTTTATTAATCAAGGATTGAAATCTTTTACAGGTATTAGATAGGCAGAGATTTTAGTTTTCAGCTTTGAAAATTAATGATCATGAAAATAAATATTTTCAAATCTTGAAGAGAAAATGACTTCTTTAAAATTCGAAGACTCTTTTTCTCCTTGCTCATGGAGTTTGAGTTGTTGTAAAGGACCTCTAGAGCAATCAAAAAGAGGGTCAAAATAAAGGGTCCTCCCCTTGAAAAGACCTTGTTTTGTGAAGAGGAAGTATTATTTGTTTATTGAATACATCACTGTGTAATTTTCTCACCTTCAGAACTTCAATGAATAAGGAGTTTTTTTGACGAAAGGTTTTGGTTTCTGAAAAGAAATCAAGAGTCTACAAGTAAAATAAAAGAAAGAATTGACTTCATGTTCGTTGAATTCAAGAGAAAATCAAAACCAAAAATTAAGAAATTTCGATTACAAATTGTTTTCTCAACGGAAATATCTTATAAATTTATCTTTTAAAATTTTGGAATAATCTGATTCTTTTTAGAAATTATGAAAAGAGCCTTGGATTAAATTCTTTTCCTTGAAATAATTTTAAGGAAAGGAGAGACTTACTCTTTCAGGATAAACTTTTCTGTGAATTCTCAATGAGTTTCATTTATTTTCCACTGGCTCTAACTTGCCTGGAAGTTTTATAAATCCTCAAGAGTGTCCATGAAAAAAGCAGAAAGTTTCTATCCTGAGTCCTTGTAAAGAATTCAGTTCATCATATTTTGTTATAACTGTTTTTAAAAATACTTTCTGATAAGATTTTGAGCCTGAAAGACATTCTTTTGAGTGAGAGGTTCTTTCAAGGAAATCCTCAATTCATTCATTTCAAGAAAGTCTCTTTGGAGAATTGAAAGAAAAAATCGAGTTTTTGCCTCCACAACTTCCCTCTTGGATAAAATACTTTCTACTTGAGTAATTTCATAAAACTGCCGTCTAGTTTTTTCACCAAAACTAGTTTTCTTTGTTTATAAGACTGAGATTAAGAAGACAATTATTTAATTTCGACTTGAAAACAATTAATTTAGATCTTTCTGGCTGGGAACTTCGATTCAAGAAAGAAAAGAAAATCGTTTGAAAAGCTCCGAAGAGAATACTAAGCATTAAAAAAAAGGTGAATGAGAAGATTTTCATGGTTGGTTCTACTTCTCGAAAAATATGGAGAGAGAGTCCCAGAGCTTTCTAGTCATGAGACACATCAATAAAGCGACTCTTTTTGAGAGAAATTCATGGAACAAAGGATTATATTTGATAAAAAAGGACCCATCCGTTTTCTATATTTTCCACTATAATATCATGTTCTTGATAAGTACTTTTGGACTACACATTTTGATAGTATTCGATTAAGGCTTCGAGATGTTAGAGCGGTCAAAGACTTGATAGATAAAAGGGATGGAACTCTTGAAACATTAAATGAGCTTAATGATATTAGTTAAATCAGTTAAATAAATTAATTAAATAGAAATTTCCTTGAGATCAGTTTAATCATTTGACATGCTTAATTGCTCCTTGCGGTATTAAGAAAGCTCACAAAAGAATTTAAGAAATCTATTTTGAGAAGGTTGTTTCTGTGAAAGGATTGCTGTTTAGTTTGAAGACAAAAAGGCATCAAAACGCACTTTGATAGTTAAAGGGAGACATTTAAAGAACAGTTGAGACAAAGTTTAAACTTTAAGTTATTATTTGCAATAAAGTTCGTTTAGTATATTTAGATTATTAGTTCAAAAAATGTCTAAATTCTCTCAGTCTATAACTTAAGAAAGAGTAGTGAACAAAGAAGTTGTCTCTTCCATTAATAATTCAATAGGAAGAGATCAGAAGGAAGTCTAATTACTTTAAGTAGGAGGAAAACATAAACAGCTTTCAACTCTCTAAACCTCCATAAGAGGTTTAATTGTTTACAATTTCACCCTCATGGAGCTTGTAACCAAAAAATCAATTCTGTGAACAAGTAGTCAGTTTGAAGGGTCCATCTTAAAAACATGGCTCTCTATAAACATCATAATCAGTCTGTCCTGTGTCGCAGCTGTTCAAAAACTTTCGCCTCCTGAACAACTAGCAGAGCGTAGGATCATCGTCATTGAGACTCTCTTGATGAGAGCTCAATTGAATGCAAAAATCTTGGATTGCAGTAATTGCTGAGATATTTGCAAGACAATTATGCAAAGGCTGATGAATCCTGCCTCGAATTGAGGACTCTTCAAGGTTCAAATTTCTTGATTCTCCTTGAAGATCATCTCGCACCATTCGTGAGGTGTTGAGACTCAGGCCTTGGAAGAGAATATGCTGAGCTTGCTGATTAGTGCTCATACCCTGGAAGGGTAATCAGAGTTCGATATTTCTTGAGTTAGAGAGTAAATTATTATTCAGATTCCAGAGTTTATATAGGAGGTTGAAACTTTATTCAATAATCTGTCCGTATATAAATTTTTATTGGAGTTAGCCACTTGTGGCTGTCAAAAATTCAAATCACCCAATCAAGAATAGTTTTTATTTTTTTCTATAACAGTTGCTTGATTTATTAGTTTTGAACGTATTAATTAGAATTTTAGCTTTTGAGGCATTGAAATAGCAGACGATTTTTTCCAGTTTTTTTGTTGTTTTTTTCTTTAATTCTTGAATAAATTGAGGTCTTAATGGAAAGTCACAAGGCTTTAAAGCTTTTTTCTCTTTCTGAAATTCAGTTTTTCTTCATCCAATGCACTCTTTCATGCCTTTGATGAGACAGAAACCTGATGGATCCTTTAAACATTCTTTCAAACAAAAGAGCAGGCCTACAACGAGATAAAGAATAACTGACTAGAATTTGTATCAACCTTCGAAATACTCCTCTTTCAGCAGGTCAAATGGAGGGAATCTGATTGACAGGAAACCTGGAGCCAGCATTAGGTTTAGAAAACCCTCCCGGAATTTGTTTGAACTTGAGAACTTTTGGAAAAGAGTTTGGATTAGATCCAACAAGAAATTTCAGCTCAAAATCAAAGGACTTGCTTCGAATAAAAGATACAGACAGCAATCTGATGCAAATTGCAGGAAGTTGGGTATATGAAACAGAAGGGAGGCATTTTCAAGTGCTTAACTGCCAATACCCTCGATAAGTAAATTTGAAGTCCCATTTTTATAAATTTCCCTCTTTGCCCTCTATCTTTCAGGGACTAGCGAAAAATAACTCTTTGGGCCTTCCAAACCCTCCAAAACCCCTCGAAAGCTGAGGAAAAAAGGCTTACGGTAGTTCAAATTGCTAACGTTCGTCAGTATATTTAATCAATTTTATCCTATTTTTAACCCTTTTTAGTGATAGTTCAAATCGAATGTTAAAGAATAGACTTATCTTCAGCCAGCAAGTCTTTACCAAATAAACTCTTTTTCACAAAAGTTTCTTCCTTTTCTTTTAAAAACTTTCCTTTGATGGGAAAGTAACTCATAAAAATGCCTGAAAGAAGAGGAAAGGATAAAATATCAATTGGGAATGTTGAGAAAGAAATTTAGTTTCGAGAAAAAACTTTTTTTGAGATAACTCCAATTAGAAGAAATTGTTTTAGCCATAAAGTCTAGAGCAAATTTTTTAATTTAGCCTTGAAGGGCATCTATTTTCTTTATTTAAAAGTATTTTATTTGGCAATCTGAAGAAATTCTGGAAGGTTGAAGCGAGAAAATTGCTTTGCTCTATTCTCCAAACTCTTTGCCTTAAAAAGATTTTTAACTCTACTTTTCAAATTTATGAGAAACGACTATCAAAATCTTCTTGTAATTTTCAGACCAAACTCTTTGAACCTCAGGATGAGGGTTTTCTCAGCTGATCTTATTTCTTCTAGATCTCACAATTAGGATAATTTTCTTGATCTCGTCTGATATCAGATTTAATTCCGGTTTGGTTGAGCTTTTAATAAATAAATAATCCCAACAAAGGCCAATCATGTGATAAACTTGCTTCTTCTAACCGAAAAAACAAGAACACGTCAGCAAAGTTTTTCGATATCATGTCGAGAAAAGACCTGAAGAAATCCTACTTTGGTGAGATAATAGGCTCATCACAAGAGGTATCAAGGAGGTAAAGTCGAGAAAGGATTGAAAGGAAGGATGGTTATTTCAGAAAGTGAACTGAATTTTACATAATTCTAGAAGAAAACTCATTAAACCCTGGAATGTTTTTCAGACAAAGTCTTGGATGATAAACTGAGAGCTCTTCCTTATGATCATCAAAACATACGATTGAGTGCTTAAATCCTTCTGGATAAAGAGTAATAAGCATTTTTCTGTTGGAATATACATTATTTCAGGTGAACGTTTTGTTCGCTAATCTTTTTGGAAAATTTGGAAAGAAATGAGTTAGGAGGTTTCAAAAACTTGTCATTCGATGGTCATTTTAAGAATCAACAGATTTCAAGGGTCTTTCTTCAAAGCAACTGAGTTTGAAACAAATTATTTGAGTTGAAATTTAATTTTTCATGAAATTAATTTCTTGAGAAGCTTCTATGAACTGATTTACAAGGTCTTGGATTGAGAATTGTCGCTCTCAAAGAGAAGGCAAAAAGGTTCATTCTGCAGCTTGATAGTCTCGGTGGATTTCAGTGCCAAAAATAACTCTCTGTCAGAAAACAAAGAATCTTTTTTTTTTTTGTGAAGCGGCTTGTCTCATCTTTTATTAATGTCTGTTGGTTTATAAAATGTGATTTCTAAAGTTTTTCAATTTGCCTTCAAATGAGTTGTCCATCTCTGGAACATTTGAAAGAAAAAGTTTTTTGAATAATTGTTTCTCAGACGGCTATTTTTTTAAAATAAAAAATGGGAAATAACCTGGAGGAATTTCCAAGGTGTGAGGAACTTATTGAAAAATAATTTGTTCATTCAAAGAAATTCATTCCTTTGAAAAATTCAAGATAAACATACTCTTCAGAGAGCAACTCAGATCTCTTCAAATTGGACAGAAGAGTTCTCATAGCTGGAAATCACTTTTTTTATTGGAGATTTTTTGTTTCCAACTTCTGTTTGGATTTTCTGAAAATCAAAGGTCTCCACGCTTATTAAGGCTTCTTAAATTTTTTTCTCACAAGTCCATCTAGAGTTCGTATTTTGTCCATAAATATTTTCACAAGTGAAGATATGCAAGTTTTATGATGGGAAAGGAGTATGAATTAAAATTGAGAGTTGAAAGTATCAAAAAAAGATTTTTGGCGTTTAGTTTTTATCAGATGATTAATTTTAAAATGATGCAAAAAACCAAATTCATTTTTCTTCAATCCAAAATTTGATAAAAGTTATTCACTTTGAGTTTGAGAGCAGCTGGCTCTATCTGTATCAGAATCGTAAATGTCTGCCCTTCATTATCACGTTATATGGGAATAAGATTAAATTGAATAAGACTTTGTTAATAAAATTTTTAGCACAATAAAAGCTGTTTCAGTCGTTATTAGTATAATAGCTGATCGAAGGGACAAATTATTTTCGATGATATTGGTTTTGTGAGCTGAGAGATAAAGATTTATAAATAAAGGCTTCAGGAGTTAATTTAATAATGTAATCAGTACTACAGAAGAATTATTTAAGGCTTATAAATGACAAAGACAAACGTTTAAAGGCAAAAAATATATTGTTCAATAAGGATATGTAAGTTATTATGGTACTTTATTTTAATTTAGAGGATCTTCACCAGGGTTTTCTTTGATGATTTCTCAGAAGAAGAATATCATTATTCCCCTTGATCTTTGGTCATCTCCATTATTTCCCTGATTTCCAGGCAGAAAAAAGGGATTTCGACCCTCCTGAGAGGGCCTTTTTAATTAATTTTGGCTTTCGATTCCTCTTTAAAGAAATAAGAGCTCTCAATAACTGGACATAAAAGAGCTTTTGGATCATTAAGGTCCTCGAAATTGCAATTGAAAAAGGTGGTATTCTCGGAATTAATGCTGACCCCAGAGAGATCACTGCAAGAAATTGGTTGAGAAGTTGGATAAGAGGGTCTTGTTGAGGCTTCAGTGGGTGCAGATGAAGTTTGTTGATCATGTTTGGAACTCATGGAGGCTTTGGAATTCGTATGATAAGTTAATTAATATATCATTTATTAATTTGGAGAATGAGTTTAAAAAGCAGAGAATTTTGTTTCAAATCGTTTAATCAAACGGTTGATCTAGAACTTTTACTGAAGAAAAAGAGCTATGGAGCTGTGAGTTATCATTGATTTTAATGTCTTTTGAAACTTTTGAGACGACAAATTTCATTACAAAGTCTCTTTATCAAGGCGGTAATCAAGCCAAAGTTTTTTATTTTAGCCCTAAAATCCGACTTTATGGGCTTTGTTCCCTCAGATTTAATGTAGAAATTTAAATGAGATAAATTGAAGTAGAGTAATTTGCAAATTTCTTCTTTCGTAACAACAGCATTTAATAAGAAATTTCTTGAGGAAAGAATATGAAAAAAAAAGGCTAAGTTAAAGCATGAATTTTGAATGAGAGAAGGATGAGAGAAAGGTTTCAACTTTTTATGCTATGTAGAGAGGGGAGATCTTTTGTTTTAGGCTTAAGGGATGAGGATTAAGAGGAATTAAATTTCGAAGGTTTTGAAAGAGAGTTGGAGAAGCGAAATATTCGAATTAAAACTCTAATTATATCTTTCAATTTTCGATAAACTTTTCTCTGTTGTTATTTTCTTCGAATTAAATTCTTGACAAGGAATCATTCTTCCATTGAAAAGACTTTTTGGAGAATATTTTCCTGGTGAGAATAGTATTTTTTTTTAACTCGCTTTCAAATCTCAAGTCTTTTGGAACCAAATTTTAACTCGAAAAAATCCGATGAATAACCTGAAGAAGTTTCTGAATTTAACTGAAATTACAGAATTAAACTTCTTGAATGACTCTTTGTGATGATTTTGACTCTTTTGTTTTCTTTTGATTGCAATTTATCTCCAGCAAGCCTCTCGACCTCTAAAATCTCGAACAGGGATGACAAGAAAATTTCTCAATTTCTCAGACTCACCAAGACAGGAAGATTTTTATTTTTGTTAGCCATTTATTATTTCTTCCTCTTCCCCTTCAAATCTTCTTTCTTTTTATTTTTCCCTTGAAGGATTCTTCCACGAGCTCCTTTGGCGTTTGGGTTTTGGAGTGAAGGAAAGTTTCAAGCTTTTTTGTCAAAGGCATATGAGAGGTCTTTTTTCTTGGGACTCAATCTTTTT
>Ga0182738_1008409_pt1 | contig 10250 bp, 5 predicted proteins | sample eDN5th30CBELigMG_FD_128876 | JGI IMG/M metagenome (GOLD analysis project Ga0182738, IMG submission 128876) | Enriched Miracle-Growth compost microbial communities from Emeryville, California, USA - eDNA 5th pass 30_C BE-Lig MG (version 2)... ... | reverse complement strand
TGTGTCTGGCGTACGGCGCGCCCCACCCGTCGTGTTCGATTGCGCCGATCCACGTCGAGACGGACGAAACTCATCAGACGTGTGCGAGCGCGACGTCGAGCTGTCGCGACCGCCCCTCGCTGTGCGATCAGAGGCAGCTTGATTGCCGCCGTCATCCTGTCGCAGGCGCTTTGCCTGTTCCCTCGATCGTTCGATCAGAGCGGCTGTGCGCGCCCGCGCGCCGCTGCGCTTGCGTTTAGGATCGCCGGCAGACGTGGCATGGGCGTCACGCGCCGTTTTTTTGACCGTCAACGTTTTGCGGCGGTCTTGTTCATCAGAAGACATACGATTCCTGGCCTAGGGCCGGGCAGTGTGGTCAGAAGGGTTTGATCACCACCAGGAGTACCACCGCCACCAGCAGTAAGACGGGAACTTCATTAAACCAGCGGTAGAACTTATGTGAGCGTGTATTGCGGCCCTGTTCAAACTTGCGCAACATGACGCCACAGGCGTGATGGTAGCCGATGATGAGCAGGACGAAGAACAGCTTGGCGTGCATCCAGCCATTGCCCGGGCCCATGCCCACTCCAAAGCCGATGTATAGCCATAGCCCTAACGCGATGGCGATGACCGCCAGCATAGTGGTAAACCGAAACAGCCTGCGCGCCATGCCGATCAGACAGGACTGCACGGCTGGGTCGGAGGTCTGGGCCAGGTTCACGTAGATCCGGGGCAGGTAAAACAAGCCTGCGAACCAAGAGGCGATCAGAACGATGTGAAAGGCTTTGACCCAGAGGTACACCATGGCGGGGGCGGTTTGAATGGGGAGATGTAGGGATTGTAGTCGTCCTTCTGTTATGCAGGGTGGTTGTTTCTGATTTGAAGACGGTTTTGTCTCGGTTAGCGGGGGCCTTCGTTTGGGGGCGATTGTCGCTATGTAGACGTCCCGGATGGGTGGAAGTAGGCCGGACTGGCCCATCAGCGCGACTCGGCCCATGCGCAAGGGCCGAGTCGCGCTGCGCGAGCTAAATCGTGCTTTAACGGGCCGGCACGGCCTTCCGCCCCTCCACACCGGTGGCTTGTATAGTTTTGCGCAAGCCTCCGAATTTGCCCTGCGTCATTCTGATGTTCGGTCGGTGACCTGTGTTTTGGATTACTCCGAGCAGACTCGGCTCACATAGGCCTCATTTCCAGGGTTTTACAAACCTGCCATGAATGCAGTGCCTCGGATTAATCCAGTGTTTTAAACCGATTGGAGAGCAGATACTGTGAGCCGGTGGCAGGGCGGAGGGATCCGAAGCGCAGGGCACCGACCGAGCATCGGAATCCCTCAGTCCTGCCACCGGCGTCTAAAGAAAAACGAACTGCAAAGGCACAACCACCCCGCCCCAAAACTAGATCACATACAAATCCACATATTCATGCACAGGCATGTCTTCCAATGCCCGTTGATCCAACGATGCCTCCAGAATCCGCGCCTGCTGCTTAGCAGGAAATACCCGAGCCAAATTTGTCCGGAACTTGCCTTCCAGTAACGGAATCCCATCGCCGCGACGGCGTTTGTGACCGATGGGGTACTCGCACACCACCTCATCGAACTGCGTTTCATCATTAAACGTCACCGTCAACGCATTCGCGATCGATCGCTTATCTGGGTCATGATAATCACGTGTATAAGCCGGGTCTTCGACGCACACGATCTTGTCGCGCAGCGCATCAATGCGTGGATCGCGAGCAATCTCGTCCTCGTAATCCGCTGCAGTGAGCCGGCCAAACAAAATCGGCACCGCCACCATATATTGGATGCAATGATCGCGATCCGCCGGATTATTCAGCGGCCCCTTCTTATCGATAATCCGAATGCACGCCTCATGCGTGCGAATCGTAATCTGCTTGATATCTTCCGCCGACTTGCCGGCCACACGTAGTTGATCGTGAATCGTCATCGCGCATTCCACCGCCGTTTGCGAATGGAACTCCGCCGGGAACGAAATCTTGAACAGCACATTCTCCATCACATAACTGCCATACGGGCGTTGGAACTTGAACGGCTCTCCCTTGAACAGGACATCGTAAAAGCCCCACGTTTTTGCCGTCAGCACCGACGGATAGCCCATTTCCCCCGTCTTGGCGATCAGCGCCAGACGTACCGCCCGGCTAGTGGCGTCGCCTGCCGCCCAGCTCTTGCGGCTGCCTGTGTTCGGTGCGTGACGATAGGTGCGCAGGCTCTGCCCATCAACCCAAGCCAGCGACACGGCGTTAATGATTTCGTCGCGACTAAGCCCCAGCATCTGTGCGACGACGGCAGTCGACGCGACTTTCACCAACACGACGTGATCCAGGCCCACCTTGTTGAAAGAGTTTTCCAGGGCGATGCAGCCTTGGATTTCATGGGCCTTGATCATGCCCGTCAGGACCTCGCGCATCGTCAGCGCAGCCTTGCCTGCGGCGACCGCGTTGCGAGACAGCCAGTCGGCGGTAGCCAGGATACCGCCCAGATTGTCCGAGGGATGCCCCCATTCTGCCGCTAACCACGTGTCGTTAAAGTCCAGCCAACGGATCATTGTGCCGATATTGAACGCGGCCTGCACCGGATCCAGCTGAAATTGTGTCCCAGGGACCTTCGCGCCATGCGGGACGACCGTGCCGGGCACAATCGGGCCGAGCAGCTTGCGGCAAGCGGGATACTCCAACGCCTCCAGACCGCACCCCAATGTGTCGATCAGGCAGTTGCGAGCCGTCTCGTACGCCAGCGGGCTTTTGATCTCGTAGTCGAGAACATAATCAACAATGCCGGTCAGGACCTGATCCGGTTCAGGGCGAACATTGGAAATATGAGCGGACATGCTGAACTCCTTTCATACAAACCGCGCGAACCCGCGCGAGAGGGCGGCGACGAACAGGCGTCCACGCCCAGATTAGCGATGACAGAAGTGCGATACCGGTGACGCCTCAGCGAATGGCGAGCGAGCACCCTATCATCGGGGACAGGAGGCGAATAAGCAAAAAGGCATGGCTATCGACATGAAATCACGAGGATGGGGCGGCGTGTCAACTGATCGGACCACCTCTGTTGGCTTTTCTGCCGTGATGCCACCCCAATAACCATAATTGTTGACAATCTGGTTTGAAAAACGCGTTATGGCTATAATTAAACCCTATTTTTGATCATCATTGTCGACATGGCGGAAAAAATCATCACGCTGCCGGTGGCTGCCGCGAGCGAGTCGGAAACGCTCTCCGATCATGTGTTTCGCAAAATCCAGGCCGCCATCGTCAAAGGCGATATCGCGCCGGGCAGCAAAATCTCCGAGCCAGAGCTCGCCCGTACCTACGGTATCAGCCGCGGGCCGCTGCGCGAGGCCATCCATCGTCTTGAGGGCCAGCGCCTATTGGTGCGAGTACCGCATGTGGGCGCTCGCGTCGTATCGCTGAGCCAGCAGGAGCTCTGCGAGCTTTACCAGATTCGCGAATCGCTTGAAGGCATGGCCTGCAGGCTGGCCGCCGAACGCATGACGCCCGCCGCCGTGGACGAATTGCGCCGCGTGCTCGAGGCCCACGAGCGCGACGAGGCCTTTCAGGCCGGGCGTGGTTATTATCAACAAGAGGGCGATTACGATTTCCACTACCGTATCGTCCAGGCCAGTGGCAATCAGATGCTGATTCGTATGCTATGCGACGAGCTATACCAGTTGGCCCGCATGTACCGCATCCAATACTCGACAACGCCCAATCGGCCCCGCCAGGCGTTTGCCCAGCATCATCGGATTCTCGACGCCATCGCCGACGGCGATGGCGAATTAGCGGAATTGCTAATGCGCAGACACATCCGCGCATCCCGTTTGAACATCGAACATCACATCGCGCAGAGCAATCTGCAGCATACGGAGGCATCTTGAATACTCAATTTCGCAAGCCCCTGCCGGGCACCAAGCTTGACTACTTCGATACGCGCGCTGCAGTCGAAGCCATCGCGCCGGGGGCATACGACACCTTGCCGTATACCTCTCGCGTATTGGCCGAAAACCTCGTTCGCCGCTGCGATCCCGCCCTGTTAAACGATGCGCTGCGCCAACTGATCGAGCGCCGTCGCGACTTGGATTTTCCCTGGTTTCCTACACGTGTCGTCTGTCATGACATCTTGGGGCAGACTGCGTTGGTGGATTTGGCCGGATTGCGCGACGCTATCGCCGACAAAGGCGGTGATCCCGCCAAGGTCAACCCGGTTGTTCCTGTGCAACTGATCGTGGATCATTCACTGGCTGTCGAGCACGGTGGTTTCGAGCCCGATGCCTTTGCCAAGAATCGCGCCGTCGAAGACCGTCGCAACGAAGACCGTTTTCATTTTATCGACTGGACTCGCGAGGCATTTCATAACGTCGACGTCGTGCCGCCGGGCAACGGCATCATGCACCAGATCAACCTGGAGCGCATGTCGCCCGTCATTCACGCGCAAGACGGTGTCGCCTATCCGGACACGCTGGTTGGTACCGATAGCCATACCCCGCATGTTGATGCATTGGGCGTCATCGCGGTCGGTGTGGGCGGCCTCGAGGCTGAAAACGTCATGCTCGGGCGCGCGTCATGGATGCGCCTGCCCGATATCGTTGGCGTCGAGTTGACTGGCCGCCGCCAGCCCGGCATCACCGCCACCGATATTGTGCTGACCTTGACCGAATTCCTGCGTAAGGAAAAAGTTGTCGGCGCCTATCTCGAGTTTTATGGCGAAGGTGCCTCCAGCCTGACGTTGGGCGATCGTGCGACGATTTCCAATATGGCTCCCGAGTACGGCGCCACTGCGGCCATGTTCTCTATCGATCAACAAACCATCGACTATTTGAAACTCACTGGTCGCGAAGATGAACAGGTTCAATTGGTCGAAACTTACGCTAAAGTGGCGGGCCTGTGGTCGGATACCCTTAAAAACGCGCAGTACGAACGCGTCTTGCGTTTTGATCTCTCTAGCGTAGTGCGCACCCTGGCCGGCCCCTCGAATCCGCATCGCCGCCTGCCCGTATCGGACCTGGCCGAGCGCGGCATCGCCGGTGTCGTCGAAAACGAGCCCGGTCTGATGCCCGACGGTGCCGTCATCATTGCCGCGATCACCAGTTGTACCAACACGAGCAACCCGCGCAATGTCATCGCCGCCGGCCTGTTGGCACGCAATGCCAATCGTGCCGGTTTGACGCGCAAACCCTGGGTTAAAACATCGCTGGCCCCGGGATCCAAGGCCGTAGAGCTGTATCTGGACGAGGCTGGTCTGACCCCCGAGCTCGAAAAACTGGGCTTCGGTGTGGTCGCGTTTGCCTGTACGACCTGCAACGGCATGTCGGGCGCGTTGGATCCGAAAATCCAACAGGAAATCATTGATCGCGACTTGTATTCGACAGCCGTGCTGTCGGGCAACCGCAATTTTGACGGCCGCATTCACCCCTATGCCAAGCAGGCCTTTCTCGCCTCGCCGCCGCTGGTCGTGGCCTACGCGATCGCCGGTACCATTCGCTTTGATATCGAGCAAGACGTGCTGGGCCAGGACGCCAACGGCAATGATATTCGTCTCAAGGACATCTGGCCCAGCGACGAAGAAATCGACGCCGTGGTCACCGCTGCGGTCAAGCCCGAGCAATTCCGCAAGGTCTATGCACCCATGTTCGGCATCCGCGACGAGCGCCGCCAAACCGTCAGCCCGCTATACGACTGGCGCCCGCAAAGCACCTACATCCGCCGCCCGCCGTACTGGGAGGGCGCCTTGGCCGGCGAGCGCACGCTGCGCGGCATGCGGCCGCTGGCCGTCCTGGGCGACAACATTACGACCGATCACCTGTCGCCGTCCAACGCCATTTTGCTCAATAGCGCGGCCGGTGAATATCTGGCAAAAATGGGCCTGCCGGAGGAGGACTTCAACTCCTATGCCACCCATCGCGGCGACCACCTGACCGCACAGCGCGCGACGTTCGCCAATCCGAAACTGTTCAACGAAATGGTTCGCAACGAAGATGGCAGCGTCAAGCAAGGCTCGCTGGCGCGTGTCGAGCCCGAAGGCAAAACCATGCGTATGTGGGAGGCCATCGAAACCTATATGGATCGCAAGCAGCCGCTGATCATCGTGGCCGGCGCTGACTATGGCCAGGGCTCGTCGCGCGACTGGGCTGCGAAAGGGGTACGCCTGGCCGGCGTGCAAGCCATCGTGGCCGAAGGCTTTGAGCGCATTCACCGTACCAACCTGTTGGGCATGGGCGTATTGCCGCTGGAATTCAAACCCGGCACCAATCGCAAAACGCTCGAGCTCGATGGCACGGAGACCTACGACGTCGTGGGTCAACCGCAACCGCGTGCAGAGCTGGCACTGATCGTGCATCGTCGCGATGGACAGCAGGTCGAGGTGCCCGTGATCTGCCGTCTCGATACGGCGGAGGAGGTCTCTATCTACGAAGCTGGTGGCGTATTGCAGCGTTTTGCCCAAGACTTTCTGGAGGCCGCCTCAGCGACATCAGAGAGCAAAGCGGGTTGAACGCCACGTGCCTGATTTGTTGAGCTCGGCTGATTGGGTTTCACCGAGCTCGACAAGTCAATCGGGCTGGCGACTGTATTAACTGAGCCAGGCTGAGTAACCCTGGTCTAGCAGAGCGCGTCATCGTTCTGCTTTCTATGGATGTATTGTGGCGCATATCGTGCCCTCTGTTTTCAGGACAAATCGATGTCTCACACACCACAAATCAAGATACCCGCGACCTACATGCGCGGAGGCACTAGCAAAGGCGTGTTTTTCAAACTGACGGATTTGCCAGAGACTGCGCAGAGCCCAGGCCCTGACCGCGATGCGCTATTGCTGCGCGTGATCGGCAGCCCCGATCCCTATGGCAAACAGATCGACGGCATGGGTGGAGCGACGTCCAGCACCAGCAAAACTGTCATCTTGTCCAAGAGCACGCGTCCCGATCATGACGTGGATTATTTGTTTGGCCAAGTCTCGATCGATCAGCCTTTTGTCGACTGGAGCGGCAATTGCGGCAACCTTTCCGCCGCAGTGGGTCCGTTTGCCATTGCCAATGGTCTCGTCGATGCCGAACGTGTGCCCGAAAACGGCATTGCCATCGTGCGAATCTGGCAAGCCAATATCAGCAAGACCATCATTGCGCATGTGCCCATGACAAACGGTCAGGTGCAAGAAACTGGTGATTTCGAATTAGACGGTGTCACCTTCCCGGCGGCCGAAGTCAAGATCGAGTTTCTGGATCCCGCTGACGAAGGCGACGGCGATGGCGGCTCGATGTTCCCGACGGGTAACGTCGTTGACGAGCTCGATGTGCCTGGCGTGGGCAAGTTTCAGGCGACATTCATCAACTCCGGTATCCCTACAATTTTCCTGAACGCCGATGCATTGGGCTATCAAGGTACGGAGCTGCAAGACGACATCAATGGCGACCCCACCGCATTGGCGCGATTCGAAACTATCCGCGCCCACGGCGCCGTACGTATGGGCTTGATCGAGTCGATCGATCAAGCTGCGGGCCGTCAGCACACACCAAAGGTCGCATTCGTCTCCAAGCCCAAGGCTTACACCTCGTCCAGCGGGAAACCCATCGGCGTGGACGATATCGATGTGCTGGTGCGCGCACTATCAATGGGCAAGCTGCACCATGCCATGATGGGCACAGCCTCGGTCGCCATCGCGACGGCAGCAGCAGTACCTGGTACGTTGGTGAACCTCGCTGCAGGAGGGGGTGAGCGCGACGGCGTGCGGTTCGGGCACCCGTCCGGCACGCTGCGCGTGGGTGCAGAGGCTCGTCAGGTCGACGGTGAGTGGACCGTCACCAAGGCCATCATGTCTCGCAGCGCGCGTGTGTTGATGGAGGGCTGGGTGCGCGTGCCTTGGTCTGCGGGCGCCGCGCGCTAAACCGCTCGTCCTGATACGGGGCGCTCGAACGGCCCCTCAAAGTTTGAATAGACATTCAAGCTTTGAGGGGCCGTTTTCATTTTGAGGTTTTACTTTCACTAAAAATCATTCATCGGAAATGCGAGACATTTCTGCGTATTCACGTCCTGTAAAACCATAACGACGTTCGGTAACCTCACGGCATCGCGCGGTGGGCGAGGGCTTGGGTGAGTGTTGTCGCCGATATCCCACGGAACACGGCGCGAGTATCCGTTACCTACAGCCGTCATTACGCCCCCAATAAAGTAGAAGTCCGTGTCTCTCATTCATCATCATCAGCCTCGTTCGCACTGGTTGCACTCTCGATTGTTGTCTATTGCCGCAGCGCTGCTGTTTGCATTCTGAAGAACCAACATGATGTTCAATATCAAGGCACTCCTGCGGAGCTCAACGGCGGAGCACCTTGTGCTGGGCTGGTTAACGGTGCAATGCGGTTGTTGTGCGGCCATCGCACAGACCTTTCCGATCACGGTGGACACGCATGCGACCAAGTCGCCGCCGGTCGTGGGTGTTCAACAAAGCGTACCCATCATTCAGATCGCACCGCCATCCGCAGGGGGCGTGTCCGACAATCGGTTTACGCAGTTCAATGTCGGGCCTGCGGGGGCGGTGTTAAACAACAGCGGCGGCGCCAGTCAGACACAGCTCGCTGGCCAGATCGGGGGCAATCCCATGCTCGGCAATCAGCGTGCGACAACGATCCTGAATCAGGTCACCGCAGCCAATCCCTCACGCTTGCATGGCATGCTCGAAGTCGCGGGCAATCGCGCCAACGTTATCGTCGCCAATCCGGCAGGGATCACCTGCAACGGCTGTGGATTCTTGAATGCTTCACGCGCGACAGTGACGACCGGCCGACCGGATGTCGGTCCCAAAGGGCATATCGCGTTTGATGTCGCGGCGGGGCTATTGGCGGTTGAAGGGCAGGGACTGAACGGCACACATGCGGATCAGGTCGATCTGATGGCACGGGCGTTGACCATCAATGCTGGCGTGTGGGCCAATCGCTTGAACGTGATCGCAGGGCCCGCGCGGGTCGATGCAGTCAGTGGCCAAGCACGCCCGATTGACGGCCAGGGCCCTGCGCCCGAGTTCGCGTTGGATACGGCGGCCTTGGGCGGCATGTACGCCAACAGCATTCGGCTCATCGGTACAGAGGCCGGCGTCGGGGTAAACATTGGCGGCAACCTGGTGGCACTTACCGGTGATTTGATCGTGAACGCGGCTGGCGACGTCCGCATCGCGCCGCATGGCACGTTGTCCGCGCAAAAACGGCTGGCGCTGAACACTACGGGCAATCTCGACACACACCAGGCGACATTACACGGTACCAACGTAGAGGTATCTGCCCGGATACTGCACAACCAAAAAGGCAGCATCACGGCGGCGGGGCCAATCACGTTGCGCCTGCAAGGAGAGCTACGAAACAACGACGGGCTGATCGCTGCGGCGGGGAATCATCGGATCGAGAGCACATACGTGATCAATCATGGTGGCACGTTGGCCGGCCGCAATCTCACCGTAGCGGTCAAAGAAGGCATTGAAAATCGGCAGGGGGCCATGATGGCCGACAACACACTGCGTGTGGCGGCGGTGCGTCTGGCCAATAACGAGACTGCGGGCAGGACAGTTGCTGCCGCACCGAGCCCGGCCACTGCGCTCGGCGCAATGCCATCCCCATCATCACCTGCGCTTGCCGCGTCTGGTGCTAGTTCAACTGAGAGCGCTTCCAAACGGGAAACAAAGCCTGCGCCCTCGTCACTGCTGATGGCAGGTTTGTCCGGTCACGCCGTCGACATACGGGTGGACCTGCTCAATAATACCAACGGTGCCATCCGGGCAGGTAACGATCTGACCATCGTCGTCGACGAGCTGAAAAACCAGTCTGGCCATCTCACGGCACAACGCAACGCCCGTATCGATACCCGGATACTGCACAACAAAGCGGGCATGCTGTCTGCCGGCGAACAACTCTCCGTGCATGCCAAACAGCAGAACGCTCTGGGTTCTTTGCATGCCGGTACAGATTTGATTTTTACGTATAGTGGATCACTCACGCCGCAAGACAATTTCTCAGCGGGACGAGATCTCCGTCTGAATCTGGGCGGTGCCCTGGTCAACAAGTCGCGCCTGATCGCGGGCCGCGATGTGCATATCACGGCCGATTCGTTGAATAACCAGGCGGCAGGCGAGTTGCTCGCGGGCCGGCACAATATCTTCACCGTCAAGCAAGGCGTGACCAACGCAGGGTTGATCGACGCGCAATCGACGCGCATCACTGCGGCACAGTTGCACAACCGGGGCCGTATCTACGGCGATAATATATCGCTTGCCG
>Ga0182738_1008408_pt1 | contig 10251 bp, 7 predicted proteins | sample eDN5th30CBELigMG_FD_128876 | JGI IMG/M metagenome (GOLD analysis project Ga0182738, IMG submission 128876) | Enriched Miracle-Growth compost microbial communities from Emeryville, California, USA - eDNA 5th pass 30_C BE-Lig MG (version 2)... ... | reverse complement strand
TGCAGTAACCGGCCCGCCGGCACTAGATCTCGATGCTTTTGACGCTGTCGCCGCCGCCAGCGCCAGCCGCAAACAGGCAGCGCACGGCAGGCTCGATCAAATCCTCGGCAGGCAGGTTCTTGGGCGCGAGCGAAACGGCAGCAATGCCGGCGCTCATGCTGATGCGGCTGTTGGGCAGGATGTGCTCGTTCAAGTCGCGGACCAGGTTCAGCAACTGCTGGGCGACTTCCACCGCCTCACGCCGTTCGCAGTCCACCAACACCACGCCCAGGCAGCCGTCGCGCACCGTGACTACGCGGCTACCGTGCGGGCCCAGCTTGCGGCAAGCCGTTTCGATGATTTGCATCACGCGCGTGGCCCGCTCGACGCCGACACGGAACACCAGATCAACGTATTCATCGACCTCGGCCAGCATCAGACTAAGCGCCACCCGCTGCTTGCGGCACCAGGAGATGCCGTCGGTTAAAGCCAGCGACAGCGACGACCAGCCATCGCCTTCCGCAGACGCCGGGCGCTGGGCGGCATCGCCCGCCGTACGTTGTTGGCTGGGCGACTGCGCCACCGGTTCGGCGGTGAGAGCCGATGCTGCGGCGGCCGCCAGTGCCGCAACCGGCGCAGGCTCAGCGGCCGCGTTCCGCTGCGAATAGCGCCGGGCGGCCGTCGTAAGGGAGTTGGCCTCGGGCAGTTCGCCGGTCCGCAGCAGGTGCCGCACTTCGCGCTGCCGTTTTTGCTGCTCGCGGAATAGTTGGCTGGCGGTTTCCTCGGCTACCGCGGCCATTTGCTGATGGGCCTGTTCCACGATGCTGCGGTAATCGTCCACGCCGGGAATGCGCAGCGAAAGCACCTCGGCTAACTGGGCGACCTTGTCTTGCAGCTCGGAGAGCAGGGCCTGCACTTGCGTTTCGCTGACGCCATACTCGCGTTGGGCCAGCGTGCGCAGTTCCAGCCAGCAAGCCGACTGCTGATGCACCAGTAACCGTGCAGCTAGCTCGGCCAGTTCAAGCACACGGGCAATCGGCCCGGCCGCTTGCGCCGTATCTGGCCCCACGGCAATCACGCCCTGCACCAGTTCGTCCGGCAGTTGCCAGGTCGCCAAGAGGCCCGAACTCAACTGGGTATGGTCAAAGCCCAGGGTACGCCGTTCCAGGTCCAATAGCGGCACCTCGAACTTGCCCGCCTTACGGAGAAAGTCGGCGTAAGGCGTGCCCAACTGCTGGAGCAGTACCAACACGCCGATGTCTTGCAGCAGCCCGGCGATGAAGAACTCGTCGCTGGCCACCTTGGCCCAGTTCTGGACCATCTCGCGGGCGGCCACGGCCTTGGTCAGCGTGTGCTGCCAGTACCGTTCGAGAATATCGCCGGATACGTCGGCCAGCAGTTTCTCAGGCAGGCTGAAGCCCAGCACCAATAGCTTGAGCGGCTTGGTGCCCAGCAGGGCCAGCGCCTGGTTGAGGTCGTGCACCTCGCGGGCAAGCCCCAGCAGCGAGCTATTGACCACCCTGAGAATCTTGGCGGTCAGGGCCGGATCATTCTCGATGCACTGTTTGAGCTGGCGGGCGTCGACCTGGGGATGATTGGTCAGCTCGATCACCTGCATCGCCACGCGCGGCAAGGTATACAGCGAGCCCGCCCTGCGAACCAGGGAATCGAGCAAGCTGGAGTTATCGCGTGACGCGCTGTCGTTCATGCGGCAGCCCGAGCGCAAACAGGAATCAGAAACAACGCCAAGCGCGGTACAACCGCTGGGCGGGCAGGGCGTACCTTCGGCCCCAGCCGATTCAACCGCTTAGACAACTGTAGCTCGCAACCGCCACTGCGGCGCAAACCAAAAGCATCACACGGCTTGGCTGGGGGGCAGGTAAGCACCGGTGCCAGTTAACGGTTTAGATCGGGCAGCAGGGCGCTGTTCGTGGCACGGGGACCGAAGATACCGATTATGCTGTCCATGCAGGGCGGCGCATGGTGGCCCGCTCGCACGGATAGCCGCCTCGCGTACAATAGGTCAGGAGTACGCCGTCAGCGGCAGTCGTTTGCCCTCGCTCCGGTCGCAGGTTCGGCCGCAATTCGACCCATGGACGCATTCTGGCAAAACGTGGTGGCGATCGTGGTGGTGCTGGCCGCGTGCGCGTACATTGCCCGCGCCGCTTGGAAGGTGATCGCCGGTAGCCGCGGGGGTTGCGCCAGCGGTTGTTCGACGTGCCCCGCTTCGAGCACTTCGACCACGGGGCCACAAGCTGCTCCGCCCAGCTTTGTCCCGGTGGATGATTTGCTGGGTTCCAGCCGTTCTTAAGCGCAACTGCTAACTCAACCAGGAGTCTCATTCGATGCGATGGATGCTTTGGACGGCAATGGCAGGCATGATTCTGGCACCGGCGGTCGGTTGCAGCAGCGGCGACCAAGATCAGACCATGCCGGCCAATACGCAGACGGTGCAAGCCCCCGTGATCTCAAGCGACCCGGCTGAGATTGAACGGGCCTTGTCGAAGCTTTCGCCCGAGGATCGCGCGCTGGCCGAAAAGCAGAAGGTGTGCCCGGTGTCTGGAGAGCCGCTGGGCTCGATGGGCGTGCCTGAGCGCGTCGAGGTTCACGGCCGCCCGGTGTTCATCTGCTGCGACAGTTGCCTGGAAGAGCTGAACGAGAACCCCGATCGGTATCTAAGCAAACTGCCCGCAGCAAACCAGTAACTGGCCGCTGCGGGCAGGTGGATTCTGCCGGGCTCATGGGCCGCGGCTTACAGTCTTATCATTGGATCGAATCGCTCACGCTCGCGGCGATCGATCGCGATAGCGGCTCAATAGTAGGCGCCTTGCACGGCCATGCGGAGCGCCAGCAGGTACGGCACCGGTTCGCCGCCCAGAGCGTTGAGCACCGTGCCACCCGCGGTGAAGACGTGCGTCACCCAGCTTTCCTGGCCGTACTTCTCCAAGGCTTTGCCGCCTTCGCCGCCGCCCACGTACACCTTCACGCCGGCGTCGTGCATCCGCTTAAGCTGCTCGACAAACTTCTTGGTGCCGGCCTCGAACTGCGGGTCCTCGAACTTGCCAAACACGCCGTTGTGGAAGGCCACCAGCTCCGAGCCCGACTGAATGAACTCGCCCACCTTCTGGGCAAACAGTTCGCTGGTCTTGGGGCCAACGTCCAACTGCTGCTGGCCTTCGCCGATGGTTTCAGAAACGGTGCCGTCGGCCAACACAAAGTCGACCGGCAATACAAACTCCACGCCGTCTTTGCGGCCTTCCTGGATCATGTTGCGGGCCTGCTCCACGCGGGCCGGCGGAATGTAGTACGGCTTATCGCTGTGGGCCGGATCCTCGGCCACGCCCAGCGGGAAGTCGCCGCCGTCGAGTTGGGCCATCGCCTTCTTGAGGGCCATGGCCAGCGAACCTGCGGCAATTACCATCCGCACCCGACCACGCTCCACGATCGCCTGCAGGTCGTCCAGTTTGTCGATCTTCAGACCGCTGAAGACCACCAGCTTGGCTCCCAGGCAGTCGGTCATGGGGCCATCAAACTCATTGGCCACGTACTTGCCCAGCGCCACCTGGCCCATCGCCGCCGGCACAATCGTGCTGGAGGTATCCAGGCTGCCGGCTGACAGGGCCTCGTTGACGTACACCGTCGCCACCTTCTCGGCGAACTGGTTGGCAATGTGAGCCAGCTTTTCGGCCAGGCCGGACGCATCCTCCGGCTTGGCCTTCCACAACACCCGCTCGATGTCGTACTTGCGGGTGTTCTCCAGCAGGATCACGTCGCCCGGGTTAGCCTTGTTCAGCGTTTCGGTGACAGCCGGCAGGATGTCGAGCGAGTTGGGATCGAGCCAGTCGGGCACAAAATGCACGGGGCACTCCAGAAGCTGCTCCAACCGGTCGCGGACCTTGCTGAGCGAGCCTGCCGGATCGCGGCCGATGTGCCCAAAGATGACCTGCTTCCAGCCGCGCTCGCGGCCGAAGCGGAGCGTGTCCAGCATGGAGCGGAGGCGGATATCGCCTTCGCCGATGTTGGCGCCCGGCTTGGCGTCCACGTCGCCGCGGACCAACACGCCCGTGCCGGCGGGCACGTCAGCCAGCGTATCGAGCCGGGGAATGGCTCGCAGGTAATCGTCCAGGGGACGGCGGGTACGCTCGGGGTTGGCGCCCAGCAGGTTCTGGCACCAGGCTTCCATTATGGCAGGGGTCACAGACATTCTGGCATCTCTCCGCATGCGGTGTTCAGACGGCGCCGCCGCGTCACACCAATGGGAGTCGCGGTTGGCGGCAGGCTGAGGGGGAAATTGCTCATTGATCGCCAAGGAATGCGAACAACATAGCAAAAGCCTCGCCGTCTGTGCAGCGGCCCCGCGAGGTGGCAGAAGGGGGATGACGCTGCCAACCGACTGTATCACCGCAAGGCAGCGGCACGTATCAGCGCAGCTGCATCCTAGAGCGCAGGCGTGGAAGCAGAAGAATCGCCAGGAGGGAGTGCGCTAGCGCATCATGAATTCGGCCGCGCGATGTTCCGAGTCCGATTCATCGGCCGCGGCGTCATCAGATCCGGCCGCATGTCCGGCCGGTTGCGGTTGGGCATCCAGCAGCGCGGAAGCCGGCACATAGTCGCTCGTCGCGGCCGAAGCAGCGCCGTCGTCCTCAAGATCCAACTGGAACAAGCAGCTAGGGCAGCCATCCAGCCGGCACTCGGCCAGAGTCACCTTGCAGCCGACCAGTTCCTCGATCATGGCGCTTTCCATGTCGCAGGCGGTGCGGTCGCAGTCGAGCATGTTGATGAACGGGCACGACCGTTCACGGAGTGTGAGCTTGCCGTCGCGAGTTTCAACGCTGGTCAGCACGCCGTCGTGCTCTAGCAACTGCGACAACTGTTCCAGCCGCTCGCGGGGCCTGAGGGCCTGGACTTTCGGCCGGTAACGTTGAGCCAAGACCCGGCCCAAGTGGTTGAAAACCTCGCGGCGAAGTTGCGGCCCGCCACACGATTCGATGGCTTCGACCACCGCCGGCAAGATATGAGGGCTGGGTGGGAAGATCCGCTCGATTGCTAATTCCGTGGCCGAATACAAGTGCCGCGGCCGGCCTCGCCGCTGGGTCTTATCCACCCGGCGGGCGACATAGTCCTGCGCCATCAACTCGTTGAGCTGTTCGATGACGGCCGTGCGCGTAACCCCGGAAGCTCGAGTCAGTTGTGCGACTGATTGAGGCGGGTTACCGACCAGCAAACTAAGAATACGGTAGGCGGCGGGACTAATCGATTGAGACACTTCAATACCACGGGGTGCGTACGTGCCGGCTCGTCAACGTTCCCTAAGCAGACGTTTGTAATTCTAGCCGAATTGTCTTTATTCCGGGGTAGAAAACCAGAAAAATCCCCTGATTGGTGGCTAGGTGTTTCCCCATCTGTAGATGCAACACTCGTTGTGCACAACCCTTAGGTCTGGTAGAAATTTTGCCACCTTCGGGTGGATTTGCCGTAACCGGGCCATGAGGGGGGCTAAAAAGAGGGCCCGATGGGGGGATTAGGGCTCGCTGGAGCGCTGAGAGCCACTGAAGCGATCGTCCCACTGCGTGTGCGTCAGCCGCACAAAGAGCACCTTGCGCTGGACTTCGCCGCCCTGGTTCTCAGTAAAGAAGTGGTGGCCCAGGCTGCCGGGTTTCTCGGGCACGGCGCTGATCAGCACCATCTCGCCGGAAGCCAAAGTGAGGTTGAGCATCAGGTCGTCGAAGACCTGGCGGGGCCGCGCCGTTTCCAGACGCCAAACGCCGTCGGAACCGCTGAAACGCTGCTGCGGTTCGCCGTGGTGCAACTCAGGCACAATCTCAAAGCGAGCCCGGCCATCCTGCTGCGGAAACGCTTTGACGGCGAAGAGGCCCTGGCAGTCCTGGAAGGTGCGGCCGCGGACGGTGTTCTCTTCCTTGATCAGCACCTCAGCCCGGGGTTTGAGGCCCGAGGCAATCACTTCACCCCGGCGTCCGCTACCCAGTTGCAAGCGGCGCATGCTGACGGCCGGTTCCTTGTCCAGCTTGACGGTATTGGCCTGCTGCAAACCTTCGGTGGGCTCGGTGGTTTGCTGCTTTGGCTCGTCGATCTGGTAACGCCGCAGCATCTCTTGCAGCGGGGTGGGCAGCTGGGCCGCCACCACGCCGGCACGCAGGCCGTTCTCGCTCAGACGCCGCCGTAGGGCAGGGGCCAGGGCCGTTTCGTCGACCTCTCGCCAGATATCGTCGTACGTCTTGCGGTCGTCGTGCGGCAGGCGGATGAAGAACACCTCCATCGCCACGCTATCGGGCGACATGCGTGCCGCCTGGAGCAGGGCATCGGTCGGCGTACTTTTCTCGGTCGAAAACAGTTCACACCCTGTCGCGGCCAGGCACAGCCCCAGGTATAGCGGCATCAGCATGAAACGTGGCAAGTGCATGGACCGGCCGCGGTACGACAGAGGAAAACCAGAACCAGAGCAACAAGCGGCCGCATCAGCCGCAACCTATCAGCGGGGCGGGATGCTAACGGCGGGCGGCTAAAGGGTCAACGCGAGTTGCCGCCGCGACGGCCTTTACAGCCGATTCGGCAAGCCGCTGCTGGCATGCTGGCTAGGCCGGTTTGCTTTCCTGGTTGGAAGCTGGCCGCTCGATATGCGTTTGCAAGAGTGGCACACGCGGCACCAGTTTCAGCTCCACTGGCCCGGCTGGGTGCAACCGCATGTCGGCAATGAGCCGGGGCGGCTGATGGTCCGAAGGCAGCTCCACCTTGGCCGCCGGCAATAGCGTTGCCAGCATGGTCACGGCTTCTTGCACGCCCAGGTGCCGGCCGATGCAGATGTGGATGCCGGCCCCAAACGGCAGATAGCTGTGCGGCCGCATTTGTCGCTGCCGTTCCGGTTGAAAGCGCTCCGGCTCGAACCGCTCCGGTTCTTCGAACCAGCGCGGGTCGCGATGCATTGACCACACCGAGAGCATCAGGTGCGAACCTTTGCGAATCTTGTAGCCGCCCAGTTCGACGGTTTCAGCCGCCATCCGCGATAACGTAGGCACCGCCGGGTACAACCGCTGCGACTCCAGATAAATCTGCTGCAACAGCGGCAAGCGTGGCAGATCGTCGACTTGGATCGCGCCGCCCTGAAGTTCGGCGTGGGCTTGCAGGGCCGCTTGGGCCTGATGCTCAGGGTGCTGCGCCAACAGATACAGCGTGAACAGCAGCGAGGAACCGGCCGTCTCCTTGCCGCCAAAGAGCAGGTTGGCCAGGGCGTGGCGAACCTCCAGCGGCTGCAGTTGCCCAGCCTGCTCGGCCGCCCGCAACCGGCCTACCAGCGTTTCGTCGCCGGGCTGGGAACTTTCGATGGTTTGATCGAGCAGGGCGATAATTTCGTCCAACGCGCGGTGGTAACGGCGATGCTGGGGCGTGGGCAGCCAGCGGGGCAGGGGGCGCAAATCGGTCATGCGATTGATGCCGAAATCCTGCAGCACCGACGCCGCGCGAAAGTATCGTTCGGTTTGCTCCGTATCGCGGATGCCCGTGACCAGTTCGAGCATCACCGAGAAGGCCAGCTTTTCGGTCGCCTCGGCGAAGTCGAACTGCTCTCCCATCCGGTTCCGCAGTAGTCGCTGCGTGTGATGTCGCGCCGCGTCGATGGCCCGCTGTGTGTTGTGCAACTGCCAGGCGTGTTGGACCGCTGGCCGCTGACGCCGCCACTGGTCGCCGTCGCTCAGCAGGATGCCTTTGCCCAGCCAGGGGCCAAAGATGGACAACATCCGTGGTTCGCGGACGAAGGAATTGCTGTGCTCCACCAGCACGTCGTGCAAGTGATCCGGGTGCCGGAGCACGACCATGCGGGCACTCGCGATGCGCACCTCGGCGATGTCGCCGTAGCGGTTGCTCAGCTCACAGGTGTAGTTGAGCAGATCGCGCGCAAGTCGCGGCAGATGCTCCAGGCCCAAGATGCGGTTGGTCGGGCCGGGGATGGATGAATGGCTGATTTTCATCGGGTTCGTGCGGCGTGGTGGAACCTGCGCTTCGCTGCTACGGCGATTGCTACCCGCGCCATGATTGCCTGCCCGAACGCCTTCTCCCATTGCGGTGTGCCGGTCCCTGGACGAGTGAGCGAAAGGTGCGACGGATATGAGGCTGTAAGCGTGAACTGCCCGCAGAGGCTACTGCATCCTCAATGCCCAAAAGCGAGTTTTGCCGCGGAACTTATGCCAAGTGGCCGGGCTCTCTTATTGTTGCGCTGCATCGGTAGCGCGACCACCCAACTATGGAATGCCGCTTGGCATGGGCCGCGTCTCTGGGGGTAACCATTTTTCTGCTGCGAGGCTGGGCCGTAGCGGCCACGGTTCCGGTCCGCAAATGGGTCAGCCGCCCGGGGAACTCGCGGCGGCATTGCTGCGTCCAAGTGCAGCACGCTGGCTGGTAACCCCGGCAGCGGACGTGTCATTCGGCAAGCGTCCCAACTAGGGATTGCCTTGGCGAGATAGGCAGTTACGACGAGAGCCACCAGATTAGGGGATACCCTATGCGGTGGCGAGGTTGGCTTCCGGCGGTCTGAGCAGCCCCCCCATCGCCCGTAACCTCCAAAGTCAAACTTCCAACCCACCTGAATTTAGGGCATAATTCAACGTACCTTCCGCGAATAGGAAAGCAGCAGCGGTGATGCAGCTACCGCTGGCATGGTGCCGGGAAGGCCGGGGCCGTCGACACGCCGGGAACCTGCCTTACTTCCGGCGGGGCACAAGCGGTCATTCCCTTGCCGGATTGCAGGGCCAGTCGGCAATTGGCGTGTGGCGTGTGGGGCCGCCCAATGTTGGCAAGCTCGGCGGCGAGCAAACCGCCTGGTTCCCCGCCTGACGCTGCCCCTTTGGCCGGTTGCCGCCCCCCAAAGCGCATCCCACCTATCGGAGCTGATGCCGTGTCTACCACCATCAACTATTACCGCCAGTGGTTGAATCTGCGCGGCGAGCGGCCTAAGACGCATTACCATCTGCTGGGAATTCCGCTGCTGGAGCGCGACGCCGCCAAGATCAAGCAGGCCGCCGCCAAAGCGCGCGCCAAGGTGGAGCAGCAGCGGGGCAAGGGACACGACGCGGCCGTGGATCGCCTCATTGAAGAGGTGAAGCAGGCGGAAGCTTTGCTGCTGAACGCCGAGCGTAAAGCCAAATACGACCAAAAGATACGTGAGAAGCTGGCCGCCCAGGAAAAGAAGGCGGGCAGCGCGGCCACCTCGTCCAAGGGCGCGAAGCCTACGGCCAGCAAAGGCAAGACGTCGCCACCGCCTGCCGCGGATGAGGACGACGACGATGACATCATGGATCTGTTGCCGCCGGGCGCCGACGATGACGATTCGGCCTCGAGCGATTTGCCGGCCCCACTGACGCCGGGCCATTTTCCGACCAGTACTCCGCCTGCCGGGCCGGATTACACGGCCGCCGGGTATCAGTCTGCGCCGCCGGCCCAACCGGGCAGCCCTTGGCACGCGGGCTCGGGTTACGCCCAGGAACCCGCACCGGCCAGCGTCCCGCAGGCGGTTCCCGTCACGCCCGTCGCCCCGGTCACGCCCGTCGCCGCAGTTACCCCAGTGACACCCGTCACTCCGGTGACGCCTGTTACGCCGGTCACCCCGGTTACCCCCGTCGGACCGGGGGCACCAACCGGACCCGTCATTTCGACGGCGCGTGTGATGCGGCGGCGACGTCGGCCGCCCGTTGGGCTACTGATCGCCGGGGCAGGCGGTGTAGTAGCCGTGCTGGTTGGGCTGTTGCTGTTTGTAACTCAGTCGGGTCCCTTCGCCCCGCAGCCGGCAACCACGGTGGCCAAGCAGGACAATCCCCCGACCAGGCAAACCACGCCTGCCGGACGGATTACGATGCGCGGCCCGGCCACCGTGCCGTCCAACTACCGGAGTCCAGACCCCGTTGAAATCACTACGCCCTACTACATCGACGACGCGGCAACGCCGTCCATGTCGACACCCGGCATGTCCAGTCCGGAAATGACCGAAGGCGAAAGCGACCCGGAAACCGAGGCGGCCGTCGATCACGCCCTGCTGAGCGTGCGGTACTACCTGGCCAAGCGCGACCTGGACCAAGCCGATTTGCAACTTGCTGCGGCTGAAGCAGCCCTTGCCAAAGCGGCCAGCAAACGGGCCGACGTGCAGCGGGTTAAGGCACTCACGCAATACGTTAAGCAGTTCTGGGAAGCCGTCCGCACGGCCGCCCAATCGCTGGAGTCGGGCGACCAGGTGACGATCGCCGGCATTACGGTTGGCGTGGTGGAAGT
>Ga0182738_1008407_pt1 | contig 10252 bp, 5 predicted proteins | sample eDN5th30CBELigMG_FD_128876 | JGI IMG/M metagenome (GOLD analysis project Ga0182738, IMG submission 128876) | Enriched Miracle-Growth compost microbial communities from Emeryville, California, USA - eDNA 5th pass 30_C BE-Lig MG (version 2)... ... | reverse complement strand
GACGGAATGACGAAGCTCGGCGGCGATCCGGCGAAAATCAATCCTCTTGTGCCCGTCGATCTCATCATCGACCACTCGGTTATCGTCGATGAGTTCGGCACACCGAAAGCGCTTTCCGACAACGTCGCGCACGAATATGCGCGTAACGGGGAACGCTACAACTTTCTCAAGTGGGGGCAGGGCGCGTTTCATAATTTCCGCGTCGTACCGCCGGGCACCGGCATCTGCCATCAGGTGAACCTCGAATATTTGGCGCAGACGGTCTGGACCAAAGCGTTGCCGGATGGCTCGACGGTTGCGTATCCCGATACGCTCGTCGGCACGGATAGCCATACAACGATGGTCAACGGCCTTGCGGTGCTTGGCTGGGGTGTCGGCGGCATCGAGGCCGAAGCCGCGATGCTCGGTCAGGCGCAGTCGATGCTTATCCCGCAGGTCATCGGCTTCCAGCTGACGGGCAAGCTCAAGGAGGGCGTGACGGCGACGGATCTTGTTTTGACCGTCACGCAAATGCTGCGCAAGAAGGGCGTGGTGAGCAAGTTTGTTGAGTTCTATGGGCCTGGGCTCGATAACATGACGCTTGCCGACCGCGCGACGATCGGAAACATGGCGCCGGAATACGGCGCGACATGCGGCTTCTTCCCAGTCGACAAAGAGACGATCAATTATCTGACGATGTCGGGACGCGATGCGCACCGCATCGCGCTGGTCGAAGCCTACTGCAAAGCGCAGGGTCTGTTCCGTGAAACAGGCACTGCCGATCCTGTCTTCACCGATACGCTGTCGCTCGATCTCGGCGAGGTCGTCCCATCGATGGCCGGTCCGAAGCGTCCCGAAGGACGCTTGGCGCTCGGGGATATCAAAAGCGGATTCGAGACGGCGCTCGACGTCGAATATAAAAAGCCCGGAGAGATCGCCAAGCGTGTTCCGGTCGAAGGCAAGCCCTTTGACATCGGGCATGGCGACGTGGTGATCGCCGCCATTACGAGTTGCACCAATACGTCGAACCCGAGCGTGCTCATTGCGGCCGGACTTCTCGCCCGGAACGCGGTTGAGCGCGGTCTGACAAGCAAGCCGTGGGTCAAGACGTCGTTGGCGCCGGGATCGCAGGTCGTTGCGGCGTATCTCGCCAAGTCGGGGCTGCAGACGTACCTCGATAAGATCGGGTTCAATCTCGTCGGCTTCGGTTGCACCACGTGCATCGGAAATTCGGGCCCGCTGGCGCCGGAACTATCGCAAGCCATCACCGACAACGGCATCGTGGCGGCGGCCGTTCTTTCCGGCAATCGCAACTTCGAAGGCCGCGTCAGCCCGGATGTTCAGGCCAATTATCTGGCGTCGCCGCCGCTCGTCGTCGCGCATGCGCTGGCAGGAACAGTGCACAGGGATTTGACGAAGGAGCCCCTCGGCACGGGCAGCGACGGCAAGCCGGTTTACCTGAAAGAGATCTGGCCGACGACGCAAGAAATCCAGAAGTTTATTACCGAACACATCACGCGCGACATGTTCAAGTCGCGTTACGCCGACGTTTTCAAGGGCGACGAGAACTGGCAAGCGATCGCGATCGGCGGCGGCTTGACGTACGGCTGGGATGGCGAGTCGACGTACGTTCAGAACCCGCCCTATTTCCAGACCATCTCGCGCAACGCGAAGCCGGTCGATGACGTTGTCAACGCTCGCATCCTGGGACTGTTCGGCGACAAGATCACCACCGATCATATTTCGCCGGCTGGTTCGATCAAAACCTCAAGCCCGGCGGGCCGGTATCTGCTTGACCACGGCGTGCGGCCCGCTGACTTCAATCAGTACGGCACGCGGCGCGGCAACCATGAAGTGATGATGCGCGGCACGTTCGCCAATATCCGTATCAAGAATGCGATGGTGAAGGATGCTAACGGCAATGTGAAGGAAGGCGGCCTGACGATCCACTATCCGTCGGGTAAGGAAATGCCGATCTACGACGCCGCGATGCTTTACGAGCAGGAAGGCGTGCCGCTGGTCGTGTTCGCGGGCATCGAATACGGCAACGGCTCATCCCGCGACTGGGCGGCGAAGGGCACCAATCTTTTGGGCGTTCGCGCCGTTGTCGCGCAATCGTTCGAACGTATTCACCGCTCGAATCTCGTCGGCATGGGCGTGGCGCCGTTCACCTTCCAGGAAGGAACGTCATGGCAGACGTTGGGCCTCAAGGGCGACGAGCGCGTCACCATCCCAGGCCTCGCCTCCGTCAAGCCGCGTCAAATCATCAATCTGACGATCACGCGCGCCGACGGCTCGTCGATCGAGGTGCCGGTTCTTTGCCGGATCGATACCCTTGATGAGATCGAATACTTCAAGAATGGCGGCATCCTACATTACGTGCTGCGCAATCTCGCCGCCTGAGCCGTCACTTCGAGCAGAGTGGCGTTGCTCGCTGTCATCCCGGGGCTCGCAAGAGGGCTCGCCCGGGATGACAATCGGCGAGGCGCCAACCGATGCGTAACGATTTACTTTGATCGAGCGAAATCTTCCGTGTCTCACCGCTTCGTGAGATGGCTTTCGTGTCTTTCACTTTTTCGGAAAGCCGCTAGAGGTTAGAAAACCGAATGGGGTGGGACTGCGTCACCTCAACTAGGCGAGCCGAAATGCGTTTTCGCACGATCCTATTGGCAATTCTGGCGCCGTTGGCCGCCGCAATGGCTGCACCGCTGGCGGCTCAGGAACCTCCGGGTCCGGGCGAGCCGTCTGTCCCGGCGCGCGCGGTCGTCGAGCTCTTCACAAGCCAAGGATGCTCCTCGTGTCCGCCCGCCGATGCCTTATTGAAGAAGCTTGCCGAAGATCCTTCGATCATCGCGCTGTCGCTGCCGGTGGACTACTGGAACTATCTCGGCTGGAAGGACACATTCGCGACGTCGCGCAATAGCGAACGGCAGCGGAATTACGCTCGGGCTCGGGGCGATGGCGCCATCTATACGCCGCAGGCCATCATCAACGGCGAGATTCATGTCAACGGCGCCTCGGAAAGCGCGATCAAGCAGGCCATCGAGAAAACGTCCGCCACTGCCGGACCGGGGCACATTCCGGTGCGGTTCTGGCAAGAGCGCAACCGGTTGAATTTTGCGCTGGGTGGCGAGGAGCCCGGCCATGCCCCGCGCGAGGCAACCATCTGGCTCGGAGTGGTCCAATCGTCCGGCACGGTCGACATCAAGCAGGGCGAAAATCAGGGAAAGAAGCTCACCTATACGAATATCGTGCGCGAATTGACGCCCATCGGCATCTGGAAGGGTGAGCCCGTGGAGGTGCAGCTGCCGCGGGCTGCGCTGATGCAAGCGGAAGTGCAGAAGATCGTCGTTCTGCTTCAGGAAGATCGCAGCGGCCCGATCATCGGCGGGACGATCGCCGGATTGTGGTGAACCGTCCCCTACTCCGTGACCGGGCCTGACCTAATCATCCAGATCTAAGGACACTCGTTCTGTGGCCCTGGATGGCCGCCTCAACAAGGCCATGACGTAAGTGGGTTCGAATGAGCTAAGCCGCGAGACCGCGCTTCTTCAGCAAACCATCGACTTTCGGCGGACGTCCGCGAAAGGCAACGTACGCCTCGTGCGGATCGCGGCGATTGCCAGCCGAATAAATAAACTCATAGAGCTTCTTCGCCGTCGGCCGGTGGAAGACGTCGCCCGCTTCCTCGAATGCCGCGAACGCATCGGCGTCCATCACCTCGGACCACATGTAGCTATAATAACCCGCCGCGTATCCCGACATGATGTGCATGAAATGCGGGATGCGGTGCCGCATGACGATTTCGTCCGGCATGTCGATGTCCCGCAGCGTTTCGCGTTCGAAACCTTCGACGTCACCGATCGGTTTTCCTTCAGCCGAGTAAAGCGCCATATCGACGAGCGCCGCCGAGGTATATTCGACCGTCGCAAATCCCTGATTGAAATTGCGCGCAGCGAACAGCTTATCGCGCAGAGCCTTCGGCATCGGCTTGCCGGTCTTGTAATGGCGGGCGTGCTTCTCGAGCACTTCCGTCGTCGATAGCCAATGCTCGTAAAGCTGCGACGGCAATTCGACGAAATCGCGGGACACGGCTGTTCCCGAAATCGATGGATACGTCACGTCGGATAAAAGGCCATGCAGGGCGTGGCCAAATTCGTGAAAGAGCGTGCGCGCGTCGTCGAACGACAAAAGCGCCGGTTCGCCGTCCGCGCCTTTTGCGAAGTTCAGGACATTGACGACAACGGGAGATTGGCCCTTGGCGAGTTTGTGCTGCGAGCGGAAGCCCGACATCCACGCGCCCGAGCGTTTTGACGATCTTGCAAAATAATCGCCCATGAAAATGCCGACGTGGGAGCCGGATTTATCCAGCACTTCCCAAATTCTGACCTCGGGATGGTAACGGGGAAGATCGCTGCGTTCCTTGAATTTCAGGCCGAACAGCCGTGTGGCGCAATCGAACGCCGCGCGGATCATGTTATCGAGTTCGAGGTACGGCTGCAGTTTCGACTCGTCGAAGTCAAACTTCCTCTTGCGGACTTTCTCGGCGTAGTAACGCCAATCCCAGGGCATGATCAGCGAATTGTCGCCGCTGCTCTGGGCTTCCGCGAGCAAAGCATCGCGTTCTTCGCCGACGCGGGCGACGGCCTTTCGCCAGACGCCGCGCAAAAGATCGCCGACGGCCTCCGGCGTTTTTGCCATCGTGTCTTGCAAGCTGAATTCGGCGAACGATTTGAAACCCATGAGGCGGGCATACTCGCCGCGCAGGGCCACGGCTTCCGCAACGATCTGCCGGTTGTCGGTGTCGCCATCATGGGCGCCACGGCCAATCCAGGCGTTGAACGCCTGCTCGCGGAGATCGCGGCGGCTTGAGAATGTCAGAAAGCCCTCGACGCTCGAGCGCGCCAGCGTAATGACCGCTTTACCCTTCAATCCCGCATCGGCGGCGGCACGCTCGGCGTTTTCGCGCAATGTTGCCGGCAGTCCCGCCATGTCATTCTCATTTTCGAGAATGAGCCGCCATGACTGTTCGTCCTTCAGCACGTTCTGCATGAATTGCGTGACGAGCGTGGCCAAACGCGCGGTGATTTCTTTGACGCGCGCTTTATCCGCGGCCGAAAGGCGTGCGCCGGCGCGCACGAATTCGAGATGATGGCGTTCGAGAACACGACGATCCTCGTCGCCGAGCTTCAGCGAATCGCGCCTTTGAAAGAGTTCATCGATGCGCTTGAATAAGCGCTTGTCGAGCAAAATGCGCGTCTCGTGCGCCGCAAATCGCGGAGCCATATCGCGAGCGACGTCTTGCAATTCTGGCGTCGAATCGGTGCCTTCCAAATTCCAGAACACAGACGCGACGCGCGACAGCTGCCAGCCACTTTTTTCCAATGCGAGAATGGTATTGGCGAAAGTCGGCGTGGCAGGATTTTTTGCGATCTTCTCAATCTCGGCGTTGTGCTCGCGGAATGCGGCTTCGAGCGCCGGTTTGAAATGGCGTGCCTCAATCTTCGCAAACGGCGGCATGGCAAAACCGCCATTCCATTTGGCCGTCAGCGGATTGAGCGTGGATTTCGGTGGGGCCTTGACCGCAGTCTTGCGGTGGGAAGCTATCATATTGCGAACACTGTCCAAATTCGCTTCGACGTAACATTATATAAGCACATTTGCGTGCCCGGGATCAAAATAATGATCTGTAATCTGAAAAGAAAAAGACCGGAATTTTTCCGGCCTTTTTAGGTATCTCGTTTCGGGTGTAATTCCGTCGTGAATGGGGAATTCACGACGGGGAGAGGGACGGTCAGGGAGAGTTGCCAGAGGCCCAGCTCCGAAACTTGTGGCCCCGGGGGGCTGGGGGGCTGAGTGTCCAGAGCCGGTCGTTGAAGCGAGGCCTCGGGCAACGGGTATTTCTATCGCGTTCTAATGAGGCGGATTGTGGCCCGCGGAGGGTCGCGAATTTGTCCGGCACAGGGTATTTCCGTGCCGAGTCCGTATGTTGCAAGTGCCACGATCGCCATAGGCGTTTAGTTGCTCTTGCTTTCGATGCGCGTTAGGGCGATCCTAAAGTTTGCGTCGGCAGCAGCGGAAGACTCGATTTGAGCGAGACAACCGACCCGATAGATTTTCGCCCGCGTCACGCGGGCCAGGCGGCCGCTCTCGATTCGGCCCATCGGGAGCAGGGACGCTACACGTCGTTTGACCGATATGAGCTGGCCGCCATCCTCGATCTCTACGGCCGGAAGGTCGCCGCCGGAGCATGGCGCGATTATGCTATCGACTTGTTACGCGACACGGCGGTTTTCTCGGTTTATCGCCGGGCGAGTGAATACGCGCTCTACCGAATTGAGAAAGACCCGCGGCTGGCACGCAAACAAGGTGCTTACAGTGTGATTGCGGCCGGCGGGCTGATCATGAAGCGCGGTCATGATCTGAAGCGGGTTTTGAACGTGCTGGAGGACCGGCTGGATCTCGTCCGCTAAGCGCTCTTTTCCAAGTCTGACGCATTCCGAGACACAAAAAAGGCCCCGAAAATGGGGCCTTTTCCATTCAAGCCGATCGCTCGATCAGTTGCTGTTGCTGTTCATCAAGCCCAAAATGTTCAGGATATGGATGAACAGGGTGATGAACGAGCCATAGAGCATGAAAGCGCCGAAGATGGATGAGCGCTTCAACTGCGCTTCATTTCCATAGGCAGCCTGCTCGATGTACATCGACTTGATCGCCTGCGTTTCGAACGCCGTCACGACGGAGAACAACAGAACGACGACCACCGAAATGCCAAGGCTCAGCATCTTGCTTGTGCCTGGATCAGTGACGAAGAAGAAGCTCACCAGCATCGCAATGATGAGGCCAATCGAAGCCATCGACAGGAAGCCACTCCAGCCGGTCATGTCCTTCTTAGTCGTGTAGCCGATGAGGCTCGTCGCTGCGAACGTCGCCGCGGCGATGAAGAACGCCTGGCCGATGAGGCCCGACATGCCACGCGCCACGTACATCTCGATCATCGGCGCGATCAACACGCCCCAAAGCCCGGCGTAGAGCCAATAGGCTCCGTGCGCCATGACATTGCTACCGGAGAAAAACAACCGCGGTGCGAACCAGCCGAGGCCCAAGAGGGCCGCGAAGATGACCCACTTCATCGGGCCCAGCGCGATTGCGTGCATGACGGATGGGTTCGCCATCAGCAACATGACGACGACGGCGGTACCGGCCACGCCAAGCGCCATATAATTGTAGGTGCCGAGCATGAACGAGCGCAGCCCCTGGTCTATTGCGCCGGATGTTCTCGCGCCGCCGATTGGCCCAGTCGGTCGCGTAAAAACTTCAGCCATGTTCGTAAAATCCTCGTTTTAGACGGCGAAAACCGCCGCACTCGCCCATCATATGATCTTCTGGCAGGTCTGTTTCAAGCCCCTCAAAGACCTCGTTAAATTTTTTACTCCGAGCGCAGGTAAGGAACTGCCGGGGCTCTCAAAACTGCCCACGTTCCAATTCCTCCGAAGACGGTAATCATTAAGCCGGCGATCGCGAGCGTCTCCAGAACGGCGTTCACGGAGAAAACGAAGTCGATTTCCATGACGCGGGTTACCGCGATCCAGGCGACAAGGCTGCCGAGCAGGATTGCGACGAGCGCCGCGATGATGGCGAGCAACGCATACTCAAAAGCGTGAGCTTTCATGATCTGCAGGCGGCGGGCGCCGATGGTTTTCAAAATAACGGCTTCAAGAATGCGCCGCCGCTGCGCCGTCGCCAGCGCGCCCGCGAGGACGAGCGCACCCGCCGCCAAGGTAATGCTGCCCGCCACTTTTACCGCGACCATGACCCGGGCGAAGATCTTGTTGAACTGATCGATCGCGTCGCGCACGCGGATTGCTGTCACGGCCGGATAGGCGCGGCCCAAATCCCGCACCATCGCCGTTTCGGTTGCGCGTGACGTTCCCGGCGGCAAGCGCAACGTCGCGAGCATATTATGCGGCGCCGCTTCCAGCGTGTTCGGCGTGAACACCATGATGAAGTTCAGCGATAGGCTTTCCCAATTGACCTCGCGCAAGTTCGCGATCTTCGCCTCAACGTTGCGGCCGAGTACATTGACGGTGACTTGGTCGCCAACGTCGACGCCGAGCTTTTTTGCAATTTCACCCTCGAAGGAGACGAGCGGCGGCCCGCTATAATCTTTCGCCCACCATGTGCCGCTGGTCAGTTTCGATCCTTCCGGAATCGTATCAGCGTAGCTCAAGCCGCGGTCGCCGTTAAGAACCCATTGCGCATCGGCGGGCACTTTGAGGTTTTCGACGGGCGTGCCCTTGAGCGCCACGAGGCGTCCCCTCAGCATCGGCGCATCGATCAATGTTGCGCCGGGAACGTCGGCGATGATTTTCGATTTCACGGCGGCGAAATCATTCGGCGCGATATCGAGCATGAAATAGTCGGGGGCCTGCTCCGGGAGACGCTCCTGCAGGTCTTCGACCAAGGCGGCATTGGCGAGCGCGACGGCGACGAGTAGCGAAAGTCCGGTGCCGAGCGAAAGGACGACCGAGCGCGTCAGGCCGTCGGACGCCGCGATGTTGCGCAAAGCGAGCGCCAGTTCGGGCGAGGCGGGACGCGGAATACGCTGGACCAGCCGCGAGATCAAACCGCCGAGCAGGCTAAAGACGATGAGCATGACGGCGAGACTGATCGAAATATAAACCGCGATGTTATGCGGCTCCGACGTCAAGACGGCGAGAGCAAAGAGCAGGGCCACGAGCAGTCCTGTCACGATGACGATGGACTTGCGGGGGCGGCCCTTGATCCCGCCGACAGATTCGCGAAAAAGCACGGCAGCGCGGACATTCTCGACGCGCCCCAACGGCCAAAGCGCGAAGATCAGCGCGACGAGAAAGCCGTACGTCGCAGCAAGCCCGAGACTTGCGGGCGAGACTTCGATGCCGGCGCGAATAGGCAGCAGATCTCCGTACACATTTTCGATCAGTGGCGGCACGGCGATGCCGAGCAACAAGCCGATCGCAATTCCGATGGCGCTCATCAACAAAATCTGCACGAGAAAGATGCCGATGATTTGCGTGCCCGAAGCGCCGACGCTACGCATCGTTGCGATCACCTTGACGCGCTTGTCGATAAAGGTGGCGACAGCATTCGCAATCCCGACGCCGCCGACGAGCAACGACGCCAGACCGATCAAAATCAAGAATTGCCGAAGCCGCTCCAGCGTTCGCGTGATCTGAGGCGAGGGATCGTAGCGATCGACGCTGGTGAAACCCGCCGCCGGCATTTTCTGCTCGACCGATTTGCGGAGACCGGCGAGCGTTTCGCGGTTGGAGGGCGCACCCTCCGGCAGCTTGACGGCATAGCGCCAGCGAATGAGCGTTCCCGGTTTGACGAGCTGCGTTTTGTCGAGGGTCGCCAACGAGACGAAAACCCGAGGCCCGTAGGTCAGGCGATCCGCAACGGCGTCGGGCTCCGCTTTCAAAATACCGCGCACCTCGATTTCCGCCGCGCCGATGCGAACACGATCGCCGACCTTCACCCCCAAGCGTTCCAGAAGCATCGGATCGACGACCGCGCCGTTTCCGGCGACGGCGTCGGTAAAGGATCTGCCACCTTCGATGGTCGTTTCGCCCGCCAGCGGGTAGGCGGAATCAACGGCCTTCAATTCCGCCAGTGCCTGATCCGATCCATCGAGACGGCGCGCCATCGTGCGCATCGTCGAGGTTTCGCTTACCCGGCCGAGGTTACGAAACAGCGCTTGTTCCTCAGCCGTGGCACGGATGTGCATGCGTGAGAACGTCATGTCACCGCCGAGGATCGTTTCGCCTTGGCTGGCAAGTCCGGCCCGCAAGGCGTCCGCCAGCGCGCCGACGGCGGCAATGACCATAACTCCCAGCGCCAGGCAGGCGATGAAAATGCGGAAGCCGTGCAGGCCGTTGCGTAGCTCACGCAGGCCAAGCTTCCATATCATGAGATAATTGGTGCGCGGCTGCCGCATGGCCGAGTCGGGATCAAGCGCAAGGGTCACGGCGACACCGCACGGGCTGGCGATGTTTCGACGAGGTCATCGGCTTCGATCGATCCGTCCGCCATGCGCACGATGCGATCCGCCAGTCCGGCGAGATGATCGTCGTGCGTCACGATTACGAGCGTGGCGTTCCTGCGCTGGCGCAATCCGAAGAGAAGATCGATGATCTGGCGGCCGGTGCGGCCATCGAGATTCCCTGTCGGTTCGTCGGCGAAGATGATGCGCGGCTCGCGCACCAAAGCGCGGGCAATCGCGACGCGCTGT
>Ga0182738_1008403_pt1 | contig 10256 bp, 15 predicted proteins | sample eDN5th30CBELigMG_FD_128876 | JGI IMG/M metagenome (GOLD analysis project Ga0182738, IMG submission 128876) | Enriched Miracle-Growth compost microbial communities from Emeryville, California, USA - eDNA 5th pass 30_C BE-Lig MG (version 2)... ... | reverse complement strand
TGGAAACCGACAGGATCGAGCTGCCGGAGACGAAGTAGATCGTGCGGGTGGAGCCGGGGGGTTCGGGTGGGATCGAGAAGGTCACGATGCGTCGCCCTGTTCAGGTTCGTGATGGGTTGCTGATCGGCAACCTGGCCCGTTTGGAACGGGAGACCCTAGCGGTCGGCTCGCCGCGCAGCTACGACGGCGGCGCCATGGAGTCGCCCGCTCAGCGCCCACGTCCGAAGGCACAACGGACTCGGCCCGTTCGGCCCTGAGCAGAATCGGACCGCGTGGCGGTCGCGGCTCCGTAGGTTCGGTCCATGAACGAACCATTGCTGCGCTCATCCGGTGCGGTGGTCGACCGATTGGCCGAACGCCGGATCCTCATGCTCGGATCCGAAGTCGACGACGAGTCCGCCGCCGATCTCGTCGGGCGGCTGTTGTTGTTGTCGGTAGAGGACCCGCGCAGCGACATCTGTCTGTTGATCAATTCGCCGGGCGGGTCGGTGTTGGCGGGGCTCGCCATCTACGACACGATGCAACTCATTCCCAACGACGTGGCCACAGTCGCCGTGGGGTTCGCTGCCAGCATGGGCCAGGTGCTGCTGTGTGCGGGCGCACCCGGCAAACGGTTCGCGCTGCCCGACTCGCAGGTGGTCATGCACGAAGGATCCGCCGGGCTCGGCGGCGCCGCGGCGGACGTCGCGATCCAGGCGCAGAACCTCACCGCAACGCTCGAGCGAATGCGCAGCATCATCGCCCGCCACACCGGCCGTCCGCTTGCCGAGGTGGTCGCCGATGTGGGTCGGGACCGCTGGTTCGACGCCGAGGGTGCCACTGAGTACGGCTTCGTCGATGCGGTGGTCACGTCACTGAGCGAGGTGCTGCCGACGCCCGCGTCGCGTCGGGTCGGGCTGGTGGGGTCGAACGCATGAGCTCCTATCTCGTCCCCAACGTGGTCGAGCACACCCCGCGGGGTGACCGGTCGTCGGATCTGTTCAGCCGACTGCTCGGCGAACGGATCGTGTTCGTCGGCACGCCCATCGACGATGACGTCGCGAACGTCGTGATCGCGCAGCTCCTGCACCTGGCCGCAGAGTCGTCAGAGCGCGACATCCACGTCTATGTCAACTCACCCGGCGGCGATCTGTCTGCGACCTTGGCGATCTATGACGCCATGCAACATGTGAAGCCCGAGGTGGCGACGCTCTGTGTCGGCCAGGCCACGGCGACGGCGGCGATCCTGCTCACGGCCGGCGCTCATGGCAAGCGGGCCATCTTGCCGCACGGCCGGGTGCTGTTGGTCCAGCCGCACGTCGGGGCGAGCCGCGGCTCGATCAGTGACCTGGCCGTCGAGGCCGACGAGGTCGCCCGGATGCGCACCCAGACGGAGGAGATCCTGGCCCGGCACACCGGCAATACGGCGGAAGACATCCGCGCCGACACCGACCGCGCGCTGGTGCTTTCCGGGCAGGCGGCCGTGGACTACGGCCTGGTCGACGAGGTGCTCGAACCGGGTGCGTTACGCGGCGAGCAGGCGGGCCGAGCCGGCGCCACCTGAGTGGGCGCCACGTGAGTGGGCGACACCGGCACGGGCGTGCCCGGCGGCGCGCTCCAGCACCGTGGCGAGGTCGACCTCGAGTGAGCTGATCACCGCGGTGAGAAGATCCGAGGAGATCTCCTTGCGGCCGCGCTCGACCTCCGACAGATACGGCAGCGACACTGCGGCCCGCTCGGCCACGTCGGCCAGCGTGCGTCCCTGTCGACGCCATTCGTCGCGCAGCACGTCACCCAGGACCTCCGACCAGCGAGCTTCGTCGACGGCCGTGCCCGCTTCGGTTTCGCCCGCGCCGGTGTGGACGACTCGGTCCACGCGCGGACCCCGCAGCGGAATCACGTCGGCGTGGTCGTCACCGGAATGATTCGAGTCCTTACTGCGCTCGGTTCGTGGAGCCATTGCGCCGAGCGTATCCCGCGTGGCGCCGCGATTTCGCCAGCTTGCCGGCTGCGCGGCGTGACCGACCGGACCTGTGGTGGAGGCGACCCGACGTCGTTCGAAGTTCGGTGCGCCCGTCGTCGCCCGTTGGCGCCAAGAGAGACGGGGACGACTCCCCGTCAGTCGTGGCAATGGGCCGGAGCGTCTTCGACGTCGATCTGGTTCACCCCCACCTGTTCATCGCCCGACCCATTGACCCACGCCGCGGGCCATGGCCGACCATGAACGCCTGAAGAGCAGTATGCAAGCGTCCGTCCTCGTCGATCCTCACAGCGGTTCGAAGCGCGCAGAAAGATGGTCCGGACCCAGTGAGTCCGGACCATCTAACCTGCAAGGTCTCTCAGGCCGCGATGCAGTAGTTCGCGCCGTAGATCGAGGCGCCGCCATAGCTGCGACCGGGGAAGCACGTCACGTTCGTCCACTTTTTGAACGAACCCGTCGTGGTGCGGTACTGCCACTTGCTGGGAGTGCCGCCGCAACCGACATCCAGTCGGTACGACTTGCCCTGGGTGTTGTACGACCAGCGCTGCGAGTACCCCGCGCCGCTGCGGGTCGCCCAGCCGTTTCTTCCGCCATTGACCTGCACCCAGACGCCCACGACCTTGGCTCCATTGACGCACATGACCGTGCCGGCATTCGCGGCCCCTGCGGTGGACGCGCCGAGGCCGAACGTCGTCAGGGCCAAGGCAACTGTGGCGCATGCGATGCCCACGGAGCGGCGGAAACGACCGCTGTGGTGGACCGATGCGGTGTGGCGGGTCGAGATGGTGGATTCGATACTCATGATGTCTGTCCTCTTCAGGTTCGGCCGGATCAGGGTGACCCGGGATGGGAGTCATCTTTCGGTGTGCAGCGGAATGTGACAATGGGGACGACTCCCCGTGCGGTCGGGCATGCGGCCGCGGCGTCCCAGATCGTCGAGTGGGCCGCGGGCAACGCGTTCTCCCTCACCGATCGCCAGCCGCTCGTCGGCCTGGTGGATGCGCCCGGCTAGACCAACACGTCTGGTTTCACATGGATACCATTCGGTTCATGGCGATGACTCTGCGGCGGACCGAAGCCGAACAGCGGGATCTCAAGGCGCGGACCGCTGCCGACGGGGTCTCGATACAGGACGTCGCGCGTCGAGCGATTCGCGAACACCTGGGGTCGAGTGACCACCGCGAACGGGTCGCCGAAGCAGCAGCGAAGATCGCGGCGGCCCACGCGGACGCGCTCGACCGGCTCGGCCGTTGAGCGACTCGTCGGGGTTCGAGTATCTCGACTCAACAGCTCGAGGTCGATGAGATCGGCGCGGAGCCCCGTCGCAATATGGGTGAGTCTTAGCGGGCGGCTCGAAGGATTCGCGCACGTCCGTACTACCGGGGTATGCAGCTCTCGGCCGGTCGAAGGCCGAGGCGGTCGTGGCCGCCGCGTCGGGTTGTGGTCAGGGGTCGAGTGCGTCGAGGGCCGCGACGGCGCGTTTGGGTGCGGTGAGCCGATACGACGCGTCGAGCAGTTCGGCGACCTCGTCCCAGTCGGTGTCGGCGTCGAGGTCGACGCCCAGCCATCCGGAAGGGCCGAGGTAGGCGGGGACGAACACCCGCGGGTCGTCGCGCAATGCCGGCGCCTCATCGGCGTCGGGGACGATCACCAACGCGTGATCATGGGGGATCCATTCACCGTCTGTGCGCACCGATGCGCCGTAGTAGCCGAAGACCTTCTTGGTGAAGAACGCGGGACGGCCGTGCGACACCTTCTCCGCCGCGTCGGGAAACGCCAAGGCGATGGCGCGGACCCGACCCAGAAGAGGATCGTCGTCGTCGAACATCTTGGGGTGGGCCACGGGGTGACCGTAGTGCTCGGGCGACCGTGTCGGAGTCGGTCCGGGGTCGCAGGATGGATCTGACTCAACGCTTGAATTGTCGGTACGCGGCGGGGACGAGCTGATCGGGGACCTCCTCGGCGTGCAGGCTGACGGCGACGGCGTCGGGGCGACCGTCCTCGTCGAAGGTGATCGCCACGGTGGTGTCCGCGTCGATCCGCCGAAGTGGGGCGACGTCGGCGACCCAGGCGGCGACCGATTCACGGATCTTGGGCCGCAGGCGACATCCGATCTCGACCTTGTAGCCGCCTGCTGTGGCGAACACCCGATCGTGACCGATAATGGCGCTGGGGTCGTCGCGGTCCTCGCCGCGTGGCCAGATCCGCACGTCGACGGCGACCCAGGTGCCGGGCCGTGCGGGCATTGGTTTGGGAAGCGGACGCGTGCGAGCGACGCGGTCCTTGCGCCAACGCTCGAGATCATGATCGGTTCCGCGTTCGTCCGGTTCGAGTCTGCGAGCCCCTCGCGTCGGCGCGGTCAGACGAGGAGCGTCGTGCCACGTTCGGGACCGTGCCTCGTCGATCCGAAGGTCGACGAAGTCGATTCCGTTGCCGAATGCCTCGGCGAGCTGCGCGGGACGAACCGGCACCCGTTCGTTTTCGATCTGGATCAGTCCGTCGGGTGCTGCAAGCAGCGAGCCATCGGCGCCGTAGATCCTGGCGACATGCCGGGTGGGATCTTCGGGCGAGCGCAGGCCGCCACGCCCCCAGAAGTCGACGACGTAGTCCACGTCGAACGCGTCGAGTAGCGGCGGCCACGGTTTGCCGCCACCGCTCAACGCCACGGCGCAGCGGGTCCGACCCGCCTCGCGCACCAGGGCCATCGACCACTCGTTGATTGCTCCGCCGTCGGGCGTGGCGCGCAGCCGGCTCGCGACGAACGCGACGAGATCATCGAGCTGTTCGTCGGGCACCACGTAGAGCTGACCGTCCTCGACCTCGCCTCGAGCTCGACGGCTGCGGCGACCCGGGTCCCGTTGCGGCGTGGGCGTCCGATGCAGGTGCCGAGTCGTGATCGGGCCCAGCCATTCGCCGGCTGCCCAGCGCACGCCGGCACACAGATTTCCGTCGGGGGTGTAGCGGTAGTGATGCCCATACAGCATCGTGTCCCGCCACCCGTCGGCCACTCCTCCAAGCATGGTGCTACAGCGTTAAGCCACTCGATGGTGGGATATTCCGACGCTGCCGGTTGCGCACCGTGAACGGGCTCGATGGACGACTCGGTCACCATGGTTCCTCTTCATCGCGCCTGGCGTTGGCACCGTGCACGGGGTTCCCCCGTGTCGGTTGCCCGGACGTCGATGGGCCAGGTCCCTCAGACCGTCTGGATGATGTCGTCACCCATGGTAGAGGCCGGGTAGGACAGCGAAGGTCGAGGGAATCGTTTCGCCGCCCTCACGCCGGTGGTCCCGGTGGCCCGGGCGGCTCGACGATCCTGGCCGTGTCGGCGTCGACGGGCCGGTGGATCAGTCGGTGCTGGCTGGGAGGCGGCGGGAGGCGAGCACGCCGGTGAGCGCCACGACGAGTGCCATGACGAACACGATCGACGTTCCGGTGGTCACCGTCCAGCCTTTCGCGTCGGCGATCGCGATGATGCCGCCTCCCACCCCGGTGCCGATCGCCTGGCCGAGGGTGTCCGACAGTTGCAGCGCGGAGCTGGCCGCTCCTTCCTCGCCGCGGGCCGCGAGGGCCAGCACGGTCACCGACAGCGTGGGGTATGCCAGGCCCATGCCGGAGGCAGCGAACCCCCAGACGACGATCGAGACGGCGATGGGCAGGTAGGCGAGTGACACCACAAGGGCGGTGAGACCGGTCGCGATGATCGTCATGCCGATGCCGACCAGGCGACGGGGTCCGAAACGTTCGATGGCCCGGGCTTGTGTCCAGGCCCCGAGCGTCCAGCACACCGCGCCTGCCGTCAGTGCGAGTCCAGCCACCCAGGTGTCGGCGCCCCGGCCGTCGACGATCGCCAGCGACACGTATGCGTCGCCGGTGAAGAACGCGCAGGTGAGCAGGCCCCGCACTGCCACGGTTGCGGGCACGCCGGGAGCGAGGCGAGCGGTGCCGGGGGGTTGGAGCACCCCGAACGCCCACGCGGCGGCGGGCACCCCGGCCACGACCAGGGCGACGGCGACGGCGAGGGGCACGTCGGTGGCCGCGAGCACCGCGCCGACGCCGAGCACGAGGATGACGACGCGCAACAGGCGTCGCTGGTCGAGGGGAGCGGGGGCGGCGGGGTTGGCCTGGTCCAAGGTCCTCAGCACGGGCAGGGTCATTACGAAGGCGACGGCCAAGATGGGCAACAGGCCGAGGAACACGATCCGCCAGGTCCACAGATGTTCCACCCCAGACGCGATGGCGGGGCCGATCAGGCCGGGCACGACCCAGGCGGTGGACATAGTGGCGAACATGACCGGTCGGAGAGGGTTGGGCAGGCCGCGGCCGATGGCGGCGTAGGCGACGGCGGGGATTGCCCCGGCGCCGAATCCCTGGGCGAGGCGACCGGCGACCAGCATCGGCATCGACTGGGCGGCCCCACCGACGACGAGACCTGTGGCAAAGAGCGCAAGGCCCAGGCCGAAGGGCAGAGCGAGGCCGCGGCGGTCGGCGAGCTGTCCGGCGAGCACGATGCCGATCAGACTGGCCAGGAAGAAGCCGCTGAACACCCAGCCGTACAGGGCGAGTCCGCCCAGGTCGTCTTGGACCTCGGGCATGATCGTGGCCACGGCGAGCGATTCGAACGCCACGAGGGTGACGGTGAGGGACAGCCCGACGGTCAGCGCCCGGTGCTCGGCGGACCAGATCGAATCCGTGGCGCCGAACCCGGGCAGGCCCGGCTCGGTGCCAGTGGGGCTGGCAGACATTGCGACATGGTACGGAGCCGGCCCGATCACGGCAGGGTGAGATTCTCACCCTGCTGTGATCATGTGCAGCCGTGCGACCGGAATCGGTGAGGGGGGCTGGTCCCGGATGACCTCGAGGAGATGTTTGGCACGGTCAGATCGCCGCTGGGATGTCGGTCTGGGCGAAGTCGTTGCCCTTGTAGAGCAATGCGGTGCCGCCGGTCTTGGCCAGTGCGTAGGCGAAGCAGTCGCCCATGTTGAGCGCGGCGGGATGACGGCCTTTGCCGAAGCGTCGCCACGCGGCAACTGCCGCGTGCTGCTGGGCGGCGTCGACGGGGACGGCGTTGGTACCGGTGAGCTGCAGGAGTCGTGTCAGGTCGTCAGCCGCGGCCTCGCCTTGCCTGGCGATGAGCACGATCGATGTCTCAACAAGGGTGGCGGTGCTGACGTCGATGTCGCCGGCGTGCTGGGTCAGGGCCGACGCATACCTCTCGGCGTCGGGCTCGCCGAGCACGATGGCAACGAGTGCCGAGGTGTCCACGGTGATCGTCACGCGGGGAGTCCGTCGACGTCGTAGCCGAGGATGGCCTCGGCGTCGCGGTCGTCGAGCAACGGCCGGGCGCGTCCACGGGCGATGAGATCGTGGATCTCGGCGCTGCGTGGCTCGACGAGTGCTCGGGCGCGCACGCGCGCGAGCCGCTCCTCGATGGCCTGCCGTGTGGCGACGGTGATGGACTCGCCGGTTTCTTGTGCGAGTTCTCGAGCAAGGCGATCGGTTTGGGGGTCCTTGATGTTCAGCGCCATGCATCCATCCTAGAAGGAAGAAAGGCGGATCATCAGGAAGAATCGCCGATTCAGTGCTGTCACTCCTGGGGGTCGGGCCAGGTCGGACAGAGTTGCCCCGCACTTCTCGCGCCTGGAAACCCTCGCCGTCGTTGCGGTCGGTGACTTCGTCGAGGATCCCGCGGCGACGAGACGACCTTCGCGGCGCGTGCCCGTGGACTCGGGCGGCGAGGCACACGCGGACGGGTTCAGCTGAATCGGTAACGGCTGGTGGGAATCACGTCGAGGCGGTCGTAGTCGAGGAACTTCGACGTGCTCGCCACCATGCGGGACGTGTGGGCGGCGAGGCGCTCATCGTCGCCGAATGCGTCGAAGAACACGTGCGGGTCGGTCATCGCCGCTGCGGGGAAGCACTCTTCGACGATCCCGTCGATCGGGTCGAGCGGCGGGTCGGGTGTGGCGGCGCCGGTGGCGACGAGGGGCCGCACGGCGACGTTCTGGGTGTAGCTGAACGTTGACTGGGTTTCGATGGCGACCTGGGTGTGCAGGTCGAGCCAGGCGGCGAGGAAGTCGTCGCGCATCTGGCCGGCCGGTCGACGCAGCAGCGCGATCTGTGCGAAGCCGGGTGTGCGGGTGCCGGGTGGGACGGTGCGGTCGGGCTCGGTGGGGGTGAGCGGGCAGGATTCGGCGACCAGGTAGGCGGCGATGTGCGCCCCGTCTCCGCTGGCCGCGCGGATCGCCAGGTCGACCGGGTCCCGGGTGGCGAGGTGGGCCGTGGGCAGCCAGAGCGACACGAAGGCGTCTGGCGCCGGGGTCTGGTGCACCATGCGCAAGGCCTCGGCCGGTGCGACGGCGTCGTCGGCGACGTTGACCTGGACCATTCCGGCCCCGGCCGCGGTCAACTCGTCGACGGAGGCGAGCAGCCGGTTGCCGTCGGCGCCGGTCAGGATGTAGATGATCTTCTCCAGAACGGCCGCCCCTCTTGACGTGGTCGAGCTGCCGGCGTCGTCGTGGCACCAACGCTACGAGAACCTACCGGCCGTGACCGGTCGAGCCAGGGCGGTGCGGCGGCATCCGTTGCAGACAGCTCTCGTCGTACGTACAATGTCTTCACGCTTTGACGTGCGTTGAAGGTAAGCGTAGAGGACGACAATGACGACGAACCCGCCGATCACGGACCGCTCCCCGCGCGATGTGCGCCTCAACCTGCGGGCATCGGCACGCCAACAACAGGTGATCCGCAGTGCCGCGGCAGCGCTCGACAAGTCGATGACCGACTTCGTCCTCGACAGTGCGACGACGAACGCCGAGCGGGTCCTTGCCGATCAACGATGGTTCGTCCTCTCCGATGGGCAGTGGGACGAGTTCCAGGCGTTGCTGGACACGCCGGTCAGAAAGACCCCGAAACTGGCGGCGCTGCTCGACGAGCCGACCATCTTTGACATCGAAGACTGAACGGTCGGCGCCCCATGGCACCGCTCGGCCTGTCCGCGCCGGTCAAGCTCGAGAAGCATCACGACGTGTCCCGCTTCGACAGTGGCGTCGAAGAGCTGGATTCCTGGCTACGCGACTACGGATGGGCCAACCACCGGTCCGGCAAGGCACGCGTCTTCGTCGCTGCTCGCGGTGACCGTGTTGTTGGCTACTGCGCGCTGTCGACGGCCGTTGTCGAAAGCGCTCAGATGCCCGAGGATCTCACCAAGGGCGGCGTTCCCATGCAGGTGCCGTGCATCCTTCTGGGGCGCCTGGCAGTCGATCGATCCGAAGCGAATCGTGGTCTTGGCCGGGGGTTGGTCGTCGATGCACTCCGACGGACGATGAGGGTGTCGGAGGCAACAGGCGTGCGTGCACTCCTCATCCACGCCCGCGACTCCGCTGCACGTGATTTCTCCCTGCACCTCGCCGAATTCCGGCCGTCGCCGACGCAACCGCTGCACCTGTTCCTTTCGCTGAAAGAGGCTCGCGGGTTGCTCCGGCACTGAGGTCCGCGAAGCGCCGAACCTCAGGAGCGAAGCGAAGCGGCATCGTTGGTCGTGGTCACCAGATGTCGTCCCACCCGTCGAAGGGGCGTGGCTCGCGCATGCTCGCAGTGGCTTGGGCAGGGTCGAACGCATCGGGGTCGAATCCTTCGGGTAGCCACTCGGAGAGTTCGTCGTGTTCGGGATGATCGGGGTTGGCCACCGCGGCCAGCAGGTCCTGGTAGCCCCAGGGTCCGCCGCAGTCATCGCGCGGACAGGCTCGTCGCCCGGTGAGACACATCGGCGAGTCGACGCCGTCCTCGGCGGGGCCGATCGATTCGACGACGACGTCGTGTTCCCAGCCGTCGCCGAAGTCGTAGTCCCAGCACATTTTCGCTTTCGGTTTGGTGAGCACCTCGCCGAGCGTGACGGTGCGCTCATCGACGGCCGGGTGGCCGAACAGGCCGTCGTCGAGGTTGCCGAGTTGGTAGGTGACATTGGCGACGCGGAATGCGTGGAGGTGCCCGCCGAGCCAACCCATCGACGCTTCGAGCTGGCTGGCGAACTCGGGCAGTGGCGTGTCCGAGTCCACGACGATCCGACGCCAGATCGGCGCCGGATTCCCTTGAGGGTCACCTTCACCCGATGCACCGTCGCCATCGACGCCACGCTACTCCTGGGCGGTGAGCTCAGGTGATGAGGTGGATCGGGCAGCGGAGGCCGGGGGCTCGGGCGAGGCGCCCATCGACGGTGACCAGGTCGGTAGCGAGTGCCTCGGCGAGTGCGACGGAGCACGCGTCGGAGGCGCCGATGTTGGCCCGGAGTTCGGCT
>Ga0182738_1008402_pt1 | contig 10258 bp, 8 predicted proteins | sample eDN5th30CBELigMG_FD_128876 | JGI IMG/M metagenome (GOLD analysis project Ga0182738, IMG submission 128876) | Enriched Miracle-Growth compost microbial communities from Emeryville, California, USA - eDNA 5th pass 30_C BE-Lig MG (version 2)... ... | reverse complement strand
TAAAAATTTAAAAAAAAAAAAAAAAAAAAAAAATAATTTAAAAAAAATTTTAAAAATAATAAAAATTTAATTTTTTTTTTTTTTTTTTCATTTCAATCTATCCAAAAAAAAATCACAATGAGATTCTCAGAAATCTCCAATTCTCAAAAAAAAAATTTTGGGAATGAGAATTTCAAGTTTCATTTTGAAATTCCTGAATCATTGAAATTTTCAAAGTCAAAGAGAGAATTTGAGAAATTTAATGACATTTTGATGATAAATAATTTTAATGACCCCTTGTGACAATGATAGTAAAAATAAGTTTAGCGGTAAATAATAGGTATTTTGCATTGAATATATTACTAGACTTCTCTTTTATTCCTTTTTTCCTTTATAGATTTTATGGATTTTTATTCACAAAAGGACCAAGGTAGAGAGAAAAACGCTTAGCAAAAACCAGTCTCAACTCATTGCGGACTTAATTTTCCCTCTAAAATCTTTACTTTTCCTTATCCTCTTCATCATCTTCCTCTTCTTCACCTAGAGATAGAAATTTTAAAAAACTTTGATATTCCAAAGAATTATTACCTTCATCTTCATGAATGGTTCTTGAAGGATCATAAGCGGGACTTGTTGGGACATAGACACCTCCTGATCTGTTGTAACTGGGAGTATTGGGAGTGTAAGCAGTATTGGGATTTTGGGAGCTTGGGGTGTTGCTTGCTGATGGGGAATTGTATCCAGGACTTCTTGGGCTATTTCGAGAGTTTAAAAAACAGAATCGCACAAAAGAATTTTACCTATAACCAGGAGAATAACGAGGGCTGTTGGAATAAGCGGGACTGGAGGGGGAATAAATTCTGCCACCACCACCGCTGGAGCTGAGAGAAGGAGAATTGGTTGCACTGTAATGGGGACTGGTGGGGTTGTAGTGAAGACTACTTGGGCTATAACTTGGACTGTGATGGGATGACAAGGGACTTTGAGGAGCATACAAGACACTGCCAGGATCAGCGAAGTAGAGAGGTGATTGGTGAGCTCCAAGAGATCTGGGAGAAGCAAGGTGGCTTGCTGGGGTTCTCTGAGCGGGGGAGTAGACGGGACTAACGAGGGAGTATTGCGGTGTGAAAGCAGCATTGAGTTCCGAGATATATGTGCTGGGAAGACCAGGAGTGGCGCCTCCATACATGGGCTGAGGAGTATTAATATTCATGGGAGTATTTAATTGTTCTGCCTCGAAAGGTTGTTCCATTCTGATTTCTTCTTCTCTCTGAATGTAGGCATCAGGCAGATACCTGGGTTCGGAGAGTTTCTTGACATCGATGATGATGTCGAAGCAACCAGTTCCGATCTTGCAAAGCTGTCCAAGCATAATCTTTTCAGAGACACCAGTCAGAGGATCCTTTGTTCCGAAAGCGGCGGCAGCCAAAATCATATCCAGAGTTTCTTCGAAAGAGCACTTTCTCAAGGGGCCAGAGTCTATTCTATTGATACCGTTTCTGTTGATAGGCATGATGTAACCTCTATGAGTCATGACATCACAAAGCAAGGCCAGATGTCTATAGTTGATATAGATACCATAGTAGGAAATAACTCTTCTGATTTCTTCCAAGAGAGATTTTCTGGCAGCTTCGATACCAAGAACCTTGAGGACTTCTGGGACAACGTTGGTGATTGTTTTGGTGTGGTCAACGTACTCGAAAGAGAAGGCAGCAAGCAAGTTGGAACCATCTGTTTCATAGAAGTAAGAGTCAGCTTTATCTTTCATGAGAGACTTATCGACAGGGTTAATAACGAGGGTCTTGTCGGCTTTCTTGTTCTTGGTGTAGATTCTTTTGATTCTTTCCAAACCACTAATGGGGATTTCGTCCAAGATTTCTCTTTCAATTCTCTTGAGGATTTCAGCCTCAATATTGATGCTGTCTTCCTTTTCTCTGACCATCAAAATACGAATGACTGGATGGTGTTCTTCAGAGACGGCAAGAAGGAAATTGTTGACGAGAACAACAAATCTGATTTTGTGTTCCAAGTGACGGAGGGATTGTGTGATTTTAGTTCTGACGAGCATTTCAATGTCTGGAAGGTTGCTGGTAGCCATATCTTTGGAAAGCATAATACGGAGGACCCAAGGAGAAATGGTAACTCTGTTCTCCTCGATGTCTTTATAGATGGCTGGGTTGAGATAGAAGAGTTCGTTTCTAAGGATGAAAGATTCATGTTCTTCAATGATGGAGTCTAAAGGATCAGGATCAAAGAAGATCTGAGATCTAAAGACGAGGTTTCTCAACTTAGTGTATGTGAAGTTGTGGGCAACGTCATGGAACTTACTCTCATCGTACCTTTCGGGATCCTTCAAGCAGATGGTAAGAGAGGGAGTTCCGATATTGAGGGCGTTGTTGATCAATTCCTTGATTCTGGGCACACCGAGCGTGACGTTCTTGGATGAGATACCAGCCATATGGAAAGTGTTCAAGGTCATTTGTGTGGTTGGTTCGGAGATAGATTGGGCAGCGATAGCACCGACATTTTCACCAGGATGAGCCTTTGCGCGATGGAAGAGTGTTTCGATTTGACCAAGGAGCCAGTTGAAGGCTTCTTGGCTTAATCTTTCAGTCAAGATGAGTTTCTTGGGGGCAAGGGTGAATCTAATGTAGATGGCGAGCAATGTGGTGGCATTGTTGTTGGCTTCTTTGGCGGTTCTATCTTGGCTGTTGATGACGTAGAGTTTTTCAATGAGTTCTGAGGTTCTTTCGAGGATTTCTTTGACTTGCAGATCAGAGACGTCCTTGGGCTTGATTTTGAATTCAGACTTACTGTTTTTAATGAGTCTGGTGATGCAAACGGGCAAGAAGAAAATATCTCTGAAATCTGGGAAGATGACTCTCAGGAGATCTCTATCGGCTTTGATGGTCTCAAGTTCTTGTGAATGGGCCATATCGTCTTCTTCATCCATCATGACGTTATCCTTGAGAGTGATTTCGAATTTCTTCATAATCATGTCATCTGAATAGGAAGCCAACTCCATCTTGCAGGCTTCGACGAATTCACCTGCCATACCATCTTCACCGTAAAGGAATTGGATGACATTTCCTCCTGCATCTCTGACAGTGTTGTCGTAGTGAACCATACAATCTTCCAAAGCCTTGACGAGCTTTCTTTGGATATAACCAGTTTCGGAGGTCTTACAAGCAGTATCGATTAGACCCTCACGACCACCCATGGTATGGAAGTAGAATTCTTCGGGAGTTAAGCCCTTGAGGTAACAGTTTTCGACGAAACCTTTGGATCTTGGGCCGTAATCATACTTGGAGAAGTGGGGAAGTGATCTTTGGGCAAAACCGAAAGGAATTCTTTTACCTTCGACGTTTTGTTGGCCGACACAAGCCAGGATCTGGCACAAGTTTTCCTTTTTACCTTTGGAACCGGCGTTAACCATGTGCAGAATATTATTTCTGGCATCGACTCTTTGGAGCAATTCATTACCAGCAGAATCTCTGGATTCGTTCAAGGCTTGGTTAACCTGTTGCTCGAAAGATTCCAACAAACCTTTACCAGGTTGAAATTCCAGATCACCTCTTTGGGTCATGTTGATAAGCTCATTGACTTCGACCTTACATTTTTCAAGTGCCTTTGCAATCAAGTCGAATGTGTTCTGGTCAGCAATGGTATCGGAGATACCGACGGTGAAACCGTGACTGGCAAACCAGTTGTTGACAACTCTTTGACTATCAGTTAGGAATTGTCTGGTTCTTTCAGTACCATGTTCAAGCCAAATGGTGTGGACGAGACCAGCTCTAGACTGTCCGACAGTTTTGTTATCGATAATTCCCTTGAGGATTTCTCCTTTTTGAATGAGGACTTCAAGATCAGGGAGAGTTTTGTCGAAATCTTTGCCCATTCCTCCTGGGCCACCGTTAGCTTGATTTTCGAGGTTAACTTTGGGGAAAACCATTGACAAAACTTGTTTGCCTGTCCAGAGTCTTTGTGGCTTGAGGATGGCAGGCTCCGGGAGGTTTCCGTCAAAGAGGTCAGGGGGCAAGAACATCATCAAGTTCATGACGTGATCAAGAGTTAAGAATATACTCCTCTTACTGAATAAGGTGATACCAGTCAAAGCATCTTGTTCGAGACCCATAACGGGCTGATTGGCCTTGGGGGAGACGATTTGCTTGGGAATATGGCAGATTTCTTTAAGCTCAGCCTTGGTTTCGTAAGATTGAGGGACGTGCATGTTCATTTCATCACCATCGAAATCAGCATTATATGGCTTTGTGACGGAGAGATTGAGACGGAAAGAACTGAAGGGAAGGACTCTAATTCTGTGAGCCATCATAGACATTTTATGCAAAGAAGGCTGTCTGTTGAAGAGAACGTAGTCTCCATCCATGATGTGACGCTCGACGATATCTCCGATTTCCAGATTGATTTCTCTGGCTATTCTGAGATCAAAGATTTCTCCAGTCTTTTTCTTGACGTACTTTGCTCCGGGCCAACGCCAGGGAGTATCTTTCTTGACGAGACCTGTTAAAAAGTCGTGGTTTCTCTGGGTGACTTGCTCGGGGAAAGTGAGATTAGCAGCGAGAGATCTAGGCACACCGAGTTCATCCAAAGCAAGGTTGGGATCGGGGGAAATGACGGTTCTTGCGGAGAAGTCGACTCTTTTACCCATGAGGTTTCCTCTTATACGTCCTTCTTTGCTGGAAATTCTATCACGAATACTTTTGATGGGTCTTCCATTTTTATGAGTGGACTTTCTGGGGTAATCATTTTTGGAGAAAGTAGTCACATAAAATTGGAGTGTGTGGAGCCATTCCTTGACGACGTGGGAAGGTTCGCCTTTATCAATACATTGTTTGAGACTGATGTTTGCTTTGAGAATAAATTGGTATTGGTAGGTCAAATCATCCTCACTAAACATACCACCACCTCTGTCGACGGTAGGTCTGACTTGAGGAGGAGCGACTGGAAGAACGGTGACAAGCAAGTTTTTGGGTTTGTTGTACTTGGGATCAAAACCAAGGGTAATTATATCTTCATCAGACATTCTGGCAAGAATTTTGTGTGCCATTTCGGCAGTGAGTTCGGATTTGGTATCGCTCATACCTTCCTGCTTCTCGTCGAAAGTCTGGATCAATCCGATGGTTTCCTTGTCATCGACAACGTAGGTTGGCTGGCCAGCACCGCAACCTCCCTTGCCAGGAGCAGCACCGCCTTCTTCTTCGGGGTTGGCAGGCTTGGTGTGGCATTTTTTGACTCCTCTCAAGAGTTTGTAGAGGGCATTTAATTTATTCTCTGAGTTTTTACTCTTTCCAATGGCTTCGATTTTTTTCTGTCTGTTTGCGTCATTGAAGCCCTTGAGTCTGGAGCAGTTGTGGCAAACACATGATAGAATCTTCTTTACTGTGTCAATAAAACCGAAATGATAGACGGGCTTTGAGAGGACCATATGGCCAAAGTGACCAGGACAATTGACGACATTTCCACCGCAGGTGAGACACTTGGCGCCTTTGAGACAGGGACCCATACGAGGATCTGAAAGAGAATTTGGTCTGGGCTGATTTGTTTCTCTATCGATAAAATTGGTTTCTGTTACTTCGCAAACTGAAAGGGCCTTGATCTCATCTGGGTCGAGGACAGTCAGTTGGACTTCCTTGATCTGACGTCTGCTTTGTGTTGAGAATTCTAAAGCAGTACCTGATTTAACCATATTTTATATCTGCAAGATTTGGTTAAATTAAATTTTGAGATTATAACCTAACTCGTGCACTCGGCTCAAAAAAAGAACAAAAGTTTTTTTCTTTTCGAGTGGAGCCTGCAAATAAAGGAGAATCCAAGACACTCCACTCAAGATAGGGGTATTCAGACCCAGTCTACCCTAAGTAACCGTTGTAAAGAGACTAGAAATGAAAATTCGCGAAAGCGCGGTGTTGAAAATTTAAAATGATTAGTTGGCGTCTTTTTAAATTATTGCGAACGAACTCAAAGCAATAAAAACCGAATTAATTAAATTATCTAAAGGTTAAGTGAGAGAGAGAGTCATTTCCAAAAAAGCTTTTTTTTCACTTTGTTAGCATGATGATAATTTTTTTGGTGCCTCCTTCTTCATCATAACAGAATTCACGAATAGTGGTCAGAATTTGAAAATCTAGGGGTTCCAAAATAAAAGAAGTTTTTTGGTAACTATTGAATCAGAAATGGCAAGAAGTCTCACCTTCTAGAGAAATTTTTTAATCAATTATCCGGGAACAAATTTTTGGTGAGATCAAAAAAGGGAAAGAAGAGACTTTTTTCCAATTCTGCTGAGAATTTTTTTCCACACAAAGAATTTTTTGAGACCAATTTTTTGAAGACGAAGAAAAAAATTTTTCAAAGTCAAAAAATTCCTCAAAAACTTTTCTCTGTCTTCTGAAGAAAGAAGAATTTTGTTTGTAGAAATTTTTTGTGAGAGCAGGGTTTGGAATCCTCCAGATTTTCACAGACCCTCTGGATTTTCGAAAAGTCGTCCAGATTTCATCTGTATTTCCGGAATTCCAGATTTTTTTAATTTTTGGCCCAATGATTTTGAAAAATAGAATTTTTTCCTAGAATTTTCTCTATATTTCTCTACAAAAAAAATCGAAAAAAATTTTTTGCTATATACAGTATATGTATTCTGTGATGGTCAGTGGGCGTGTCCCTACGATTAATAATAATAATAATAATAATAATAATAATTTTTTGTTACAAAAACTCTTGAAAAAAATTCAATCAAGTCTCCTGAATGAAATTTCTTCAATTCAAAGACAACCTATTAAAAGAATGAAACATTCAACGACCGTCAAAATGTGACCTAAATTTTTTTCTGAATATTTCCTCTGAAACTTTGAAAACCCGAAAATTATGAGTGAAATAGCAAAAAAAAAGGTCTTTCATTTTTGGTAAATTTTCATCTTGGTTCCGGATTTTCAAAATCCCAAATTCTGAACCCTGTGTGAGAGTGAAAAAAGACTTTTTATTTTGTTGACATAATTTCAAAATGGAGCATGATTCGATTTTTTACTTTTTTATGAAAAAATTTGCAGAGCTTGAAATTTTTCGCTCTTTGACAAAATTCACAGAATCTCTCTGGATTGGAGGTTTTTACTCAAACTATCAAAACAATGAGAGAAAATTTTTTTGGTTTGGGGGAGATATGAGGCCAGAAGGGTTTATTTATGTAATCAATACAAACGCATCATATGCAAATTTTGCAATGAAGAGGTGGTGGCTCATAAGAAAATACAACGAAGGATTTAATCTAAGAACACTTTGTTGATGATGTAAATATAAAATATACGATTCTTTATTTTAAGCTGCTTGGAAAAGGTGTTTATTATTTTTTGACTTCACTGGCTTTGACAAGTTCATAAGCCTCGAGCTGATCACCTTCCATGAGTGTGTTGAAATCAAAGAGAGTGATACCACCCTCTTTACCCTTTTTGAGTTCATTAACTTCTGCCTTCAAGTGCTTTAAACTTGAGACCTCGAGATTGTCTTTAAAGATCTTTCCTCCTCTGATCAATCTGTATTTGTACTTTCTTGTGAATTGACCTGAATTAACAATGATGCCTGCGACTTTCTTGGCTTCCTCTATTTGGGTTAGAATTGTTTATGTTGATAATTACTTGATTTTTTATCGGCCTTAATTTCGAAAATTTGTTTGATGCTCGCTGTTCCATGAATTTGGATTTCTGGTTTGGACAAGCCTCCTCTCTTGAAAATGCCGCTCAACTCATCAAGGATATCGTAGATAATTTTGTAAGATTTGATTTGAACTTTCTCAGCTTGGGCCATTTTTCCAAGTTCAAATGGACAAACAACATCCATCGCCAAAATCAAAGCGCCAAAATGCTTGGCATCATGAATTTCAGCTTCAGTGATATTTCCAACACCAGAGTCAAGAATATCAACTTTGGCTATAAGAAGTTATGAGAAAATCTGTTGAAAAAGAGATGACTACCTTCATATTTGGTTGCAAGTTTATTAATTTGGTCAACCAAGGTTTCGAGAGTGCCTTTATCTTGAGCCTTGAGGATGACTTTCAAAGTGTCTTCATCCTGTCTGCCCTCAACCATTTCTTGAACGTAAAGGTGATGGGCTTCAAGTTCTTGTTCCAATTTGAGCAACTCTTCTTCAGAACTTTCTCTTTGCATAGCCATATCAATTTTCTAGATTTTTTATTAGACTTAAACAAATAATGGCAATTGTACTTCTTTGATGTTATTCTCAATGTCATTCATTTTTTCCATGATAATTTCTTTAGATCCAGAATGGAACTTTCTTCTTTCCCTCCAGTTGCTGGAAATAAAGTTAGAATTGGGAAAGACTCACTCTCATTTACCTGAACTTGATTTTTTGACCCATGATGATTGGTTCTTGATTTTCCAACCTTTCTCTGGCTTCCCTGTTCATTTTTCTTCTTGTTGCAATAATTCTAGCTTTTTCACCACTGGAAACAGCCACGATCATTTCACCATTTTCTGGGAGGTCCTTTAATCCAACAATTTCAACTGCTGATGAAGGAGGAGCTTCTTCCATAGAAACTCCTTTATCATCTTTAATTTGCTTTATTCTCCCATACTGGCATCCAGCAATAACAAAATCTCCGACTTTAAGTGTTCCTTTTTGTACAATGATTGTGCAAGCTTTAGTTTCATTTTCAGCTGTCCTCTTGGTTTCAAGGACGATACCTTCAGCTGGGCATGTAAAATCCTGAAAAAAAAAATTGAGAAATTATTTAGAGAAATTATTTTTTACTGCTCTCAAATCCATCAATTCGGCTTCAAACAAAATTAATTCTTCAAGTAAATCAATGTTTTTCTTGAACTTTGCACTGATATGGATGACCTAAGAATTGGTTCAACAACAAGATTTCAAAAAGAAAAAATTACAGGAACATTTCCTCCAAATGGTTCGACGTTCAAACCATAATCATATAACTCTTTTTCAACCTCTTCAGGATTTCCTCCTTGATCAATTTTATTGACGGCGACGATAATTGGGACACCAGCATTTTTCGCATGTTCAATAGCCTCAAAGGTCTGAGGTTGGCAACCATCAAGAGCAGAAACAACAAGGATGACAATATCAGTAGATAATGAACCTCTTTTTCTCATATTAGAAAAGGCTTCATGTCCTGGGGTGTCGATGAAAGTGATGGTTTTTCCTTCCTTTGTTTTGACCATGAAGGCTCCGATTTTTTGAGTGATTCCTCCATATTCTCCTTCTGCGATATTTGAGTTTCTGAGAGAGTCGAGTAGAGTGGTCTTTCCATGATCGACATGGCCCATGATGGTCATTATAGGAGGTCTGAGAGGAAGCTCTTCTCTACTTGGTCTTTTGGTGACAACTAAAAAGTCATGTTCAAGAGCCAAAATTTCCATTTCATCTTGCTTCATAATGTAATTTGGGTCATTGGAGACTCCGAGAGTTTGAAGGCTTGCCTCAAACTCTTGATCTGAGATTGGGATGATTTTTCTAAATTCAGCAAGTGTCATTCTGGGCTTGACAAAAAGATCAGTCAAAATTTTCTTGGGTTTAATTTCGGAAGGATTGCTGATCATGATCTTTTCTCCTGATTGGTCAACATTATACCCACTATAAGAAGAGCTCATGGATGTCGCAAAGAATGCAAGCTGATTTGAATTATGGAGGTTTTTGGCCAAGAATTTCAAAGGGTTAGCCGATTTAGGTTGGGCAAGCAATAAGCCTTGGTTTAATGCCTTTCCAGAGCTAGTCAACAGACTGAGTTTTGTTCTTGTTAGACGCAAAAGATTCAGATGTAACATGTTCCCTAAATTAATAAAATAAATTTTAAATCGTCTATTCGATGTGAAGACTATTTAATTGTCACTCAACCTGATTCGGGTAAAGAAAATTCTATTTCAATCAAATCCTCGATGGAGAATCATACCGATCTCAAAAGTGTAATAGTTAAGTTAAGTTAAGTTCAGTTAAGGGAACAAATTTATCAAAGCTGCTGACGATTAGAATCCAAAAGTGAAATGAAGTCTTAATTTCATTCAATTCGGGACAAATTTGGTCTAAAATTGTTTATTTGAAAAGACTTACATCACAAGCATCAGGACTTAAATAAATTGAATTCTAAAATAATATTATAAATAGTTTTGGAACGAACAAAAGTGATGGAAAGTGAGAGATCAGTCAATGCTTTGGAGGGTTTGAGAGAAGTAATGAAATATTTTCTGAAAAATGCTGATTTTGTGAGAGCATTCAATAATTGTTGCAGATACTGCAGAAT
>Ga0182738_1008401_pt1 | contig 10259 bp, 6 predicted proteins | sample eDN5th30CBELigMG_FD_128876 | JGI IMG/M metagenome (GOLD analysis project Ga0182738, IMG submission 128876) | Enriched Miracle-Growth compost microbial communities from Emeryville, California, USA - eDNA 5th pass 30_C BE-Lig MG (version 2)... ... | reverse complement strand
GGCGTCTCTGTCGCCGTCGGCAGCAGAGAAGCCACGATTCGACAGACGTGCCGGCGACGGCGCCACGAATCCGCAGAGACGCCGCGCACGGCGCGGCCACGCGGAGCGCTACGGCGCGGCCGTGCGGGGGGTCATCGCCGCCGCTGACGCGCGCGTCGCGCGGCATCCGGGGTCCGCGGCGGGCCGCACCGTAGGCTGGGCGCGGCGGAGCGACGGGGCTCCGCACTGGGACGGCTCGTGCCATCCGCGAGCCGGGGAAGGTTCGACGTGGGCCTCAGCAACATCGACATCGCGCAGTCCGCACACATGCTCCCCATCCGGGAGATCGCCGCGAAGCTCGGCATCCCCGACGACAGTCTCGAACCCTACGGGCGGTACAAGGCCAAGGTGGCGCTGCCCTTCCTGCAGTCGCTGCGGGACCGGCCGCAGGGGCGCCTGATCCTCATGACCGCCATCTCGCCGACGCCCGCCGGGGAGGGCAAGACGACCACGACGGTCGGGCTCGGCGACGCGCTCACCCGGATCGGCGAGAACGCCATGATCTGCCTGCGCGAGCCGGCGCTGGGCCCCGTGTTCGGCATGAAGGGCGGCGCGGCGGGCGGCGGATACGCGCAGGTCGTGCCGATGGAGGACATCAACCTCCACTTCACCGGCGACTTCTCCGCGATCGCCGTCGCCACGAACCTGCTCGCCGCGCTCATCGACAACCACATCCACCACGGCAACGCGCTCGGCATCGATGTGCGGCGCATCACGTGGCGACGGGTCCTCGACGTCAACGACCGCGCGCTGCGCGACATCGTCATCGGTCTCGGCGGCCCGGGCAACGGCTACCCGCGCGAGTCCGGGTTCGACATCGTCGTGGCCTCCGAGGTGATGGCGATCTTCTGCCTCGCGACGAGCCTCGCCGACCTCAAGGAGCGCCTCGGCGACATCGTCGTCGCCTACACGCGCGACCGCTCGCCGGTGCGGGCCCGCGACCTCGACGCGAACGGCGCCATGGCGGCCGTGCTGCGCGACGCGCTCGCACCCAACCTCGTGCAGACGCTCGAGAACACGCCGGCCTTCGTGCACGGCGGCCCCTTCGCGAACATCGCCCACGGCTGCAACTCGGTCATCGCGACGAGCTCGGCGCTGCGTCTGGCCGACTACGTCGTCACCGAGGCGGGCTTCGGGGCGGATCTCGGGGCGGAGAAGTTCGTCGACATCCTGTGCCGTGAGACCGGCCTGCGGCCGTCGGCGGCGGTCATCGTCGCGACCGTCCGGGCGCTCAAGTACCAGGGCGGTGTCGAGGTCGCCGACCTGCCGCAGGAGGATGTCGCGGCGCTCGAGCGCGGAATGGTCAACCTCCTGCGTCATCTCACGACCGTCCGCGAGACGTGGGGCATCCCCGCCGTCGTCTCCATCAACCACCGCGCGGAGGACTCGGATGCCGAGGTCGCGGCCCTCATCGCCGGGGTCGAGGGGGCGGGCGGGACGGCCGTCGTCTCGAAGCACTTCGCCGAGGGCGGTGCCGGCGCCGAGGATCTCGCCCGTGCCGTCGTCGAGCTGTGCGACGCCCCGACCCCCGAGCTGCGCTTCACGTATCCCGACGAGGTGCCGCTGTGGGACAAGATGCGGGCCATCGCGACCCGGATCTACGGCGCGGCGGACATCACCGCCTCCACCGCGGTGCGCGACCAGATCCGTCGCCTGCAGGAGTCCGGGTACGGCGACTATCCGGTGTGCGTCGCGAAGACGCAGTACTCGTTCTCAACGGACCCGAAGCTGCGCGGCGCGCCGAGCGGCCACGTCGTCGACATCCGCGAGGTGCGCCTGTCGGCGGGCGCGCGGTTCGTCGTCATGATCTGCGGCGACATCATGACGATGCCCGGCCTGCCGAAGGTGCCCGCGGCGAACTCGATCGACGTGGACGACGACGGACGCATCGTCGGGCTGTTCTGACCGCGGCGCGGCGCCCACGGTCGACCCGGCACCAACCGGCGCTCACCCCGGGCCGAACGAGCGCACGTGGCTGATGCGGAAGCGGTGCGGGAGCGCCGCGGTGTCGCGCGTGCCGTCGGCGCGTGGGAACTCGTACACGTCGAGCATGAGCTGCACCGGATAGTCGATCCGCTGCGCGACGGTCTTGACCCAGCGATGGTCGATGAAGAACCGCAGCCGGTCGGGCGTCCACTCCACGGCGTAGTCGTGCGGCCGCGTGAGGTCCTCATCGATGCGGATGCGCTCGACGTCGTCGCGCAGACGCGGGTCGTTCTGCGCCTTGACGCCGACGCCGACCCATCCGCCGTCGTCATCCATGTCAGACCCGAAGATCTCCGCGAGGCAGATCTCGCCGCTGTCCTCGGGGCGCTCCTCGAACCCGATGGGCCAGCACGCGACCATGACATCCGGATGCCGCACGGCGGCCATCCGCACCTCGATGACGCCGTGCTGCACGAGCCACAGCCGCCGCTCGGGCTGCGCCTCCCGCACGACGAGGCCGGGGCGGAACCGGTGCTGCCCGATCCCCGAGCCGACGGGTCCCGCCCACTGCCCGGTCTGCATGTGGGAGCAGCGGATGTCGCCGTCGACATCCGGTGCCCAGGGCCGCGTGTCCGCCTCGATGCGCAGCTCGAGCCCCTCCGGGTCGACGGCATAGCGCGCCGCCGTGCGGTCGCGGCTCGACCAGTGCGGCAGGTAGTGCGGCCACCACAGGGTCTCGTCCAGGACGCCCTCCCCGAACGGCTCGTCCACGTCGGGAACGCGCCCGGTGAGATCCAGGGGTGACATGTCGAGCTCCCACACGCTGTAGGCGAGCTCACCGCCCCGCCACGGCATCCTGCCCGCGCCGGTGTGCGTGAATCCCGCGCGCCGGCAGAGGGCGTCGGATGCCGCGTCGTCGACGCCGGGGTAGGCGACCACGAGCTCCCGGTCGCGTCGTGCCGCGGCGAGCCGGATCACCTGCCGCAGCGCCTCGCGGGCGACGCCGCGCCCTTGGTGCTCCGGATGCACGCTCCATCCGGCCTCGTAGGCGGGAACGCCCTCATGGTCGACGTGCCAGAACCCGATGCTGCCGGCCGCAGCCCCGTCCACGTCGATGCGGAACATCCAGGCGTCGCCGGTCTCCTCGGCGCGGAGGTGGCGGGCGTGCCGGGCGGCGACCTGCTCGGCCATCTCCGGACCGCCGAGGTGCTCTGTCATCTCCGGGGTGTCGACCCGCTCCCGCACGGGCAGGTCGTCGGCGTCCCACTTCTCCAGCGTGACCCTCATGGCATCCCTCCGCTCCGCCCCCGCCCATCATGTGCCCGGCCGCCGACGTGCGGCCAGGGGTTTCGTGCCGGATGTCGGGAGCGCACAACCGGGCCCGGCCCCGCCCCGCGCCTCGGTTGTGCCACTCCGCCAACCGGGTTGGGTAAGAGTTGGAGGAGTCCTACGGTTGGAGACGCCCCAGCTCGTCATCCGAAAGGTGGCCCATGGTCGACGTCGTCCGCTCCAAGAAGCCCTCCGCCAGCCGTCGCACGCCCGCAGGGGGCGCGCCGACCGCCCCGCACACGCCCGATGAGGCCGCCGAGGCCCGCATCGACGTCGCGCACGTGACGGACCTGCTCCTGGGCACGTGGGCGGACACGCGACGCGAGGCGCGCGAGATGATCAAGGACCCCGCGTTCTGGCGCATCGAGGGGCAGCCGATGCCCGAGCACCGCGAACGCGTCCTCGGGCAGCTGCGCCTGCTCGTCGAGGCGGGAGGATCGCGTCGCGCGTTCCCCCGGCGCTTCGGGGGCCTCGAGGACAACGGCGCCAACCTCGCCGGCTTCGAGGAGCTCGTGCTCGCCGACCCCAGCCTCCAGATCAAGTCCGGCGTCCAGTGGGGCCTGTTCGGGTCCGCGATCTCGCAGCTCGGCACCGAGAAGCACCACGACGCATGGCTGCGCGACGTCATCGACCTCACCCTCCCGGGTGCGTTCGCGATGACCGAGATCGGGCACGGGTCGGATGTCGCCGCGATCGGCACCACGGCGACGTACGACCCCGAGACCGAGGAGTTCGTCATCCACACGCCGTTCCGTGCGGCGACCAAGGACTACCTCGGCAACGCGGCGCTGCACGGCAAGGCCGCGACGGTCTTCGCGCAGCTCATCACCGGCGGCGTCAACTACGGCGTGCACTGCTTCTTCGTGCCGATCCGCGACGAGAACGGTCTCCTGCCCGGCGTCTCGAGCGAGGACGACGGCGTCAAGGGCGGCCTCAACGGCATCGACAACGGCCGACTCGCCTTCGACCACGTGCGGATCCCGCGCTTCAACCTGCTCAACCGGTACGGCGACGTCGCCGCCGACGGCACCTACTCGAGCGAGATCTCCAGCCCCGGGCGCCGCTTCTTCACCATGCTCGGCGCCCTCGTGCAGGGTCGTGTGTCCCTCGACGGCGCCGCCACGACGGGGGCCGCGCTCGCCGAGTACATCGCCATCACCTACGGCAACCAGCGCCGCCAGTTCGACTCGGGCGCCGGCACCGACGAGGTCGTGCTCCTCGACTACGGCAAGCACCAGCGTCGGCTCCTCCCGCGCCTCGCGCAGACGTACGCGCAGTTCTTCGCGCACGACGAGCTGCTGCAGAAGTTCGACGGCGTCTTCTCCGGCCGCACGGACACCCCCGAGGAGCGCGAGGATCTGGAGACGCTCGCGGCCGCGCTCAAGCCGCTCAGCACGTGGAACGCCCTGGACACCATCCAGGAGTGCCGCGAGGCCTGCGGCGGGTCGGGCTTCATCGCCGAGAACCGCTTCGTCGGCCTGCGGCAGGACCTCGACGTGTACGTCACCTTCGAGGGCGACAACAACGTCCTCCTGCAGCTGGTCGGCAAGCGCCTGCTGAGCGACTACGCGAAGCAGTTCAAGGGAGCGGATGCCGCCGCGCTCGCGAAGTTCGCGGTCGGGCAGACGGCGGGCAAGATCTTCCACGGCGCGGGGCTGCGCCAGCTGGGCCAGGCTGTCGCGGACTTCGGCTCGACGGCGCGCTCCGTCGAGCACGGTCTGCGCGCCGAGCACCAGCACGAGCTGCTGTCGGACCGCGTCCAGCAGATGGTCGCCGACGTCGCGGCCGCCCTGCGCCCCGCGGCGAAGCTCAGCCCGAGCGAGGCCGCCGCGCTGTTCAACACGCACCAGGCCGAGCTCATCGAGGCGGCCCGCGCCCACGGCGAGCTCCTGCAGTGGGAGGCGTTCAGCGACGCCGTCCGTGCGATCGAGGATGCCGGCACGAAGCAGGTCCTCGGATGGCTGCGCGATCTGTTCGGGCTGTGGCTCGTCGAGAAGCACCTCGCGTGGTACCTCATCAACGGCCGTCTCTCGACGCAGCGCGCCGCCTCGGTGTCGCGGTACATCGACCGGCTGTGCGCGCGGCTGCGGCCGCACGCCCAGGACCTCGTCGATGCGTTCGGGTTCGAGCCCGAGCACGTCCGCGCGCCCATCGCCTCCGGCGCCGAGCAGCAGCGTCAGGACGAGGCGCGCGCGTACCACGCCGACCTCGCCGCCTCCGGCGAGGCGCCCGTCTCGGAGAAGGCCCTCAAGAAGAAGAAGTGACGGCACCTGCGGGCCCGTCCCGCGGTCGTTGAGCGAGGCACGCGGCGACGCGTCGAGACGCGGCGGGTGTCGACGGGGCGTTCCGTCTCGCCGCGATCGCTCGACGACCCGCATCGGGTGCCGTCTTCCGCCATGATCGGATCATGGTCGACACCGCAGCCGCACCCGCGGCCTCACCCGCCATCGCCTGGTTCGCGCAGGACGCCGACGCCGTCGTCCGCGCCCTCGCGACGGACGCCGACGACGGCCTGAGCAGCGCCGAGGCGGCATCCCGTCTCGCCGCCCACGGGCCGAACGCGATCCCCGCCCCGCCCGCCCCGTCGCTCTGGCAGATCGCGCTCAAGCAGGTCGTCAACCCGATGACGATCATGCTGATCGCCGTCACCGTCATCAGCTTCTTCATCGGGCAGGCCTCCATCGGCGTGGTCGTCGGTCTCCTCGTCGTGCTCAACGTCGTCCTCGGGACGCGTCAGGAGCTCAAGGCGAAGGCCTCCGTCGACGCGCTTTCGGACCTCGAGATCCCGCGCGCACGCGTGATGCGCGACGGGGCGCTCGTCGAGATCCCCTCCGTCGACCTCGTCCCCGGCGACATCGTCCTGCTCGAGGCGGGCGACCTCGTCCCCGCGGACGGGCGCATCCTGCGCTCGGCGACCCTGGAGACCCAGGAGGCCGCGCTCACCGGGGAGAGCGCGCCGATCGCGAAGGATGCCGAGACCGTCGCCGACGTCGACGCGGCGCTCGGCGACCGCTCGTCGATGGTGTTCCAGAACACGCTCGTGACCCGCGGAACCGCGACGATCGTCGTCTGCGAGACCGGGATGGGCACCGAGATGGGGCGCATCGCCGCGATGCTCGCCGCCGTCGTTCCGGCCAAGTCGCCCCTGCAGCGCGAGCTCGACGGCCTCACGGTCGTCCTCAGCATCGTCGCCTGGAGCGCGGTCCTGGTCATCGTGGTGATCGGCCTCCTGCGCGGACAGCCGATCGCGTCGCTCATCCTCCTCGGCATGTCGATGGCGATCTCGGCGATCCCCAGCGGCCTGCCCACGTTCGTGCAGGGGATGCTCTCCTACGGCGCGCGTCAACTCGCCGAGCATCGGGCGATCGTCAAGAACCTCGCCGACGTCGAGACCCTCGGCGCGACGAGCGCCATCAACTCCGACAAGACCGGCACGCTGACGATGAACGAGATGACCGTGCGGTCGCTGTTCTACCGGGGCGAATGGTTCACCGTCGCGGGGTCCGGCTACGAGAAGACGGGGGAGATCCGCGGGGCCGCCGGCGCCGACGAGCCGGACTTCACGCCGCTCGCGTACGGACTGAGCCTGTGCAGCGACGCCACGGTCTCGGACGACGGCGCCGTCGTGGGCGACCCCACCGAGGCGGCACTGGTGGTGCTCGCGGCGAAGATGGGGGTGGACGCCGAGCTGAGCCGCCGCGCGTATCCGCGCTTCGCCGAGGTGCCCTTCGACTCCGCGTACAAGTTCATGGCGACGTTCCACCACGCGCCGCTCGACGACGGCGAGCACCTCGTCGGCGTCGTGAAGGGCGCCCCGGACATCGTCCTCGGCCGATGCGGCTTCGCCGCGACCCCCGACGGCATCGTGCCCATCGACGACGCCCGCGCGGCGATCCTCGATGCGAACCGCGAGCTGTCCGAGAAGGGGCTCCGCGTCCTGTCCTTCGCCTACCGCCTGCTCGACGGTCAGGAGGAGGCCGTCGCCGCCGACCCGATGTCCGCCGTGGAGGACCTCGTCTTCGTGGGCGTGGTGGGCATCATCGATCCGCTGCGGCCGTCGTCGCCGCCGGCCGTCCGGACGGCGCTGGAGGCGGGCATCGAGGTGCGCATGATCACCGGCGACCACGCGGTGACGGCGGGGGCGATCGGCGCCGAGCTCGGCCTGCGACCCGGGGCCATCAGCGGCGCCGAGCTGCACGAGATGAGCGACGACGAGCTCAAGGCGGCTCTGCCCGACCTGCACGTGTTCGGCCGCGTCACCCCGCAGGACAAGCTGCGCATCGCCCGTCTCATGCAGGAGGAGGGCGCGATCGTCGCGATGACCGGCGACGCCGTCAACGACGCGGCGGCGCTCAAGCAGGCCGACGTCGGCGTCGCGATGGGCTCCGGCAGCGAGGTCACCAAGCAGGCCGGGAACATGATCCTCACCGATGACAACTTCGGGACGCTCGTGACCGCCATCCGGCTCGGCCGTAGCATCTACGACAAGATCGTCGGCTACGTCCGGTTCCAGATGTCGCTGCTGTTCTCGCTCGTGCTGCTCTTCCTGGCGGCGAGCGTGTTCGACATCAACGAGGGCGTGCCGCTCACGCCCCTCATGGTGCTGTTCCTGAACTTCTTCATCACGATCTTCCCGCTCGTCGTCATCCTCTTCGACGACGTGCCGGACGACATCATGCGCAAGCCGCCGCGTGACCCGAAGCGGACGATCGCCCGTCCCACGGCGGTTCTGCAGTGGCTCTTCTACGGGGCGCTCCTGTTCCTCACGACCCTCATCCCGCTGCTCCTGCGTCCGGACGAGCTGAGCCCGACCGAGCCCAACGTCCCCGTCACGATGGCCTTCACCGTCTCGGCGTTCGGCGCCCTGCTGGGCGGACTCGCCATCCGGCGAGACCCCGAGTCGGGTCTGGCCGCGCCCATCGTCAGCGCCGTCAAGTGGCTGTCGATCCCCGCCGCCCTCACGGTGATGTGCGTCGAGGTCGGGTTCCTGCAGCGGTGGCTCGGGACGGTGTCGCTCGACGGCGGGGAGTGGCTCACGTGCCTCGGACTCGCCGCGATCGTACCGGTCGTGGTCGAGCTCGAGAAGGGGGTGCGCCGCCGCGTGGCCGCCGCCCGCGGACGCTGATCCGACCGCGACGGCGAGAGGTGTCGCCGCCCGCCCGTATGCTGGCGCCGTGAGCGTCGACATCGTCACCGGTCCCGACGGCAAGGCGCGCTGCGCCTGGGCGGGCGCCGACCCCGAGTACATGCGGTATCACGACGAGGAGTGGGGCCGTCCGCTGCACGGCGACCGCGCGCTGTACGAGAAGCTGAGCCTCGAGGGGTTCCAGGCGGGGCTGTCGTGGATCACGATCCTGCGCAAGCGGCCGCGCTTCCGCGAGGTCTTCGCGGGGTTCGAGCCCGAGGTCGTCGCACGCTTCGGCGAGGAGGACGTCGCCCGTCTCCTGGCGGATCCCGGCATCATCCGCAATCGCGCGAAGATCGAGGCGACCATCTCGAACGCGCGTCTGGTGACCGAGATGGCCGAGGGTGAGCTCGACGCCCTGCTGTGGTCGTTCGCGCCGACCGAGCCCCGTCGGCGCCCGCGCGGCTTCGCCGACCTGCCGGCGACCACCCCCGAGTCGGATGCCGGCAGCAAGGCGCTGCGCACCCGCGGGTTCCGCTTCGTCGGGTCGACGACGCTCTACGCGCTCATGCAGTCGGGGGGCATGGTGGACGACCACATCGAAGGGTGCTGGCGCGCACAGTGATGTCGCCACCCGTGGCGGCTCGGCCAATATGATGCCGTCGTGAGTGCGACGGCGGACAGCGGGGTCGCCGCGGCCCTGCGGGAGGCGCGGCTGCTCGACGAGCGACTGGGCGAGATCGACTGGAGCGTGCTCCCGGTCGACGCCGTCCGTGACGTCGTGACCGTGCCCAGCGGAGGTCTCGCGCGGATGACGATGGGGCCGCTGGACGGCGAGCGGATCGTCCTCGTGCCGGGTATGTCCGGCTCGAAGGAGGACTTCACGCTCATGGCCCCGCTGCTCGCCGCGGCGGGATACCGCGTCGAAGCGTTCGACATGGCCGGACAGTACGAGTCGCACGCCGCCGGCCCGGAGAACCTCGAGCCGCCTCAGCGCCGCTACACGCTCGACCTCTTCGTCGACGACCTCGTTGCCGTCCTGCAGACCAGCCGCACCCCCGCCCACGTGCTCGGGTACTCCTTCGCGGGGACGGTGGCCGGGGTCGCCGCCGTGCGGCATCCGGAGCTCTTCCGCACCCTCACGCTGCTGTCGGCGCCGCCGCTGAGCGGACAGGCGCTGCGCGGGTTCAAGCGGATCGGTCCGCTCAGCCACGTCGTGCCCGGGCGCGCGCTCGGCCGGCCGTTCGTCGCGGCGCTGCGGCGCAACATCCACGGCGCCCCGCGGGATCGCGCGACGTTCGTCACCGCGCGCTTCGCGCTCACGCGCACGTCGAGCGTCGCCGACATCATGGCGCTCATGAAGCGGACGCCCGACCTCGCGCCGGCGCTGCGCGCGACCGGCATCCCGATCCTCGTCGCGGTCGGCGAGGGGGACGTCTTCCCCACCGCGGCGCACCGCGCGTTCGCGCAGCGCCTCGGCGCCTCGCTCCTCGTGCTGCCGACGGGCCACAGCCCGTGCGAGACCGCGCCGCATCAGCTCACGACGGCGATGCTCGCCCTCATGCGCCCCTGACTCCCGCCGGCGCGCCGCCGAGGGCGCCCGCCACGCCGCCGCTGCGCGGCCGCCCTGTGGGCGCTGTGCGTGCGCGCTGCGCCGGGTGCGCGTCGGGTCGCGCCGCCCTCGCGTGCGCGCTGCGGCGCCTTCCCTTCCGCCGAGTGCACGACATCCCGTCGAGTGCACGATGTCGCGGCGCGGTTTTCTCGTGCATTCGGCGCCAGGCCGTGCACTCGCGGCTCGAGAGGGACGGATGCCGCCTCGCGTCGCCCTGCCGCCGCCCGC
>Ga0182738_1008399_pt1 | contig 10259 bp, 6 predicted proteins | sample eDN5th30CBELigMG_FD_128876 | JGI IMG/M metagenome (GOLD analysis project Ga0182738, IMG submission 128876) | Enriched Miracle-Growth compost microbial communities from Emeryville, California, USA - eDNA 5th pass 30_C BE-Lig MG (version 2)... ... | reverse complement strand
AGCAATTCATAATCCTCACCGCCTGCCAGCTTCCACTGCATGGGATCGCTTTTCAATAATGTGGCAACGTCACGGCAGGCCGCTGATAGCTGTATGGCCGCAATATTAATTTCTAAGTCGAGACCGGAACGTTGCGCAATATGCGCGGCATCCCCGGCAAGGCCATCGGAAATATCAATAGCAGCATGCACGTCCGCACCCACTTCTTGCAGCACGGCGCGGATTTCGCGCACACGCGGCGTGGGACAGAAATGCCGTTCGATGCAATGACGTGTAGCGGCATCCGTTGATTCGCGATAGTGTCCATTCTGCAATAAGGCCAAACCGGCAGCGCTTTCTCCCGGATAACCGGTTAATAACAACGCGTCGCCATCGCGTGCCGCGTCACGGCGCAGGGCATTTTCCCCCATCAATTCGCCGATGATCGCCACGCTGATTAGCACTTGATCCGCTTTGGTGGTATCTCCGCCCGCCACCGCAAAATGAAACGCCGCGGCGGCGTCCGCGAAACCGGCATATAATTCCTCCACCCATTCGATGGCTGTGTCTGGCGGCAATCCCAAACTCACCGTTGCAGCTACCGGCGCCGCACCCATCGCCGCCATATCGGAGATATTGACCGCCATCGCCTTCCAGCCCAGCTGGCGCGGCGTCATCCAGGCACGGCGAAAATGCACATTTTCCACCAGCGCATCACAGCTAAAAACCGGCTTTCGCAGATCATCCAAACAGGCCGCGTCATCGCCGATGCCCAAAAGTACTTTGGGATGCACAGCGCGCCGCAAAATATGCTGCCACCGATCGATCAAGGCGAATTCACCACATTCATGAAGTTGCATTTGAGGGGGTAACAGGTTCCCGGTCCCGGGTATCAGGTATAAAGGCTTGCGCCAGTTGGACGGTGCGCGCCGTCATTCCCGTCACATCCTGTCCGGCGGAAACAGCGGAAATGACGCAGGCCATAGCGGCATGTTGTTGCAGAACAGCAGCGATATTAGTTTGATCGATGCCACCAATCGCGGCCACCGGCACGGGCGAATGATCGGTGACAGCGCGCAACCCTTCCAGCCCGATAGGCGCTCCTGCATCGGCTTTGCTGGAAGTCGCGAAAATTGCGCCGGTGCCCACATAATTAGCGCCCGCCCTCGCCGCTTCTTGCGCTTCTTTGGCGGTGGATGCCGATGCGCCGATCACCGCATGTGGCCCCAGCAGGCGGCGCGCCGCTTGCACCGGCATATCATCATCGCCCACATGAACGCCATCGGCAGCCGCGGCAAGCGCCAAATCCACGCGGTCATTCACCAGGAAAAGTACTTTTGCAGAACGCGTCAGAGCGCGGATATTGTACGCCGCTTGCAGCGATTCGCGAAACGGCAATTGCTTGGCGCGCAATTGAATAATAGCCGCGCCGCCGGCAATGGCCGCTTTCGCCATTTGCACGTGGCGCGCGGCCGTTTCGCCGGTGGTGATGACATACAGACCCTGCAATTTTGACCTGACCAGATGGAGAGGAAAAACAAATTGTTGCATATTAGATCTAAAAAGTACTTTTGAAGTCTAACGCACCAGTAAAAGTACTTTTGGTTCCCATTCATAATCCGGCGATCATGATATAATTCCTGCCATGAATATCGGGGAGAATGCCTTAATCAGGGTGTTGCCGGCATGCCTGAAAGATCCTTTGCCCCGCGGCTGGGATCGCAAACTGGAAGGGTATGTTATTGAGACTATGCCGACGGTAGATCATCCGGCGGCAGTGCCACTTTCGCTGACCACCACGGAACCCGATATTTTGCTGGTCGATGGAGATTTCCCCAATCTTGATCTGGCCGCATTGACGCATGCCGCGCACCAGGCCCGGCCCGGCGTAGCGGTGATTGCCTTTGCCACCGATCATAGCCATGAAATAGTGCACCGCGCCTTGCTCGCTGGCGTCGAAGACTTTTTGACCAAACCTCTGGATGCCGCGCAATTGCATGACGTCCTGCTCTCCGTGGCCAGCCGCCGCACCCTGCGGCCAGTGGCTCAGGTGGCGGAATCAACCAATGCGCCGCTCAAGCAAGGTCGCGTGGTAGGCGTCGTTTCGGGCAAAGGCGGCCTGGGCAAAACAACCGTCGCCACCAATCTCGCGGCGTTGCTGGCAAAGTCCAAACAAAACACCGGCCTGGTGGGATTTGAGAGTGGCGATGGCGCAGTGTTGCTAAGTTTGCAACCCAAACTGGGGCTGCTGGATATGATTGCCGCACTGGCTAATCGCGAAACGTCTGATGAAGAATCCGTTTTTAGCGCCGACTGGATGCAGCAATATGCATCCTTTCACCGCAGCGGGTTACAATACTGGACCTGGAAGGGAAACTCCACGGCAGGCAATAATGAAGTGCCAGACCATTTTATCGAGTCATTCACCGAAAGCTGCCGGACATCTTTCGATTACACTTTCGTTGATTTTCCCGCTCTGGAAGAAGATGAATTCGCCGCATTGTTGCCATTACTGGATGTAGTGCTGGTAGTTTCTTCCACCTGTGATTTGCTGGCGCTCCGCTCCACCAAAAATTTGCTGGATACGGTGACACCCGAATTTCGGCGGCGCGTGCGTCTTATCATCAATCGCGCGGATCCTCTGGATATGCTCAGCAAAGAGGATTTTGAGGAAGCATTGAATTTCCGTGCCGCGGCCGCTTTGCCAAATATGCCGCAGATCGCGGCCAGCGCCATTAATCTCGGCGCTCCCTTCGCTCTGGCACAATACAGCACAGAATTATCGGATGCCCTTAAGAATCTATCCGAACAACTCTTTAAAGTGCCCCATCAGGAAGAAGAGCCAGACCCCAGGCCGGGCAAGTTATTTAGCTGGCTCAAACCATGAATATGTTGATAGACCAACCAATATGCTATGATAGGTGTGGGTTTTTCAGAATACCGTGATATTTGAGGTATATAATTACAGATGATTTCCGAATCATCTGAGACACGTTATCAAAACATGAAGTCGTCAAAAATGCTCAAGGAGATGTTTAATGAAGGAAAAACCAGTTTCAGCGTCTGACAGCATCAGTGGCCTTAATCGGGGAGACCGCCGTATTTGGCCGGATACATATCTGGCTATGATTCCCTGTCTGGCCGCCGTGTTGGCACTTAGCGGCGTAGCCACCAGCAATTCCATACCGCAACAATCACCTCATGGTAACGCGCCGGAGACAACGGCCTCGCAAACAGCATCTCCGCACACCCAGATTTCCCACACCGCGCCAGAGAAAACTGCGGCAGCCGAAACCAAATCCGAAGCTGCCCCCACGCGCGTCAGCCCACCTCAGGCGAATCAGGCAACTTCTACTCAAGGCCAGAGAGCCACAGCGCCGGTTGAACCCTCGCAAGTATCACTGGATCTGCCGGCACAAAGCAAAATTATCTCCGTGGAAAAGTTGCAGCTTCCGCCGGTTTCCAAACCGTTGCCTGACTGGATGCAAAAAGCAGTGGTCCCGGCTGATAATCCCAACATCAATCAGGCACAACTCGCCAAAAGCACTTCTAAAAGTACTTTTGAACGTTTCGCGCAATTGCCTTCCACGAAACCGGCGTTGGGCAATAATGCCCAACCTGCCGCCAGGTCTGCATCGACGCATCTTCCCAATCAAATCACTGTTGCCGCCAGCACCTATGTCGTGTTGATGGCCAATACCGATTTGCAAACCGTCGCAGTGGCTGATCCCGCCATTGCCGATGTTTCCGTGGTAAATGCGCGCGCCGTGCTGGTCAATGGTAAATCTGCCGGCAACACCACACTGGTCATCATCGACAAAGTGGGCAAAATCCGCCAGTATGATATCGATGTCACTCCTGCGCCCGGCGCCCGCCCGCAGGACATCGAAGCCGCCATTGGCATTGACGGCTTGCATGTGCGCCAGCTGCGCGACACCATTGTGCTGGAAGGCGAAGTAAACAGCAACGACGAAATTCAACAGGCAGTACAAATCGCCGGCATTTACGCACCCAAAGTACTTAATTTACTCCAGGTGCAGGGCGCATTGAGCGGTCCGGCGGGAACAGCAGCACAGATTCAAAATGCCATCAACCAGCCCGATGTACGCGTTTCCATGTTATCGGATACGGCGATCTTGCAGGGCACCGTTTCCACCTCCGCCCAGCGTGAACAGGCCGAAAAGGTCGCCCAGTTACTCGCACCCAAAGTGCTCAATTTATTGCAGTTACCCCCGTTAACGGTGGACGAAGTCAAAAGTGCCCTGGGAGCGGTAGATCAACAACCGGACATCATTCTGCCAGCTTCCGGCAGTTTTGGTTCTCTATCCCCCCAGCCTTACCTCATCATACGTCAACAGGGCGATCAGCTTATTCTGGAAGGTTATGAACCCGCCAATTTTGACGTGGCTTCCGCCCTCGCCACTGCCAGCCGCACCGGTTTGCAGGTCGTCAATCGCCTTCGTCTGGCACCGGCTCCCGGCGAAGACCAGCAATTGTTGAACACCATTGCTTCGGCCATCGGCATCCCTGGCGTGCGCGTGCGCGGCACCGCCAAACGCGTAGTGCTCGAAGGTGTGGTGCCCGACACCAACGCCGCGGTGGCCGCCGGGCAGATCGCGCTCAGCTATGCTTCCGACGTAGATAACATGCTGCAAACGCAACATCCTATTCAGGTTAATGTGGATGTCTCACTGGTGGAAATCTCCAAGAACAACATCAAGGCACTGGGTATCAACGGCCCCGATGATTTGCTGGGAACCGACGGTTCTTCCAGCGGTGGACTCAGCATTGGTGGCATTGGCATCGGACAGGCCACAACGCTGGGCACCAATCTGGGATTGCAGTTGAAAGCCGCCATTGATGACGGTGACGCGAATTTGCTTTCCAATCCGCGCACTACCGTGCTATCGGGACGCACCGCCTCCTTCCAGGCAGGCGGCCAGTTCCCCATTCCCACCAGTGTTTCACAAACCAACACCGGCACTCTGGTGCAGGTGGAATATAAAGATTTTGGTGTGATGATGGATGTCACTCCCATCGCCAATAAAGATGGCACGGTCACCATGCGGGTGCGGACAGATGTCACGCAGATTGACCCCACCGTGGGATCGGTACAGATTGCCGATGGTGTCTCGGTTCCGGCTTTCACCCGCCGCGCCGCTATCACCGAAGTCACGGTTCCGCCCGGAGGCTCCATCGCGCTGAGCGGCCTGTTACAAACCACTTTGCGCAAATACATCCGCAAGGTGCCAGTGCTCAGTAAGATTCCAATCCTCGGCAAACTCTTTTCCAGCACGCGCTATGAAAATGGAGAATCAGATCTGGTCATCTTCGTCACTCCACGCGTTCTGCCCAACCCATTGCCCGAAGGCAGCGAAGCGCCGGCCGCAGTCACCGCTGTGGGCCCCAATACCACTGCCTCCGTTACACTGGGCAATTCAGGTATTTCGACCTTCGAAAAGCTGGGACAGAGCAATGCGAGCAGCGGAGGCGGTCAGCAATAAATTAATCTGGTGCTATAGTGGCGTAAAAAAGTACTTTTATACGCCACTATAGCAAGAACATATTATCTCGACCAGTTAACGACCAGGAGAAATCCATGCAAAAATCTAATTCAACCGCGATCATCGGAGTCATCGTTTTTGGCATTATCGCCGTAGGTCTCACCGTCTATGCCCTGCGGGGAAATAATCCCACGCAGCCACCACAGGCCGCTCCATCTGGCACTACTGCTAATGCAACCACCGACGCCCCGGCGCAAACCTATTTCGTGGCGGCCCGCCAGATTCTGCCGCGCACCCGCATCACCCGCGATATGCTGGTGGAACAACAAAGCAACGGCCAACCTATTCCACAGAATGCCATTACCGATCCTTATCAAGTGGTAGGCAAACTGGCCAACAGCATCATTGAACCCGGCCAGACCATCACTGGCAACTCCACCGTGCAACCGGTGGCGCGTGTGATTCCCGCCAATATTCCCGTCCCGTCCGGCCTGCGTGCTGTGGCAGTCTGGGTTAATCCGCAGGAAACTGCCGCCGGTTTGGTGGATGTAGGTGACCGTGTCGATCTCATCAGCACCACCAAACTGAAAGGCAGCACCGCCACCAATGATGCAGTGGAATTCGTTTCCGGGCGCACCATTGCGCAGGATTTGCAAGTGCTCGCCGTGGATCGTTCCATCAACACCCCACAGGCCGGTAATGCCGATGATTCCAAACAGGGTTCCGCCGCCGCCAAACCCAGCGATAATGCCGATGCCAACCGCACCCGCGTCATCGTGGCTGCAACTTCCGCTCAGGCCCAGCGTATCGCTGCCGCCAATGAAGCGGGAACGCTGCATGTCGTGATTCGCAACCCAGGAGATTCCGCGGTCTTACCCACCGGCGAAGCCTTGGAATATCCCGTTCATCTGATCAGCAAAAAAGCCGCCGCCGCTGCATCTGCTCCGGAAGCGCCCCAAGAATCACGTCCCGCTCCGGCACCGCCGCAATATGCCAGCTTCCCGCGTCCGGAAGCTCCGCAAACAGCTCCGGCACTTCCCGTCCCGACACAGGCTTCCGGCTCCGCTTCGCCGTTCCACGAAGTCACCGTTATCCGCGGCACTGAGAAAACGCAGGTGGCTGTTCCCAAATAACCTGTACCCAAAGCAACGTATTACCGGTAAACTGGGGAAGATACTATCTTCTCCAGTTTATTTTTTAACGTGATACCTAAAAGTACTTTTATACCGGTTCCCGGCAAGGTGTATTTGGTGGGAGCGGGCCCCGGAGATCCGGGATTATTGACTTGCCGCGGACGCGATATTTTGCAAAGCGCCGATGTGGTGGTTTACGATCGATTGATCGGTCAGGAATTGCTGGCGCTTTGCCGCGAAGACGCCATTCTCATCTATGTGGGCAAAACCGCCGGAAAGCATTCCATGACGCAGGACGAAATTAATGCCGTGCTTTCCGAGCATGCCTCACGCCAACTTTCGGTTTGCCGTCTCAAAGGCGGCGATCCCTTTGTGTTTGGCCGTGGCGGCGAGGAGGCGCTATATTGCCTGGAGCGCCAGATTCCTTTTGAAGTTGTCCCCGGCGTCACCAGCGCCGTGGCCGCGCCTGCTTATGCGGGCATTCCCGTCACCCATCGCGAAGTGGCCACCAGTTTCGCTGTCGTCACCGGTCACACCAAAGCAGGAGCACCAGCTGATTTGCCCGAGGCCGACACGCTGATTTTCCTGATGGGCATCAAGGCCTTGCCGCAGATCGTGGAAAATCTCCTGCAAAAGGGCCGTCCCGCTTCTACCCCCGCCGCCGTCATTCGCTGGGGCACCACCGCCGAACAACAGGTGGTCACCGGCACTCTGGCTGATATCGAAGAACGCATCAAACAAGCAAAACTCACCACGCCGGCGCTGATCGTGGTGGGCGATGTGGTGCATTTGCGCGAGCAATTGCAATGGTTCGATAATCCCGCCACGCGGCCTTTGTGGGGCAAAACCGTGGTCGTCACACGCGCCCGCGAACAGGCTTCCACCCTGGTTGCCCAGTTATCCCAATCTGGCGCGCGCGTCATTCAATGTCCCACCATTCGCATTGCACCATTGGAAGATCACGCGGCGCTCGATGGCGCACTGGCGCAATTTGCCCAATATGACTGGGTGATTTTCACTTCCAGCAATGGCGTGGAACACTTTTTCCGGCGCCTCGATGCATGCGGACACGATGCGCGCTTATTGGGCAAGGCGCAAATCGCCGCCATCGGCCCCGCCACCAACGACGCATTGAAGCAACACGGCCTGCGCGCCGATCTTATCCCTGCCACTTCCATCAGCGAAAGCGTGGCGGACGCATTGATCCAGCGCAGCCCCGCCGCAAAAGTACTTTTGATCCGCGCCACCAAAGGCCGCGAAGTGTTGCAACAACAACTGACAGCTGCCGGATGGCAGGTCGATACCATTCCCGTTTATCAGACTGTCGCCGATACCGGCAATGCCGATGAAGTGCGCCGGCTGCTCAGCGAAGGAGCAATCGATTGGGTCACCTTCACTTCCTCCTCCACCGTCACCCATTTTGTGAACGCCATCGGCAGCGATGCCATCAAAGCCCACCGCGCCACTTTCCAGGTCGCCTGCATCGGCCCCATCACTGCCAAGACCGCCGCGGAAAATGACCTGGTCGCAGATATCGTCACCTCCGGCTCTGGCACTGAAGAACTGGCAGCGGAACTTTGCCGTGCGGTGGAGTAAAAGTACTTTTATCAGGCGGATTGAATGATGCCATCAACTCCAGCAAAGACAATCTCTATCGCTCTCTGCACCTATAACGGAGAGCGATATTTGCAGGAACAATTAGATAGCATTGCGGCACAAACCACACTGCCCGATGAACTTATCATTTGTGATGATGTCAGTTCCGACGCCACGCCCCAAATACTGGAGTCATTCGCAAAGAGTGCGGGCTTCCCGGTAAAACTCCATTTCAATCCTGAGAATTTAGGCTTTGTCAAAAATTTCGAAAAAGCCATCTCGCTTTGCAGCGGCGATATCATTTTTCTGAGCGATCAAGATGACGTGTGGCGCGCAGATAAATTGGAAGTGATGCAAAAGTACTTTTCTGATCCTGCGGTTGGGATGGTGTTTTCTAATGCGGAAATTATCGATGCCAAAAGCCAGCCAACAGGAGAAAAACTATGGGAGATGATCGATTTTTCACTCAAACTACAACACCGTTTCAATAGAGGTGATGCATATAAGATACTTTATCGTCAGCCCCTCATTAGCGGATGCACGATGGCCTTCGCTCGCAAATGGTGGCCCTGGATCAAACCTCTTCCTGTGGATATCCCAGCCATTCATGATATCTGGATTGCGCTGATGGTTGCCCTCTTTTCTGAAGTAATCGCAATCAGCCACCCGTTAATAAATCATCGCATACATGACCAACAACCTTCAGCGCCACGCCGGCAAAATGTCACTACACAACTGATTAACAAAGTGCAAAGTGGCGAAAAACATCAATTGTATCAAGACCACTTAGCCCAACTCCGCCGGGTGAGGATGCAAGTCATACAAGCCAAAGATTTAATCACCCCTCAAAAGCAAGAATATCTCCAACAACATATGAATAAACAAGAATTCCATCTGCAAAATAGGATCAATATGCCTTCTCGCATCACATCGCGTTTTTACGTCATCCTGAAAGAATTGATAAGCGGGCGATACCATCATTTTTCCAATGGTTTTAAAAGTGCCTTTAGTGATTTGCTTATTGTAAGATCCTGACATCATAATATATAATTCAGGAGAATAAAATGCACGGGCATTATTAAATTATGCAAACAATCCACCGTGACAAGACAGCACTTTTGCTTCGTGTAAATGCCTGGCATGAATTACTAGGGACTCATTATTTACCGGAAGTGATCCGACAACGTTTTCACTTAGAAAAGGTCGTCACTATCGCCACCCCCCAAACAGACACGCTATCCCTGTTGCAACACGATCCCCAACTTGATGAAGTGATTCTCTTTCCCAAAGATTTTGAGCAGCCGAAAACACTAAAGAATTGGGTTTCTACAACGAACGCAATCGACAACACGGTTTCTATCTTAGCATTTCACGATGAAGTGCCAGAGAAATGTGGAAGACATATCATCTCTCTTCTCTTATGCAAAGGAAAAAAGTACTTTTACACATCTACAAAAGGCTTTTTTCCCTTATATAGTTTCAAGGGAATAAAGCTATTAATTGGTGTTGTGCTGCAACAATTGCAGCGCAAGACAAAGCTGCGGTGGTCAAGCCACATGCATAAAAAACATTCTGGTTCTACTCACACTTTACCTCATTATCCTGTTAAAAAAATTCTATGGATGAGGCCAGATTTATTAGGCGATGTCATTATGACTTTGCCTACATTGAATGTTTTAAAGCATCATTTTCCCGACGCGAAAATCGATGCGTTGGTGAGAAGCCAATCAGCAGGAATGTTAAAGGATATTCCTGATTTTAACCAAATTATTGAATGTGATATCGCGCCCTATGCGAAACCAATGGACAAAAGTACTTTTAAAACATTAAAAGCGGATTTAAAAGAACAGCAGTATGATTTAGCAATTGATTTTCGCGGTGATGACACACTTCGGCAGTTGGTAGCACAACTTAACATCCCCATCAGAATCGGGCCCAGAGTCGGGAGCGAATACGAGGTGTTTGATAACTACTCCTTTTATCTGACACATTGTGTTGATCTTCCCGCCACTAACTTGCACTATGTAGAACAAAACCTTATTTTATT
>Ga0182738_1008398_pt1 | contig 10260 bp, 3 predicted proteins | sample eDN5th30CBELigMG_FD_128876 | JGI IMG/M metagenome (GOLD analysis project Ga0182738, IMG submission 128876) | Enriched Miracle-Growth compost microbial communities from Emeryville, California, USA - eDNA 5th pass 30_C BE-Lig MG (version 2)... ... | reverse complement strand
TTTTGCATGGATTAAATTTGGAAAAAGAGGGATTAATAGAAACGAATTAAAAGGGAAAAGTTATTTTTAATATTGTGAAAAATGTAAGAGAAGATGAGTTTGATGACAAGGAGCAAAAGACGGCAAAAATAAAGGAATTTAATAAGAATCCAATAAAATTTTGTGGATATGTAGGAAGCAAAAAATTTAATTGGATTTTGTTGTTTATAAAATCAAAAGAATTTTTTAATTTATTGATTTGTCATTAACCAAAAATAGTTTACAGCCATTTTTTTGAGATAAGCCTTTTTTGTCTTTTAAAAACTTTTTGTTCTTTGATGGAACCATAAATGGCTCTTAAAACGAGAAATACCTCAGATTATGTTTGAAAGAAGGGAAAAGAAGGTTTGGGCGTGGGTCAAAGGATTCGCGGGTTTTTAGTTAATAAATGGCATGATTGTTTTTTTAGTAGGGCACTAACAAACGCGCTCGAATTAATTTGCATAATTCTTGTTTCTAAATTATTTGTCCTTAAAAGCCTTCTGACAACAAAAACGAGAGCTTTGACGTTTTAAAATTCTCATTCACATGAGAATTTCTGTCTACATTAATGAGAGGAAAACCTGAAATGACGAAGATTCAAAGAGATTAAAAGACCAAAAAAGTAGATTTGAAAAATTTTTTTGTTTTTACTGATTGCTAGGAGAAAAATTAGTTTTATTGAGCTTAAGCGAAAGATGGCAAAAGTGAGTTTTTTTCAAGTTTTTCTTTCTGACAAAATCAAGAATCGTGGCTTCTTCCTTCTTAAAGCCTCAAACTTTTGTTTTCTTTGATTTCCTTCTTTTCCTGCGATCATCATAAATTTGATTACGTTCAGGAATAAATTCTCATCCTATCGTGTTCTGAGAGGCTCTATTCGACTGTGTTCATCCCTACTTTCTCAACAGAATTGAGAACAAATCCATTTTGCGTTTGTTTTTCAGACTTACTGTTACTATCCTTGTTTTGCGGGAATTTTTTGTCATCCCATATGAATCGGTCTTGCTTTCTGTCTTTACAAAATCAGAGCAATAACTCTTCTTTTTATGAGAGAGATCGCCTCCCTTCTGAAATCAACCTTTTTCTAAAGTCTCTCCGAAAGAATATCATTTTTCTTTTCGTTTTAAATCAATAAAATCAAATAATATTTGATGAAATTTTGCCAAAACAAAGAAAATTAGAATTTTCTGTAAAGATAAGATATAAATTCTTCTTGATTAAATCAATAAGAAATCTTTGAAAAATTCAAGAACTATTATTTATTTTAAAAAATCTCGCAACAAGCAGATTTGTTCACCGATTTTTCTTCTTCAGGAGTCATCTGCATCGGACTCATTTTATTGCCTTGAGCAACTTTTTCTTCACTAGCCTCACCAAGGATGATTTTAACAAATTTCTTGTGCTTTTCCTCTGGCTTCAAGCGCAAATCTGGCTGTGATACTTTCAAGTCGATCCACTCTTTGATAATTTGATTGGCATTCTCCTCACCAAGTCTCCAGGCTGGAGAAGTTTGAATTTCTTTTTCAAACAAATTTTTCATCTTTGTATATTTTTCAGCCAAATTTTTCAATTTTTCCAATTTTTCATTCACCAAATTCAAAATTTTATCAATCAAACCATTCTTCTCTTGATCATCATCTTTAGCTTCCAAAATTTGTTTCCTTTGCTCTTGATTAGAAATCATACTCAAAGCAATTTTTGAGACAAGTTCGTTCAACTCTACAGCATCTATCGCAATATCCTTAACAACTCTTGCTTCATTTTTTATTTCATTGCTTTTGATATAGCTTCTTGCTGCTTCCAAGCCACCAGAAAGAATTTCGCCAATTCCAAAAGGCGCAAGAGAACTCAATTGGATAAAAATATTCACCGGGCTGAAAAAGTCTTCTCCATCATCAATGGATAATTTTCCACCGTCTATTGCTTGTGATGATGTATAAACCGATGAAAAAGTCGAGATAAAACCTTCATAATAGTCATGGATTTTTGTTTTGTCAGTATCTTGAAGCTTGAAAGATTTTAATTTTGCTTCAAGCACTGTACGATTATTATCCAATTTCTTGGCTAGCTCTTCCTCAATAGCACTATTCCTGTCTTCATTTCCCCGCTTGAGAAGTTCCTGTTGGAAGTAGATTTGCTTTGAACGAAGCGTTCCTTCAATATTTGTTGGTTTGACGATATCTTTATCCTCCAACAGGTTCTGGCCGACTTCATAAGCGAATTCTGTCACCTCACCTTGATAAGCTTCTCCATAAATATACGAACCGAATATTTCTTCTAAAAGAGGTGGTTTCTCAGGATAAAATCTGAAGAATTTCTGCTGTTTCATGTGATAAATTACATGATCACCAAAGGCACTACGCTGTTCTAACAAGATAATTTCAGAATTGAACTTTAAAGATTTCAATTGAGTCAAAAGCCAAGAGCTATTTTTGAGCGTGTGTCTTGAATCAACGAGACTTTTCACCTCCTTTTTATCTGCAGCTGCTTCTATCATTCCTCCTTTGAGTGTTTTTCTGAAGATGGGCTCGTGGTCTTTGTATTGCTTTGCCAAAATATCTTGCTGTTGATCAATAACATTTTTTGCAATTTTTTCAAGGACAAACTCAATATCATTACCGAAAAGTTTGTATCTCTTCCCCTCAAAAATTATTTCGCCTTCTCGTGTAAGAGAAGTCGTTAAACCTTGATTGATAAACTTGATAATGAGATCTTCTTCTAGAGAAGTGATTTGACCATCTTCTACCAATTTATGGAAAACTCTTTTATAAAATATTTTGGATTCTGGAGATAAAGATTTCAGTTTTTCGTAGTTATTTTGAATCCAAATCAGTCCTTCTTCTGTTAAGTATTTTAGCTGAATATTCAGCATCTCTTTAGCAAACTCGATCAGCTCCTGGCGTCTTGATCCATCTTTTGAGATTTTCTCTTGACCAATTATTACCATAGCTAACTCGATGATCTGTGGTCCTTCAAGGCCTTCAATTTTGTTTATTTGCGACACCAAAAGCGACTTTAAATCAGACGAGTCATTATTATTTTGCAAATGCAGCTTTTCAAGATGGATTTGAAGATTCTGACGAAAGTTTTCTGGGACGCTTTCTTTCTCATTGTCTGGATCAAAGAGTTTCTTGACCATAAGCTCAACAGTCAAATCCGAAGCTGGTCGTTGAAACAGTTCATTTAATTTTTGGAAGTTTTCAAGGTATTTTTTAACGTCATTAAATAAAAAGTTTGTTACTTCATTCCTAACATTTTTCGAAGCGTGAGTTAAATACTCAAGAAAACTCTCTGGATGTTTGAGGAAATCGGGGAATGGTGAACTGAGAACTCTTAAAGCACCCGAAGAAGTGTATGGATTTGAATGTTCAAAAAGTGGAGTGAAAAGGTCAAGAATATATTTACGAAGCTGGGGGTCACTTTTCCTATTTATCGTTCGAAGCTCCATGAGAACTGAGCTTGCAAGTATCCCTTGGACATCTTGTGAGAGCTGAACGAGGGTTTTTATTGAATTATCACGAAGCTGCGAGTTTTTATAGCCAGTTCTTTCCATGATATCGATGATAGTTCTCAAGGCTTGATATTTTATATTGTCATTAGGTTCTTGTGATAGTGGAATGAGAATATTTATGACTTCGCCCCCAAGTTCTGGATCAGTGTTGCCGCTGCTCTCGAATATTTCAGGAATCATATATAAAGCGATAGACCTTGCAATTTGACAAGAATCTTGTAAAAGTGGGATGAGAAAGCTTATGACCTGTCTGATAAACTGAGTGTGATTGTTGCCATTTATATTCATAATGCTGGTGATTGTGTCTTTAAATGTGTCAAATCTCGCATCTGGTTCATAGAAAAATGGAATTAGTTCTTTTATGACACCCCCACTCAGTCCAGGGAGATTAGCCAGTTCAAGAATTTTTTGAGAAGCTGTTGGATCTTTTCGGAGATGGTGCTGTAAAACTAAAGTCTTGCCGAGGAATTTCATCAGATCTTTCCAAAGGTGATCTTCATAATGAGCTGTTACCTTCATAAGGGCAAGGATATTTGGCGTAGCATGATATTTGATCGGGTCATTCTCAGGTTCTTGTAACATCTGAGTCAAAATATCTGTCATTTGATGGATGAGGTGAGTTTGACTATGATTTTCTGTGATAAGCATAATTTGAAGAAGAGTCCAAATCACTGTATTTTTGATCTGCATATCTGTGGAATCTTGTTGTAAAAGTGGAGAAAGAGAATTCGCAATAATCTCTTGGCCAAACTCTGGATTGATTTTCACAATTTTTATGAGATTACTTGAAGCAGAATTTCGGACAGGAAAGTCAAGTTCTTGTACAATTGGGATTGATGCTTGGACAATTTCTTTGCATAGTTGGAGATCATTGTGGTCAGAAATTTCCATAGCCTTTATAATATTACGGGAAACTGCATTTTGAACATTTTTTTCAGGATTTTGTTGTAAGAGAGGAGCCAAGCTTTTTATGATCTCACTACAAAGTTGGTTGTCCTGGGAGCCACTCATTTGCATAATTTCGAGTATGTTAGTGGAGGCTGAAATTCTGAGCTGCACATCAGGATCTTGTATAAGAGGAGTGAGAGCTTTGCGGACATTGTTAAATAGCTGATTATCTTTACCGTCGCTCTTTTTCATTAACTCAATAATATGATGTGAAATTGAAGTTTTGATAGGACTATCAGGATCTTGTAAAAGTGGACTTAAAATACTGATGACATCCCGAACATTTCCTTGAGGAGGCAACTGTGCAATTGTGCTTGCAGCTGTTTTTTTTTATCGCAACATTTTTATCTTTCAAAAATGGAGTTAAAATGTCAAGAATTTCTTTGTAGAGAAAAGTCGATCTTCTATCCACAATTGGTATGATACTCATTATTATTTGCTCATTATCATCATCAGAATCTTTAATCGATCTTATCAAATGGTTGATAGCAGCTTGAGCAAGTTTGGGATCGCCCCTGCGATAGGCGAGATTTGAACGTGCAATATTTGCAAGGTTTTGAATTGTGAGCTCTCGTACGGTAGGATCTGGGCTTTGCAGAAGGTGAGTGAAGCTTTTGAAAACCTCCTCATGATCAATTGGAGTCTTTTCTCTGGATAGTATTTTTCTGCTACATCCGAAAGCTGACTCAAGAGTAGTTAAATCTGAATCTTGGAAAAACGGAGTGAGACAGTTAACAACAAACTCGTGAACAAGCTGAGTGTCTCCACAAAAACCAACAATATCACCGATTGTCTTAAAAGCGAGAATTCTCATTTGAGGATCAGAGTCCTTGAGAAAAGGAGTTAAGGCTTGAATAACTTCTGGAGCAAGCTTGGGATCAGTTTTCTGACTCGCGTTCACTGTTGTTGCGATATTCCAAGAAGCTCTTTCTCTTGTCGTCTGATTTGAGTCTTTCAGCAGTGGTATGAGAATATTTACAACATCTGTCCCAAGCTGAGGATCAGTGGAAGTACTTTCAAAATGCGAGAGGTTGTTCACAATTAAGGTTCTGACATCCCGTTGAGGATGCTGTAAAAGCGGAACCAGCAAATTAAAAATCTCTCTATCAACCTTCGGAGCACATTTTTCTTTCACATATAAAATTCTTGTCAGAACTCGTGGAACAAGATTATCATTTGTTCTGTTGAATTCAAAATTTTGAAGGGTTGGTATTAAGCCTGATATGATTTCGAGAATTATTTGAGAATGACTGTTGCCACTGATCCCCATCAAATCGGTCATATCACTTGAAGCGAAAATTATCACAGACTCCTCATGACCCTGTAAACGTGGTCGGAGACTTTCTATAACTTCTTTAACGAGATGAGGGCCATCATCCCCCTTTAGCTTCACCAGCTTCTCAATATTAGATCTTGCACGTTTTTCTACATTTCTATCAGAATTGTGAAGAAGAGGAGCCAAGAGAGTGATAGCGTATTTGATAAGGTGAGAGTCTGTACTGCCGCTGATCTCGACGACATCTGTGATGTAATCTGTAACGTACATCTGCGCATCTTGGTTCTCAACAAGTGGAGCTAAAGTTTTGACGAGATTGAGAACAGCTTGGGTGTCAACAGGGTTCTGGATAATTTTCAGCAATTGGATTTTGGTCTTACTTGCTGTGAATTGCATTTCAGGTTTGAGGTTTCCAAAGTCTTGTTGGACATCGATTCTGACTTTCTCGATAAGTTCGGGCTTTTTAGAGACATTCAGAAGCTCTTGAATTGTCTTCAAAGAGAGTTGAGTTAAATTGTCATCATAGACCGTGACAAGTAATGTATCGAAGAGTCGATTTTCTTGATCCTTGTCAAGGCTTATTTTGGCTTTATTATGAATGTTCAAAACGGCTTCCATAGCATTTTTTGTCCATTTCCAATTGTTCTCATTATGTTCGTTGATAAGTTGGATACTTTTCAAAAAGATTTGGTTCTGTTCCTCTTGAGAAAATTTATTTATCATTGAACTTGTTAAATCAAGAACTGCTTCAATATTAGTGGGGTGATGATTAGAAGCACTATTTGTGAATCCATGTGTCTCTTGTAATTTAGAACTTATTTCCGAAAGCCATTTTGCGTTATTTTTAACCAAATATTGAATCAATCCTTCTTTGATATTATCGCTCATATAATCACTTTCCTTGATTTGACTACTCCAGTTTGTAAGATCTCGCAACACTACGCTATCAATAAAGCTGACTGCAGTGTCCACATTCGGAATTCTTGCATCTATTTTATCTTCTTTCTTGGCCTGGGCAAATAAGTGCATAAGCAAAGTGACTTTTGCCTCCATTCCAAGCTCAAGAACTCCATCAGGATTACACAAAACTGCGTCCCAGAATATTTTTAATCCTTGTTCAGCTTGTCTGTCGTCGTTACTCGTCAAGATACCAGCCATCAGCTTCAAGGTCATCAAATAGCGGGGATCATTTCTATGCTGTGCAATAAAATTCGCGATTTTTTCTTGCTCTTCTTTGTTGGTTTCTTCTTTTAATAGATTCTGAACTAAATACAATGCAGTCAAAAACTCTTGGAAGCTCAAGTGAATAAAACTAAAACTTTGTTCTTGGAGGTCTGTCTCAGAAGGCTCTTTCTTATTACTTCGATCAGCAACGATTCCCTCTGGCTTCAACAACCCATACTTATAGACTTTGTTGATGGTTGGCATGTCCTTTTTCAATTTATCACGAAGGTAATTGATGGAGCTTTGTATAGAAATCCCATCCTTGTCGCCTTTTTTTGTCATTCCCTTGATAATTAAAGTCTGCAATCTCTTGTCATTTGGCACTTCTACACCACCGCCTGTCATTCCTTTATAAGCAGTATAGACCAATGCTTGTAATTCATCGAGATAAATCTCACCACCTTTCCATCTATTCATCAACTCGTCAAGATTTTGTTGAAGATTTGACTGTTGTTTTGCATAGAATCTAAAGCCCAAATGATCAACGACTTGTTTGTATAAATCGCTCATGTTGGAGATCCTATGCAAGGCTTCATTAGATCCGCCTTCGGACCAGATAAAGCACAACATTGCAATATTAACAGGAATACGGCAAATTTCCTTAATAGAAATGTTTTTCTCAAGAAACTCTTGTAGTTCTTCACCCTTGTCTGGATCATTCTTAAAGTACTGGGTTAAGTATTTATTGATTCCATGATGGTCTAAACCAGTATTTTCAATCTTCTTTCCAAACTTTTCAGCCATCTGCTTGTCAATGGCATTTGGCCTTGAAGTCAGGATGAGGTTTTCATGTTCAAAAATCCTTTCAAATAACTTCTTGTAGATGCCATTCCTTTCATGAGCAACCTCGTCATACCCATCGAGCAAAAGCAAAATCTTATCCTTTTTCTCCAACCAAGGCACCTCCTCAAGCTTTAAACCTTCATCCTGGGCAGCTAAATTGTAATGTACCAGACACTTTAGCTCATCTTTTCTTTCCTCCCTGGTATAATCACGATCCCAGCCTGTATTCAATAAGATTTTGAGAGTGACTCGATAAACAAAGTCAAATTTCTCTTTCCATAAACCGCTTGTGGCCCATCTATAAGCAATATATTGCATCAATGTACTTTTACCCACTCCGGCTCCTCCTAGAATCAATAATCTGCGAGTTTGAGCTTGGCTTGCAGGGTCTTGCTGGTCAAAGATGTCCTCGATCTCGACCTCTTTCTTTTGTCCAGAGATCGCTTCATAATTGGCTTGTTTTTTATCATTATCTTCTTTGATAATCGTATTTAATTTCACGTAATAATCGTCGAGAGTTTGTTCGGGGATTTCTGCTTCAAGACCTTCGATCAAAGGCGCAATTTTATTCTGTTTTTTGTAAATAGCTTGAAGCTTTTCCTGAAACTCCATTTATTTATGATTTTAAAGTTTTTTTTATGAGTATTAAAATGCCAAGAAATATTTAATCAGATATTTAAACCGATCAAATAGTGTTACCAGAAAGATTTTTTATCATAAGTTACACTTTTATTTCTTATGTTATCCCTTGACCCTCGCGAATAAGATTATGAGAGTGATCCACCTATGAGGAAATTTTCCATTTACAAAAATGAAAAGGCAAGTTTCCGTCCTGGTCATTTCATTTTGATTTCTCACAAAAGCTTTCATAGAACATTTCTTGATTGACTCTCATATTCAATAAGTGGCTTTCTATTGAGCCATATGTTTTGCAAGAGGAATTTTTTTGAGTAACCATTCCGAGTCCGTCCCAGCTTCTCAATTAAAATTTAATCTCATCCCCGTAATTATAAATAAATCAAATTTTTTGAAACGGCTCGATGATTCCATAAATATCTTGACTAGCTATTTCAAGAGAAAAACCCTCATCAACTTCTGATCGAAAGAAAAGAGAGTCCTCACCCAAGTCTTGTAACCCTAACAACTCTATAAAGCCTAAAAGGAATTTTGAAATTCAAGGTGAAAAGGGAATTATTTTCATGATGAAAATTTTAAAGTTTTCCTGTAAAAATTTGGATCTCTCCAAAATTCTCAGACCTGATCTGTATTGCTCAATTTGTTTTTGCTTTGTAAATTTTTTGACAGAAACCTTTTTTTCGAGGAGAAATCTGTGACCAAGGCTATGGTTTTCGACCTTTAGTCAGAATGTCATTTTTCAGCAAGTTTTTTTTTTTCCTTTTTAGACAAAATTTCATTTTCCAAAAAGTTTCTTTCGTCTGGCCTTTCAGAAAACAATCAGGTATTTTTCAATCAAGAGCTTATTCTTAGAAATCGTAGGGGCCAGCTGAAAATTATCACTATTGGTCCTCAACTAATTTTTTTCCATCACCTGAAGAAATAGATTTTCAAGCTAAATGTGCTTGTTTCCAAGTTTAAAAAAAAAAGAAAGCTCATTTCTCGAAATTTGAGCTCTTGACAATACTTGGCTAAACCTAAGGGACCTGAGGAAAAGCACTGCTTGTGACTTGATTTGTCTGAAAAAGTTTCCCTCCCTTTTTTGTGAATTATTTTGAATTTCTGAGATAAAAATTTTAGTGGAAAACTTTTCTCGTATGATTATGAAAAAATAAATAGTACAATTGAAGAATACTTGTAAGAATTAACTCAATATTTAAATACACTTAATACTCAATCGGTAAACAGACACAAAAAAAACTCTATTGTTTATGGCCAAAGAGACCAAAATTAAATTAATTAAGGCCAAAAGGCCTTTTAACTATTTTCAATAGATGGCTTCATCACCTTCAAGATGTTCACCAACAATTCCAATTTTATCATTCATAAGTTTCAAAAACGATTCTGAATTGATCTTTTTCGAGCGAAGCGCCTGTAAAAACTTCTCTCGAATCAATCTATTTTCCTCCACACATCCCCATTTCACAAACTCTTCTTCCCAAACTTGCTCAATACTTTCTGAATAGCTCAAAATCTTATGCGCAATAATTCTATTTGACGACAAAACATAATACAAAATCCTTTCCACTTCATCCCTTGCAACACTTTCTTGATCTCCTTCATAGAAAAACCTCTCCATAAAATTCACCTGATGCTCTAAGGTGCCTTTTCCTTTCAATACCGTCACATAAAAGTTCAAGAAATTCTCCCATCTCAACATTCCCCATGTATCTGGCTTCACAAACGCCGCATTAATCAGCCGTTCTCTCAGCTGCTCCGGCTTATTCTTCAAGAAATCATTATACGCCACCAGCACTTCCCTGCTAATATCACTATGCACGTTCAATTTCGAGCTTTCAAACTCTTGCTCTTGCCTTTTGACTGC
>Ga0182738_1008396_pt1 | contig 10260 bp, 5 predicted proteins | sample eDN5th30CBELigMG_FD_128876 | JGI IMG/M metagenome (GOLD analysis project Ga0182738, IMG submission 128876) | Enriched Miracle-Growth compost microbial communities from Emeryville, California, USA - eDNA 5th pass 30_C BE-Lig MG (version 2)... ... | reverse complement strand
TAGAAACGCTGCTCATCAATTCTAAATTGAAATAATTTAAAGAATTTGGCAGCTTTTCATATAATTATCGCTGAATAAATTTTGTTTGTCTCTTCAAGACAATTGGTTTTTTTAAGAGAGCAGGATTGGAAAGAGGACTTGTCTTTTTGCCGGCAACTTCAATAAACTGTCGGCATTCTGAAAAGGTTCTTTGGTAAGATTGAATTAAACCAACTTTGTTAAGAGATCGCCGTCTTTCACAGCCCAGTAAAATTTCTCATTTCCATAACTTATCAAGAAATGAGACAAATTTTAAAGGTGGACTTCATTACAAAAATTTTTTCTGGAAAAAAATAAAAAAACCTTCAAAGAAAAAAGATTTATAAAAAAATTGATTTTAGGGAGCCCGACAATGTTCGAGGAAACGTCGACGATTTCAAAAATCAATCGCTGGCCTATTTCCAACCCTGGAAAAGAGACTTCAATTTTATCGAATATGTAGCAGAAATTTTCCTAATTTCTTCTTGAGAACAAAAAAAAAGGATTACTTAATAAACTGATGATTTGCGGGAAAAAAACTTTTACAACTGACAAAACCATTTTTATGCGCCAAAATTAAGTGATCGTTTCCAATTCAGGAGAAGGAGCGTGAAATCCTATTGGGGTTCCTTCGCTGGAAACATCAAGACTCTTTCGATAGTTCATTTTATTTTTTTGTTGCAGAGTGTCAGACATTATCGATCGGCTTGAGACAAAAACATAAAATTTTTGAAAAAAAACTGGAAAGGAAAAACTCTCAGAAAGTAATTAAACTATTTTTTCGCGCCAAAGTTCTCAAAGAATAATTGTTCAGGAAAGGAGTTGCTCAACCTGTACTGTCTGGTATGTGCTTCTTCTATCAAAAACCTTGCGAAACTGACACAAATGTGGTTTACTTTTTCTCTCTCATTGTGTAACATCAAGTTTCGTAACAAGCTTGAAAGAAAATTATAGATTGTTTGTTTGTTTATCAACAGCCAATTTTAAAAACCCTTAACTAAACTTGATTTAACGCGCCAAACTACGTAACTATTTCCTACTGAATCAAAGGGGGCTTTTCCCTACAGTTTCCGATGAGGAAACAAATTTCACTGTCTGAGGTGCAAACAAATGTCGACAGATCATTCAAGAAATCTCAGTAAAAGAAGTTTCACATCCGATTTGAAAACCAGTTCTTTCTTATTAAGCCTTTATTTAGGATTAAAACCTGCTCACCAATAAACTCAAAAATACTCGAGAGATTTATTTGTTTATTCACAAAAACTCTAACTAGAAAAACTGCAAATGCGCGGGATTCCCGCTGTTACTGATAAAAATTTTTAAGGCTTTGAGTGGCCACTTCAGCAACCAAAAAAGGTACGAACTTCTTGTTATTCATAGATCCCCATAACGTCGTCTCAAGAAATAAATCTCGCCATCTTGCTATCGACCAAGAATCAAAAAGTCTGAAAATAACTTCCCAAAAAACATTTCTGGCACACCAACTCATTGATGAGTTCCTCTAAATTTTTTTTGTTGGTTGCAATCTTGAAGAGATTTTGGATATTAACACTAAAAACTTAAAATCCGCGGGATTTTGATCTGCTATATCTCTGAATCAAAAATTCAAAAATAAACAATAAAGATTTATTTTATAATGAAAACCAGTGTTTACTTCAAGCTTTTCCTTTTCTCTTTGCTTTATCAAGGAGTTGTCAGTGCCCTTGTTTGCCCTCTTGGCTCTTCTCCGGTCGGCTGCAAGTGTTCTGAATGCACTCCTGGTTTTTTCTCGAGCCAAGGACTCTCCTGCGACATGTGTCCAGCTGGAAGCTTCTCTGATGATGACGGGGCCAGCTCATGTACTCAATGTTCTGCAGGAACATATTCAAATGCTGAAGGGGCAACATCACCCACAACTTGCCAACAGTGTCAAGCAGGAACTTACTCTAGTGAAACTGGAGCAATCTCGTCCTATACTTGTGTGAAATGTGATGCAGGAACATATTCTGGAACCATTGGAGCAACTTCATCATCCAATTGCCAAAAATGTCAAGCAGGAACTTATTCTGAGGTTCTGGGTGCAACCTCCTCTCAAACCTGTCAACAATGCCTTGCTGGAACATACTCTGATGATACTGGTGCATCAGCATGTACTAAATGCTCTGCAGGTACCTATTCTGGGACCACTGGAGCAACTTCCTCATCTGTCTGCCAAAAATGCGCTGCAGGAACTTATTCACCAACTGAAGGGGCAGCTGACCAGTCAGCATGCCAAAAGTGCCAAGTAGGATATTATTCGCCAAATGAAGGAGCAACTGAGCAATCAACATGCCAACAATGTCTCGCTGGAACATACTCTGATGTTGCTGGTTCGGCAGCATGTACCAAGTGCTCTGCAGGCACATATTCCTCATGGACTGGAGCAACTTCATCCTCTACCTGTACAAAATGTGGAGCAGGAACCTTCTCTGCCGCTGAAGGGGCAACTGATCAATCAACATGTGAAAAGTGTCAAGTTGGGTATTATTCATCAACTGAAGGAGCAACTGACCAATCAACATGCCAACAATGCCTTGCTGGTACATACTCTGATGTTGCTGGTTCGGCAGCATGTACCAAGTGCTCTGCAGGCACATATTCCTCATGGACTGGAGCAACTTCATCTTCGACATGCACGAAATGTGGAGCAGGAACTTTCTCCTCAACTGAAGGAGCAACTGATCAATCAGCATGTCAGAAATGTCAAACAGGCACATATTCTGATACCATGGGTGCAACCTCCTCCCAAACCTGCCAACAATGCCTCGCTGGTACATATGCTGATACCACTGGCTCAGCATCATGTACTCAATGTGCTGCAGGAACTTATTCTTCATCTCTTGGAGCAACTTCATCATCTACCTGCCAAAAATGCCAAACAGGATACTATTCACCGAATGAAGGAGCAATTTCTCAATCAGCGTGCCAGCAATGCCAAGCTGGAACATATGCTGATACCGCTGGCTCAGCATCATGCACTCAATGTGCTGCAGGAACTTATTCCCAATCTACTGGAGCCACTACCTCATCAACGTGCCAAAAGTGCCAAGTAGGAACATACTCTACAGTCATAGGAGCAACTTCATCTTCCACATGCATTAAATGTGCGAAAGGAACCTATTCCACAATAGAGGCTGCTAGTGACCCATCAACCTGCATCCAATGTGCTAAAGGAACCTATTCTTCTCAAGAAGGAGCTTCTAACTCCGCAACCTGCCAACCTTGCCAAGCAGGATACTATTCTGATGTTATGGGTGCAACCTCCTCCCAAACCTGCCAGAGTTGTCCTGCAGGAACCTACTCTTCCAACCAAGCTGCAACCTCATCAAGCACATGCATTCAATGCAATAAAGGAACCTACTCTACTCAAATAGCAGCAACAAACCCTGCAACCTGTCAAAAATGTCAAGCAGGGTACTATTCTGACGTAATGGGCGCATCCTCCTCTCAAACCTGCCAGAGTTGTCCCGCAGGAACATACTCTAATACTCAAGGTGCAACCTCATCTAGCACATGTATTCAATGTGACAAAGGAACCTACTCCACTCAAGTAGCAGCAACAAATTCTGCAACCTGCCAAAAGTGTCAAGCAGGGTACTATTCTGATGTGATGGGCGCATCCTCCTCTCAAACCTGCAAGAGTTGTCCCGCAGGAACATACTCCAATGCCCAAGGTGCAACCTCATCAGATACATGTACTCAATGTGGTCTCGGAACCTATTCCACTCAAACAGCAGCAACTAACTCTGGAACCTGTCAAAAATGTCAGCAAGGCACATATTCTGATGTGATGGGTGCATCTTCCTCTCAAACCTGCAAGAATTGTCCCGCAGGGACCTACTCGAATACTCAAGGCGCAACCTCGTTGAACTCATGTACTCAATGCGCTGCAGGAACCTATTCTTCCCAAGAAGGGGCCAATGACCCAGGAACATGCCAAAAGTGTCAACCAGGTACTTATTCCTCAACTGTAGGCGCAACATCATCAACGACATGTCTCCCTTGTCAAAATGGGCAAACTTCATCAGCAGGAGCAACTGAATGTCATTGAATGACATCATGAAATAAAATACTTACCAATATATTTCTTTTTCATCTAATGTCAATTTACTCCATCAAGAGAATCAAACTATCCATTTAATTTCCAATTATAAACCACGATTTGAAAATTCTCGCTTTTATAATAGTTTTTTCAAAAAATTGGAAAAGTTGCAACCAAAATTTGCACTTCTCAACTCAGAGAGATTTAGAGACATTTTGAAAAAAATTGGATCAATTTTTTTTTCTTCTTAATTTTCAGAATTTAAAAAATTTCAATGACTCTCGTTCCTTCCATTTTTTTGAGGAACATTGGAAAACTCACCTAAAAATTACTGTAAACCCTCTCGAAGTGGGCTACAGCCAAAAAAATTAAGCAAAATTCAGCCAGATTTAAGAATCCAAGATGAACTCATAAACCAACCAACTTTTAGAAAAAAATCCATCACCAAAGGAAAATTTTTTCCACTATAAACCAGCCCCAAAGAACAACAGAGAGATCGAAAATCGAAATCTCAAATGAAATTAAGTTCATCAAAATCTTCATTTTTTTAATAAAAATATGTTGAGAAATTCTAGCCCATTTTTTATGGCACTCATTGAAATTTTTCAAAATGTTTTTGAAATTCACTCATTTTTGGAGAATTTACGAGAATCTTTTTCTGTCTGCTGGAAACTTTTGAGCTTGAGAGTGAAACTTCAATCAGACCAAAATTTCATGAGAGACAGTAAACATTTTGGAAAACGTAAATTTTGCGAGGAAACAAAACTTTCTAGGCCCGCCCCAGAAACTCATGAGACGATCACATTTCTCAACTTTGCTTTGATTTTTTGATTTTCTCAAATAAGAAATGATCTAAATTAAAATGTTCGCCAATTATCCAAAGTTGGACACAAAAGATTTCTCGTTTTTTTGTTTGAGAGAATTTTCATTCTTTTCTTCTGCAAAATTCTTAAATTTTTTTCATAGACTTAATAAACCTGAAAATATCTTCCTTGTGTCGGTTATTCGTAAATTGAAACAATTTTTCTCTCTTTGAAGCAAAAAAAATTTCTTGGCCTCATAAGTCTTTTGAGAGATAATTTCAGGAGTTTAACACTAAAGGCTTTTTCATTTCAATTTGGTTGAAAACTACAATTTGGAGGCAAGGAAGCAGGCTTATGATCTCCTGTCCTGCATGGAAACTGCCTTCTGCTGAATCAACAAAATCATAGCGATACTGAATTTCGAAACCAAAGATGAGAAGAGAAATTATTAATTTTTTCTCGAACTCGAAAGGGTTAATTAAAAAAAACGCTTTCATATCTAAGTGAACAATTGGGTTTTTAAAACTGAATTTGTTGGTTTCAACACTGAGGCAGACTTCAATATGTTTTATTTGCTGAGAAGTTTCCGGATTGCAAATAAATTTGAATGAATTTTTATCTAGATCAGTTAATGTCTCAGATCTTGAGGGAAAAATGACCCGCTGAGTTGTCTGGAAAAATATTCAAAAATATTTTTTAATTTAGCCTTCATCATCTAGGAGATGAAGAGGATGAATTTGGATGAAATTCAAAATGAAAATTCGAAAACTTTTTTATTTAGAAAAAAATTGTTCTTTCAAGGTAAATTTTTGAGGATGAAATTACTTTTTCTCATGTTGAAACCTTGTTCAAATATCAAATTCAGCATCACAAGTCTTTTTCTCACTCCAAGCCGTGAAAAAAAATGCAAAAAAAAATCTGGATCATGTAATAATTCCTTTCGAGAATTGATTGAATTTTCACCAAAAGATTTTTTTTTTTCGAAATTCTTCAAAAATTTTTCTGACAAACTTTTACACTTGAGAGACTTCCTTATCTTATATTTGAATGAGTTCCAACTCGAACGTAGTCGTCAATCAATTGATTTAGCTTCTGCAGAGGGCAAACTTCTTCCTTCCCTTAAGAAGAGCAAATTGGAACAAGATAACCTTGTCCCGAGAAAAGAAGAGAATAACTCTGGAAATCTCTACAGTTTCTAGCTCCTTGAAGATCAAATCATCCGATGATGAAGAAGAACGCTTGGATATTTCCCCAGTTCACCTTGAGCTCTATAGACGATATATGAAAGATACGAAAGGAATAATTAGTTCTTCTTGCTCCTCCTTCCTTTTTGTTCGGCTCAATCCATTCATACCCGATACAAGAAATTTACATCAAATTCAAAGATTTTTTTTGAATCTTATCTCGCAAATGAGAAAACATAAAGTTCGAAAAATAAATGAGAATCCAAAAATTACCATGAAATAAAAAACATTATCAAATTGCCAAATTTTATTGTAATTTAGAAAAGAAGGTCAAAAGGAATTCAACTCAAATTGTCCCCATTATAAGAGAGAGGGGATTTTTTTCCCAAGTCGTTTAAGAAGGTTTTCTGAATAAATCAATCAAACAATTTACAGACATCAAAAATATTTATTAATCAATAACAAAACATCATAATTTCAAAAAATATTGTTATTATCGGCGTAAAATCCACTTTTTTCTATTTGTATTAATTGCAGACTAGCCAGCAAACGTATCTTTGTTTGTTTATTTATTTCTATCAACATATTTGACTCTCGAAGTCTTTGCTAGTTTTTCTCGCAAACATTAATCCATCCTTCTCTAGGAGCTGTTGAGTCTCCCCATCTACAAGAAAATTGTCATTATTAATCATCTCTAATTGTCATTCTTACATTTCCATCATTTTTAATTTCTTTTCGGAAGGATTGTAAAGTGCTTTTGGAAGCAAGGTTTCGATTAACTTGTAAACATATTCTTTCGATTTTGAGTCGCTTGCTAATTAAACCAGTTAGTTTACTTCCCCAACGAAACGGTACCTCCATAAGGAACTTTATGGTTAACTAAATCAAACAAGGCATCGCATGTTCTTTGATGTCTCAATTCAAGACTGCCTGATTGCGGATCAGTCTATAAAAGTTTTATTTCATAAAGTACCAACTCCTTACTCTTCTAAACATCATTAAAACTCTCTTGGAGTTTCTTAAATATTCTGATTCACCCGTGTGCAAAACTTGATCGGCTTGGACGTTGGGATATTTTTGGAGGTTTTGAAGGAAATACTCATTCTCAGTATATAGGTCATCTTCTTGGAAATTCTTTCCTTTTCTGGGAGACTCTGTTGTGCTGCTACTGTCGGAATAAGTAGCGACTGGAATCTTTTTCTTAGAAGCAGCCCTTGAACTTCTCTCCACTACTTTCACTTTGTTCTTTTCTTCGGGTTCTTTGGCCTCAGAATCTGCTTTCGAAGCATCAAGCAAAGCAATCACAAAGTTTTCAATGTAGAAAAAGCCTTTTTCTTCCATTATCTTGAAAAGCTTCCCTAAAATCTCTTTTTGTGACCAAATGAAGACGATCCCGTTCTTCATCAACTTCTTATTCAAATCTAATTTCTTCTAAGAATGAGTTAGCAAATCAGTAAGCTTGATTTCTTTGTACAAAATCTTCGATTCTCACACCATCTTGGACGTATTTGGTCTGCCATTTGATATTGATAAATAAGGCTTGAAGATCACTTCCATATTGCTTCAGATCGGAATCAATCACCTTCTTCACATTCACTACTCTTGAGAATTTTAGATCCTAAACCACTCTAGGCTCTTACTTGAAGGATTCCTTGGCTTTGGGGGCTTCATTTACAAGAAATTCTCTTTTCCAATCCAGAAGAAGCTCAATTTTGGTCATTTCTCTAAAAAGTTAAAAGTTTAAAAGCATTATCAACTCTCATTACTTCATTTTAGGAACCCTTTCTTTACGACCACTAGACCTTTTTCGTCGGGTATAATGAGATTCATAGTCGGAATCAGAATCATCATCAAACAGTTTGTAGTTCTGGTACATTACGTTCTTTTTTCGAATTCTTTTTCCGATTCCATAATTCTCCGTGGAAAGTTGATCAACCTCCTTATAAGTGCCCTAAACAACATTTTAATAATTATCGGAATTATTATCCAACTTTTGCTGTTAATCTGGTCTTTTTAGTTAAAACTTCTTCTTCCTCGTCAGACGAAACAACAACTCTGGAATAAAATAAACATGGGCAATCATCTCGACACTTACCTCTTTGTACTTTTTCCACGGACACTCCTCCTAAGCTCCTGAAGATATGAGTTAGTCAATAATTTAAAGACAAATATTTACCATAGTCTCTAAACTTTGAATTTTTAGTTTTAATGATAAGAAATTCAGTACAACCCAGATTTAATCGAATCTTTATGAAACAATCTTGTCTGGTGAAAAACTTGAGTTCTTATTTTTGCAAGAATACTTCTTCTTGTTTTCCAAAAATATTCATTAGTTCTTTGCTTCTCTTTGTTCTATCTTCATAAAGAATCTCTCTGAGACTTTTTACGAACATCCCTGAAAAAGAATTTGTAAAACAGTACCAATAAATTCAAATATATTCTGGCGCATTCAATTAATTTCATTCGAAAACAAATTCTCTTTCTCACAAAGAAATTGCAAAAAATATCAGCGTCCTTGAGAGCTATTTCCCCTTCATAAAATAAAATTTCAAGAATTTCATATTTAACTCCTTTGGATTGATTTTGAAAAATTGAATTGCTGGCAATTGAGACTAATTATCTCTGAGAAAGGGATCATGGAACAAGGTAAAGTTTAATTGAATTCAAATTTCTCTCCTGCGTCAAACTTTCATTTTGAAAAAAAGAGATTTCAAAGGTAAAAAAAAATCAATTATCAATATTAAAAAAACTAATGATTTTCGAGAACCATCTTCTCGTCATAAAATAATCTTAGGGAGATTGGAGATCTTGGGATGGGTTCAACACTGGTATTAATAAATTTAAACCTGTTTTTTCATAAAGACTTTTTGGACTAAATAAAATAAAATCAGGATATAGGTTAGTTTCAAGAAAATCCTCCAATATATCTTATTTCCAAAGCCCTTGTAGGTAAAGAAGAAAGTCTCTTTGCTCTTTGCATACAATCATCGGTCAATGAAGTAGTTTCTTTTCTGAAATCTTCTTGATTATTGTAATGAATTATTGAGACCTAAATTTTTTTGGAATAAAACTTTTTTTCGAGATTAAACCTTCAGTTGTAAATCTTTTGTTGATTGTTCCTCTTAAATAATTTTATTGACGAAAAAATATGGGTATAACCTGCTCCACTGTTTGTTGTGCGGCTAATGATCCTGTTCAGGAGTCCAATATAATCCATCAGGTGAACCAGGGAATTAATGATGCTAATGCCAGCAGTCGGCAGAGAGCTGCCAAAGTTAAAGCTCAGGCTGAATCCATCGCAACAACACCACAACAGCATGATGATGAAAATTCGGCAAATGGACAGACGATTTTATCCACTACTCAGCCAAACCAACAGACCAAAGCATATGAAACCACACTCCAGATGAATGAAAGAGGCGGAGTTGAAAATCCATTTGTTGGAAGTCGAGCACCCAAAAACTTTGATGAATCACTCGCTTTGATCCAGGCTACTATGGGTGTACAACGCAGAAAAGAATTACCTCCACTTACGCTGGAAAACGATGCCATTTATTGTGGTGGATGGAAAAATGGGATGAAAGATGGTTATGGTGCACAACATTGGTCAGATGGTTCACACTACGAGGGAGAGTGGCTCGAAGACAAGGCATCTGGAAAAGGAAAACTTATCCATGCAGATGGAGATATATATGAGGGAGAATGGACTCAAGATAAAGCAAATGGAAGAGGAGTGTACATCCATTTCAACGGGGCCAGGTATGAAGGTGATTGGAAAGATGATAAACAACATGGAAAAGGAACAGAATCTTGGCCAGACGGCGCAAAATACGAAGGCCAGTATCTCGACGGTAAAAAGCACGGCAAAGGCACTCTTCACTTTGCTGACGGATCTTGGTATACTGGGGATTTTGAAAATAATGACATCCATGGTGAAGGAACATACCAATGGCCCGACGGTAGAGTCTATGAAGGACAATGGCAGAATAACAAAATGCATGGTCAAGGGAAAATTACCTGGACTGATGGTCGAAGTTACGAGGGAGGCTATGAAGACGATAAAAAGCACGGTTACGGAACCTTCAAGTGGGCTGATGGAAGAATTTATGAGGGTGAGTGGAAAAGAGGAAAACAACATGGTAGAGGTACATTTACATCCGCTGCCGGAGAACAAAAAACTGGAGAATGGTTGGAT
>Ga0182738_1008395_pt1 | contig 10261 bp, 5 predicted proteins | sample eDN5th30CBELigMG_FD_128876 | JGI IMG/M metagenome (GOLD analysis project Ga0182738, IMG submission 128876) | Enriched Miracle-Growth compost microbial communities from Emeryville, California, USA - eDNA 5th pass 30_C BE-Lig MG (version 2)... ... | reverse complement strand
TGAAGAACACTGAGAGCAATTCTTAGGACAACCATCTAATAAGAAAAAGTTATTTTCAATCCTTCAATAATTTTACTTGAACCATAGATGACATAGACAGCGTGATTGCTTGTTGGTGGACTTCCATACAGCAAAAGATCTTCCAGGTAATCATTATTAAAGTCTCCTGATCCTTGCACACTCAGCACATTAGGAATTTCTTGACTTGAAACCGCGAACCCAAGACTCGAACCGGCGTCCAAAGCGTCTGGAAGTGTTTGAGTTGGAACCCCTTCAACACTCCCATAAACAACATACACTGTCGTCGTCGCTGAACCACTAGAAATTGGCCTACATCTGAAAGCCAGATCAGTCAAATCATCTCCATTCATATCACCAATACTCAAACTTTCAACACAAGTCATTGTAGATTGACTTGCTGTAACAGCTGAGACGCGTCCGCTTGAGGTCAGTGAGACACCTGAAAAACCATTCTCAGCTCCAGAGATGATATACGATGTCCCTCCATTCTGCTTAGAGGCTCCTACCATCATATCGATAAATCCGTCGCCATTAATGTCTCCTCCAAGACTAATCGGATTTCCAAAAGAACTTCCAGCAGAGGGACCTGTAATGATCCAGCCATCACTTGAGTTTAAACTAGAGCCTATGGTAAAACCAGTCTGCTTTGATTTCCTCCCATAAAGAATGTAAACTGCTCCATTTGTTGATGCTGTTCCTGTTTCACCAATTATGAAATCACCAATTTTATCTCCATTTAGATCTCCAGCTGGACGGAGTTGGGTCCCAAAAGACCTGCTTACTCCAGAGCCTTGTATCCAAAACCCTTGTGAAGGATCAAGGCTGGTGTTTAGTTCGATCAAAGATGGGTTATTTTTCGAGCCATAGATGATGTACACGATACCAGTGTTTGATGAGTACTGTGGAATTCCAATAAGGATGTCCTTAATCCCATCTCCATTGACATCACCAGCTCCTTTGATATTCGGAACGAAAAACATGGTTATATCGCTACTGTGAAGCAGATATCCCTGATCTGAAGTAAAACCAGAGCTCATAAAAATATCCTGAGGCTCCTTTTTTCCATAAACAACATAAATTTGTCCAGGAGTTGAAGCGACAATCATAATATCATCTATGCCATCTCCATTCACATCTCCTAAATTGCAGACAGCAGCCCCAAACCGGGTCGCACCACTCGGGCCTTTTATCAGAAATCCTTGAGAAGTTGTGAGACCAGCAGTCGGAGTCATATTTTCCAGGCCTTCAGTCCTCCCAAATAAAACATAAACTACTCCTGTCTCTCCAAGATAATAACAATCAGCCACGAGAAAATCGTCAATTCCATCTCCATTGAAGTCTCCTGCTGGACTTATTGAAGTTCCAAGGATACCATTTTGGGGTGTTCCTTTGATGGTAACTCCTTGAGAAGAAGTCAAAGATTCAATGGTAATCGTTTGATATGTTGCGAGAATGAAGCTGATTTCGGAAAACAATACCAAAATGGAAAGCAAAAAACGAGACATTCCAGAATTGGATTCAAGTGTTTTGAAATAAAAAACTGTGATAAAACCCCACGCAATTAATTAAATCTCAAAAGGAAAAGCTTAATTATGAAAGTTTTATTATTTATTAAAAATTTGACGTTAACCACGTTAGTCCTTTTGATAAATTTAGCTTGATTAATTTCCTCTATTTTCAAACAACAAAAATACCTATATAAAAATATATCATCATAAAGGCTCGATCTGTCATCAACTAGCCAATCTTACACAAGTTTTGATGCCTTTTACGACCGATCTTCCTCTCCTTTGAACTTACCAAAACATAGCTGAAGAAAGATGAGCTCCTTTCGCTTCTTTCTTTACCATATCAGAAAAGGGAGAGCAGCTTAAAGTTTCCTTTCGACTCATTCCTCTTGGTACTCCCATTTAACAAGGTCTGACCCCCTTTCGATGCTCAAAATTTTTCTTTGATTTTTTGTCAACGGGCCGAAAAACCCTTGATTAAAGAAAAATTTAATTAAAAAATTCTGTGATGGATGAATCTTTTGAAGAAAAGGAACTTCTGGTTAAAAAATTGAACTTTGACTATCCAACTCTTCTAACCCTCTTGCTGCGGTCTGGAGGAAAAGGGAACTTTCGAGGAGGGAAGGCTTCACTTTGTTAATGACTGGCTGAAAATTTTTAATTGCTTAATTTGTTTCAAAATGCAACTCAAAGTTAAATTGAGAAAAATTGGATTAAAATTGAAGTTTTCAATTCTCAAGATCCATTTCAAAGTTCGCTTTATTACACCATTGATCTCAAGTTTTCATGTTCTGTTGTTTCAAATATCTTGAAATTAGAAAAAGGCCATCGTACAAAGAGAAAAACCTTTCCAATCATAGACAGATGTTACATTTTTTAAATATGAAACAGAACCTGATTTTGTAGAATTGGCCTACTCTTGATGAAGTTTTTGACAAGCAAGTACACTGCAGTTTTATTCTCTTCCATTTTTAAAGAGGTTTTAGGCACTTTAGGCACTGATCTGTTAATTTTCTTGCCCTGTTACTTTTAATTCAATTGAAGTTTTTAATAAAGAAATCAATGTCCGAAAAATTTAATTAATTTTTTCCTTCGATTTCTTTTTTTGAATTCAATTAAAATTGATGAATCCTTCAATTTCTTTGAGTCAAAAATCTCAGAAATCCTTTTTTTGCGTTAATGTTTATTTTCTCAAATAAAGAAGCTTCATGAAGGTTATTTTATGTCGCGAAAACAATTTCTTGAAACAAGTCTCTTGAAAGTTTTAAGGTCCAGCTTCTCAGCTCCTCTTGCAAACCCCAATTATAACTTGCCAAATTTTGTTCATTATTTCAAATTAATCAATCTGAATTTTGAAAGGTTTGAATTTCCAAAGACTTTGGATGAGATATGGACCTGATCCCTTCGAAAACTGTTGTTCAATGAAAAGATTCGAATTAAAATCAAAGATCTTCAGCAATTTTATTTTGTAATTTTTGCTTATAAAATTTCTCTGTATGAAAAAATCTCGTTTATTCCACAAAAACTTTCAAAATCAAATAACACTGATATTTTCATACACATAAATTGTTTATGTCAATCAGACAATAAAATAATCCCCACAGCAAAATCTTCACTCTTCCGTAAAAAAAAAAACCCTCTCAGAGGCAATAGGGTCTCATGCCTTATTCAAAAATTCAATTTTCTTTCGAGTCTCTTTTTTCTCTGGCTCTAGCGTTGATTTTTCCAACCCTTGCTGCTCTCCTTTTTCCCATCCTCAGTCACTGATCTGTTCGAAAGTTTATCAAAGTTCTTTTGTTTATCCACGTCGATCGCTTTACTCTCTTCTTTAGAATGGGAAGTAGCCCTTACAACTTGATTAAAATTGGATTTTATCTAAATCGTGAATCGAAATTTTTTGTATGTTAAATAATCCTTTAGTTTAATAGGAAAAATTGTTTTGATACTTTCTTTGCTTCAATTAAGAATTTTGAAATACAAGAAAACTTTCTGATTTTGAAGATTAGGCTTAAATTTTTTTTTGAAATAAGATTGCTTTTAAAAATGTTCTCAAAACCCAGACAAACTATCTATGTACGAAGACAAAAGAAAGTGATAAATACAATGAAAAATAAGAGTTTTCTTAAAAGAATTCCAGAGAAGAAGGAAAAAAGTTTTTTTCGTGAAATATTCAAATATTTGCAAAAATCTTCTCTTTGGCAGGAGAAAAAATGCTTAAACTTTCTTTTTCAGAATAGTTCATTCGACAATGAGATGCAAATCAATATTCCTCAATATTTATTCTTTTTTGAATTTTTCGTGGATTTCAAGAGAAAACAATTTTTTAGAGAGAATATTTTGAGCAGGAAGCAAATCGAAATAGGTTTTCAAAGTATTCAATATGAGAGGCAAACAATCAAAATGGTTAGATATCTAAAAATATATGTTTTTGCTATCCATCTTATTTAAAAAAAAAAGAATAATGAATAATCAAATAAAAACCATTCCCTCCTCCATTCTTATCTCTTCAAGTTATTGCAATGATTCATCTTGAGAATTTCTTAAATCTCTACGTATCCTCCTTTTTCTCGGGACTTTAATATCATCTTTACTAATGCCCCTTTCAACAGAAGTTCCAGCCAATACCTTCAAATTCTCACCATCTAGCTCCTCTTCTCCAACAATATGTCCCCCTTGATTTCCAAGGACTGAAGAGGGTACTCGAAGATCCATCTTCAAAATTGGCTCTTCAATTATTTCAAGGGGGAAACAAGTCGAGTTTAACCTCGCCCTAGCTGCTCTCCTATCGATTCTTATTCGATTTATTTTGCGCCTTGGACCATATATAATTGAACCTGGTATTCCTTCATCATCATTGATGAGACTATGAGAATGCTGATACAATTTTGAGGTCTCAATCGACTCTTTCCGCATCTCTTCTGAATATTTCTTGAAAATCGATGGACTACTACTATTATTATTCAAGTAGTCTGTATTTGTATTCTCCTTCACTATTGAATTTTGGGAAATCAGCGATAAAGAGGGATTTTGTAAAGCATTCAAAGATTCCAAATTCGTACTATCATTATTCTGAAGAGGAGGATTATCAATGAAGGAGTGGCCTCGACTGAGATTCAATGGATCACAAACACTTTGATCAAGAATATTTGCTCGGCTTGGAGCAACAATTTTTGGTAGCTCCTTCACAGCCATATTCTCTAGTTTCTTTTGAGCTTTTCTCCCTTTATATACTGCATACAAAGCTTTTCCAATACTCAACCCCATAAAGACAAGACTTCCAACAACCAAAACCATGTTCAATACAATGATAATTTTACTGAATCTCTCGATAGCTCTCTCGGATCTCTCGGCCATTTCGTCAATTATCGCCATTCCAAGCATACTCACATTGACGATCAGTAAAAGTCCTTCACAAAAATACTGACCGCAAGTATTCAGCTTCTCTTTGAATGGTCTGCAAACAATCAAATAAATCAAAATCACCACATTCAAACCCGTCAACAATAGAGTCTGCAACAGCGGGTAATCAAATAAATTGGTGATTATCAAGTTAGAAACAATCGATCTTCCAACGTAAATCAACAAGAAAGATTGCTTTAATAGATCAGAGTCTTTGAAATCTTGAAATAGCATCTTGAAATTTTCATGTTTCTCTAAAAATACTTTCAAGCCTCCTTGTGTTGAATTTACTTTTTTCTCTTTGCGATATCGGTATAAGATCAGAATGTGAGCCCCAAGGATTAATATCCCAAAGAAAGCAAGGGCAATCGACAATCCAAAGCTCGCTCTTTGGAAATCAATGCGAAAATTAGCTGACCTTGTTTGCAGTACCAAGAAAAATATCACATCATCCAAGCTTCCATAGATCTGAGTCAAAGTGAAATTCGAAGCAATCACATTAATTGATCTCGAAGCAGACCCCAGCTTACTCCCTTGCTTAAAGAATTTCATGTCAACTGCTTTGAAAATAACAAAGACTCCCAGCCCGATCAAAATCATTATCAAACTTTTCCAATAATTCACCAAGAAAACTGACCCAAGATTATATCTATCAAATACAGCAGGAAGCATTTCTGGATCAGACTGAGTGCTCCAGCTTTTCGGCACACTGACAAACCCAGAACTAACCCTCCATGTATAAAAGGCCTCTTCCAGCTCTGAGGACACCGTGACATTCAGGTATCGAATGTTTCTTAAAATCTTGGCCACAAGCCCGAAATTTGTTGCCATTGAGCTTCCTATTGCAACACTGTTCCCCAATGTCGCCACGCTGTCAAGAGCTGCTCCTGTAATATTTGTTTGTAAGCTTTGGCCTTCTGTCACGCAATGTTGTTGGCCGATCAAAACATATTCTGAAGTACATGAGAAACATGTTGTTGCTGAACTACATTCTGTACATCCCTTTGAGCATTCTAATGAGATTTTATCGGTTATTTATAAGCCAGAAAAATATTTTACCGAGACATTTTCCGCTTGAAAGGTATGTTCCTTTGGGACATTGGACCCAACATTGAGATTTGTAAAGTCCAAGGCTTCCAAAGCATGCTGAACAAACGCTTGATGAAGAACATTTTGAGCAATTCTTTGGACATCCATCTGTCATTATTAAATCACCTCCCTCTCATAAAATTTATTACTTGAACCGAAAACGATATAAGCACCACCTGTCATATTATTTGAATAGGGAGCTCCCATCAAAATGTCTGGAAGGTAATCAGCATTGAAATCTCCGAAAGCTGTTCTTGACTCGATATATGAACCGACAGGGTCAGCAGTCAAGATAAATCCTTGTGATGATGAGAAATTCGTCACGGATAAAGTCAAGTTCGGCATTCTGCTATTACTCCCGTAAATCACATAAGCAAAAGCCGTATTTGTAGTTTCCATATCTTCTCCATTTCTATGAAGAACAATATCAGCAACTCCGTCTCCGTTGAAATCGCTTCCACCATACACTGCACCCCCTAAAAATTGCGGCTCTGCCGTATAAATCAGGGATATATCATTAGAATTAGAGCTTCCTGTGAGCAGTGAGATGTTCGAAAATCCATTCTCATTCCCATAAACCACGAGAACAGCGCCATTCACTCCATTTTCTCTTGGACCTCCAATCAGAATATCCCCAAGCCCATCATTATCAATGTCTCCTGCTTTGTGTACGCTCCAGCCCAGGTACCCATAACTTGCGCTCCCAGTTATCGCAAATCCTTGTGTTCTATTCAATCCGTAATCCAGAATGATTCTCGAACTCTCTTTGCTTCCATAAATTACATAAGCCAGCCCATATTCCACAGCCATACAACTGATTATAATGTCATCAATTCCATCCCCATTAATATCTCCAGCAGGACTCAATGCCGATCCAAAATAGCCCTGGCCACTTGGACCCCAGATAACGAACCCCTCGGAAGGATCAGGTTCAGGGGTCAAAGTCATATTCTCTGAATTACTGCTCTTGCCATAAATCACATGCACAAGGCCTTGATCATCTTGATAAGCTGGCTGAGCCACCATAAAATCCTGGATTCCATCTCCATTGATATCTCCAGCTGAACTCGCCATCATGCCAAAAATAGAGGGCTCACCAGGATTTATAATCGCATACCCTCGAGATGGGTCTAAACCTTCAGAAAGATAAATATTTTTAAGGCCAGATCTGGCTCCATAAAACACATACATAGCCCCTACATCATCATCTACACCAAAAGACATCACGAAAAAATCATCTATCCCATCTCCATTTACATCTCCCAATGCTGTCAATGATGTCCCTAAGCAAGCATTTGGAGCAGACCCCATTATAAAAAACCCCTGTGAAGGGTCAATATTCTCATCTAATGCGAAATCTGCAAGGCCGCTTCCTCCATAAATGATAAAGACTATCCCAGCGTATTCATAGTGGATAGGTCCTCCAAGGATTATATCGGCGACTCCATCCCCATTTATATCTCCAGCGTTGGTAGCAGTGAATCCAAGCGAAGCCTGGTCGGGAATCCCTTTCATCGTGATTCCTTGAGTGGGGTCCAAAAGTTCAACATCTATGATCTGAGGAAGTGGGAAAACAAGGTTTGTGAGGGAAATAATAAGCACAAAGAGTTTCATCATTTAATAAAAATTAAAACGTCGTTTTGAAAATCTAGAAGTTTGAATCACTAGCCTAAAACCCAAAAGTTTTATTCCAGAATTGACAATAAAATTTAATAAGCAAAATTTATTTTTAAGACAAAACCTAACAAAAAAGTCGCATCTTAATTATTTTAGGGTTTTTCCTTGTATTTATTGAGATGATGCAAACAAAAACCCTTTTATTTCCTTCTCTTGGATCCTCCATCCAGCTCTAATCTTTCTTCATAAAAACACTTCTTTCACCCGGATTTTCCCCACCAAAGCGATTTCCCTTGACCCTAAATTCACAATCCGTTTCGGCTCGGAATAAGAAGGGAGGTTAAAGGGCTTATTGGAATGAGAAAAGATTGCAGATTAAAATTTATTTTCGTGAATTTAGTTTTCTGGTTAAAAAAATTAATTTCAGGATCAGTTATTTCTTGATCAAAGGGCTTTATTTTGTTATCTTTGATTAAAAAATCACTTTCAACAAAAATAGCTACCAGGACTCTTCTTCAGAACATCACTTTTTCATCACCTCCCTTCTCTTTTCAATCAATTTCAATGTCAATCCTCGCTCATTACCAATCATATGTAATCCTTTTTAAAAGAAACTAAGAGGATCTTTAAAACGAAATTATCACTTCATTTCTTCACATTTTCTATGTTTTTAAAGGGTTTTTCCTTGTAAAAAGTCATATGGAGATGATCTACGAAATGAAAAGCTTATTTGAATCCTGAAGGTCATCATGGATAACCTTGAATTTTTGAGATAAAATTTAATTTATTCATTAACTTACAACAAAAGAAAAAAACACGTCAGAGTTTATTTGCCTTCAAAACACTTTGAAATATCCTCATCATGAACCCTGAAAATAAAAAAACCAACAAATTCCGATTATAGTTAAGAGGTTAAACGATTATCAAGGATCAAAAAGGGCTTGAGTTGGCCCATCATTAACAAGAATCTGTGAATATCATAATCCTTCATCATGGCTCAAAAGCTTCGTTAGATGGGTCCTTGAAAACGAAAAAGACGCCTGTAGAGTTCTTAATCTAATTGGACTCCTTTTTCATCAGTCAAGCCCTGTGTTTGAGATTGACAAAATATTTTCTTGCCTGCTTCATTGAGGCTCAGGTCCGCTTTTGATTTTTGGCTCCGATTAAATCAAGGACCCAGTTTTAATCCAAAGCTAATTAAAAAAAAATGGATTAAAGAGTTCTTTTATTCAAACTTGTTCCTGGGTTTTCTTCCATCAGATTTCTCAGCAGACTCAATGAAACAGAGAGATAGTGTCAAATCTCCAAAATTAACTTTCAATATTTTATTTCTTGTTTGAATGAACAGTGAGGAATATATTTTTATGGAGAAAAATTATTGGTTTACTTTTATTTTTCCAATAAAGGGTTTGTAAGCGACTTCGTATTCAGTGTCGTTTTAATTTAAAAATAGTTTCCCATTCTGATTGAGCTCAATAGATCTCATAGATTTCAAATCGAATTTACTGAATCTCCTCCTGAAGAAATGGAGCTTTTAAATTCTCTTACTCATTCTGAAAAATTGAAGAGATTTGCTGATTAGATTTTTTCTTGTATATTTTATTGAAAAAAACAATTTGTGAACCAAATTTCAAAAAAATTATTTTTTTTTTAGTTTCTCCATGATCAAAGGCCTCGCTTAAAAATGGACCAAAAAATTTAAAATCGCAAGAGATCGTGGAAAAATTTTCCTTTAGAAATTTGTCTAAAAAGATTCAGAATCCAAAATTTTTTGATCCGATCATTTCTTTAAAAAAACTTTTTTCTTGTCATTTGAGAGACATTTCGCTCCAAAAAGAATTCTTTACAAAAATTCCATAAAATATTGGAATTGGGTCTCCTGAATGAAATCTATTTAATGCAAAGAGAGCCTGATCAAAAAAGTGAACATTCAACACCACTCCGCTCCGCTCCGACTCAAAATTTTACCTTATTTTTTTATAAACATTTCATCTGAAAAATTTCAGATTCTGAAAAAAACATGGGTGAAATAGCCCTCAAAAAAGTCTCTCACTCCAGAAATTTTTTATAGGGATTTCTGAATTAATCAGGAAAAGGGTCCAAATTTAAAAAGTCCAAAATTCGGGACCACAGAAGGGAAAATTTTTTATCAAGTTAAGTCAGACAGAAAAATAAATTGAATGCAACTTAATGAAAAAATCCCAAGCTTTAAATGAATTCATTTTGCAAAATGCTATAATTTTGTTTTTACCGTATCTATTCGTGTCTATGGAAATTCTTGATTTCGGATTTTGGAAACTCGATGAGAAGAAAAATTTTGCAAATTTGCTTGATTTCGATAAAAATTAAGGAATTTTTTTTTGTGATTTTCCAATTCTAAAAATTGGTTTCCAAAATTGTAAATGTCACAGAATGTCTTTATAACATTGATTTTCTTTTCATAATAATTTATCCTAAATATCAAGCATTTCCAGAGAGGTGAAATTGAAAAACTATTTTGATATGAATAGTATTCTGACAGGCGGGTTAAATTTCAGAAAGCATTTCACTTTATAAATAGTGATTAGAGAGGCACGCCCACTAATCACAGAATATATATTCTGTAGCATATAAGTACCAACTGTATT
>Ga0182738_1008394_pt1 | contig 10263 bp, 8 predicted proteins | sample eDN5th30CBELigMG_FD_128876 | JGI IMG/M metagenome (GOLD analysis project Ga0182738, IMG submission 128876) | Enriched Miracle-Growth compost microbial communities from Emeryville, California, USA - eDNA 5th pass 30_C BE-Lig MG (version 2)... ... | reverse complement strand
GTCGGCGACGAGATCGATCGGCTCCTTGGCCTTCAATTGGACGACCTTGAAGCCGCCCGCCTTTAACTTGGCGAGCAGCTGAGGAACGGCGTCGGCTGTCCATTTATGGATGTCGTGCATCAGGATGATGCCGCGCCCGCGCGCCTTGAGACCGGCCATCACGCGCGCGATGACGGGCTTGCTGCTTCTGACCCGCCAATCCTGCGAATCTATATCGACGGCGAACTGACCGATGTTGCGGCTCTTGAGATAGTCCACGGTCGTTTTGCTGCTGCTCAAGTAGGGATAGCGAAAGAACGGTGCGATCGGTTTGGGGCTGGCCTTTTGGGCGACATCGAATGTCGATTCAACCTCGCGCTTGACGTCGTCGAGCGAGCGCCGCGCGAGGTTGGGATGCGTCCACGTGTGGGTTCCGATGGTGTGGCCTTGTTCGGCCTCCTCCTTGATAACCTCCGGGTGCAACACCGCCATCTCGCCGACGACGAAGAACGTCGCCTTCGTGCATTCCTTCGCCAGCGCCGCCAGAACTTTTCGCGTGTTGGCGGGGGACGGACCATCGTCGAATGTCAGCACGACCTCATTGGGGCCGAGAAAATCCGGATCGCCATGTGGCTTTCCGAACCACGGCCCGCCGGTCGTATCGACTTCAATCGTTCGTGAAACACCGAGAGCACCGGCGGGACAGGCCTCGCTGTCCGCCGCCGAGGCCGGCGACGCCGCGGCGGCCGCAACCGCCCACGCCCCAAGCGCCAAAAAGACTAGATTTCCGCCGTCGCGCATTCTATGCCCCTGGCTTCCCTTCCCTCATTTATAGCTCTTAGACAATCGGCGTCAGTACATCAAAGCACGGGCCACGAATTGAAGACTCCTGTTGCATTCAAAACAGCAATTGCCGCCGTATGCGACGATCTGCGTTTGCACAGAAAGCCGTCATTCAAGTCTTTCTTTCGTCGCGCCATGAACAGATCATCCCGCCATGCCGACTCTTAAGCAGGTTGCCGCGCTTCCGCTGCGAAAAAAACGGGATAAGACCCTCGAAGTTCTTCTTGTCTCATCGCGAGATACGGGGCGGTGGATCATACCCAAGGGCTGGCCCTCGAAGCGGATGAGCGACAGCGCCGCAGCCGCGCGCGAAGCAAAGCAGGAAGCGGGCGTCACCGGAAAAATCTCGAAGGACATTTACGGCACCTATCGATACCGGAAAATCGAAAAGGAAAGTAGCCGGCTGATCGATGTTGCGGTTTACCTGCTTTGGGTAAAAAAAGAAAAAAAACAATGGCGCGAAAAAACCGAACGCAACCGCACGTGGTTCGACGTTAAAACGGCGAGCCGGAAAGTTCGCGAACCGAAATTGCGGGCCCTGTTATCGGCGCTCGCTGATTCATGATCCGCTTGCATTTTTTTTCTTGCGGCGCAATCCGATATTCGAATCTGTGCACGTGTGAAGAGGCACGTGTTCCTGAATGATTTGTGGGTGAGTTGTACGGCCGCGCCGTCTGCTAGTGCATACCGCACTTTGAATGTCATATCTTGCGCGCGCCGAGGGCCATGATTGGGTAGCAGAAGGGTCACCACTTGAAAAAATCACCGGGTGCCGTTGCACGCCTTTTCGGGCCCTCCCAAAACGACGAATTCGCCGATCTGCTTCTCAGCCTCGCGAACGTCGGCGTCGAGTGCGCCGCACATTTCCGCGCGACCGATGGTCAGGATCTGCAGGGCGTCGTCGCTTTCGAGCGGCGCGCCGACAAGCTCGTCGATCAAATTCATGAGCTGTTGGACAACGCCTTCATCATGCGCTTCGATCTTCCGGATGCGATGCGCCTCACCGACGAAATCGACGACGTCATCGACGGCATGCGGGGCGCGGCGGCACACATCGATATTTACAAGCAGTATCTTTCCAACCTGCGTCCGGAAGCACGCGAACTCATCGTCGCGGGCGAGCGCTCGATTCAGGCGCTGCGGAATTTGATCGAGATGCTCGGCGACCGGAAGTTATCGCTGTCGAAAGCGCGAGATCTCGCGCGTGTCGTCAATGAAGCGGAATCGGATGCGGATCAGATCATAGCGCGAGCAGAACGCGGCCTCGTCGCGGAGTTTTCGGCGCCGGACGCCAACATGCTCGAATTCGTGGCGCTGGAACGACTTTATGCGATGCTCGAAGAGATGACGGACGACGCGAAGCGTTGCGGCAAGCTCATCATTTCGTTGGCCCGCAAGGAGGCCTGATGAGCGCTCTCACGCTGGCGCTCGTCTTCGCCCTTGCAACCATTCTGATGGCCGAGTTCGTCAACGGCTGGACAGACGCTCCCAACGTCATCGCCACCGTCGTCGCCACCGGCGTGATGTCTCCGCGCGCCGCCATTTTGATGGCGGTTATCATGAACACGCTTGGTGCCATGTCCGGCACGGCGGTCGCCGCGACGGTCGGCCAGGGCATCGTCGATCCTTCGGCGCTGACCATTCCTGCGATCACCGCCGCGATGCTGAGCATCGTCGCGTGGGGCACGTTTGCAGCGCGTGCCGGATTACCGGTCAGCAAATCGCATGCGCTGTTGGCCGGACTCGCGGGCGCGGCGTTCGCGAAGGGCGGCATCGGTGCGTTGCAGTGGGTGGGATGGGAGAAAGTCTTTATCGGCATGCTGCTGTCGCTTCTTCTCGGCGGCATCGCTGCGTATGTCCTCGGGCGCATCATCGTCGCGCTCGCAGGCGCGGCCAAACCTGTCCGCACCAAGCGGCTGTTCGACCGGCTATCGATTGTGGCTGCGTGCTTTCTCGCCTTCAATCACGGCCTCAACGATGGCCAGAAATTCATGGGCGTGTTCGCGACGACGCTGTTGACCGGCGGCGTGCTGACGACCTTCGAGATTCCCTTCTGGGTCATCATGCTGTGCGCACTGACGATGGCGCTTGGAACGTCGGCGGGTGGCTGGCGTATCATCCAGACGCTCGGGTCGCGCATGACACGACTTCAATCGTGGCAGGGATTTGCGGCGCAGACGACGGCCGCCTTCACGATTTTCGGCGCGTCATCCTATGGCGTTCCGCTATCGACGACGCATACGATCACCAGCGCCATCGTCGGCGCCGCGGCAAGCCGGAGGCTTTCCGATATTCGATGGATCGTTCTGCAACGGATCGTGCTCGCCTGGCTGATCACGTTTCCGGTGTGCTTCGCCGCTGCGTTCGCCGCCGCGCGCCTGGCTAGCTGGCTGTTCTAGCTCACGACGATCATGTCGTCGGGTTCAACACTTTCGGACGCGCTCAATCTCTACGCCGGCGCGGCGTCTTCGCACCCATCCATTTCGCAAAAGATGCAAGTTTTCCTCTAAGCCCTGATTGGTCCAACACCCGCGTGGCGCTGCCGTGAATCCCGCTAGACCGGTGCTCGCCATGCAAGAGGATCTCAAATTCGCGGCGCGGCTCAAAACCGAGGCGCTCGCGATGCGGGTAGTAGAAAACGAGTGCGGGTGAGCGCCGCCACCAGACCTTGAACTCCGGTACGGTCATTTCGGACGGTCCGATCGGCCACAAAATGGCGCCGGCTTTTTCCATATCGCGGGCTATGCAATCGTAGACGGCGGTTGCGATGCCGAGCTTTTTATATGGCTCGCTGACCTCTGCATCCGCGATGGTGACCAAGCCTTTCGCAGGCCGCTGAAGCCGGCAATGACCGATAGCGTCTATACCCGTCCTAGCGGCCGTTTCGTCAGCGAACACCCGATACAGGATCGGATGTCCGTCATTCTTCGCAAACTGTTTTCTTAGAAAGAAAGTGTGCTGCCGTTCGGTATCGAACTGGATGATCGGCTGCGCATCGAATTGCGCGCTGATCGCTGCTTCGCTTGCTGCAAGGTCGAACGCGCTATCGCTCCGGAGAGACGTCAACCGTTCATACTGCGCCGCAGGGTCCATGCCCGCTCCCCCGTTTGTCACGCGCAACAGGTTCAGAAACGATAGCGTGTTCGTCGATTAGATCGTGTTACCACCTTAACTTCCGCGTACGGATACCAGCTTATAACATTCAGGCGAATTATATTCGCATAAGACCCGTTATTCGAACGGGTCTTTCATCAGGATCGTGTCGTCACGCTCTGGACTTGTCGAAAGGAGCGTGACCGGGCACTCGATCAACTCCTCAACGCGGCGGACATACTTGACGGCTTGCGCCGGAAGATCGGCCCAGCGCCGCGCGCCTTGTGTCGATTGCGACCAGCCCTCGAAGTCCTCGTAGACCGGAACGATATTCGCCTGCGCGCTGGCACTTGCGGGCAGGCGATTGATGCGTTCGCCGTCCAGCGTGTAGCCGACGCAAATCCGGATCGTTTCGAAACCGTCCAGCACGTCGAGTTTCGTCAAAGCAATGCCGTCGATGCCGGACACTTTCGCGACCTGGCGCACAAGCACGCTATCGAACCAGCCGCAGCGGCGCTTGCGTCCCGTCACGGTACCGAACTCGCGGCCACGCTCGCCGATCTTTTCGCCGATTGCGTCCGTCAGTTCCGTCGGGAATGGCCCCGCGCCGACGCGGGTCGTGTACGCCTTCGCAATACCGAGCACATACCCCGCATAACGCGGACCGATACCCGAACCCGTCGCGGCTTGCGCCGCAATCGTGTTTGACGACGTGACGAAGGGGTACGTTCCGTGATCGACGTCGAGCAGCGCACCCTGCGCACCCTCGAACAGAATGCGCTTTCCTTGCCTCCGCGCGGTGTCGAGCAGTTCCCACGAAACGTCGATATAGGGCAGGACCTTCGGCGCGATACCCGTCAGGTCGGCAATCAGGCTTTCCTTCGCGATTTCGGGCTGACCGAGGCCGCGGCGCAGCGCGTTGTGGTGGGCGAGAACGCGGTCGAGCTTCGGACCCAGCGTTGCCGGTGACGCCAAGTCCTGCAGGCGGATGGCGCGACGGCCGACCTTATCTTCGTAGGCAGGACCGATGCCGCGTCCCGTCGTGCCGATCTTTTCGGTGCCTGCGGCCTCTTCGCGAAGCTGATCGAGTTCGCGATGGAACGGCAGGATCAACGTCGCGTTCTCGGCGATCCTGAGATTGTCGCGGGTGATCGCGACGCCCTGCTTCTTCAACTTCTCGATCTCATCCACAAGCGCCCAGGGATCGACGACGACGCCGTTGCCGATGACCGACATCTTATCCGGTCTGACGACGCCTGACGGCAGCAGCGAGAGCTTGAACGTTTTATCGCCAATGACGAGCGTATGACCGGCATTATGGCCACCCTGGAAGCGCACGACGACGTCGGCGCGCTCGGAAAGCCAATCAACAATCTTGCCCTTGCCCTCGTCGCCCCACTGGGCGCCGATTACGACAACGTTCGTCATTCTCACACCTTCTCATGACTTGGCCCCAGCGTCCGCCGGGGCCATGCGGGTCGTTCCGCTTGTTTATTCTGAAGCTCGATAAGAGGAAATCCGCCTTACGGCCCGTAGACGATCGATTTCGCCGCAGGCCACGAGATGCGATATCCGTATTCGAGTATTTTTTCCTCGTCGGAGTCCAGTTTGGCGTCGAACGCGACGATGCCGCGCTTGTCCTCGACGTTTTGCCGCGTCGGCGTCGCCGGACCGGTATATTCCACCTTTATTTCGTCGTTCTGCGACACAGGAATCCGGTCGAGAACCGTTATGTCGATCGGGCGTTCGTGCAAATTCTTGACGTTGACGCGGAAGTTGCGGCTGTCGACGTGCGACGTCGAGATCAATCCGCTCTCGCCGCGCTTTTCTTCCAGAACCACGTGCTTAACCTTGACCTGATCGTCGATCCCGAATCCGAGATTGTGCTCCTCGCCCGGCGGCAGCAACGGCATGTCGCCGGTCCCGACGAACGTGCCGTCGCGGAAAAGGTAAACGGTTCCCGGCAGCAGCGGCGTTCCCTTCGCCAGTTTGATCTTGGCATAGAGATAAGCGTTGGTGTCGAGCTTCGGCACGGTGCGGCTGGAGAGCGCCGGCTCGATGTCTTCCGACATCAGCAGGACGCGCTTGACGTCGCCATTGCCCTTGATCGTGGTCAGGCCCGGAACTTCGAAGGTCGCTTCAAACGGCGCACTATCGAGGTGCGCGACTTTCTCTTCCGCCGCAGTGGATTCGAGCGCAGGCGCCGGCGCTTCGAGGGCAAGGCTGTCCTCTGCCGCGTCGCTCAGCGCGCGCTTTCTCAGAGCGAGATTGGCGACCGGCGGCGACGGCGGCGCGGCTGCCGCAACAGGCTTCGGCGGAGGCTCGTAATTGACGAATTGCGTGTCGAGGTCGGGCGCCGATGCTCCGTCGGACGGGCGCGCCGTCGAAAGCGACAACGAAATATGATTCCAATCCTCGCCCGACCTCTGGGTAACGGCGGCGCGGCGCGCAAGCGTCAACTTCGGCGGTTCGGTTTTTGTGCCCGTCGAAAGGCGCGCGTCGTAGATCGGCGCCCAATGCGCGTCCGGCACCTGATAGCGGATGGTAATATCGGCATCGACCGGCGTTTGCGCAAAGACATAGACGCGAACTTCGGTCTGCTCGGTTTTTGCCGGAGCCAATGACGCCAGCTGGGCCCTGACGTCGGCCATGCTGCGATCGATGCCTCTGATCTTCTGCTGCGCATCGAGCGCCAGCTTCCCGGCGTCCGCCGACGCTTGCGGAATGATGCCTAGAATTTTCTGCCAATCGTCACTGGCCGGCGGCGTGGCCGGCGCCGCTCCCGGCTGCGGCCGCGACGGAAGATCCGCGAGATTGGTGATCAGTTTTTTCTGCGTGGCTGCGGCCCACGATTGCGCCTGCAGCAATTCTTTTTGATCGCGAAACTGTTCGAGCTGGCCCTCAAGTTCCTTGCGCTTGAGATCGGCCGCCTGGCTTTCCGCGCGTTGCAAAAATTTGCGGGTGGTATCGACGGAGCTGATATCGAGCTTGCCGGTCGCCTTGGCTTCAACGCGGATCGAGCCCGGCACGGCGCTCGCCGGGACATCGCTGACGACGATGGTATGCTCGCCCTTGTCGAGCGTCACCTTCGCCGCACGCGTGACTTCAGCACCCGAGAGAAAAACTTTCGCCGCATCGACTCGCGATACCGCCGAAACGTCGTCGGCGAACGCACTCAAGGATTGTGCGGCCAGGAGGGCTGCCGCAAGGGCAAAACGCATCTTGCTATGACCTTCGATTTGTTTCGGGCTAAACCAGAGCGCCGCCTTTTCTTAGGCCACGGGCGCGCGGCGGCCATTATGGCCGATACGCACCCCAAGAAAAAGCATTGACTCGCGCTCGCGGTTAACCCTTCAGCCAGGCGGAAATTATGGCTCAAAGCCCATTTTTTTGCCGGGCTTCGGCATAGGCCCACTCAAGCCAGGGCAGCAGGCTTACGATATCCGCCGTCTCGATGGTCGAGCCGCACCAGATGCGCAGTCCGAGCGGCATGCCACGATAGGTTGCGATGTCGAAAGCTGCTTGCTCGGCTTCGAGGAGACGCACCATGTCGCGCAAAAATGCGAGGCCCTGCGGCTCGGTCATCGCCAACACGGCGGGTTCGACGAAGCGCATGGTCACCGAGGTATGCGAGCGCGTCGCCGGATCGACGGCCAGCGGCTCGACCCACGGCGTGCGATCGATCCAGCTATAGAGCGCGGCGGAGCTGGCACGCGATCTGGCGACTGTCGCGTCGATGCCGCCGATACTTTTTGCCCATCGGAGTCCGTCGATATAATCCTCGACGCACAGCATCGAAGGCGTGTTGAGCGTCACGCCTTCGAAGACATCACGATTGATGCCGTCCTTGTTGGTCATACGAAACAGCTTCGGCACGGGCCAAGCCGGACGATGCGTGGAGAGCCGATCGAGCGCGCGTGGCGACATGACGGCCATGCCGTGCGCCGCCTCGCCGCCAAACGCCTTCTGCCAGGAGTAAGTCAGCACGTCGATCCTGGTCAGATCGATGTCCTCGCCCATCAGGGCCGACGTGGCGTCGCAGATCGTCAGGCCCTGACGATCATCAGGAATCCATTCGGCATTCGGAACCCTGACGCCGGTCGTCGTGCCATTCCAGGTGAAGACGACGTCCTTTGCGAAATCGACTGTCGCGAGATCGGGAAGATGGCCGGGCTCGGCGTCCATCGTGCGCACGCCGGGGAGGCGCAGCTCGTCGGCGACATCGCGCAGCCAGTTGCGGCCGAAGACGTCCCAGGCGAGCACGTCGACGCCGCGCGGACCGAGCAGATTCCACATCGCGAGTTCGATGGCGCCGGTGTCCGATCCGGGAAGAATGGCGACCTCGTAGCCCGGGGGCACGCGCAGCACTTCGTGCGTCAGCGTCGTCGCGAGCTTCAGCCGTTCGCGGCCTTCGACCGATCGGTGCGAACGCCCGGTGAGAGCGGTGCTCAACACATCGGGACGCCAGCCGGGGCGCTTGGCGCAGGGGCCGGAGGAGAAAAAGGGGCGGTTCGGCTTGGATGTTGGCTTCTTGGATGCGGACTTCTGGGGTGCGGACATTGCCTTCCTGTCGCGTTTATAGCGTCTCAGAGACGCGCGGCGCTCATAGCATGACATTGATGTGACGAAAAAGGTGGCCAAAACGACCACCTTTTAGGCACCGACAATAAAGGTGCGCAGCTTTCAGTCGAACTTGATACGGATGCCAGAGCGGAATTGCTGCAGGACCGAGTCCTTGTAGACGATGCGGTTTTCGCCGGAGGCCGATGGAGCGGAGGTGGCGATCGAGCCGCCTTCCCAAAGCATCTGCCAGCCGTTGTCCCAGATGATCTGGTCGGTGATGTTGTAGGCGACGCCGGCCTGGACGGCAGCCGCGAAATCAAGCTGCTGCTTGCTGCTCGAGCCGGAAAGCGGCGACGGGCCAGAAGGCGCGGCCGCTGGTGAGCAGGTGCCTATGCACGAATAATCTTCGGTATAGCTCCGACGCAGGCTGCGCCATGTGAAGCCTACACCGCCGCCGATGTAGGGTGTAAAGCGCGTCCCCGTCGGAATGTCGTAAAGCAGATTGAACAGGCCGGTCGTGCGAGCCAATTTGACTGTGTCGGTGCGAGAAACACCATAGGAATTGGTGACTACGCTGTTGGTGTTGAAATCATAGCTGGATGGATTTACCTCGTATCCGAGACGATGATTATTGCTGATCTGCGCATCGGGCGTGTAATCGATGGCGATTTCGGCACGTAGCGACGGCGTGATGTAGCGGCCGAAGTTCAATCCGAATACTGGTGAGGCACCGATATCGCTGCTATCGCGCGCCCAGACGCCGGGCGTCGAATTACCGAGATAGTCGATATCTGAATCTTTGATGTTCGCGCTTTGCGAGAGGTTGGCGCCGATGGCGAGGCCGACGTACCAATCGGAGTCGGCGTCGAACGTCGGCACGGGTGCCGGAGCCGGAACGGGAACCGCGACGCCGCCGCCCATATCCTTGATGCCACCCCAGTCGGCAGCCAACGCAGGCACCGATCCGGCAGCGAGCGCGATGCCCGCCAAGAGCAACATTTTCGAGAACTTCATAACCGCCGTGCCCCCGCTGCGAGCGTGCGCGATATGCGTCGCTCAAGACTCTGTTCAACGCTACGCGTGCGCTAACTGAGCCGTGGGAGGGAAGGACGGGTTTCAATCGCGGCTCCCGTTACGATCGGGACGTCCGCATGCGAAACGCCGTGGTACAGACCGCACCTTTGGCATCACTTGACGGGAGCAGACGCAAATGCCCCTGCTCCCGGTCGTCTGGTTGAGCGCATGGCGCCCGATGGATCACTAGTTCAGGTCGTAACGCAGGCCGACGCGGAACTGATGAGCCGTGATATCCTTGAGCTTCGGGTCGACGAGCGGCGCATCGTTTTCCCAGCTGATTTCGCCGGTTTTGACGTCGCCGAGGTAGAGGAAGCGATAACCGAAATCGAGATAGAGCGCGTGGCCGCTATTGACCGCGACGGGCTCGTCCTTCAAGCCGCCGACGTAGGTCGTTTCACCGCCGCGGATCTTCCACGAAACACCCGCCATACCGGCGGCTGCGAAGCTGTTGCTCGAACCCCGGGCGATCGAACCTTCAGCGCAACCGCAATCGTCGGTGACGGAACCCGAGCCAGCTTCGTTATGCGCGAAGCCGATACCAGCGCCGATGTAGGGCACGAAGCGGCCGCCGCGATTGAAATCGTAATAGAGGTTGGCGAGGACGACCGTGCTGCTGAAGTCGAATTTGGCGTTGTGCGAGGTGCCGTCGCAGCCGCAGAATTCGCCTTCGACATTCGAGTTAAACAGATGGTCGACCGTGATGTCGCC
>Ga0182738_1008393_pt1 | contig 10264 bp, 8 predicted proteins | sample eDN5th30CBELigMG_FD_128876 | JGI IMG/M metagenome (GOLD analysis project Ga0182738, IMG submission 128876) | Enriched Miracle-Growth compost microbial communities from Emeryville, California, USA - eDNA 5th pass 30_C BE-Lig MG (version 2)... ... | reverse complement strand
TCGCCGCTGACCCGGGTTTCCATGTCCAGCGTGCAGGGCTGCGCCAATGGCTCATCGACTGCACTGTCCAGCTTCCCGGCTGCAACGGCCCCGCCCTTGGACTCCCGGACGTCCTTTTGTCCACTGGCGTTCTTGGGCTCCAGGGCGCCCTTTTGCTCTGCAGCGCTCTTCCGCTCTGTAGCGGCCTGCTGGTTCTCGCCCTGCGCCCCTTCTCCGGGCGCCCGCTTCCGGGAGTCCGGCTGCGCCGGCTCCAGCTTCGCGGAAGCCGGACGGGCAGCCGGCAATGTAGCAAGGTAATTCCGGGCGCATAGCGGCGAGTCGGCCGTCGTCCCGCTGGCTTGCGTGCTCAATCGAAGCTCTAACGGCCAGGGATCGCGCAAGCTGGCCAGCGCCAGCTCGCCCGAAAAAGCCGCCCTCGCCTGCTCATGCTCCACGTTCAGGCTCTGAAGCACCAATTGCCCGCCGGCTTCATGCAGGTAAACCGCCGTGGACAAATTCCTTACATCGACCGGCAGCGCCTCGCCATTGTGCTCCATCCACAGTCGCCCCACCGCCAGCCGGTCGAGCGCGACCCGGACCGGCAGCGCCGGCATCTCGAAAGGTTCTTCCTCTTCGCCGCTTTCCTGATCCTCGATGCTGACCCGGACGCTATCGGCCGACAAATCGTTGACATGCAGGCGCGCATCCAACAATTCCCGCCAATTCGCCTGCAGGTGCAGCCCATTGAGCTCAATGGAAACGCCCGGCATGGCCATGGAGAATTCCCCCACGCTGACGCCGCGCCAGATCGTCCCCCTGATACCGCTGACCTGCCCGTCCAATTGCCCGGCCGCCGTCACCAGCGCCCAGCGCGTGCCCGCCTGCGTGCCCAAAGCCCAGAACAGAAAGCCGCAGCTTACCGCCAACAACAGCACCACTATGGGTCCGACCCATATGAATATCCGGCGCAGCCAGCGCAATACCATGCTCAAAACGCAATACCCAAAGAAAAGTGCAGGCGCAGGCGCTTGTCGCGCTGGCCATAAGCCAGGTCCACATAGAACGGGCCCGCGGGTGTGCGCACCGCAAGGCCCACGCCATAGCCCAGCCGGATGTCCATGCCGCCGAAGGACTCGGCCGCATCGCCCGCGTCAACGAAGAAGTTCATCCCCAGTTGCTCGGTGATGTAATGAGTGTATTCCGCGCTGACGACCGCCAGGGCGGGCGCGCCGATGACGGCGTCGCCGCGGTGCAGGCCTATGCTCTGGTAGCGATAGCCGCGTATGGACCGCGCACCGCCCGTGCGGTAGCCGAAGTCCTGCGGCAGCCTGTCCGTCTTCGACCATACCTTGCCCACTTCCCCTCGCACCGTGAACACATCGCGCCGCCCCACGGGCCACCACTGCTGCGCGCGCAGGCTGGAGCGGTAGAAGCGCTCGCCTTTGTCCAGGGTGACGCCGGCCCCCAGCCCGAAGTCCACCAGATTGCCTTCGCGCGGGTCGTATTTTTTGTCGACATCGCGGCGCAGCCACTGCCAGGTGGCGACCAGGGTCGGCACTTCGAAACCGGGCGCCCCGCTGATGCGCGTCTTGTCGTGCGCCGCGGTCAGCCCCCACTGGGTTTCATATTCCACCCGGCTGTCGCCCGCCGCCTTGCGTTCCTGGCGGCGCTTCCAACCCAGCCCCACCCTGCGATTGTCCAGCCCTTCGATATCGGAATGCTCGTACAGGATGCCGACGCTATCCTTGTAGCCGCTGCGCGTAGGCGGCAGATAGACATCGAGAAAGGCGCGCTGGCGATCCTTGTCTATGCCCGCGCCGGTTTCCACCCACACCGGCTGGCCGAACACCACGTTCTGCCGGTACAGGCCCTCGACGCGCAAGCCATGGTCGCTGTCCACGCCCAGGGATGTCGTCACCCGCCGCGCCGGCGCTTCGGACACCTGCACCCGCATCGGCAGCTCCACCTCGCCATTGGGCAGCACTTTCTGCGCCGATTCGTCGCGGTTCAAGGTGACGAACGCCCCGCGGAAAAAACCCGTGGACTGCAGCGCCTGCTGCCATTCGTCCAGCAGATCCTGATCGTAAGGGTCGCCCGGCGTGTATTGCACATAGCGATGTATCAGGCTGGCGGGCACACGTTTCAGGCCCACCAGGGTCACCTCGCCCATCCTGACGCGCGGCCCGCTATCGACCTCCACGAACAGATCCGCCTTGGCGTTTTCCGCGTCCACCGTCGCCTGGGTATTCGACAGGCGCGCAAAATAGAAATCCTTGCGGCTGACATTGTCCAGCAGGTCCGCCTTGGCGTTACGCCAGGACTCGTTGATGAAGGGCATGCCCTTGTCCAGCGGCCAATCCTGCTTCAATGCCTGCACGCGTCCGGTGAATTCAGGCTGCGCGATCTGGCCCTTGAAATTAAGGGACACATCATCCACGGCGGTCAATTCTCCCGGCCGAATGGTGATGTCCCAGGTTTCCCCGCCGATATCCTCACCGACCTCCAGGGTCACCTTGGGCGTATAGTAGCCTTGGGTTTCCAGCGCCGAAACCGTCGCATCATAGGCCCGGCGGCGCAAACGCGAGACCTCGCCGCCGTCCTGGTCCTCGGCCAGCCGGGTAATGGCCTCGACCGCGCCATTGATGGCCTGCAGCGCGGCCGGCGGCACGCCGCCCGGGTCGATGATGACCTCGGGCCGAGCCGCCCAGGCGTCCAGCGCCACGCCCCAAGCCAGCACGAAGCATACGGCGCCCCCGCGCATCGAGCTCGGGCCTGTCAATTTAAACCTTGCGCGCCACGACGGTGGGCATCTTGGCGGCCGTATCGCGCGGCAGCGACGCCACATTGACGGCGATGCGCCGCGCGATGTCCAGATAAGTCTGGGCCGCCTGGCTGTTAGGCTCGGAGATGACGGTGGGGTGGCCCGAATCGGTGCGTTCGCGGATGCTGAGCTGCAGCGGCAGCGCGCCCAGCCAGGGCAGGTTGAATTCGGCCGCCATGTTGCGCCCCCCATGCTCGCCGAAAATCGGCTCGGCGTGGCCGCAGTTCGTGCAGATGTGCACCGACATGTTTTCCACGATGCCCAGGACGGGCACGTTGACTTTTTCGAACATGCGCAGGCCCTTGCGCGCATCGGCCAGGGCCAGATCCTGCGGCGTCGTCACAATGATGGCGCCCGTCAGCGGCACCTTCTGCGCCAGCGTCAGGGCGATGTCGCCCGTGCCGGGAGGCATGTCGACGATCAGGTAATCCAGGTCATTCCAGTTGGTCTGGTTCAGCAACTGCACCAGCGCCTGCGTCACCATGGGCCCACGCCAGATCGCGGGCGCGTCCTGGTCGATGAGAAAGCCGATGGAATTGGCCTGCAGGCCATGCCCCACCAAGGGCTCCATGGACTTGCCGTCCAGGCTTTTGGGTTTGCCGGACAGACCCAGCATGATGGGCACGCTGGGCCCGTAGATGTCGGCGTCCAGCAGGCCGACGCGCGCGCCCTGGACGCTGAGGCCCAAAGCGAGATTGACCGCCGTGGTGCTCTTGCCCACCCCGCCCTTGCCGGAGGCCACGGCGACGATATTGCGTATGTTGGGCATGGGTTTCAGGCCCGGCTGCACGGCGTGGCTGGCGATGCGCGTATCCAGGCGCAGCGATTTCACGGCTAGGCCCAAGGCGTCCAGAGCGGTTTCAATACGTTTCCGTAATTCAGGCTCCCCATTGTGCAAAGGGTAGCCCACAGGTACAGTGATATCTACATCCCTTCCGTTCAGCTTGATTTCGCAGTCCTTGGCCGTTACGGCAAGCTTTTTCTTGGTGTTGGGGTCGGTTACTTGGGACAACGCCCCCAGGATTTGCTCGGCGGTTACGCTCATGTCAGTGGCCTTACTTGAAAATTTTCACGCTCAAGCCTCAAGAATAGCGGATTGAGGGAATTTTTTTACCCCCACGGGGTCTACAAAGTACGATGAATACATTTAATCAAATTATCCGCGGCGTCATTTTCCTGATCCTTGCCCTTTGCGGCATGGCGATGGCGTTCATTTTCATGATTTCCACCGCCATCGCGGTCGCCATTCTTTATGTCGTGGCGCGCATCAAAGGGCGTCCTTTCGGCGTAAAAGCTTATTGGGAAGAACGCCGCCGTCCCTCGGCCGAAAAAAACATTTTTCGCAACAAGGATGTAACGGATATAGAAATGCGGGAAATCCCCTAAGGCCTGTGCCGCGTATCATACGCAGGCGCCCGCCGCCCGGGCAGGGCGATACACCAAACTTAACAATTCATCACGAATCCACACCGGCGGCGCGCCGGATGTGGATGCTCGCCGCGCCGCCCGGCTGCAGTGCCGCGGCCGCCAAGGCCCGGTTACCCTGACGGCCGCCTTCCGGCCCTGGCGGGCCGCCACTCCATCAGCCTTCCTGCACGACGCCCAGGAAAGCCCTAAAATCGTGGATTGCCCGCCGCGGGGCGGCCCGTGTTCCAACTTTTCCCATTCAAGCACATGTCGCGCACGATTTTTGTCACCACCGCCTTGCCTTATGCCAACGGATCCTTCCACATCGGCCATATCATGGAATACATCCAGGCCGACATCTGGGTCAGGTCCATGCGCATGTCGGGGCATACGGTGCATTTCGTCGGCGCGGACGACGCCCACGGCGCGCCCATCATGCTCAAGGCGGAAAGCGAGGGCATCAGCCCGCAGGCGCTGGTCGCGCGCTACGCGAGTGAGCGCCCGCAATATTTGAATGGCTTCCACATCGCTTTCGACCACTGGCATTCCACGGACTCCGCCGAGAACGTGGCGCTGTCCCAGGATATCTACCGCCGTCTGAAGGCGGCGGGTTTCATCGAAACGCGGACCATCGAGCAGTTCTATGATCCGGTCAAAGGCATGTTCCTGCCCGACCGCTATATCAAGGGCGAGTGCCCGCGCTGCCACGCCAAGGACCAGTACGGCGATTCCTGCGAGTCCTGTGGCGCCGTTTATTCACCGACCGAGCTCATCGAACCCTATTCGACGCTGACCAAGGCCAGGCCGGTGCTGAAATCGTCCGAGCACTTCTTCTTCAAGCTGTCGGACCCGCGCTGCGTGGAATTCCTGCAGGAATGGACCACCGGCAGCAATGCCAGCGGCGCCAAGCGCCTGCAGCCGGAAGTTCTCGCCAAGACGCGCGAATGGCTGGGCGCCGGCGCCGACGGCGGGGAAGCCAATCTGGCCGACTGGGACATTTCCCGCGACGAACCCTACTTCGGCATCCCCATTCCCGATGCGCCCGGCAAATACTTTTATGTATGGCTGGACGCCCCGGTCGGCTATCTGGCCTCCCTGAAGGCCTATTGCGACAAGCAAGGCATGGATTTCGACGCCCTGCTGGCGCCCGGCGGCAGCACCGAGCAGGTGCACTTCATCGGCAAGGACATCGTGTACTTCCATGCGCTGTTCTGGCCCGCGATGCTGAAATTCTCGGGCCGCAAGACGCCGGATGCCCTCCATGTGCACGGCTTCATCACGGTCAGCGGCGAAAAAATGTCCAAGAGCCGCGGCACCGGCATCTCGCCGCTGCGCTATCTGGAAATCGGCATGAATGCCGAATGGCTGCGCTATTACATCGCCGCCAAGCTGAATTCCCATGTCGAAGATCTGGATTTCAACCCCGAGGACTTCATCGCGCGCGTCAACAGCGACCTTATCGGCAAATACGTCAACATCGCCAGCCGCGCGGCCAATTTCATCAGCAAGCACTTCGACGGCAAGCTCGCCTACCTGGGAGATACCGAGGCCTTGCAAGAGCAGCTTGCGCAAGTGGCTGAAAAAGTGCGCGCCGACTTCGAACTGCGCGAATACGGCCGCGCCATCCGCGGCATCATGGCCCATGCCGACCACATCAACCAGGCTTTCGACGCGGCCCAGCCCTGGGTAATGGCCAAAGGCATAGCCAGCGCCGGCGAAGAACAAAAGGCGGCGCTGCAGAATGTCTGCTCGCGCGCTTTGGCGGGCTTCAAGGCCCTGTCCGTCATGCTCGCGCCGGTCCTGCCCGCCCTGGCGGCCCGTGTAGCGCAGGAACTGTTCGGCGCAGCGCAAGGCTATATGTGGGCCGATGCCGCCCGGCTGCCGACCGAGGTAGCGCCTTTCAAGCACCTGATGCAGCGCGTGGATCCCAAAATGCTGGACGAGCTGTTCGAGCCGCCCGCCGAAGTCCCGCCCGCGCCCGGCGGCTGCCCCATTGCCGAAACCATAGACATCAAGGACTTCGCCAAGGTGGACTTGCGCATCGCCCGCATCGTCGCCTGCGAAGAAGTGGAGGGCTCCGACAAATTGCTGCGGCTGATCCTGGATCTGGACGAAGGACGCCACCGCCAGGTGTTTTCCGGCATCAAATCCAGCTACAAACCCGCCGACCTCGTCGGCAAGCTCACCGTGCTGGTCGCCAACCTGGCCCCGCGCAAAATGCGTTTCGGCATATCCGAAGGCATGGTGCTATCCGCCAGCCACAACGACGCCAGCGTGGATCCGGGCCTCTATGTCCTGGAACCCTGGCCGGGCGCCCGGCCAGGCATGCGCATCGGCTAGCCGCCCGCCATGGACGGACCGCAGGACTACGGCATTCCCTCCCCCGGCGGGCGCCAGCAGGCGGCCTACCGCAGCACCATGGTCAGTGTCGCCGTCAACATTTTATTGACGGCGATACAGTTGTTCATAGGGCTGTTTGCCCATTCGCAGGCGCTGGTCGCCGACGCCATCCATTCCTTGTCCGACCTGGTTTCCGACGGTGTCGTCCTGTTCGCCAATAAGCACAGCCGCAAAGCGCCCGACGCCGACCATCCCTACGGCCATCGGCGCTTCGAAACCGCCGCGTCGCTGATCATCGGCGCGCTGCTGCTGGCGGTCGGCCTGGGCATGCTATGGAGCAGCTTCACCAAGCTTCAGAATCCCGCAGCCATCCCGGAAGTGCACCGCGCGGCCTTGTTCGCCGCCGTGCTCGCGCTCGTGGCCAAGGAACTGCTCTTCCGCTATCTGCTGCATGTCGCCGAGCGCGTGCGCTCGTCCATGCTGGTCGCCAATGCCTGGCACGCCCGTTCGGACGCCGCCTCGTCATTCGTCGTGGCGCTGGGCATAATCGGCAATCTCGTCGGCTTCCATCTTGCCGACCCGCTGGCGGCGCTGGTGGTCGGCCTGATGATCGTGCGCATGGGGTGGAAGTTCTTCCTCGCCTCGTTCAATGTCTTGATGGACTCGGCGGTCGACGGCGAAACCGAAGCCCGCATCCGCGGCCATTTATTGTCCACTCCCGGCGTGATGGGCATACACGGGCTCAAAACCCGCAAGCTGGGCGACATGATATGGGTGGAAGTCGATATAGAAATGGACGGCGAGCTGACGGTCGCCCAGGGCCACGCCATCGCCGTCGAAGCGCGCAGGCGCGTCATGCAGAACGAAGCCGTGCTTGACGTCACCACCCATTTCGATCCCGTGCGGGTGGCCCGCCCCGCGGCTACCCCGGGGTCCAATTCGACCGCGCCCTGAAAGCCCGGGCGCCCTGCCCGCCGGCTGGGGCGCAAACGCCTCGGACGCGGCGCCGAAACCTGCGCCTACGCGGGGCGGCGACGGCATCGGCATTGGCGCTGGCATGGGGGTACGGCACACGATGCCAAGGCGCCGTCCATGCTCTACACTATGGATTCCGGCGCTGCATCCCCGAACGATGAAACTCAAATCCAATCGCCTTCGATCCATCGTGCTGGGCTGCGTCCTCGCCGCCTGCTCCGTCATACTCATCACCTGTTGCCTGAGCGGCACGCGGGCCGCCACCCGGCTGATCCATACCGAGCCTTCCGACTTCGCCCCCGTCCTGGTGTTCGAAGAGTACGGCCAGCGCTGCATGAACTTCAACACCATCGAAGACAACGGGCGGCAGACCTGCTTCGACCTGGAAGAGCCCGACAAGATGGTGTTCGCCTATACGCGCATGATGACCAGCGCGCTGTTCATGAAGCCCGATCCCGCGAACATCCTGATCGTCGGCCTGGGCGGCGCGACCATGCAGCGCGCGCTGCGGAAGATACTGCCCGAAACCACCATAGACAGCGTTGAAATCGACCCCGCCGTCGCACGCGTCGCCGAACGCTACTTCGGCTACAAGCAGGGGCCGCGGCAACGCCTGTTCATCGAAGACGGCCGCGCCTTCGTGGAACGCGCCCGGCGCGAAGGCCGGCAGTACGACATGGTGATGCTCGATGCCTTCGACGTCGACTATATCCCGCCCCACCTGCTTACCCGCCAGTTCCTGGAAGAGGTGCGCGCCATACTCTCGCCGGACGGCGTGCTGGTGGCGAACACCTTTACCCGCAGCCGCATGTACGATCAGGAATCGGCCACCTACGCGGCCGTATTCGGCGGCTTCTTCAACTTGCGGGCAGGCAACCGCGTGATCATCGCCAGCAGGAAGCCGCTGCCCGATCACGCCCACCTGGCAAGCAACGCCACGGCGTTGGCCGATACGCTGGCGCCCTTCGGAATAGATGTGGAGCGCGAACTTCAGCGTTTTTCAAGGGCTCGCGACTGGAACGAAAACGCCGCTGTCCTGGTCGACTGAATGGTGACACACCGGATGCCCGCACCCTATGCTTACGCCTTCGCGCCGGCCCATGCTTGGCGACAATAAAACATCCCTTTCACACTCACCTGCGATAACTTCATGCATGCCGACATTACGGACCTGCGGCCCTTGTTTTTGAACGATATTCCCATGATGGACGTCCGCGCGCCGGTCGAATTCCATAAGGGCGCATTTCCGAATACCGTCAACCTTCCCCTGATGGACGACGAAGAGCGCCGCCGGGTCGGCACCTGCTACAAGCAGCATGGGCCCGAGAAAGCGCTGGCGCTGGGGCATCGCCTGGTTTCCGGCGAGATCAAGGCGCGGCGGCTGGCGGCCTGGACGGAGTTCGCCCGCGCGCACCCCGAAGGCTGCCTGTATTGTTTCCGCGGCGGGCAGCGGTCCGGCATCGTGCAGCAATGGCTCTCGACGGAAAGCGGCATTCATTACCCCCGGGTGGCGGGCGGCTACAAAGCCATGCGCGCCTTCTTGATCGACGCGCTGGAAATGGCCGCCACCCAATGCAGCTATACGATACTGGGCGGCCTGACGGGCAGCGGCAAGACCGAGGTGCTGGTCCGCCTGCCTCAGGGCGTGGACCTCGAAGGCCTGGCCAATCATCGCGGCTCCAGCTTCGGCAAGCGCCTTACGCCACAGCCGCCCCAGATCGATTTCGAAAACGCCCTGGCGATACGCCTGCTGCGCATGCGGCACCAAGGCATGGACCATTTCGTACTGGAGGACGAAGGCCGTTTCATCGGCAGCCTCTCGCTGCCCCTGGCCCTGCTCCAGCGGATCCAACACAACCGGCTCGTATGGCTGGACGAACCATTCGAAGCGCGCGTCACGCGTATCCTCGACGACTATGTCGTCGACCTGTATGCGGCGCTGTGCGGGCACCTGGACAAGGACCAGGCCTGGGCCGCGCTGTCGGACCGCCTGCAACAAAGCCTGGCTGGCATCGCCAGGCGGCTGGGCATGGAACGCTTTCAGCGGCTGTCGGCCCTGATGCGGGATGCGCTCGCCCACCATCAACGCCATGGCGACCCCAGCCGCCACCGGGACTGGATCGCCGCCTTGCTCGCTGAATACTACGACCCGATGTATGCATCCCAACGCCACGCCCGCGAGCGGCGCCTGGTTTTCCGCGGCGGCCGCGCAGAGGTCCTGGAGTATCTATCGGCAAGCACGCTGGCGGCGTAGCCCCCGCGGTTCCGCAGGGGGCTAGCTACCGATAGCCCATGCCCATCACGTAATCGCGCAGCAGATCTTCTTCGTATTCCGCTTCTTTCAGCAGCAGTTGCAGCGCATCGTTGGCATACAGCACCCCCAATGGGCCGCGATTGCGCATCGCTGATCGGCACCTGCTTCAGCGCCCTGCTCTTCATCACGTCCCAGACGCTGCGCAGGTGATCCTCCGGCCGGCACTTCACAATGTCCCGCGTCATGATATCGGCCACGCCCTCGGTGCAGCTACAGCCGGTGCAGTGGCTGATCTGCCTGACGATGTCCGATTTGGTCAAGACACCGGACATGGCGCCATCCCGATCGCAGGCCACCACCAAATGCGTGTCCGGCAAGCTCAACAGCCTGGCCGCCTCGATCACCGGCGCGGCAACGTCAAGGGTCACCAGCCGTCTCCGGGCAATAGGAAGTGTCGCGCTGATTAGCATGATGGCTCCTGTTCGTCG
>Ga0182738_1008392_pt1 | contig 10265 bp, 5 predicted proteins | sample eDN5th30CBELigMG_FD_128876 | JGI IMG/M metagenome (GOLD analysis project Ga0182738, IMG submission 128876) | Enriched Miracle-Growth compost microbial communities from Emeryville, California, USA - eDNA 5th pass 30_C BE-Lig MG (version 2)... ... | reverse complement strand
GTCGCTTTCACTCAGATATTCTGGCTGGCTTCCTCCTTGTAATGAGCTTGACTCTGTTTCTCCATAGCTAAAGACTTGACTTGGAACTTCAGCCGACTTTAAAGGACTTGGAATTGGAGAGAATAGTGAGAGGAAGGAGCTCCTGTCAGGGACTTTTTCATGCTTGAGATAATCGTCCATAAGAATCCCATACATTTTCATTTCCAATTCACTTTATTTCTCATAACATTCTTTTGAAGAGAACGTGAAGACATCAAAGCCACGTCTGAATTTGGTTTCAGTAATGGGAGTTGTATTCAAAGGAGAGGAAAGATTCTCATTAAAACTGAAAGAGTCCATGATGGGCTAAACTCAATTCTTGAGATTGGTTTATCAATTATTAAATTTTTAAATTGAAGTAAGGCTTAAATAATTGTTGGATAATTTATAGGGGCTTTTTTCGAGAAGTGAAATTTGTTTAATTTACTGACGAGTAAAAACTTCTTAATTAATAGAAGCTCTTCTTGATAAATAAAAATGCATCATTATTCAATTAAAATACTGAAAGCAATAGGAATTAGTGGAGACATGTCAGCATTGCTGACTCAGAGTTTGAAGATTCTATTGAAAAGTCCGAAGAGCTAAAAAATTCTCTGTAAGTTTTAAGAAAGAGGAAATTTTATCAAAGAATTTTCTCCCAAAAATGTAACGACTTTTTTTTGAAAGGCTTATTCTAAGGCCGGTTTCGACTTTTTGATTTCATATGAGAGCCTTTGAATGATAATTCAACAAAAATCAACTTTTTAATAAATTTTAAGACAACAGTTTTTCTCTATAAGTCTCACCTTTTATGGAAAAACTCCATTTTCTTCAGAAATATAGAACCCCAAATCCGGTTGCTCCTGACTTTGTTCTCTCCCTCCTCGAGGTTTTGTCTCGTCTTCTATGAGAGATTCCACCCAAAATACCTCAGGAATGCAGATGAGTACGAGTATTTATTTCCAAATGCCTTTTCAATAATAGCAAAAAAAAGGACTCTGGATAATGAGAAATTTCACAAAGATTCTACCAAAAAATGAAATATTCAACTTTATCTTTTCATCTTTTCTAAAATAAAGACTTTTCAAGAGAAAGAGCAAACGAAAAAGAGAGTTTCCTCGCAATTAAAGCATCAATGGCTCCTTGTGATTTTTTTTCTTAGGGGGACGATTCAGAAAATGGCTTCTAAAATTTCATCATATGGAAACCTTTTGCCCCTTAGAGGAGAATCTAACCAGAGATTCTCGAAAATATTGAATAATTTCCCAGTCAAAAATGCGTTTGGATCTTCCTCAATAACACAAGTATTCCGAAGATTTTCAAACTTAAAGACTTGGGAGGAATCCTTGGCTCTCATTCTTAGACGATGGAGAACTTCAATTTTTCAAGGTTTTGAATCATTCATTTTCCTTTTAGAACCCTCCTTTCCAGAATTCTCACCCAAAGAAAGTCTTTGTTTAAGGCCAAAAATGAACTTTGTGTCCCTACACTCTAATCTCAAGGTCTTAGCAGCCCTCTTTGACCAGTATTCAAGGTTTGACTTAGAAGGAAACAAAGTGCTTTGAAAATCATAAATTAAAAACTTTAATTTCAAGGTTGAAAATACTGGGTTTGCTAATTTGTATTTTTAGCTTTTCAATCAAAATTTTCCTCATGATAAGACCAAATTAAAGCATCAAATTAAGCGTTCTAAACGTACAAAAGATCCAAGTTTCTTTTAAACATCCCATCTGATCAATTAAAAGGGAAAGGTTCATTGGGGCTTTCGCTTGAATTTTGTCAAGTCAGCTTGAGAAAACTTTTTCTGAACATTTAATTAGAATATATACAGTAATTTGAAAGATTCAAAAATAAAATGCCAGGGAAAAAATTCTTCAGAATCAGCCATTTTAGATTTGCTTTTTATTGTTGAGAGTTAAAACACCAAACCAACAAATATTTTACTTATCTTCAATGGAGTGACTTGTTTTTTCAAATTTGGCTCAAGATTGAAGCGAATTTTTGTTAATGAAGGACAAACTCTGAGTTTGATTTCTGAGCCTCATTAGAATATTACTTTTTCTTTGATTAAACTAATCTCAAGTTTAATTAAATTCAATGAGCAAAATTCCATGGATTATCTCTAAAGAAACCAATCTATTTGATATTTCCGAGCTTATGAATCAACTCAGCAGATCCGAGGCTTTGCGATATTTGAAATAAGAGTCGGAGAGAATCGTATCTTGGGGATGCTTCGAAGATTTCCTCGTTTTATGGGTTTTTGAAGCTCTGAATTTTGACCTGAAATTATAATTCTTAATTTGATTAAAGAAAAGGAAGACGAGAAAAATACCAGATACAGTAACCTTTTTCAGGAGAATTCAAACCAGATTTTTGAGAGTGCAAATGCCTGATCGGTCCTTTTCTGTTCTGAATGGGGGAAAGATGAATATAGAGGTTTAGATAAACCATGAAAATACTTGGAACATATCACCAACTCTAACAAATAAATAAGCCAAAGATTGTATTCCGAGAAAAATATGATGAAATCGACTGAATTTTGCTTGGAAACGAAGATCATCAGAACTCGATAGAAACTTATCAAGGGAAGCTCTGTAGCCAAGAGGCCGAACTCTCTTCACAAACGAGCTCCAAAATTCAGAATCAGGTCAAAAAAGAGCCTTTAAAGGGTAATACAAGAAATTTTCTCGAAGAGAGCGCTCAAACCTTGTCGAGATGTTTCTTTAAATTGAATAAATTTTCGGAAGGGAGTACAACAGAGAAGGCCGCTAAACACAGCATTCTGCCTAGACTCAGTTGAAGTCTTAAAAGGGAATTGCTATAAGATTTTTTTAATTACTTTTGGGTGATTAAGAAAAAGTTTTCTCAGGATTCGGAATTTTCAACTCTGAAAATCTAAAAAACCCAAAAAATTTTGGAAAATGCAATTTTTTTCTTTTTTGTATTTCTCAAATTATGTGTGATTTTGAGTTTTTTTTTTCATTTGAACTTTATGAGTGATGAAGAGACATGAAAAATCTCTTTCTAGGACTGAATTCTTGAAAGAAAATTTTGAAAGGATTTTTTGTTGAAAATATTTTTTTGAGATTCCTTTTCTGTTTTTTTTTTTCAAAAAAGGAAATATTTCTGTAAATTATCAGAGAATTCAAAAAAAAACTGGCCATTATGAAATTTAAAAAATTCTTTAAAAAAGATGACTGTTTTCTAAAACTTGAATCAAACTAAAAAAGTCTATTTTTATGTATCTGCCATTCCTGGCCCTTCTATTCATTCACAGTGTTTGTTAGAATGCTTTTTTGATAAAATAATATGAATTTGTTTTTTGTTATAAAGAAATAGACAATAATGAACAAAATACTTGTATTAGGTTTGTTACCTTTGATATAAAGAGATTATAAGATCTTAACAATTTGCTTCTTCTGAAGAAATTTTTCAAAGCATTGAATTTCGAGGAATCTCCAATGCAAAACAAACTCAAAGGGAAAACAAGGTTAAGCCATTGATCATATTTGTTTCTCAGGGATTCCGCATTAGTTTGGCCTGAACCCGCTGGAGAGTTTTTCGAGACTTTTTGATTTCGTTTTCGAAATCCATTGGAACACCCAACATCTCATCAATAGCCAAGTCAAATTTTGACCTGTAAAATTCCTTGCTGCCCTTTTCCTTCAACAAATCCTTGTTGAGTTTGCTCATTTTTCCTTCATTAATAAATGCCTCGTATTCTTTTTCAAACTCTTCAGACAGTAAAAGAAACGCCATATGCGCGAAAAGAATTCCAAATTTTGGGTTCTTCATTAAAAACTCCTCCTTGAGCTTTTTCCATGTTTTATATTTCTTTTTATAAGAACATGCCCATTTCCTGAATTCCTCTTTTTCTTCTTCAGGGAAGCCCTGAGTAGCGACCATGAAGAGTCGAGTTTCTTCTCCAGTTTTTTTGTTCCGCTTGCAAGATTTTTTAATTTTTGCGGCAATCATCCCCTGATGATCCTTCATCCTGTTCTGATACTGACTCTTTGGTTGTTTTTCTACATTGATGACCTCTTCTTCAGGCTCATCAAAAATACTAAGGCTTTCATCATTTGGCTTATATTTTTCTTCAATTATATTCAGACTTTCAATGCAAGGATCTGACTCTTTTTCTTCAGAATTGAACCAGCCTGTTGTGTCAGTTGATGGAAAAAGACTCATTTGTTCAGAGGGCGAAGGTAAGAGATCATTGATAGAGGACGTCCTTTGATGGTGGACTCTTTCATCAATGTTGTTTGGCTGAAATTCTTTTCCAGGTTGATTTGTATCCTCGAGATAAAGCTCTAAATCGTCAAAACTCCAAGTGTGGTCTTCTTGGACTGAGTGGGAGAGATCGGTGAAAAGATTCATTTCGTTTGAAGTAAATTATGAATTTCTAGAAATAATTATTAAAATTGAGGAAATTGAAGATTTAAATTATGATTCTTGAGCAATGAAAAATGAACGCATTTATCAGAATTTTGATTGACCTGACCTTGAAGAAGAGTCTCTTTTCTCTTTGAAGTTTGTTAAGGTCAGAGTTGGGTCAGAGGATGACTCTTTTTAGAATGGGTGGGTGGGTTTAAAGAGAGATGGCAATTTTTAATCCCAAAAAATCAAAAATATAGTTTAATATGTGTGAATAAATTTGAGTCTAACCTGCAAAATTTGAATATCTGTTCAGATCAGAGAGATCACTTTTGGCTACTTTCCAATTCTCCCCTTGATTTTAACATCATGAAACCCTTGGTTGAATCATTTCCGAAAGAGGATCCAAGAATCTCTTCAGATAAATAAAACCAAGGATTGATTTCCTTCAACTTTCAAACAAAGAGCTCTAAAATTAGTTTTCAAATTTTTTTCTCAAAAGAGTCTAATTGGATGGATTTCGGGTCAGAGGTCTCTCTGCCATCAAAAGGGGTCAGATTGTTCCAAAATATCGAAGTCCTTTGAAGACTGACAAAGAAATTTATTTTTAATATGTGAATGTATGGACCCAAATAAATCACCACCAGTCAATTTATTCATATACAATCTCCTAAAAAGAAAGCAAAGCCTCTCATTTCACAAAGTTTGAGTTTTGATCTTCTTGGGTTTTTCTCTGGACATCTTGACATTCTGCTCAAAATCAATTGCAAAGCCGAGGAGTTCATCTCTTATCAAAGTAAATTTAAAGATGAAAAAGTCCTTGCTACTCTGCTCTCTCAACAAAATCTTATTCTTTTCACTCATACTGCCTTCTCTAATGCATTCTTCATATTCATTTTTAAACTCCTCTGTGAACAAGAAGATTATCATATCTGAAAAAATCACCCCAAACTCTGAATTACTACTCATGAACTCCTTTAGTTTCTTCCAGGTCTTGTCAGTTTTTTTATAAGTAGTTACCCATCGTCTGAATTCCTCTCTTTTCACTTCACTTAGGGCAAAAGTTGCAGTTCTGAAGAGCCTGGTATCTTCTCCTGTCTCATTATTTCGTTGACAGAGCTTTTTGATTTTTCCAGCGAAAGTTCCTTGATGGTTCTTCATTTCATTTTGATGAGAGTGAGAAGGAGAATTAGCTTCAATTGAGAAATTAAAGTCTGAGTCTTCAGTACTTCTTCTCTTGAGGTTCTTCTTCTTTGGGACCTTGGTTGGAATTTTTGGGGTTTGAGGGCTCAGATTGTCCTCGCTGTGATGATAAGAGTCACATGTTGAAAGCAGTGGAGAAAGAGAGAGGTTTTCCAGCTTGAAATAGTCTTTTACGTGCAATTCAAGGGAAAGCAGGTCGGTGCTTTGGGTTTGGTTTTTAAAGGAGTTTACGAACTTTTCGCAGCCGGTTTTGTACAAATGATCAGCTGCTTCGAAGTCAATATTGAAATCGAAGGTCTCGTAGAGAGGTGAGCCTTCATTGGCGAAGGATTGATGAGAAGAATGAAAAAAGCAGCTCATATGTGTTTATTGGAAAAATATTAAATTGAGATTTATTAAAATTTTAGGGATTATGTGTTGGTTTGATTGGGAAATTTTTTAATTCTGTTTTTGAAGAGTTGATGATTAAATTTATCGAAATTTTTCAATTTTACGATACTTTTGAATTTTTGGTCGTTTTAATTGAAAAGTTAAATTTGGCTTAGAAATGAGTTGACAAACAATCGGGAAGGATCCAAAAATTCAATCCTTTTGTGCCAGTCCATCTCAAGAACTGGAGCTGAAATATTATCTAAAGACAAATTTTCAAGGTTAGTTTTGCAGTTTTATCCTAAACAAATTTCTTCTAGAATGTTCTGAATTGAAGTTTTTGAGAGATATCCGTTATATTGAAGACTTCCTTCTTTGAGGATAAGTTTGACTTGACTTCAAAATTGATTCTCTTTTTGAATTTTCAAAAGCTAAATCAAATTAACAATAAAAGATTGTTATTTTTGGGCCAAAATTATAGGAGCTATTTTGGTTTAAAAATTCAGGATTTCTTCGAGAGCCAAAAATAAGCTTCGATTTAGCGAACATCTGAGGAGGACTAGAACTATTGAGACAAATTATATTTTAACAATAGTTTTGTGTTTGTGAATAAGGAAATAAAATAGAGAAAAACCAATAAACTGTTCGTGTAAAATACAAGAATTAATTTTAGACTTTTAACTTCTTCTGGGGAGCTTCCCTGGGCTTCTTGATATTCTTTTTGAAATTGGTTTCAAAACCAATAAGTTCATCTCTGATCAAAGTCAATTTCCAAATATAAAAGTTCTTGCTCTCCTGTTCTTCCAACAAAGCTTTGTTCTTGGCGCTCATCTTCCCTTTCTGAAGGGATTCTTCATATTCATCCTTATAAAGATCTGTGAGCAAGAACATGATCATCTCAGCAAAAATAATCCCAAATCCTGTGTTGCTGCCCATAAATTGTTTGAGCTTCTTCCAGGTCTTGAATGATTTTTGACAAGTAGCCACCCATTGTCTAAATGTCTGTTTCTCCTCTTTAGTAAGCTTGTAAGTTGCTGTTCTGAAGAGATTAGTCTCTTCTCCTGTATTCTCAATTGTTTGGCACATTTTTTTGATGATGGCGGCAAGAGTTCCTTGGTGGTTCTTCATTAAATTTTGTCTCCAAGGCTTTTTAGCTGGTCGGCTTCTTTTCTTAAGAGACTTTTTGTTGAGGATTTTTGGTTGTTCTGAGGAAGTTTGAGGGCTAACATTGTTCTCACTGTGGTCCACAGTTGACGCAGTTGAGAGCAATGGGACAAGTCTTTGATTTTTCTGCTTGTCACAGGCTCTGAGTGGTGATTCAGTTTTGTAGGATTGTTTTGGAGAAAACGCGATATAATTTTGAAAGAGGTGGTCGATCTCAGCATCAATGTTGAAATCGATACCTTCATATAAAGCAGAGCATTGGTGAAGTTGGGGTTGATCAAAAGACTCAAAAGAGTTCATAAGGTGGTGAAGAGTGGTTCTTTTTGTTAAGAATGTTGTTTGTTAATTTTGTAATTATTAATTTTGAAGATGAGGAAGTTTAAATAATCGAATCTAACTGGCTTGGTGGACTCATTTGAAATTGTATTGATTCAGAAACTTGATCAATTTCGATGATTTCTATGGATTTAATTTTAATTTTTCGGAGTCTCACAAACTCTCCTTCGAGAAACGACGAAAAAAAGCCTCTTCATGAAGCTCAAATTCGTTTTGAAATGAGCTTTGTAATGAGACAATGACTGATTGGGGGATTGATCGGAGGAGGTTTTGGGGGAAAGAAGTTTGTCAAATTCATTTTATTCCATAGGATGATGGGTTTTAATTAATCACCAACTTATTATCAAATTTGATCGATCGAAATCTGTCGAAGGACTAAATTGAAATTTAACCAAACTGGCTAAGGCTTTTAATTTAATCCAAAATACAGTGAACTTCAACTCAAAATCGATTTTCACGATAATTCTTTCTTTGTCTCGTCTGGATTTGCTTGTCATCTTTTCTTGATTTCGCTTTGAGATATTCTGAACACTTTTGCCTGACAAAAAGCGCCTTCGGACCTGAATTTAGTAATATCAAGATAGAGGCTAAAAAATCTAAACTGAGAGACAATGCGCCAAAATTTGTTCTTATTGATCACGATGGTTGTCTTGAAAATCAATCTTCTTTGAACCAGCGATTGATCCTTGAAAAATATGAAACTTTTAGAATCTATGACCAAAAGATATGACACAGAAAATTTTCAACTTTGCTTTACTTTGTAATTGGGAGGAGATAGAAATTCTACTTTTTTTCAGGCTGATATTGAAGAGAATGAATGACCTTTTTGACGCACATATGAGGGAGAATTTTGTTGACAGCAAAGTTTACTCACCTTTTGCCGCTCTTCCTGAAGAAATGAGAGGATTGGAGGCTCTGGTTACGAGGCAAAGAAAATTCTCTAAATGAGAAAAAGAGAAAGTTACACCGGACTTTTCGGAAATTTTTTATTAATTTCAAATACTTTAATTTCACAAAATTTTCTTTCCTTGGTATAGCAATCCAAGGACTGAGATGCTATAAAAAGAAAACTCCCCTTCACTTCAATAGTCTGGCAAATGCAGAAACAGTTGCTCAAACTCAGTTGGAAATCAGCTTGTTGTAATAAAAAATGGCTCTTAAGAATATCAGAAGAACTTTTGAAGATACTAAATTGTCAAACAAAAACTTTTATGGGAGGCTCATTCTGATTGCTGGACTACTATCTTTAAGAAGAAGTTTTTCCTCGCAGTGTTTTATTATGAAATGAAGAGTGAAGGAGGATAAAGAACAATATTCAAGACGAAAACAACTTTAATTTAATGAGCATATAAATTTTGAAAGGGAATGCCTCATCAGTTAATTCCTTGAGCATGTTTTTTGAGGAATTTTCTTGGCTTGCTTATCTCAGTTGGCAAATCAGAAATAATGCCAAACATATCATCAATGATCAAAGAGAATTTAGTGATGAAGAAATCTTTGTTATCCTGATCTCTCAATGTCCTTTTTGTCTGATTATTCATTTGTCCTTGATCCAGCCATTCTTCATATTCATTTTGAAACTTGGAAGAAAGGAAAAGATGAATCATTGTGACAAAGAGAATTCCAAACTCTGAATTTGAGTGTAAGAACTTTGTCAAAGTCTCCCATGTCTTGAACCTCTTGTCTAATTTGGATGTCCATTCTCTGAATTCTTCTCTTTTTTCCGCACTTTCGTTGAAAGTTGCCATCCTAAAGAGTCTGGTATCATGCCCAGTTTCTTTGTTTTTCTGGCATAATCTCTTGATTTTCGCAGCAATTGTCCCTGGGTGATTCTTCATCTTGTTTTTGCTATCTTCTTCCATTAGACTAATATCTTTGAAATTCTTGATGGCTTTTGGGGCCCTACCCGATATGCTTCGGGTACAGGGGCCTAGTCGGCACAAGCTGGCAGATTTGGGCTGTTTATTTTCTCCAGTCTGAAGGGGAAGAAAATCGTCATTTGAGAAATTTAAACTCAAATCATCAAAGGTTCTTTTTCCCAGAAGATCTTTTGGAGTTTGGGCTTGTGTCAGAGAATTTTGGTGACTCTCAGGACTCTCGCTTTTCTCAGAGAAATCCAGATTTTGGTGCACTGGCGAACCTGCTTGAGTAGTTTCCGTTCTTTGTTTTTGTGAGAAGCAGCAGTTCTTTGCATCCTGAAAACTTGAAAAATACATGTCTGTTTCGTGATCAAACTGGAAGATCTCACTTTCAGGAAGATTATCCAAATTCAGGACCTGCCTCACCTTGAAAATGCCTTCGTAACATTGGCTTTGAGGACGACAATCCATGTTAAATTTTGATTTATTAATGATTTGAAATAAGTATTGTCGTGTTTAAATAGCCTTGGCAATTTATGAAAGCGAATTTTTAGAACTGAGGTTTAAGCTCTGTATCTTTAGAATCCTTTGGATTTCTCGTTAAAACAAAAAGTTACTCAAGCCTGGCTGAAGAAGAAACAAGATCCCTCTGGGATATTCAACAGGAGAATAAATCTGTAGATCGGCCTTGTCTCACCCTTCCCGTTTGTTTTGGAAGAATATCTCGGGCATCAATGTATGATGAATTTTTTGTTTATAAAAATCGATTAATTAATTAACCGCAAAAATGCGAGGGAAAACGAATTTTATTTGGAAAACCCTTTCAAAATATTGGCTCTGAACTTGAATCAATGGTGAAATAGTGAATCTTCTCCCAGACTCTTATCAAGAAAATGGTATCATTCCTCGTTTAAACAACGAGGCCAAGGAGAAAAAGGGTCC
>Ga0182738_1008389_pt1 | contig 10268 bp, 13 predicted proteins | sample eDN5th30CBELigMG_FD_128876 | JGI IMG/M metagenome (GOLD analysis project Ga0182738, IMG submission 128876) | Enriched Miracle-Growth compost microbial communities from Emeryville, California, USA - eDNA 5th pass 30_C BE-Lig MG (version 2)... ... | reverse complement strand
GAAGTCGCAAGTAAAGTTGCAGAAGTAGCAAGAAAAGTTGTAGAAGTTGCAAGTAAAGATGTGGAAGTCGCAAGTAAGTTGTAGAAGTTGCAAGTAAAGATGTGGAAGTCGCAAGTAAATCAGTGGAACTCGCAAGTAAGTTGTAGAAGTAGCAAGTAAAGTTGTAGAAGTTGCAAGTAAAGTTGCAGAAGTCGCAAGTAAGTTGAGAAAGTTGCAAGTAAAGATGTGGAAGTCGCAAGTAAATCAGCGGAACTCGCAAGTAAGTTGAGAAAGTTGCAAGTAAAAATGCAAAAGTAGCAAGTAAAGTTGCGGAAGTAGCAAGAAAAGCTGCTAAAGTGGCAAGTAAGTTGAGAAAGTCGCAAGAAAAGCCGCAGAATCCGCAAAATAATTTACAAAAAGACAAGCGACTCTTAAAGTTCTCTTCCTTTTGCTGCTTGTTCTTTCATGATATGATGATACAGGAGTATGAGAATTCGAAAATAATTAAGATGAATAAAAGATTTGAGGGTGTTTAGATGATTAGATGCATAGCGATTGATATGGATGGTACGTTATTAACATCCACGCAAGAAATTACAGAAGAAAATCGAGAAGCAATTAAAGATGCACAAGCTAAGGGTGTAGAAGTAGTAATTGCTACTGGCCGTGCGTATGAAGAAGCTGGAGATCTTTTAAAGGATGCCGGAATTATCACACCGATGATTTGTGCAAATGGGGCAGAAATAAGAACAAATGAGCATGTCATCGTTGATACGAACCCATTAAGTAAAGGTCTAGCGAGACAAATTGCGGAACTTTTACATAAACATCAAGTATATTATGAGGTTTACACCAATAGAGGGACGTATACAGTAGATAAAACAGTAGCCAGATCCCTTATTATGGATATCTTTACTGTGAGTGGCCATGTTAAGGATATGGAAGAGATAAAAAGAGCGGCTGAAGAACGATTAGCGGTTATTCACCAATTAGATAGCTATGAAGAATTATTTGAAGATGATGACCAAATTATTTATAAATTATTAGCCTTCCATTTTGATCCAATCGTTTTAGGCAATGTTAGAGAAGAGTTGACTAAGCTTGTAGGGGTAGCAATAAGTGCTTCTGGTAAGGAGAACTTAGAAATTACTTCTGTTCATGCTCAAAAAGGAGTGGCCCTAGAGAAGTTTGTGAACGCTCGTAATATTTCTCTTTCAAACACGATGGCAATTGGGGATAATTATAATGATGTTTCCATGTTTCAAAAAGCAGGCAGAGCAGTAGCAATGGGTAATGCAGTGGAAGATATTCAACGTCAATGCCATTTTGTGACAGGAACAAATGAAGAAAGTGGCGTAGCTCAAGCGATTAGAAAAGCATTAGAGGTATAAGAGGCAGCAAATTTTTTGCTCGCACTAAAAAATGGTGGATGAACTTAGTATTAATGGGTTCATCCACCGTTTTTTATAAGAATTACCTATTCACGAGGTTTTAATCCAAAAAGAATAAACTGAATGGTTCGTTCGATTTCCTCTTCGTCATCCCACTTTATATCGGGAAGGAGGATATGGCGAGCGATAAAGTAACCAATAATCGAAGTAACTGTTAGACGAACAGAGCTAAAAGAAGGAATAGAAATAATCTCTCCTTTTTCTTTATAGGATTCCATGATTTCTTGAAAACGACCAAAGATTTTCACGGCAATCTGATTTTTAAATGTTTCACGGAGATCATCATGAAAGGGGATTTCTTGTATTAAAATTTTAAATAATGGATTATTTTTTTGCAGAAATTCCATTCTATTTTTTACAATTGCGCGTAGAAAATCTTCAAAGTTATGATGAGAAACATTTAACACTTTGTCAAAATCTTTAATCACTCTTGGTGCAATCAATGTGCTTAATAGTGGAGAGAGAAGCGTTAGCAGTAAATCTTTTTTCGTTTTGTAGTGACGGAAAATCGTTCCTTCTGCCACACCTGCCATTTTGGCAATTTCACTAGTAGAGGTGGCTGCATAACCTTTCTCAGAAAACGTATCAATGGCAGCTATCAATATTTTTTTCTGCTTATCTGTTATCGATTGATCTTCTTTTAAAATAATCTCTAATATATTCTCGCTATTATTCATAGGAAACTCCTTTATCCATACAATCTACTCTAATTATATAGGATAGTGAAGGGAAAATGTAATAACTTAGATACTGCGATATTTTTTCAAAGCAAAGATATTAATAATCATCAAGACAATGGAATAGCCAAGCAGCATAACGAGATATCCTACTATTTCCATAAACCCGTTGCCACGAATCATTACTTCTCGCAGGGCATCTGCTGCATAATATAGAGGAGTTAAGTAAGAAATCCAACTAATAGCAGAAGATATCGTATCTAAGTTAAATAATCCAGAAAAGAATACTTGTGGTACAACGACAATAGGAATAAATTGAATCATTTGTAATTCATTATTGGCAAAGGACGATAGGAGAATTCCTAATGTAAGTGCTACTAATGCCAATAGTAATGTAATTAATAATACATATAAAATGGAACCAGCGTTTGACATATGAAGTACATAAACCGAATAAAGGACGATGATTCCTGATTGCACCATTGTGAATAAACCAAAGCCAATGATATAGGAGAGAACAAGCTCCCATCTTCTAATAGGGCTCGAAAGCAATCGTTCTAATGTACCCGTTGTTCTTTCTCTTAAAAAGGATACACCGGCTACTAGAAAAACAAAGAAGAATGCAAAAAATCCAAGTAAAATAGGACCGAATGCATCAAATTGTTTCATATCAATAGAGCCGTAAAGTGCGTCTACATCAATTGCTGCTTCATTAGGAGATAGACTTTGCATGGCTCCCTGTATCTTTGCTGTCGTTGCTTTGCTAATGGAGGGATCGCTTCCTTCTACCATTAATTTGGTCTTTCCATTTTCTACAGCGAAATAAGCATCGATATCCCCAGCCTTTAACGAGGCTATTGCTGTTGCTTCCGATTTATAGATGGAGGTTCGTAAATCTTCTTTTTCAAAGGCTGTACTTATAGGCTCAGGCACATTAATTAAGCCTATTTTTGTTTCATAGTCATCCCCATTAAATACTAGATTTACTAAAGTTAATATGAGAATAGGAGCTAAAATCATCAATGCAAGGGTTCGTTTGTCACGGTAGAACTGTTTCATAATGCGTAATACTAATGCATTAATTCTCATTTGCTAAACCTCCATAATATAAAAATGCTTCTTCCATCGTCTGTGCATTACAGTTACTCATCAAGTTGCTTGGAGTATCGATAGCAATAAGTTGACCATTTCTTATCATTCCTAGTCGATCGCATTTTTCTGCTTCATCCATAACATGTGTAGTTACAATAATCGACGTCCCATTCTCTTTAAGCTTGTTGAAGGTTTGCCAGATAGCTTTTCGGAGAATTGGATCAATCCCTACTGTAGGCTCATCTAAAATAAGAAGCTTTGGATTGTTTAACAGTGCAATACAAATAGATAACCTTCTTTTCATTCCCCCTGAATACTGGGATACAGGCTTGGAAAGATGTTCAGACAACTCTACTAAAATGGCAGTACTTTCGATTCTATTTTTCTTCTCTATTCCTTTTAATCCATATAATCTAGCAAAGAAATCAAGATTTTCTCTAGCGGTTAAATCTTGGTATAAAGCGTCCGCTTGTGCCATATATCCGATTTTTGACATTATGTTCAGATTTGGCATTTTTTCATCCAATACATGAATGGAACCATTATCAGGTAAATCTAAACCAATAATCTCTTTTATAAGTGTTGTTTTTCCAGCTCCGGAAGGACCGAGCAATCCTAAAATTTCGCCAGGATAAACTTGTAAGTCGATAGCATTTAAAATTCGTTTTTTTTCAAATGATTTGGAAAGGTTTTTAACAGAAACAATGGATGGCACAATCATGTAAAGACCACCTTTCTAAGTTTGTGAGTGATTACTCACTTCACATATTACGATAGAAGAAACAGTTTGTAAAGTGAGTAATCACTCATTTTTAATAAATATCTGCTTACATTCCATGGAACTTTTAAAATCAATTATTCAATTCCATATGGTATTCGCTATAATAGAAATAATTAAATTAAAAAAGAGAGATCCTATTGAGGTGGAAAAATGGCTGATTTTAATGCGAGTGTAATTATTTGTGAGCCCATTGAAGAAGTGTTTGCCTATTTTGCAGATATGGCAAATGCTCCAGAATATATGAATAAAGTGGAATCAACAGAGAAAAAGACAGATGAGCCGATAGGCGTCGGTACAAAATATACAGAAGTTAGAAATGTGCGGGGTAATAAGGTGTATGCAGAAATAGAATATTTATCTTATGAAAAAAATGTAAGGTTTACACGACGTAGTAGCTCGAATGGATTAACTATTGACTATGCATATCGTTTTTCAGAGATTCCTGAAGGTACTCAAGTAGAGTTTGCAGGAACCGTTCATGTTAAAGGGCTCAAAATGCGACTTTTGAGAAGCTTTCTTGTGAAAATGGTGAAATCAGAAGATAGTGATCATGTCCAAAATGCAAAAGAAGTGTTAGAAGGGGTAGTAGAAAGTTTGTAATAGTGTGAAGAGCTGAGGCAAAAGGTTTTTAGAAAAGACTTTTTGATTCAGCTTTTTTTTAAAAAAAATAGGTTGACTTAAATAAAGGGAATGAGTATTATAAAATTAAGTTGTGCACAATTTAATTTTATAATTTTTAAAGATAAGTTATAAAGATGTTACTCTCTATGCTAATGAGAAGAAATCATATAGTGAATAGGAGTAAAAAATTTTAATTATTTTAGTTGTGTGCAACTTAATTTTAGAAAATTATAAGGAGCAGATAATCATGAAAAACAAACATCAAATTATATTAGAACCAGTGGCTAAAAAGTTTACAGAAGATACGGCTAACCCTCCATATTTATTCGATTTGGAGCCAGAACAAGGTAGAGTCGCAGTAGATGAAGTACAATCTGGAGAGATAGAAAAATTACCTGTGGAAGTAAAGGAATTGTTTATTGAGGGTGGACCAACGAATCAAGTTTCCATTAAAATTGTCCGTCCAGAGCATACATCTGCAGTTAAACTACCAGTTATTTTATATACACATGGTGCAGGATGGGTATTTGGAAATGCCCATACACATGATCGTTTAATTCGTGAACTAGCGATTGGGTCAAATGCAGCGGTTGTATTTACAAATTACAGCTTATCTCCTGAAGCGAGATATCCGATTGCAATAGAAGAAGTATATACAGTATTGGAATGGGTTGCAGAAAAAGGAGCAGACTATTACTTTGATACAAATAATATTTTTCTCGCAGGTGATAGTGTCGGAGGGAATATGTCTGCGGCAATCACGTTAATGGCAAAAGAACGTAAAGGTCCCGTTATAAAAAAGCAATTGTTATTTTATCCTGTAACAGATGCATCTTTTGAAACAGAATCCTATCAACAGTTTGCAGAAGGTTTCTTTTTAAGAAAAGATGGAATGCAATGGTTTTGGGACCAATACACTACAAACGAAGAAGAAAGAGCGGAAATTACAGCATCCCCTTTACGAGCAACAAAAGAGCAATTAAGTGGTCTGCCAAAGGCTTTAATCATTACAGCAGAAGCAGATGTATTAAGAGATGAAGGGGAAGCCTATGCCAATAAGCTTCGTGAGGCAGGAGTAGATGTAACAGCTGCTCGCTTTGGTGGAATCATTCATGACTTTGTGATGCTCCATGCATTAGCTCATACAGAAGCAGCGAAAGGAGCTCTAATGCTTGCTAATGCTTGGATAAAGGCATAATAATGAATTATAGTAAAAAAAGCAAGCACAGAATAATTTTCCGTGCTTGCTTTTTTCATATTAAAATTTATAGGTCCAATATCTCTCGGTATATAATCGAGTTAAAACATCAGCTTCTTGATTATTTAGCCCTTCTTGAAGTGTGACTGCATATTGTTGTGTTTGGGAAAGATGGGCAGCAATGGTTGCGACCTTCTGCTCTGCAAAATTTTGAACATCGATTTCAATATCCGGTTGTCCTAGGTCTTCTTCACAGTTTTTGGAAAAGGCTACACAATAAAGTGTTGGTCGTTTAGATGCTTCCCTTTTTTCAATTGCTTTTACAACAGCTGCTCCTGTAGCATCATGATCAGGGTGAACAGAATATCCTGGATAGAAGGTGATTACTAAAGAAGGATCTAATTCATCTAGTAACGCGGTAAATTCATTGACTAGAACTTCCTCCTTTAAGAATTCGATCGTTTTATCACGATACCCTAGCATACGAAGGTCCTCTAAGCCCATTGATCGGGCAGCTTCCTGTAACTCATTTTTGCGAATTTCTGGCAAGGATTCTCTTGTGGCAAATGGCGGATTTCCTAAATTTCTTCCCATTTGCCCTAGTGTTAAGCAAGCATAAGTAACTGGAACACCTTCGTGTATAAATTTAGAAATCGTTCCGGATACACCAAATGCCTCATCATCTGGATGGGGGAAAATAACTAATACTTGTCTTTCTGTCTCCATATATAATCCTCCTTTCGTGGAATGGTAAAAAATACACACTCGTTCTATTGATTATTCAAAGGGTGTTTCACTTATTTCTAGTGCTACTGCTAATTTTCCCGTAAAATCTAAGCCTGCTAATAACAATCTATTTTTATCATCTACTTCATAATGGGTAATACCTTCAGCATAAACCCAGCCAATAGCGGTTTTTAAGCCAATTCGATAAGGGCCGTTACCTGTAATCTTGCCGTATTCATAGGATAGCTTTGCATTACGGATATAAGCACCAGAGTTAAAGAAGGTTTCATCATTATGATTTGCATAGGCACCATTTGTCGTTTCTAAGTGAATATATATTTCTTTTTCACTTAAACGATCGATTACTTTTTGTACTTTGTCGATTTGTACAAATTCCAAAAAACATCCCTCCTTTTTACTAGTTTATGGATTGGACAAAAAATGGTTAGGCATTCTCTCGTTTTTACTAGCAATTATTTATCTATTAAAAAGGAGATATGCCATACATTCATTGTTTTAGAGGCTCTTACTTCACGCTAAGTTTTTCTTTTTCATTACGATATGCTCCGTGCATAGTTGGTCCCACATACTCATTTAATTTAAAACCATTGCGGATAGCTGCAGTAATAAAGTCTTTTGCTGTCTGAACAGCTTCTCCTACTGAAGCTCCTTTTGCTAGTTCAGCCGTAATAGCAGCAGAGTTTGTGCAACCTGCTCCATGTGTATACGTAGTATCAATTAGTTCGCTTTCAAAAATCGTAAATTCTTTTCCATCATATAGAAGGTCAATCGCTTTTTCATGTCCTAATTTGCTTCCACCTTTAATTAGAACATATTTTGGTCCAAGTGCATGGATTTTTACAGCAGCCTCTTTTAAATCTTCCACTGTTTTAATTGGTTTATCTGTTTGAGCAAGCTGCCATGCTTCAAAAAGGTTAGGTGTTACGATAGTTGCTCTTGGTACAAGCAGTTCACGAAGGGCATCTGCCGTTTCTGGATGAAGTACTTCATCTTCCCCTTTACAAATCATAACTGGATCGATGACAACGTTTTTAATATCATTCTCATCAATTAGCTTTGCAGCAGCTTCGATGATTTCAACAGATCCAAGCATTCCTGTTTTCATGGCATCAATTCCAACAGATAACACGGTCTCTAATTGCGATTTAACTGTATTGATATCTTGAGGAAAAACATTATGATGCCAATGGTTCTTTGGATCCATTGTAACAATCGTTGTTAAGGCAGTCATTCCATAAACACCGAGTTCTTGAAATGTTTTTAAATCTGCTTGAATACCTGCACCACCGCTTGTGTCAGATCCTGCTAAAGTTAATACTTTCTTCATTTGTTATGCCTCCTATGTAATTGCCATTTTAAGTGAAAAGTAATTTTGTTTGATTGAATAATTGTAGACCATTTTAATGAAGGTTACAACTTTTCCGTCTTCTTTCTTAGTTTGGTTTACAGAACCTTTTTGCATACCACTCACGAAAATTGTGTAAGAGGTGAGAATAGTAAGAGAATTCTGTCTACATTTATGGTAATCTATATATATACTTGATGATAGTTCGATAAGAAAAGAGTAAAACGGATGCAGGAAGAAAGGAATCTATATGAGTTTTGAAATAATAGATCATCCAATTAATATACAAAATGTTATGGATAAAGTAATAAGAAGAAATGCAGGTGCTGTGACTACTTTTATTGGTACAGTGAGAGAAATGACCGCAGGAAAGAAAACACTCTATTTATCATATGAAGCATATATTCCAATGGCAATAAAAAAAATGGAACAAATCGGCGAGGAGGTCAAGGAAAAGTGGGGCGATATTGAAATTGCGATATCACATCGAGTAGGGAAGCTTGAGATTAGTGATGTGGCAGTAGTTATTGCAGTTTCAACCCCTCACCGCAAGGATGCCTATGAAGCAAATCAATATGCAATAGAAAGGATAAAAGAGATTGTTCCAATATGGAAAAAAGAGCATTGGGAAACTGGTGAAGAATGGATTGGAAATCAAAAGGGTACGAAAATGTATGTAAATGGCAAGCCAAGTGAGGAGGATTTTTGATGATAACATTGCTTTTTTTTGCAGGAGTGAAAGAAACAATAGGTAGTGAAACGTTAAAATTAGAGGGGGAGCAACAGACGATATCCGAAATTAAAGAACACTTACAACATACTTATCCTACTCTATCTCTTCAAGGAGTAATGGTTGCAATTAATGAAGAATTTGCAATGGATGAGGATATCGTTAAGGAAAACGATAGAGTAGCATTTATACCACCTGTTAGTGGAGGGTAAAGGAAGGAGAAGAGCGAAGTGGAGCAAAGTAGGTATTCTCGGCAGATGTTATTCAACTCTATCGGAGTAGAAGGACAGAAAGTAATAGGAGAGAAGCATGTCTTCATAGTAGGGGCAGGCGCCTTAGGTTCGTCTCTTGCAGAGATGCTATGCAGAAGTGGGATTGGGAGTCTTACCATTATAGATAGAGATTATGTGGAAAAAAGCAATCTACAGCGCCAGCAATTATATACTGAAGACGATGCGAAGGAACGAATGCCGAAAGCTATTGCTGCTGAAAGAAGATTAAAGGAAATTAATCGGGAATGCAATATTCAAGGGATTGTTGGGGAAGCGACAGTCGAGTTATTGGAACATCTAGCTAAAAATGTGGATTTAATAATAGATGCAACAGATAATATGGAAATTAGAATGATCCTAAATGATTTAGCTGTAAAGCATGATATTCCATGGATATATGGCGCATGTGTGGGAAGTTCAGGAATGAGCTACACGATTATACCAGGAGAGAACCCTTGTTTACATTGTCTATTACAATCAATGCCTATGACCGGGATGACTTGTGATACGGTAGGAATCATTGCTCCAGCTGTTCAACTGGTGGTTTCTCATCAGGTAACCGAAGCGCTAAAGCTGTTGATTGGGGACATTGCCTCATTACGTGGAACTTTTTTGACATTCGATTTATGGAAAAATGACTACCAAAACATAAAAGTTAGTCGTGCAAAGAGAGGAGATTGTCCTACATGTGGAGATAACCGGACCTATCCTTTTTTGGAAAAAGAAAACCAAACGAAGGTAGCTGTGTTGTGCGGAAGAGAAACCGTGCAAATTCGTCCAGCCAATCCTAAGGATATTCCTTTTCAACAACTTGCAGAAAGTTTTCAAAAGAAAGGATATGCAGTAAAACAAAATCCATTTCTATTGTCCGTTCAGCTAGAAAGCAACAGAGTTGTGTTTTTCCGAGACGGAAGAGCCTTGATACATGAAACAAATGATAGCATATATGCAAAAACACTATATGATCAATTACTCGGTTAGATAGAAAAATCCCGCGTTAGTAAATACAACGCGGGATTTTTCTTATTGTTCGAGCGAACCAACAATAACTAACTTACCTGTATCCAAAACTTCCTCGTATTTAGATGCTTCTGCTTCAGTTAAGCCGACTGATTGCATTTTAGAACGCAATTCGTCTCCTCTTTTTCGGAAAACATTGCTGATAGAATCAAGTAATCCTTGTTCCTTCATGGATACATTTCCTGTTTCTGTCGCATTTGATAAATCTTCTGATCGGTCTTTATCATGTGCGAAAATATAAATATTTTCCTTTTTATAGCCTTGGTTTTCTAACGAATTAATAATATTACTTGCTTGTACACCATTTTCTACTACTTCAACTTTATACATAATGATAACCTCCTGTTATAATAGT
>Ga0182738_1008388_pt1 | contig 10270 bp, 18 predicted proteins | sample eDN5th30CBELigMG_FD_128876 | JGI IMG/M metagenome (GOLD analysis project Ga0182738, IMG submission 128876) | Enriched Miracle-Growth compost microbial communities from Emeryville, California, USA - eDNA 5th pass 30_C BE-Lig MG (version 2)... ... | reverse complement strand
CACTCTTCTCCTCATCTTGGCTTTCCCCGACGGCAGATCCGACCGCGCCAAGGGCTGGCGCGATCCGTGAACATGCAGGCTGCCACCGAGGTCGCACCGATGCCGACCCTGATGACTCGCCCGACCTTCAAGAGACTGGCGCAGGCCCGTACCCAGCTGATCATGAGCGCCTTTCCCCAGCTCCTGCCGGCAGCGCAGCCGGATTGGATGACCTAGCTGATGCAGCTCGGGTGAGGGTCACCCCGTCGGCTCTGCCGATGGCACCTTTTTCTCCATCCTGCACATCAGCCCCCCTTATAGATTTCCGCAGGATAGAAGCTCTTCCGCTGCACCCAACGGAATCCTTCATGCTTGGTGATAGCGGCAATCTCGACCGCACCGCCGACGGACTTCGGGAGGAAGACAGCGAACCGGACGAAGCCGATCGTGGTCTCGATCAGGAAGCGTGCCAAGTCGATCGCGTCCTGAATCGGCATGGCAGGCACGGAGAGTGTCGCGTAAAGGTCACGAACCAACTCCTCCTGCAGCCTGGCGGCGTCTTGCGGTGCCACGCCGTGCCTCTTCATCGCATCAGCAATGTCGAATCCAAGGCCCAGGATCAGGCGGTTGAGCGCTTCATACTGCCCGTCCCACATTACTCCGAAGCTGGTCTCGTCCATGATCCGCTGCGGTGGCGGGCAGTTCCGCCCCGCCATGCTCACTTCCCACACCTCGGCGAGTGGCCGGCCGGCAGAGTAGCCGCAAAGGCGGAGCTGCAAGTCGGTCGGCTCGGGACAAAGCATGGCCTTCTCTTCAAACAGAAAGGTGCGGAGCTGTCCGGCTATCTGCTCCATGGTGTAATCCGAGGGAGCTAGGCGCCACTCGGGATGGCTCGGCTCACGCCCTGCAAAGCGTCGCCGCAGGTCCTTTAGAAGAGTCTCGACGGACTCGTTGCCAATGCCGCCTGCCCCTGTGGACATCGCCCCAACGGGCAGGCCCTCACAGAGATTCGTGATCTTGTTTGCGTGAGCGTAGACCTGTCCGCTGCCCATAGTGCCGGCGCTGTCGGCCGCCATGATGATGCCGTCGTTGATCTTCACCGAAACGATGATAGTCATGGCAGGTCTCCCTTCGGGGCGCTGCAGGTAGAGGGCATCCGCGCCGCGCTGGCTGCCTGGCGCCGATGGGGGAAGGGACGCAACGGCCGTGTGGTCTCCTCCAGTTTGCAATTAAGGCCCGTTAGCTCTTGAGCCAGTCGAGCGATGCCGCGAGGCGGAGGACGTCGAGGAAGAATGGGACAGGCTTCTCATGGCGGATAGCGAAAACACGCCACTCCTTGAGGCACGTCCAGAGCCGTTCGACACGGATGTGGTTGTTGTAGACCCATGCCGGGCAGGTAACCGTGTGGAAAGCAGTGCCTACGACCGTACCGCCATGACGGGATTGCGGGACGGGCGTTGATGTTCCAGATGCGCTGACGAAGTGCCTGGCTGGCGTAGCCGCGGTCGGCCGCGACCCAGGCGGGCACCTCGGGCAGGTGGCTGGGTAGAGGTGCAAGCCACTGGCAGTTCGTGGTCCTGTCCAGGCGCCAGATGGAACGCGACGGCACCTCCAGCACCATCGGCAATCACGCAGCCCTGGTGCCCAAGCCACCACGTGATCGGCCAAGAGCCTCACGCGCGCGGCATCCAGCTCTGGATTCCTTCTTTTGCCGCATCTGCAGCCTTCTGACGGGCGCGGATGTTGCTGCTGTCTAGGAAGGCCATGCCCAGCCGCACGCCCTTCTGCTGCGCCAAATTGAGTAGGCGTTCCCATACACTATGCCTGCCCAGCGGATAAGGGTCTGGTGACGCCATCCCACCAAGCTCAGTACTCAGGAGGCACCACACGTCACTTGGCGCCGTTCTGGCAGCGCCAGATGATGGCCTCGATCGTGCGTCGGAGATCATGGTGCTGCGTCTTGCGGTGCGGGCGACAGGCTCTGATCAGGGGCTCAGCACCGCCCACCACGCATCCGTCAGCACCATCCAGTCACCTCTCCGGGGCCTCCGCAGCAGATAGGTTAATCATCCGGAGCTAGCAGGGCCTGGCTGTTCTCAACTCCACTCGCCTCACCGAACTGGCTAGCAGCCTTCTGCACGCTGGTGCCGGGAGCAAGCGTGTGAACGCCGCCCGCGGCAGTCGACAGCTTGACGTGTCCAAGTTCGTCGTAGATCGCTACGACGTGCTGCGCTTGTACCTTGAGCAATCCGCCGGCCTCGGTTTGGAAGGTAATCCATCTCATCTTGCTCTCCTGTTGCTGATGGAATTGCATTGCTTCGATCCTCTGGTGCAGCTTACCTTCCGGGCCGGCACTGGCAGCACCAGCAGGGTGCGTGAAGCAGGCCATGCTGCCGCTGACGCCCTCGCCCGCGCACTCTCGACGAAGCTTCTGCCCTTGTTGCCGTGGGAGCGCTGCCGGCGAGGGAGAGCGCCATTTGCTGCGAAGTCCGCCCCTGTTCATGCTCCCAGCGGCTTGGTACGCTTGTTGGGGACGCGATGGATGCAGGACGCTAAGCCGACATGCTGTTGGGCGGCATCTCAGTCGCGTTATCAAGCACGCGCGTAACTCCTGGAACTTCCCAGATCAGCACGGAAAGCGCTCGGCGAGTTGCCTCGGACCTATGATATCCACGAAGCTCGACCACCCCACCGCCTACCTCAAAGGATAACAGCGGCGCAGTCGCCCATGGCTGCTGCCGCATACTGGCCAAGATGGCAGAACGAATGGAATCGTCCGACGTGGCGAAGGTTATCCCGTTCGCGGGCGACGGAAATAGAGCCCGCAACAGATCGGTCCGTGATACCATGCCGACGAGCTGTCCTTCACGAAGCACGGGCAGCCGCCGTATCTTGTGCTCTTCAAGCATTCTCGCGGCGCGCTCAGCCGTGGTGTTCTCATCGACCGTCCAGAGTGCACGCGTCATCACATCCCCTGCGGTCACTCCATGCGCGCGTGCGTAGCGGTCAGCGGCCCGATCATGATTGTCGAACAAGCTCTGGAACCAGGTGAGCTGTGGCTCATCCGATAACGCCAGCCGGCGTAACAGGTCGGACTCCGTCACCATTCCCACCAAGCGGTTAGCGGCGTCGATAACGGGCACCCCAGGAAGCGCACGCTCAGCCAGCAGCGCGACGAGAGCCTTCACCGGCACAGTCGGTGATACCGAGAGAACACCAGTCGTCATGAGCTCACGAACAAGCATGACACCTCTCCTCGCTTCATCGCCATGATCCGCCAGCGCCGCTAGGCGACGGCGAGAGCTTCCCTGTGCCGGCATAGACGACGTCGGGATTGACAGCAGCCGCCCCTGGGGTGGCCGCCCCTCGGCGCGCCAACTCACCGCGTTCCTGTTAGCCGAGCACGCCCGCACCAGGCGTTACAGCGCGGACCTCCTCGGCGCAGAACAACGGTGGCGGCTTATGCAGTGGTAGCCCAGATCTGGAAATCTGCAATGCTGGAGGTCGCAGGACCGGCGATCAGGCCAGCAGCCTGACCAATGAAGGTCAGCTCAGCCGCCACCCACCTGGCCGCCTTTGCAACATGCGTGGGGCCTACATAGCCGGCCACGCCTGCCTCCTTCTGGTCCAGGGCACAGCCAAATTTCCTGCCGCCGTCCGAGAGTTGTTCCTCCGCACCTCAGGCGTGCCTCTTCCGAGGTCTTCGCTCCTTACAAGAAATGGTGCGGCCTCCTAACTCTTCAACTTTGGCTTCGTGCAACTCGGCGTCATCGAAGATTTCTACTCGTCTGCTGAAGCTATAGTACATGCTATGGTTCGGTTTTCGAGCATGCCTCACAGACAGCACTGTGCGCTTGGCCGCTCTGCGGCCCGGACGGCACGCCAGCAAGAATTGGAGCGGCATATGGCCGAGGCGATCCAGGGCACTGGGCAGCACGGGCGGCTTTACTGGTGCATCAAAACCGATCTGGCGCCGGATGGTGAGATCCACGTCATGGCTGACCGCGTCGAGGTCACGTCCTCTGGCGCGCTGATCGCCTGGGGCTCGTACCGCGCGCATGAGAGCGAAGCAGGTGCCGAGCCCTCGGTGAACTTGGTCTGTGCACCCGGCCGATGGTTTGCTGCTTACGCTGCCTCGACGATTGACGGTGGCGGCTTGGCCGTTCAGAGCTGGGCGGGGGAAGTAGCGCACGGGCACAACCGGGCCGCGGATGCCGAACGAGGTCATGGCCTCCGCGAGGTGCCGCATCAGTCTCGATGAGGACACGGCGACCTGACCGACGGGTAGCACTCGCGTGATCTCTGCGGCGGCATGGCTTTAACCACGATGATCGCGGCAGATCTTTAGTTCCGCACAGCCTGCAGTTCACAAGGATTGCGCCGCTGACAGGTTCCTTGTGCCGCTACACTATGTGGTACTGCCAAGTGTCGGGATGGTGGTGAATTGCGAGTGGCCGAGCTCCTTGCGTTGCCGGGGCATGAAGGTGATGCTGTTCTTCCTGCATCCTCTGCCGGTGCGGAGAGGTGCGCTATTCAGCCTAGGCCCTGCTGCCACAGGATGAGTGGCATCGTTGTCGTGCGACAACACGCTTGATACGGATGGAGACCTCTAACAACCTGCGTTTTTGGTATGCCGAGGGGTAAGCGAGGCGTGGAGAGCGCGGGTTTGCTCTGCTGGCGGGGCTGAGTGCTGAGCCTGGGGCAGCCAGCAGCAGTGTTTGGAACGATTGCCGAGCTATCCGAGCGCAACTCGGATGCCAAGACAGGCCAGGCAAGTGAGAAGGTAGGCGAGATTGGCAATGACGATCCTCACTCGTGCCCAGGCAAGGCCGATGGCGCGCACGAACAGCGCCATGCGGTGCTTCTGCGCGGCAACGACATGCCCGATGCTGGAGCGGATCCGGGCACGTGACGCATTGACCTCGACTTGAAGCTCGGAGAGGCCGCGCCGCGGCGACTTGCGGAACTGGAGGCGCTCTCAGCCCAGGCGTTCGAGGACCTCCAGATTGTGCTTCGTTCGGTAAGCTGTGTCGGCCCAGATGCGGCTGGTGGTGTTCTCAGGATCGAGCAGGGCGCGAAAGCTGCGGCTGTCGTGTTCAGCGGTATCCGTGACCGTCCAGCGGCGGCTCTGCCCATGATGCCGGTCGACGCCGATATGGCTCTTGTAGCCGAAGGCGGGCACCGCGATTTGAATGGCCTGGTGCTGCGAGCCGTCGGGCTTGAGCCTGGCTCTGCTACGCTTGAGCGGCGGGCATCCCCGTCCTTCTGCGCCCGCCTGGCGCGGGACCAGCCCTCCGGTGCGCCGCCTTCCCGGATGATGGCCTTCCTTGATGGTGAGCTTTTGGCGCGATGCGGCCATCAAGGCGGCATCGATCATCTGCCCGCCCATGGCGAGGCAGCTCTTGTCGGGCAGAGCCTCGTCCAAGCAGCGGAACAGGCTTCGATGGCGCCCGTTTGCTTGATCTGGTCGCGGTAGAACCAGATTGCCTTGGCATTGGCGCCGCCTCGTACAGCAGGCGAGCCCAACAAAGCGCATGAAGTTCGGACGGTCATGCAGCTGGAGTTCCCCCTGCACGCCCGAGAGGCTGTAGAGCGCCTGCAGCACTAAATGCGGAACATCAGCGCGGCGTCGTAGGGCGGGCAACCACCGCGGCCAAGGCCTGACCGACCCAAGGTCGCATCCAGCACCGGGCGGAGGATTTCGAAGTCGGCCACGGCCGCAAGACGCTCCCGCGGATCGCCAGCCGCGGAGAGTGCCGCGTGCCGCTCGTCGGCATCAACGAAGCCCGGCTGACCTGCCGACTCACTGCCTCGGCTGAGACAAGGCAGTGAATGAGCTCAGCGCCTCAGCAGCGGGGTATTTCGAAGTGTCCGGACGGCAGCTTTGGGATCTCCAAAGAACATTGCTTAATTCGGCCTTTGGATTTCTCAAATTGATTCCGCTCCCGAATGTTATCGAACGAAATCAAGAAATCCTCATTTTGATATGCCGCGAACGTGGGTATGGGAAATATTCCGGGCTCACTATATTGCATTTCTCCATGGAGAATGTCGAGATGAATTTTAGAATGATGATGCAGAACGGTCCGGCCAAAGTCGCTGAGCTATTTTCTCGCCTAACGGATACTTCGGACGGTGCAGTGAAAACCAGGGAACGACTGTTCGCCGAGCTCAAGGCCGAGCTCATGCTTCACATCAGCCTTGAGGAACAGCACCTGTTTCCGATTCTCCGAAAGAATCCTGAGACCAAGGATCTGGTCGCCGAGGCGATCCGCGATAACAAGGAACTGCGGGCGAAGCTGGCCGAGCTCGAAGCCATGCCGAAGAACGACCAAGTGTTCTCTGAGAAGATTTCCGAGCTGCAGAAGACTTTCCGGCAGCACGCCCGCGACGAGAAAAAGGAGCTGCTGCCCGCAGTACAGCGTGCGCTCAGCGATGAGCAGGTGCAGGACGTGGCCGAGAAGATGGAAGCAGGCCTAGCTGAAGCCGAAAAGGCCAAGCAGGACGAAGCTGAAGAGCGTCGTTCCAAGCAGCGGCAGGAGCGTGAACAAACTGAATTCATGATCTATCAGGCTGAACTTCGGGCCAAGCAGACGCAAACGGCGGAGCATGAGCGCGCTGCCGCCGAGCAAAGCGCCCGAGCCGAAGCGCGGCGGATTGCTGCCGACACGCCGGCCGCTACTGCGGTGAAGGCGACGGGCGTAACCCCGCCCTTTGCTGCCGCGTCCAGCGATGCGCGCCGACGCGCTCAGGCGCAGGCCACTGCGCTGACGAACATGTTCATGTGGCCCTGGATCGGCGCCATGCAGAACATGCGGCAGCCGGAGAGCTCCACGCCGGCACGGGGCCCCTCCGGGATGGAGGAGGTGATCCCGCTCGGCGAGGAGGTTCTTGAGGTCGGCAAGCGTACCGAGAGCCGCGGCACGGCGCGTATCCATCGCTTCGTCGTTGAGACTTTGGTCGAGCGGCAGGTCACCTTGCAGAGCGAGAGGGTTGTCGTGGAGCGCCGGCGTCCTGCAGGCGGGGAGACGACGGGAGAGATCCTGACGGAAGTGACGGTCGAAGTGGTCGAGACCGAAGAGGTTCCGACAGTCGAGAAGCGCAGGCGACTCCGTGAGGAGGTCGCCATCCGCACCGAACGCACGCAGCGCGTTGCGACAGTGAGCGAGATGGTCCGCCGCGACGAGGTCGAGATCGAGCAGACCGGCCGGACGCACGGCAAACGGCAGCTTCGCGCGCTGACCTCGGAGCACTGAACCTCCGGGTGATCACAAAGGGTGCAGATACCAAGTAGCCACTGCGGGTCGACTTGGTGCCTGCAGAGGTGTGCTTCTGGAAGACATCTGTTTTTCGCGTGCCAAGCTCCCTTGCTGCGGGGGGGCGTGTGCAGCCTGACAGGCATGTTTCCCCTGAATATTTCCCCGCTGAAAGCTGCGAACCAGCTCCTCTTGTAGGAGGGGCGGTCTCCTATGACAGCACACCGTGCCTGATCAGGGCGCTTCGGATGTCGAAGTCCAGGATCAGCCGAACGCGCACCTTATGCTGTCCGTTGCACATCCCGCCGAACGCGGTCTTCTCCATGATGCTGCGCGGTAGTAGGCAGCCTCGGCTGGTCATGCTTATCTTCCCGCTCGGCGGGCGGCATGGCCAGCAGAGCAGCTGCAGAACCGAAGCGAGCGGTGGGCCGGCTGCGGGCGCCCTATCCTGTGCAGGGGTTGGCTGAAAACGGATCGGCCTACGCCGCCCACGACACGCACGGCTTTGCCGTCGCGTTGGACCTGGTCGCCTGTCTCACGCCAGTCCGCAGCCCCGCGAGCAATGGTGTTAATGAGGCGTTCGTGAAGACGCTCAAGCTCCACTACGCCCGCATTCATCGCAGGCCCGATGCTGCCACCGTCCTCCAGCAACTCCCGGCTTGGACCGAACACTACAACGAGCTCCACCCTCGGGAAGGCGTGCGGATGCGCTCACTCCGTGAGTGCATCCGCGACAGTCCCAACCAGCTCAGTATCCGGCTTCATGGGGCAACTCCAGGTCCCCCTTCAGATGTCGCCCGCGCTGTCGATTATTAGGGCGATGCCGTTGGATGGCCCTCACGGAAATGACGATGGTCATCGCGCGAATCCTTTTCCGCTGTCCGGTGATCGCAGTCGGTCCGCCATGGGACCTTGCTCCGGCTCGCCGGGGGGCACCGAGCGCCTACAGGAAGCCCGGTATCCAGCCAGTTGAACTCAGAGTCTCCCATGCGACTGCCGCGGCGACCGCGAGCAGGACGATGGCGCCCGCGAGCGCGGCGCAGAGCAGGATGCCGTCCTCCTCCAGGTAAGCAAAGGCGATCAGCGCGATCGTCAGAGCCAACGGGACATTGCTCAGCGGCACCGGGACGAGCAGGCCTCCCGCCAGTAACAGGACGATACCACCGACCACCCGCTTCGTTGCCTCGAACGGTGTAATCCAGCGCGGGCGGATGAATTGCTCCAGCCAGCGCAGCGCCGGCAATACGTGGCGGATCACCCGGACTAAACGCCACGTCTCGAAGCGGCGGGAAGCAACACGGAGGGGGAACACTGGACCGGGGCGCGCCAGGACCATCTGGAGCGCGGGAGCCATGAGCAGTACGCCGGCGACGGCCGACACGCCTGGAAGGAGGCCCAGGAGCGCCAGCAGAAGCAGCACAAGGCCAAACGAGCGGTCGCCCAGCCGGTCTACTAGCCATCCCAGCGTTACCTGCTTGTCGGGAGAATCGCCGAGTAGGTCGTTCAGCAACTCGGAGGTTGGCGTGCGCAGCGTCATGTCGGCCCGCAGGATAGCAATCCACGACCGCAGAGGACCCCGCTTTCGTACACGGAACCGTGGATCTGCATGCAGCAACCTTTACGTTTGCCACCGCGAAGCCTGGTGTCCGCCGGGCCGCCATCGACCTGTTGGGCCAGCTTGCGGGCTATGCGGAAGCGCGTCCGGGCCAAGGTCGAACCATGAGTACCGGCCGAGATCGTCGGTCAGCGCTTCGGGACTGCAAACCTCGACGGCCACCAGACCGACACTGTACCGACGGTCTTCGCTCGGTTCGGCGACGCATCGTCGCGCCGTACCGCAAGCGCGTCAATTGCGTTAACGGCGAGGTAAGGCCACCCTCCAGGCCAGGGTGGTCGCTGCGCCAGGTATAATGGCCGGCCTGGGCCAGCCCTGATCACGACGGAAGGGTATAGCGCCTTCGGAGAGGTAAAGTGTCGGGGCGGCACCTGTGACAGGAGAAGGCCATGGTAGGCGAGCACCGCAGGACAGTACACCTGGGGGCTGACGACCTTAGGCGACTGGATGAACTCCGGGCACAGAAACCTGCCCGTCATAGGGTCCAACATCCGCCGACCCGCGGCGCCCTGATCGCCGATTGGGTCGCAAGGACGGTCGGCTCCTGGCGTTTCATCATCATCCAAAGCGTCGTCCTCGGCGTGTGGGTTGCGCTGAACGCCGCTGCATACGCCTGGCATTGGGATCCCTATCCCTTCATCCTGCTCAACCTTGTGCTGTCCTTTCAGGCGGCCTACGCAGCGCCCATCATTATGATGAGTCAGAACCGTCAGTCGGAGATCGACCGCAGGCACGCGGAGCACGATTACCGGATCAACGTAAAAGCGGAACTCGAGATCGAGCTACTGCACAATAAGATCGATGCGCTGCGAGAGCAGGAAATCGTCGAGCTGACCGACATCATCCAGCGTCTGTCAGCATACCTCGCGCCAGGGCTCGCCGCGGCTGCTGAGGACCGCGACGCTGAAAACCAGAGCACGGCGCCTCACGGCAGCTAAGAACGTCTAACGAAACCTACGGATCTGGTTGAGGCGGAGGAGGGAGCAGGCGAGCGCGGTGAAGGCCAAATGGATGTCGGCCCGGCGCTCATAGCGGATGGCGAGGCGTCGGAAGCGGTTGAGCCAAGCGAAAATGTGTTCGACCCCCCCTCCGGTGCTTGCCAAGCGGCTGTCTGCTTTGGACGCCACGACGGGCAATGCGTGGGGTGATGCCCCGGGCGCGGCATTCCCCGCGGCAGCGGCGATGATCATAAGCCTTGTCGGCGTGCAGCTTGTCTGGCCTGCGGCGGGGCAGCCGGGACCGCCGATCTGAAGGCGCGACATGGCATCCAGGGTGGCCGCCAGCATGCGGCGGTCCTGGCGGTTGCGCCGCTCAGCGTCAGGCCCAGCGGCGTGCCGCGGGCATCCGTGACGAGGTGGCGCTTGCTGCCCGGCCTGCCGCGGTCCGTCGGGTTGGGGCCGACCTCCGTGCCCCCCTTTTG
>Ga0182738_1008387_pt1 | contig 10270 bp, 6 predicted proteins | sample eDN5th30CBELigMG_FD_128876 | JGI IMG/M metagenome (GOLD analysis project Ga0182738, IMG submission 128876) | Enriched Miracle-Growth compost microbial communities from Emeryville, California, USA - eDNA 5th pass 30_C BE-Lig MG (version 2)... ... | reverse complement strand
GTAAGGAGGATTAGAAAGCAGAGGATTTAATTTTGAGATTTGAACTCAATTAAGTAGAGATTTAAAAAGAATTTAAGCTCAGCGATCAAGGTTTGATATTATTGCGTTTTCAAAGAATTTTAATTCAAGAGACAAAAAATTAGAGCTAAATGATGAATGGTGTTATTAAATACTGAAAACTATAAATATTCTCTCGAATCTCGCTGCTCGAAGTTAATCAAATTGTCACTACTAAAATTAGTCGCAAGACAAAATCTCTATATTTTGAATAATGAGCAATGCTCCCTTGTCTAAAAAGCAGGAGACCGTCGAATTCCACTTTAGACAAGCTTTTTATCTCCGAAAACACTTGGATTCCTTGGGAGTTTTGCTTGAGTAAAATCAGTCCTATTTAATTCATATTGTTGGAGAAAAATGAAGTTTAAGATGGCACTGCAAATACCTTTCTCAATATGGGTGATGCCTTCGAGATCTCTTGTCGACAACGAAGGAGATAGCATTGGCATTTAGGATTAACATTAACTGAAATAAAAACTATTAAACTCTATCTTTTGATAATCTTGGAATAATTAAATTGAATTCAATCCTGCCATCATTCATATGATTCTATCCAACCTGTTGCTCCTGACGATTTTGCTTTCTCTTCCTCTTTTGATGTTGGCAATCAATGCTTATTCATTTCAATATGATAAATATATCAGATTTCACTGGAAAGGAGCACTAACATCAAATTCAATCATCATAAAGACCTTTTCTTGGAAATCTGTGCTCGAAGACTCTGGATACAACACATTTCTAGCGCTGTACACGAAATCTGGCACCTCAATTGCTTCAGTAGCTCAGATACTTCCCTTGACCTTTTCTTCAGAAAGTTTTTCGATGAGTGATTTAAGCGTGACAGGATTAACTCCTTCGACTAAATATTATTACAGCTATATTTTCGCGGTGGCGTCTTCTTTGACTTCGTCTGATTTCCAGACGTATTACGGCTCAAGCGAGCCAGTGGAATTTCATTTTAACACGTTCAGTGCGGCTTTGACACCATATAATTTTACATTCGGAGCAGCAAGTTGCGCACAAACTGGATCAAATCACCCTGTCTTTGCGCAACTAGCTGAGGCCAACTTTGATTTTTTTATTCACATGGGCGACTTGCATTATGAGGACATTACTGCAAATGATGTGATCACATTTTATCAAGCCTATTACAATGTTTTCAGTCAGCCAAACCAAAAATCATTCTTCCAAAGTACTCCCATACAATATTTGTTTGATGACCATGACTTTGGGTCGAATGATGCTGATGGAAATGTGCCTTCGAAGCCCGCTGCAACAGCAGCCTTCAAAAAGTTTGTGCCTTATTATCCGCTCAGGAATTACCTTCCCGCAGATGACTCGGCGACAATCGGTGGGGCACCACAAGGGGTCACTACTGCAATAAATTATTTGACATACAATAAAGGAAAATATGGTATATATCGAAGTTTTATAGTTGGGAGATGCCTCTTTATTGTGATGGATTTGAGAAGTTTCCAGGACGTGCTGCCCGAGGATATTTTGGGCGAAGAGCAAAAAAATTGGCTGGAGAACCAAATAAGGTATGCAGGAAACACTGATGAAATTCGACATGTGTTTTTGGTGAGCAGTGTGCCTTGGGTTGATAAAGACGGTGGTATATTGAAAGAAACCTCGGTGTGGGACGACTACAAGCCCACCCAAGCCATGATAGCAAGCCTGATAGACAAGTATCTTTATCAGAACGATAAGAAAGTTGTCTTGATCGCAGGAGATGCTCATATGATTGCGTTGGATGATGGCCGAAATAATGAATATGGAGGATTTCCAGTAGTTCAAGCCGCTTCTTTGGATCGCCGAGGAAGCTGTAAAGGAGGACCTTATTCCCATGGTTACCATACTGGTAACGACCATTATGGCGTTTTGGAAGTGGTTGATTATGAGAATGATACAATATGTGTTAAAATTGCATTGATGGATGGTGGAGCCAAGTCAATAGTTTACGATACTTGTCGTCCAGATTTATATCCTTCTGATAAGAATCATAAATGTGGAATAAGTTGGAGAGGTTGGCTCATTATTCTTGGGCCAATCGTTTTCTGTTTCTTGGTCATTGGCACTGTGTTATGGTTCAGAAGAAACAGAAGAAAGAGAATGCTTTTACTCAAAAAGAAGAAGCAACAAGAACTTCAAGATAAAGCAATACAAAAGTATAAAGAAGATGGATTTGCGTCAGGAGTAAGTGGAGCTTATGACGAAGCAAAGCTCGGACAGAATTTAAAATCTCAAGAAGGCAAGTTGGAAGTGAGAAAAACAAATGATGCAAGTGCAAGTGGGCATGAGGAGGATAGTGCCAAGATTAAAAGTGAGAGAGACATGATGTTTAAGGAAGGCACTTTTTGTGAGAGAGAGCATCTCACTGATATGAACGGACAATTAACCCCAAAAGAAGGAGAGTTTGCTGACGCCACTCCTGTTCGAAGAAATATCGTCTATTCTCACTAACTGACGAATGAGTCGTCACAGTATAGAGAAGAAATATTTAATCTAAGAATTTGTTTGTTTGTAAGTTTTTTGATTTCATAGCACAGATGTTTATGAAATATCAAAAATATTTTTTTGAATTGAAGTATTATTTAATATAATCTCATTCAATTTCAATTGAATTTTATCATCATCATCATCATCGTTATTACTGAAAATACTTTTATAGGCTAGTCTTTTAGGATGTGCCAACCCTCCTGCGAAGAGGAAGAGGTTGTAATATTTTGATTGATTGATTCTTTCTTGTTGTTCAAATGATTATCATTTATTTCAATAGATCGAAGAACACGTTTGAATGAGAGATGAATAAAGAAAGTCTTTTGAGCGCCATTTAAGCTAAACAAGTCTAGAACTCAGTTTTATCTCTGAATTTCATTATGTATTTTTCCTAATGATGAGATTGGCTAAGCAGATCTTAGGAATCTAAGGTTCTTTGGAGCTATGAACACTTCTTGTCTTTGCGAATCACACAAAAAGATTCTCCGTTGGAAAAGTTCCAAAAAAGTGACTTTGTTGAGGGAAATGACCGGCTTTATTTGAAAGAATTAAGAGAGAATATATAATTAATAAATTAAATATTTCTTTTGATGAACAGAATAAAAAAGTCAAATTTACTGTACTTGGATGCAACAAAAAAGATGCTTCAAGGATTGAATGATAAGCTAATACCAGGGAAGATAAAGAGGGAAACAATTGAACTGACGTTAAAGAGTTTTGCAAATGAGCTTGAACAAAGTATAAATGTCAATAATAACACAAATATTGAGGTTGTCAAATCAAACAAATACTTTTTGTTTATGAAAGACTTTATCAAAGAAAATTGTGCTGAAATCAATATAAATGTTCAGAAATTTTTTAGAGTGCTCGAATACTCATCTTTGCTTGATAACAGAGAAGTTCAGGAGTTGTTTAATATTCAAGTTCGTTCATATTTTCGAAAAAGATTTGCAGAGATTTCTTCAAAGAGAGTACCAACAAAAGTCGCTGAAAATCTTGACAAAGACGGATGCGAGGATTTGAATAAAACTTTGGAGCAAATCCTTGAACAAGAGTCTCAAAGAACAAAAGCTAATGAATCGAAACTGAGTCAAGCGTGGGATGAGCTTTCTGAGTTGTTTCACAATATTGATTTTCCTGCAATTGGCCTGGAGAAAGTACAATTAGTCAAGTATGGTTCATCCCAGAACGCATTCAAGACAGCAAATTCAGATATTGACTTCACACTCTTAACAAATTGTTATGTGAATGAGAGAGAGTTACTCAAGTTCATTAAAGGATATTTTGATTTATTCAAAGCTGATGGCATTTTTGTTGGGGAAGTGGACCTTCTTATTAAAACTTCAGTAAGAACTCCCAAGTTGGAATTCAAGTTTAAGGGTCTTGCTTTTGATTTGACAATAAATAACATCTTTGGCATTTTAAATACAAAGCTATTAGATGTCTACTCAATGGTTGATGACAGGTGCAGGAAGCTTGGGATCCTTGTGAAATTATGGGCGAAGAAGCAAGGGATCTGCAGTGGATATGATTGGCTCTCTTCTTATGGCTACTTAATGCTTGTGATAAATTTTTTGCAAGTCCTTCCAATCCCAATTTTACCAAGTCTTCAGAGGCTCTCAGAAATGGAGAAAGAAAAATTAATCAAGTTAACTCGAATACTTGAGAAAGACAAGAAAGATGAGCAAACTGTAAACACGACGTTTCTAGCGGATTTGAATGAAATAAAAAGGAAATTTAAAGGATGTGAGAATAATCAAATGGGGTTAGCAGAGCTCTTGATACTATTTTTCAATTGGTACGTAAATCTTGCGGCCCTGGGGCGCGATGAAATGGTATCAATAAAAGAAGGGACTCTTATCCCCCGGAAAGAGATTTTTGAAATTAATGATGATGATTATCGCAAGAACCCAAAGAATTTTGCTTTAAGCATTGAAGACCCTTTTGATGATACTCACGATTTGGGACGAGTAATCAGAGTTTATAATCGAACGAATTGGATTCCACAAGACAATTTTAACGATAAAGATGAAGACAAATATAAAGAGTTTGTTGATAAGATGCAAGAGGCGGCGCGAATTTTGAAAAAACACTGCCAACTGAGGGGATCAAGTGATCCTATAAAAGAGCTTTTTGAAAATTAAATATTGTAAACAATTAAGTTACAACAGAATTTATCTATATTAGTCAAAGATTTCAATAAAGCTAAGCATGATTAAAGCACCACAACCTAATGATTTTACAGTTCGAATATTTTCTGGCGTTCTTCTCCATTTTGAAAAGAGTTTCTTTTTTACTAAATAGCCAATGAAAACAACAATCAAACCTGTGCATAGATAAACCACTGCACATACTGCCATGACTTTCAGAAGAGTATTTCTTTCTCTAAGTTCAACGATTGTTCCAAAGGAATCATCAACAAAGTCTGCCAGAGTGAACAATAGGACACAGAATAGAAACTTGTTTTTCTTTGATCGAAGAAATTTTAAGCTGAATAAAGTTTGGAAAAAGCCTTCAGATTGTCTCTCTGCTTCCTTTCGATTTCTTGCTTCAACAGTTTTGTCAAATTTTTTCTTTGCTTTATCCTTTGCCTTCCCCACCATTTTATCAGCAAAATTCTTTTTCTCCGCTTCAGTTTCAGCTTCAGCTTTGGGATTTTTTTTAGTTTCTTTCTCTTTCTCAATTTTCACGGGGGCCTTGACCTGAGATGGGTCAGGATCAATTTCAGAGACGGAGGGAGTGATAAAAGTTGAAGTTTTTTCCAGAGTTCCATATCCTTGAGGTTGAAGTTTAGTGAGCTTATCTGAGATATCAGCTTTAATTTCAATTTCATCTTCTTCTTCATCTATCTCATCAAGAGAAGGAGGTAAACTATAATAGTCTTCTTCTTTGATTTCTTCATTTTTGAGTTCATAGACATAAATGAACGAATGGAATCCAAAAGCGAAAAAACAGAAAGCAGAAAGGATGTTCAAAAGTAGATTGGGAAATACATCAATCACTTTTCCAGCGGTTGCCGCAATTAAACAGGAAATTAACGAGCCAGCTGCGTAGGATAGATTTGCAAAAGAAGGGCTGTATATAAAGCTCAGCAAAATTGCTGAAAGGAAGGTTTTATCGAGTAACTCCTGCAAGAAGATTTTGAAGAAGATGTAAATTGGATCATCTGAAGGTTGAACAAGAGTAGACGCCGAGTTTGGATCAGCTTTTTTTGTTCCTCTCAATGAAACAAGGGCTTCTGAGCCTTTCAAAAGGATGAGTATTGCGACAAGGAGCAGAGAATAAGAGTTCCCATATAGCCGTTTTGAAAGGAAGTTTGCCATTTTAATAAAGTTGATTTTCAAATTGCCTTTTCAAGGTTAAATAAACTCAATGAATAATACTATTTTGTTAGATGAATTATCGTTTTAACCGTTTTAGAGAAATGCTACGTTTCATTTTGATTTAAAGAATTGAAGTGACTTTTTCATAGATTTATTAGCGACGAATGACTCAAAAAACTAAGCAAAGTAAAAATCAAGTCCGGAAGGAGAAAAGTCTTTAGGACAGCTTTCAGTGGACATGAAGCAAGTATTTGCAAAAGAGCCATTGTCTTTCCCAAAAAAAAAAATATTAAGCAATTTCTTTTTGGTTAAATTTGCATCTTTGTCAAAATTATTTCAAAACAAGTTTTTTTCAATCTTTTGTTTGATATGAAATTCCAAAATAAAAATTTATTCAAAATTTATTTTCTGAACCTCTCTCAGTCCCATTTTTTAAATTTTGAAAAAATTACTTTTGAACATAACCCAAGAAAAAAGTACCTCCCTGTTGGAAAAAGAAGGTAATATCAGAGATATATAATATATCTTTGAAAATTATATAAATCCTTTTTTGCCCTTAAAAATAAAACAATCGTCTAAAATTTTATCTCTTTCTATCGAATTCAAGAATTTATTTGAGGGAAAAATTTTTTGGATGAATGTAAATTTTCTTGAAAATGAATTTTGAAAAAAAAAAAATTTTTGTGATAAAATTTTTTCTTTAAAAAATTCCTTTCAAAACATGTGATGGGAGCTTTGAAAATAAGAAAGTGACGATGAATTATTGATTTATTTTGGAACATCTGAATGAAATTTATGAGAGCTTTATAAATATAACTTGTCTCATCAACTTTATAAAAATTCTCTTGGGATTACCAATTTCTTTCTCTTTTTTCTTTTAAAGCATCAACAAGAAATCGCCCATGCATTGCTCGTAAGTAATCAGAAAGAGGTGAGATGGCTTTTGCGACATAGACAGCAGCAGTATGCTTTGGGGTACCTGCAATATAATTGTCATAACCTAATCTGTCAATAACATCCCGAACAGAATCATTAGGCTTTGAACTGAATAATTTTCCAAACAAGGAAAAGAATAATTTGTGGACTTGAGGGTCCATAGTTGAACCAACTGCATTAGTCATAGGAGTTTCAGTAGGCCCTGGAACGTGAAGAACAACATCGATTTTATCCTGAAGCTCAGGAATGAGGGATTTTGTGAGTTGGTTATCAAAAGCCTTTGTTGCAGAATATGTTTGCATATACGCATATGGGACTTCACCATTTTCTGAGCCCACATTGATGATAGCAGATTTCTTGTTTCTTTTAAGGAAGTTTCGAGCAAAGGCATGACTCAAAAAAGTTGTAGGGAAAGTGTTGACAACCAAGAGATCATTAATTTCTTTGGGAGTCAGGTCAACAAAATTATTCACAGCAAAAATTCCAACGTTATTCACAAGAATACTCACGTCAAGGTCTCGGATCTGATTCTCGATTTCGAGCAAACTTTGATAGTTGGTGGAGTTGAGAAAATCATATTTGATGCATCTCACACTGACACCAAAATCGTTTTCTAGCTCTGCTTTGACTAATGCCAGTTTCTCTTCATTGCGCGCGACGAGAACGACATTAAGTCCACGTCTAGCAAATTCTTTTGCGTAAGACTTTCCGAGTCCATCCGTTGATCCAGTAACAACAGCATAGGAATTCTCACCATAGCGATTTTTGAGATTCAATGGCTCCCTCGAATTGCGAGCATAGATTTCATAACCAACATCATAGGAAAATCGAGCAACTTGGAAAGCTCCCAGAGCAAAAATGAGTCGTTTAAAGGATTTCATATTAATATGGTAATTTGAATACTATTTATTATATTTATTTTATCACACCAGAAAATAAAGCTTTTCACCCTTGTTTGCCTAAAAAGTTAGCCCTTGCCTTTGGAAAATAAATTTAAATTCATAGAGTTCTAATGATGAATGTCAGAGAAAGATCTAAAAATAGTGACTGACGAATTGAGATGAGATGAAATATTTTCAAGTGGCGAGCAGTTCTCAACTCTCCGTTGAGAAGAGATGTTTATTTTCGAATTGAGATTGTTTCTTTTTTTAACAAAAATCTTTTTGCTTGTTTTTCAGTGTCAGGTTAATTTGCCTTATTTGTCCAAAAAAATTTCTTGAATATTAAATCAAGGGAACGAAGGTCACCCTTTAAATTGTAGAGTTTGAAATGTAATATAATACCGCTTCTTTCTATATTTTTGTGAATCTCTTGAACTTATCTGTTAGATTGAAAAGTTTTGCAGATTGCCCGAAGAAGGGTTCGAGATTTTTGCAAATTGTAAAAACAAGGTAGATTTTTTCTCAATTCCAATCCAAAGTCCTCAACTGCTTGTAAACGAAAGAAACCCTTTGAGAAATCAAAATATAATTTTCTGAAAAATTTTCTCCACAAAATTACTTTTTGAAATTGTAAAAAATATATTTTTAAGATAAATGTAAATTATTCAATAAAGTTTCGTAATTGATAAAAACAGGGGATTCTAAGAGCATAAAATTTGAAGGTAAAAAAAACTCAGACGGATTCGAGATAGAAATGGGATCTACAGAGGTTAGTTAGCAAACAACGTTATTAAAAGAAATTCTCTCAAGATTACCAATTTCTCTCCCTTTTTTCTTTTAATGCATCAACTGTAAATCGTCCATAAACTGTTCTCAAGTAATCTGAGAGAGGTGAGGTCGCTTTCACAGCATAGACTTCGGCAGTATGTCTCAGAGTACCTGCAACATAATTTTCATAACCGAGCTTATCAATAATATCTCTGGCTGAATTGTGGGATTTTGAGTTGAGGAATTTTGCAAACAGAGCAAAGAAGAATTTGTGAGCTTGAGGGTCCAGAGTTGAATTAACTGAACTGGTAAGAGGAGTTTCTATGGGCCCTGGTACGTGGAGAACAACATCAATTTTCTCTTGTAGTTCAGGAACAAGGGACTTGGTAAGTTGGTTATCAAATGCTTTAGTTGCAGAATAGGTTTGCATGTATGCAAATGGGACTTCACCATTTTCTGAGCCAACATTAATAATGGCCGATCTTTTCTTTCTTTTGAGGAAAGTACGAGCAAAAGCATGACTTAAAAAGGTAGTTGGGAAGGTATTGACAATCATCAGGTTGTAAATTTCTTTGGGAGTCATATCAACAAAACTATTCACAGCAAAATTTCCAACATTATTCACAAGAATACTGACATCAAGATCTCGAACTTGATTTTCTATTTCAATCAAACTTTGATAGTTGACTGAGTTGAGAAAATCATATTTGATACATCTCACATTCACATCAAATTCTTTTTCGATTTCTTCTTTGACTAATGCCAGTTTCTCTTCATTGCGCGCGACGAGAACGACATTAAGTCCACGTCTAGCAAATTCTTTTGCGTAAGACTTTCCAAGGCCATCAGTCGATCCAGTAACAACAGCATAAGAATTCTCACCATAACGATTCTTCAGACTGTATGGCTCTCTATAATTACGAGCATAGGCCTCATAACCAACATTGTAAGAGAATCGGGCAGCTTGGAAGGCTCCAAGGGCAAAAATGAGCCTTTTTAAAGATTTCATAATGCGATGGGTTTTGGATATTAATATAAAGTATTATATTTATTTTATCAGAAAAATAATCTTTTAAATCTTATTTTTTCGATCTAATCCGATAGGAGTGTATCTCTGATATGATACCAATGCTTCTGGTAATTTCGGAAAAAAATGTTAACCAGAAATTTTTCTGAAAAAAATTCAGAGAAGGAAAAAATCGTGTCATGTGCTTCGCGAGTAATATTGAATTTGAGAACAGACTTTTTTCAAAATTTACAAAACATCCTTGAAGGGCCTGAAAGTTTTTTTTTGAGGGGATGAGATTTCCAGAAAAAGACCTTGGCGAAATTTCCTCTCATCTTGAAAGATCATTTTGTTAAGTCAACGAGGAGTTAAACATAATCCTTCGAAGTTAAAGGAAAATTTTGTGATTCGAGTTTCTTCTTCAATCTCTTTTTTTTTTCTCAATCAGAATGGTTTTGCGATTTTTTTTTTGGACCTGGAAACAAGGTTTTTGCCTTTTTTGGATATCATACTCACAAAGCTTTACCTTTCAAGGATTTTTCCAAAAAAATGAAAAATTTGAATCATCTCGCTAATCTCAGGAGTCGTGAGATTCTTTTTCAACTCTTTGAAATTTTAGAAAGATGGAACAAATTATTTGTTTCTTTCAATACCTTCAATTGAGAATTTATGTTATGTGATGTTTTTATTTTCTCAAGTGTTTCCTCAAAACAACTACAAAAAATATATGGAAAAATGGAAAGATTTTTTCAAAAAAATGTGAAATTATTTTGGGAGAAGTTTTTTAATGTTTTCCTGTC
>Ga0182738_1008386_pt1 | contig 10270 bp, 7 predicted proteins | sample eDN5th30CBELigMG_FD_128876 | JGI IMG/M metagenome (GOLD analysis project Ga0182738, IMG submission 128876) | Enriched Miracle-Growth compost microbial communities from Emeryville, California, USA - eDNA 5th pass 30_C BE-Lig MG (version 2)... ... | reverse complement strand
TTTTGCGTTCTGAACTTCGTCAGCCTGCATCGACGAATCCTGGGGATTCGCCTGCTTCGGCTTCCTTGTCAGAACACAAATCGCTCGATCTCGCCTGACAAAGCACCTTTCCGGAGAGACTCTAAGTGTCCTGTCAGGGCCCGACTTCAGGGTATATCATCGTGAAATGTCCTCCATTGTCGGACGTTGCGTTAACAGCCTGTTGAAAAACTCGCGGACAGAAATGTCTGTGCCACCAGAAGCTTTTGAACCATTGAAAAAAGTGGGCCGGACATTTCTGTCTGGCCGAGAGTTCATGTTTTTCAACAGGCTGCCAGGAATCTACCAGAGCACGATCCCTCATTCAGAGAGGCTCTGGGATGTTCCCTCTTCAGGTCCCAATCGGCCCTGCAGCACGGAAGTTCCACGCAGAAAATCCGGCGCGGTCATGGCCCGTTTACCGGAGGGTTGCAACATGTTGATCTGCATGGACCCGTCACCTGTGCGGACAAGCAACTCTCCGTCTTGAGCCAGGAGATCGCCGGGCTGCGATTGTGGGGAAAAAGGAGAACTTTCAAGAGAATTGGCATCCAGCACCAGCAGTCGCAATGGCTTCCGCCCAGGCAGATGCAAAAATGAATAAGGCATGGGCCAGGGCTGCATGGCGCGAACATGCCAGCCAATCTCTCTGGAGGTGAGTGTCCAGTCAATCAGTCCGGCTTCTTTTTTAATGCGAGGTGACTTTGTCACCAGGCTGGCGTCTTGAAAAATCTCCTGTGTCGTTCCCTCTTCCAGTTCCCGAAGAACCTGTAAGGTGAGCGGGGCTGCCAATTCCGCCAGTCGGTCATGCAGTTGACCACTGGTTTCCTTGGGACCAATGCTGGTTTTCACCACCCCCAGCATGGGGCCGGCGTCCAGCTTTGGTTCAATCTGAAAAATCGTAACCCCCGATTCCGTTTCGCCTTTCCAGATGGCATATTGAATGGGGGCTGCCCCGCGATATTTTGGTAACAGCGATCCATGCAGGTTAATGGCTCCTTTCCCGGGGATCTTCAGAAGTTCCGCGGAAAGCAACTGTCCGTAGGCCGCCACGACAAACAAGTCCGCCCGAAACGCGCGCAGCCGCTCCAGACTTTCTGGCGCATTCGCCTTTTCTGGTTGAAAAACATCTATGCCATGCGTCTGGGCCAATTCCTTCAGTGGATTGACATGCTGATGATGTCCCTGCCCCACACGGTCCGGTTGTGTCACCAGTCCGGCCACATCATGCGCGGATTGAATCAACTGCTGAAACGTGGGGAGAGCGAACGCCCCGGTCCCCATCATCACAATTCGCAAGGCCACTATCGTTTTCCCAGTTCGAGAACCACGGATCGACTCAAGCGTCCGGCCGACGCCTCGAGGATACGTTCCAGTTTAACAGGTTCATTCGAAGTGGTGGAGAAGGGAAAAGGAGAAAGAGGAGAGGGGAAAGCATGAATGCCAGGCCTCTCCTCGAAGCTGCTCGTTTCTTGTTTTAGAGCAAGTTGCTCTGGCCTGGGCCCGCGCAGCACGCGTTTCACGTGATCAATGACTGCTCGCCGCGTGGCGGAACGCGGCCCATGCGGGAGTCATGCGCTCTAATGGGGCTCAGCATCCAGTTGGAAGTCTCTGCGGACGATGCGGAATTTTCCGGCACCAATGGGGGCTCCACAATTGTGAAAAGTAATCTCACCGAGATGATAATCGTCGACCGGGCGATGAGTGTGGCCGAAACAGACATGCCGCACGCCCGTTTCGGGGCCTTGTCCAATCTGATTCATGTAAGACAGAATACGGCGGGCCACTTTCCGTCTGGGATAGGCTGCGGTAGGGGGCAGGAGATGCAGATGGGCTTGAACCGCCAGTTGATACAGGCGATGCTGCAGAGGAGAACGGGTTCCATGTTGAAAGCTGTTTCGTTGCTGTTCCAGACAGGCGGCCGTCATATTGCGGTCTGCCACGTCTCCATGGAGAAACAGGGTGTCCCCCATGCGGTAGTAAAATCGACTCCAGGTGAAGCGGGAATACTCCAGTTCCAGATGTGGCAAGCGGGCGTGCATCAAGGGATGATCATCATGATTTCCCAGTAAAAAATGGACTTTGCAGTTGTCGGTACTGTTCAGGAAATCTCGTAACCAGTCTATCGCAGCGTCCGCTGTCCGTTCCGGAGATCGAAAACAGGACCAGCGAAAATCGAAAATATCCCCCCCGAGAACACATTCATCGGACTGACGTGAGGCACGAATCAATTCATCAAAATGAGCACTGGCTGAAGATCGACTGGCAAACAGATGCAAGTCAGAAACAAATGAAAATGTCGACATGCTGAATGGCTTCAATCACGGATTGAGAAACAAACAATGAATCTGGGGATTCATTGCATTTTACTCGCAGAATGTCTCACGACAATCTTTTGATCGACCAATTGTACGATGGTTAACAACCTGGGGAAATAATTTGGTAGAGTCTCTCCAACTTGAGAAGCCATTAATAATTCATTAATGAATCAATTTTGATGCTCGATGATGCCACCTGCATTTTTCGAACTCCTCACATCAACAGTCAAACCTTGACTAATTTCTGAACAATGCCCTTGCATGCTGATGTTGCCTGTCTGTTGTGCGGTTGTCTGTGCGATGATCTCATCGTGGAATCGGCAGGAGATCAGATCCTTCATGCGAAACATGCCTGCCCGGTAGCTGCCAGGACGTTCACCAGATTGAACACCGTCCGGCCTCTCATCGCCAGTTGTCATGGTGCTGCCTGCCCTTCGGAAGAAGCATTTGCTGCTGCAGCCGAGTTACTGCGGAACAGCCGGGCACCGTTGCTGTCTGGTCTCCGTCTGACTGACACTGATGGACACCGAAGTGCCATTCATCTGGCGGAACATCTGGGTGCCGTCATTGACACGGCTGGCAGTCCCCTCACCCGGGCTTCGTTACTCGCCTTGCAGCAGGCGGGCGCTTCAACGTGTACCCTGGGTGAAATTCGACAACGGGGCGATCTGATCATCTATTGGGGATCTGACCCATTGCGGACTCATCCCCGACACATCGAACGCTATTCCGGAAACCCCGCGAGCGAATTTCTTCCTCGGGGCCGGGCCGATCGCACGCTGGTCCTCATTCATTCAGAAACATCCCAGACAGAACGGGCTGCCGATCTCACAATTCGCATCTCGCCGGGCACTCATGCGGATGTGGTGGCGGCCTTGTGGCAACTGGTTCGGAACGCAGACTGGCAACCCGCTGACGAACGGTCGCTCCCATTAGACGCCTTGAGGGATCTGGCACGCAGGATCAGGTCCTGCCGCTATGGAGTGATCTTCACTGGCGAAGAACTGGCCCAGGGACCGACCGCCACGCAGACGATCGAATCGCTGCATCGGTTTGTCGCAGAGCTGAATGGATTGACCCGCTTCACGATCCGGGCCATGGGACATTCGGGGGCGGAAACGGCCCTCACCTGGCAGACCGGCTTTCCCTGCGCAGTCGACTTCCAGCAAGGGTTCCCACGCTATCAACCTGGAGAGTTTTCCACAGAAGAACTGCTCCTGCGGAAGGAGGTCGACAGCTGCATCATCGTGGGAAGTGACTCCCTGGAGCATCTTTCCCCAGCAGCCATGCAGGTGCTGCGAAATCTCCCGACGATTGTTCTGGATGCCCCCCATCAGAGTTGCCCGCTGACGGCACATGTGCAATTCACCACCGCCCTGCCCGGCGTGCAGATGGCCGGGACCGCATACCGCATGGACGGAGTCGCCCTGCCGCTCCAGAAGCTGTGCGAAAGCCCTTACCCTTCCGCCGGAGAAGTTCTGACAACACTCCGGGAACTTCTGGCACCCACGATGGCGCATCCCGGTCCTGCCTGATAGAACAAGTTGCTCTGGCCTGGACCCGCGCAGCGCGGCGTTTCACTTGATGAAAGACTGCTCGCCGCATGGCGGAACGCAGCCCATACGGGAGTCATGCACTCTACCAACGGGCTTCTGTCATCGCTCTCCAAGGTGCAGATTCTGCCGGTTTGCCGAAGCCCGTCAGAGCAGAATCCGACCTGTGCTTGACCACATTCCGCAATGTCCCATAGGAAGCTGCTCCAGAGCGCATTACCCCCATAGCGAAACGATGAATCGTTGGATTCTCTCCGCGAGCCTCCACACAGATGATGGACAACACAGGCGATGGACAACAGGGGGTGAATGCTCTCCAACTCCGCCAGATGGCGAAAGAAGGTTCTCTGAAGATGCGATGTCGAGTCGCCATCCTGACACTGTTCATGCTGGCGGCACCGGCAGCGGGGAGAGTCTGCGCACAAGCGACAGGACCGGTTTCCACACTGGATCAGCAGCGGCAGTCTCTCTCTCCAACCGCCCATCCCTCGTTGTTCGCCATCCCGGATGCCTCACAGGCATTCGAGCAGGATGTTTACCCTGCCCCGGAATTCCTGCCGCCCGAGGTTTATCGGCGCAGAACGTTCGAAGAGGGATTCTTCGAAACAGACCCCGAGGAATCAGGAGTTCAGCAGGTCCAATATCCGACCATCGACTCGGCAGCTCGTGATGAAGATCCCGCCGGACACAGCACGGAACCTCGGTGGAATCCCATTCCCTTTCTTCAGCAGCAGCTGGCCAATCTGCCTCAGGATGAGCATGGTCTGATCTGTAAAGAATTCTCCGTGACGGACACGGTACTGACCCCCTCTCACGATTCCTATTCAATGAACTCGCTGGATTTGCGTTCCACGCTTTATTTTGGACAACTTCCCATTTTGCAGTTCACTCCGCGATTCAGCTGGCATGTGATTGGTGATGGGGGACCAGTGGGGATTCCGCCGCAATTCTTCGACGCGGGTCTGGATACCACCCTCTATCTGCCGCTGAGTGAGAAATGGTCATTTCTGGGAATGGCGGGGCCCAGCATTTTTTCTGACGGTCAGAACACATCGTCCCAGGCATTTCGCATGACCGGCCGGGCGCTGGCATTTTACCAGTGGTCGAAAACGGTCAAACTTTCGGGCGGTTTTCTGTACCTGGGCCGGGCTGATATTAAAGCGCTGCCGGCCGGAGGCATTTTTTATCAACCACACGATGATTTCAAGGTCGAACTCTTCTTTCCTCGTCCCAAAATTGCGTGGCGTTTTCATCATGCTGGAGAGATTTCACGCTGGTGTTATCTGGCAGGTGAATTTGGAGGGAACTCCTGGGCCATCGAGCGCAGTTCCGGTCTGAACGATATCATGACTTTGCGGGACTATCGGCTTGTGGCTGGATTGGAACACATTCAGGGGGAGACTTTTCGGGGGCTGATTGAGGCAGGTTTCGTGTTTGGCCGCAAAATCGAGTACACTTCCGGCGTGGGCAATACCACACAGTCTCCAACAGCCATGCTCCGTGGTGGCCTGGCTTTTTAGAGCCGCGAACAAAACCTTCCAAACAAGGGAGATTGACTTTCCGCGAGCAAGTTCGTCGCAGGTTTTGTTAAGGGTTTTTAGAGCCGCGAACAAAACCTTTCGGACAAGGGAGATTGACTTTCCACGAGCAAGTTCGTCGCAGGTTTTGTTAAGGGTGATCAACCATGACAACTCCATCGGCTCCGCTGGATTCCAATTCGCTTTTGCTGGTGACCGGCGGAACCGGACTGGTGGGGAGTCACGTCGTCGAACGTGCCATCGCCCAGGGATGGAAAGTCCGGGCACTCGTTCAACCCAGCAGCAACCAGAGTTTTCTCCGTTCTTTCCCACTGGAGCTGGTTCAGGGATCGTTGGCGGACCCACCTTCTCTGGTCGCCGCCACACGAGACGTCACACATTGCGTGCATTGTGCCGCCAAAGTTGGAGACTGGGGACCGGTCAGAAAATATCGGCAGACGAATGTGGAAGGTTTGCGCTCGCTGGTGGCTGCTTTTCAACAGTCCGGCTCGTTGCGGCAGTTTATTCAGATCAGTTCGCTGGGGGTGTATCCCGCTGTGGATCACCACGGCACCGATGAAACTTCTCCCGTCAGCACCAATGGTATTGACGGCTATACGATCTCCAAAGTGGAATCCGAAAACCTGATTCTGAATGCCGCTCAGCAGTCTGGATTTCCAGCCATCGTTTTACGGCCCGGCTGGGTTTATGGCCCGCGTGACCGCACAGTCATGCCCCAACTGCTGAAAAGTCTGCAACAGGGCAAGGTGGTTTATCTGGGTTCCGGGCAGCAATTGCTCAATCAGATCTATGTGGAGAATCTGGTGGATGCCATCTTTCTGGCACTTCCCCGGACCGATCTGGCCGGTCGTGTTTACAACCTGACAGACGGCCTTCTGGTCTCGCGCATTGAATTCATGGAAACGATTTGCCGTCTGGCGAAAATCGCTCCTCCTCGCAAGCACATCCCATTGGGCGTGGCCCGATCTTTGGCGTCTGTCCTGGAAGGAACCTATCGTCTGTTCGGAAGTCGTTCCGGTCCCATTCTCTCACAGGCACGCATCAAGTTCCTGGGATTGAACCTGGACTACAGCATCGACCGGGCCATCCACGAGTTGAACTACACGCATCGTTTTAGGTTTCAAGAGGGGATGCAGGCAACCATGGACTGGGTCCAGGGGAGAGGATTCCAGCATTCCGAATGACCGCGAGTCCTGCTGGTGGCGCGCTCAGGCGATTTCAGCTCGGCTGTAGATCAATGCGGAATATGGGCCGACCGTCAATTCAGACTGCAGATGCTCAGGGTCTGGAAGAGAAACATCGGCCGCCAGCGTATTGCTGAATTCGTCATTGTAAATCCGCGAATCCCCATTGAATCGTAATTTCCATTCTCCGGGCTTGGGGAAATTCAGGACGAGCGCTCTCGGTTCGCGGCAGAAATTGGTGACGACCACAATCCCATCATCTGCCTCTTCATCGAACCAGCGGTGATAGGCCAGCACTTTGGCCTGATCATCCCTGTAAAGGATGGAGATGTGCGAGCCGCTCAAGCTGCGGGAATCATTCTGAGAGTTCAACCTGAGACGGATCAGATCCCGAAACATGCGGACCACGCCGTGATAATCCTCTTTCTTATCCCAGTCGAGTGGTTCGGTATCTTGAAACCAGCCATCTTCCAGGAATTCCTGCCCCTGAAAGAGCATCGGAACGCCCGGTGCCGTCAGCACGAGTATGGCCCCCAGGGTCGATCTCTTTTTGGCGAACCAGTTGTCCGGATCATCCGGCATGATTTCGGACGGCATCCGCGACTTGCCATTGGCAACTTCGTCATGCGATTCGGTATAGACAACTCGTTGAAACGGGTCGCCGTTGTAGTTCGCCAGGAGTGCCTGCTGAATCTTTTCGAGGCTGCGACCTTCATCAGTCGGATTGGCCAGGACTTCCCGGACAGGATGGACAAACTGAGCGCCCCATTGCGTGAGAAATCCCGCACCTCCTTCCCCTGTTGCTCTGGTCATCCATGGGTTGTTCTGCAGATCTTCCGCGATCAGGATTTTTCCGGGGAATCTCTCTTGAATTGTACCGTTAATCCACTGTGTCAGGCTCCAGCCATCCGGCAAATCTCCGGCTGGATCACCCACTCCCCGCACCGTACGGATATAAAGCGTCATGTCGTACCGCAGGCCATCGACGTGATAGTCTTCCAGCCACATCATCGCGTTATCGAACAGATATTGACGAACTTCACCCCGGCCATAGTCGGGACGTGTATTTCCCCAGGGAGTCTCGGATCTCCAGTCGTTGTAGAAATAGATTCCGCCCAGTCCATTTTCGCTCCAGCCGTCAAACTGCCAGACACTCAGATCGCTGGGGCCGAGATGATTGTAGACGACGTCCAGAATCACGGCGATGCCGCGGCGATGCGCCTCACGAACGAATCGCTTAAAGCCGATAGGGCCTCCGTAAGAAGATTCCACAGCAAAGAGATGCGCCGGGTTATAGCCCCAGGAAAAGTCTCCCGCAAATTCGGTCACGGGCATGAGTTCGACACAATTGATTCCCAGACGCTGAAGATGCCCTAACCGGTGAATGGCATCATCAAAAGTGGCATGACACCCGTGGCGCATTTCCCGGCCGAAAGTTCCCAGGTGCATTTCATAAATGACCAGCTCGTTGAGCAAAGGAGCCTGAAAGTTGTCTTCGCCCCAGTCAAAATCAGGAATGGCCACCACGCCATCTCCCGCAGAATTGGTCACTTCCCGGGCATAAGGGTCCACACGCAGCAACTCCCGATCACCATTGAGCAGGCAGAATTTGTAGTGGTCTCCCGCTTTCACATCGGGAAGATCCACATACCAGTTCCCCTGATCTTCAGCCTCCATGGGGTGAGCAGTCTTCTCCCAGTGATTAAACGATCCCACAACGGAAACGGCATGGGCATGAGGAGCCCAGACACGAAAGGCCACTCCGGCCTCATGCAGAATGGCACCCATCCCTTGGATTTTGGGAGTTTTTAATTTCTGGGGGGTCGACTGGGTAGCGATATTCATCATGCACTCCTGGGGGAATCGGGGGGGAATTTGGATTGCCGAATAGCAATCCTCGGGCCACGAGAATTTTCTGTTTCATCTGAGATCGCCGGCACAATACCGGGCACACTTGACAGGCAATCTGAAAATCATGTGGTCCCGCAGAGAAATTCGATCGAAAATCACGGTATCATGGATTCCTGTGTAGAACTTTCTGACCGGAAAATTCCACCCATTTGAATTGAAAACGTTCGTCAACTCTGATCGCTGGGCATGCGCGATGTTCTCCCGTCGCGCAGTCGTTCCAGGTTGCAAACATTCGGATTCTCTTGTCATGAGAAAATTCCGAAGTGGCGTGAATGCATTTGGCTGCGATCTGAACAAATCGGTAAAATCTCAACAGCAGGATCGCATGACGAATTCATCCTCCGATCTCCCTTCTTCATCCGATAAGCCGCCGCGCCGTCCGCGCTATCGCGGAAAGAACCCGCGTCTCTTTTCAGAGAAATACAAAGAGCTTGCTCCGGAACGATATCCGGAAGATATCGCAAAAGTGCTGGCCTCCGGGAAGACCCCCGCAGGATCGCATCGCTCCATCATGCCGGCAGAAGTTCTGGAATGTCTGCAGCCCCGGCCCGGAGAAATCGTGATTGATTGTACATTGGGATATGGAGGGCATGCACAGGAACTCCTGCAGGCGGTTCAACCTGGTGGTCGCCTGATCGGCCTGGATGTCGACCCCGTCGAATTGCCGAAAACGGAAGAGAGACTCCGCGGGCTGGGTTTGCCAGAGGACAGTCTGTGTTTCTTCCGAAGCAACTTTGCCGGACTGTCGCAGGTTCTGGGGCGGGCGGCTCCAGGGGGAGCGGATCTCATTTTTGCCGATCTGGGAGTCTCTTCCATGCAGATCGATAATCCCGCTCGCGGGTTCACATTCAAAGCTGATGGACCGCTCGAGATGCGGATGAACTCACAACGTGGATTGTCCGCCCAGGAATGGCTGGCCCGCTGGTCGGTCGCCAACCTGGCAACGGTGCTTCGGGAAAATGGAGATGAGCCCCATGCCGAATTTCTGGCAAAGAAGATTGTGGATGCCCGGGCAGAGTCCCCTTTGCAGACCACCCGACAACTGGCGGATCTCGTACAACGGCACTATCAGCGGATTGTCGACGGCAACGAAGATCTGGTCCGGGCTGCGATTCGCCGTACGTTTCAAGCGATTCGTATTGCAGTGAATGACGAGTTCGGCGCTCTGGATGCGCTGCTTCGACAACTTCCTGGTTGCTTACGACCACACGGACGGGTAGCGATTCTCTCTTTCCATTCCGGAGAAGATCGGCGGGTCAAACACCATTTTCGAGACGGGCTTCGTGCGGGACTGTATCAGCGCATCAGCGAGAACGTTATTCAGGCATCAGCCCAGGAACGCCGGGACAATCCACGTTCGACTTCAGCAAAACTCCGCTTTGCAGTCCGCAGCCCCGATTCTTCCGGAAACCCGAATGAGTTGCTTTAGAGCAAGTTGCTCTCGCCCGCGCAGCACGCATTTCAACTGGTGAAACGCAACTTGCCGCGTGGCGGAGCGCGGACAATATGGGGTCAGTGCGCTCTGAAATGCGTATTCCGCCCATTGCGAGACTTCACCGGAATAGATTGCTTCGCCAGCAGAATGGGGCTGGACGCGTGACGACTGGCCAGCCAGAATGGGACCGGTAAGAGTCTCTCCGGAAAGGTGCTTTGTCAGGCGAGATCGAGCGATTTGTGTTCTGACAAGGAAGCCGAAGCAGGCGAATTCCTGGAATTCGTCGATGCAGGCTGACGAAGTTCAGAACGCA
>Ga0182738_1008385_pt1 | contig 10271 bp, 4 predicted proteins | sample eDN5th30CBELigMG_FD_128876 | JGI IMG/M metagenome (GOLD analysis project Ga0182738, IMG submission 128876) | Enriched Miracle-Growth compost microbial communities from Emeryville, California, USA - eDNA 5th pass 30_C BE-Lig MG (version 2)... ... | reverse complement strand
GCGGCCATCAGCAGCTCATAGCGCGTGCCGTCGAGGCCGCGCGGGCACGCGGTGTGGCCGCCGTGCTCATGACCTTCGATCCCCACCCCATGGAAGTGGTCCGTCCGGGCAGCCACCCGGCGCAGCTGACCACCCTCGCGCGACGCGCCGAGCTCGCCGAGGAACTCGGTATCGACGTCTTCTGCGTCATGCCGTTCACCCCGGAATTCATGAAGCTCTCACCGGAGCGGTACGCCCACGAGATCCTCGTCGAGCGACTGCACGTGGCCGAGGTGGTCGTGGGGGAGAACTTCACCTTCGGGAAGAAGGCGGCCGGCACCGTCGACATGTTGCGCTCCATCGGCGAACGCTTCGGGTTCGCGGTGCAGGGGCTCACGCTCGTCGCCGAGCACGCCGTGACGTTCTCGTCGACCTACATCCGTTCGTGCGTCGACGCCGGGGACGTCGCCGCGGCCGCGGACGCTCTCGGGCGCCCGCACCGGGTCGAGGGCGTCGTCGTGCACGGCGACGGCCGAGGGCGCGGTCTCGGTTTCCCGACCGCCAACGTCGCCCCACCGATCTACGCGGCGATCCCCGCCGACGGCGTGTACGCGGCCTGGTTCACGGTGCTCGACTCCGGTTCACCCGTCGAGGGACTCACGGCCGGGCAGCGCTACCTCGCGGCCGTGTCGGTGGGCACCAATCCGACCTTCTCCGGACGCAAGCGCACGGTGGAGGCGTTCGTGCTCGACGAGAAGGCCGATCTCTACGGTCAGCACGTGGCGGTCGACTTCGTCGAGCGGCTGCGGGGCATGGAGAAGTTCGATTCGGTCGAGGCGCTCATCTCCGCGATGCACCGCGACGCCGAACGAGCACGAGAGGTTCTCACGAAGACTCCCGAATGACGCGGGTGGTCGTCGCGTGGCCGGTGTCGTTCGAACGGATGAAACTCCGAGTTCGGTACGAAAAAGGCCTTGTCCGGCGTCACAATCGGCTACATGCTTTTTCGAGAGTGGAGGTCCGCGCGCCTTTCGTGGGTCGATGCGGGTAACTACTTTCAGTCGATCCCGGGACAGCCCACCGATTGGTGGTCGTTCGCCGTGTTCTCGGAGGACCGGGGACGCACTCCGGACCGCGAGTCGGTGCTGTCGTTCTTCGCCTCCCGGATGCACCTGGTCGGCGCTCTGGCACGCCGGATCGCCGACGCTCCCGGCTCGCTGGACTATCCCTACTGGGTGAAGGCCGAGCTCGCTGTGGACGATGTGGTCACCGTCCACGACGCGCGCAGTTCCACCTTCGAGGACTGGCTCGGGTCGGTGGCGCGACTGTCCGCCGACGGCGTCGACGCCGCCCGGTGCCCGTGGCAGGTGCACGTCTTCCCGGGCGTCCCCGATCCGGACGAGCCCGGCGCTACCGTCACCGTCGCCGCGATCCAGGCGAGCCATGCCATGCTCGTCGGTTCCTCCGCCCGGGGGCTCCTCGAAGCCCTGTTCGGTGAGGAGGGCCGGCCGCTGGAGGTCGACGGTCTCGCGCCGCCCGCCGGCACGACCCATCCCGTCGCGGCCACGACGCACGGCATCGCCCGTCTCGCGATCTGGCCGGTCGTCGCGCTCGGCGGGCTCGTGCGGGCACATCTGGAGGCGCGTCGTCGCCGTCAGGATCCGCTGCCCGGAACGGTAAGCGCGGATCCCGCCCCGGACAGGACTCCCGTCGTGCAGACGAACCGCCGTGTCATCCGCATCCTGCGCCCCGACCTGTCGGCGCTGGCCGGACGGTCCTGGACGGTGACCGCCCTCGGTCTGACGGCGGTGTCGCTGGCGATGGAGCGCTACTACCGCGAGCGCGGGGAGGATCTGCCCTCGGAGTACGCGGCAGTTCCCGTGGCACTCGGCGAGTCTGCGGCGGGCCTCGGGGTGAACCGTGTCGCGGGCGGCCTGGTACCCCTGCACGTCGAGATCCCCGAACCCGCGCAGCGCGCCGCGACGATCGCCGACTCGCTTGCGCGCGAACGGGCCCGCGTCGACTCGTCGGAGAGCATCGACGCGATGCACCGCACCGGTGCCGCCCCCTATCCGGTCTTCCGGCGTGTCTCCCGCGCCCTGGCACACGCCCTCGCGTCCGGCGCGGTGCCCGGTGTCGCGACGGCGCTCAGCAGCGTCAACTGCGGCGCGGACGTGCGGTGGTCGGTGCCGTGGGGTCACCTGAAATTCGTCGCCGGCGTGCAGGCGCTCGTGCCGCGTGTCGACTTCATGCACACCTTCGCGCGGGCAGGCGATGCCTTCGCGGTCACCGTCCTGGCCCCGGCGAGCGACGACAGTCGTCCCGATCACGACATCGACCGGTACGTCGAGTTGCTCGACCAGGGGTTCGCCGAGGTGTCGGCTGCGGTGGGCCGCGTGGGTGCCGGCCGGCACTGAACCCGATCGTGGTTCGGCGGCGGAAGCTGTCTCTGATAGGCTGGACCGTCGGTGCGTGCTGCGGTTCGCGGTGGCCGTACCGGGCGGACTCTCGTCCGTCTACCGTCACGCGGACGTCAGTTGTACAGGAGTGACCCAGTGGCTCTGACCACCGAACAGAAGAAGCAGATCCTCGGCGAGTACGGCCTCCACGAGACCGACACCGGTTCCCCCGAGGCGCAGGTGGCACTGCTCACCAAGCGCATCGTGGACCTCACCGAGCACCTCAAGCAGCACAAGCACGACCACCACTCCCGCCGCGGCCTGCTGCTGCTGGTCGGTCGTCGTCGCCGCCTGCTGAAGTACGTCGAGAAGGTCGACGTCGAGCGTTACCGCTCGCTCATCCAGCGTCTGGGCCTGCGTCGCTGACGCGGACAGGACACGACCTGATCTGCATTCGCTGATCTTTTCCGGCAGCCGACGGGGTACCCACTACACTGGGCCTCGTTGGCTGTCGGTGTTTGTGCCGGTTCGGCCGGCGACTTCCATCGCCTCCAGCGGCGATGATCCGTATGCACCGACGGTGTCGGTCCTCGGTAGTGACCTTCCGGTCCCGTCGGGTGTCGTATCCCGAATCCGCCGGAGGGTTTCGATCGACGACCGCCTCCGTGAGTCGGTGCGCAGCCGTGGCCACGGGGGTCGCGGCGCCCGCGCGGGTACGGCGAAGACGAAGAGGGAAGAGAAGACATACAGATGACAAGCACTACCGCAGTCGAGATCGACGAAGGGGTCTACGAGACCACCGCGACGCTCGACAACGGTGCCTACGGCACCCGCACGATCCGTTTCGAGACCGGCCGCCTCGCACGTCAGGCCGCCGGTTCGGTCGTCGCCTATCTCGACGACGAGACCATGCTGCTCTCGGCCACCAGCGCCTCGAAGCAGCCCAAGGACCAGTTCGACTTCTTCCCGCTGACGGTGGACGTCGAGGAGCGCATGTACGCCGCGGGTCGCATCCCCGGCTCGTTCTTCCGTCGCGAGGGACGCCCCTCCACCGACGCGATCCTGACCTGCCGTCTGATCGACCGGCCGCTGCGCCCGTCCTTCGTTGACGGTCTGCGCAACGAGATCCAGGTCGTCGTCACGGTTCTGAGCCTGAACCCGAACGACCTCTACGACGTCGTCGCGATCAACGCCGCGTCGGCCTCCACCCAGCTCGCCGGTCTGCCGTTCTCCGGCCCGGTCGGTGGCGTGCGTGTCGCGCTCATCGTCTCCGACGACAACAAGTCGGGGCAGTGGGTCGCGTTCCCGACCGTCGAGCAGCTCGAGAACGCCGTCTTCGACATGGTCGTCGCCGGCCGCATCGTCGGTGGGGGAGACAACCCCGACACCGCCGACGTCGCGATCATGATGGTCGAGGCCGAGGCGACCGACAACGTCATCGCGCTCGTCGAGGGGGGCGCCCAGGCGCCCACCGAGACCGTCGTGGCCGAGGGCCTCGAGGCAGCGAAGCCGTTCATCGCCCGCCTGTGCATCGCGCAGCAGCAGCTCGCCGCCGCTTCCGCGAAGCCCACCGGCGATTTCCCGCTGTTCCCGCCCTACCAGGACGACGTCTACGCCGCGGTCGAGTCCGCTGCGTCGGAGAAGCTCGCCGACGCGCTCACCATCGCCGGCAAGCAGGAGCGCGACGACCGCACCGACGAGATCAAGGTCGAGGTGCTCGAGCAGGTCGCTCCGAACTTCGAGGGTCGCGAGAAGGAGATCGGCGCGGCCTTCCGCTCGCTGACCAAGAAGCTCGTGCGCCAGCGCATCCTGCGCGACCAGTTCCGCATCGACGGCCGCGGTGTCACCGACATCCGTGCCCTCTCCGCCGAGGTCGCGGTCGTTCCTCGCGCCCACGGTTCGGCGCTGTTCGAGCGCGGCGAGACCCAGATCATGGGTGTCACCACGCTCGACATGGTGAAGATGGCGCAGCAGGTCGACTCGCTCGGTCCCGAGACCAGCAAGCGCTACATGCACCACTACAACTTCCCGCCGTACTCCACCGGTGAGACCGGTCGCGTGGGCTCGCCGAAGCGCCGCGAGATCGGCCACGGTGCCCTCGCGGAGCGCGCGCTCATCCCGGTTCTGCCGAGCCAGGAGGAGTTCCCCTACGCCATCCGTCAGGTCTCCGAGGCTCTGAGCTCGAACGGCTCGACGTCCATGGGCTCGGTCTGTGCCTCGACGCTGTCGATGCTCAACGCCGGTGTGCCCCTGAAGGCCCCGGTCGCCGGTATCGCCATGGGCCTGGTCTCCGACGAGGTCGAGCTCGAGGACGGCACCCGCGAGACCCGCTACGTCGCCCTCACCGACATCCTCGGTGCGGAGGACGCGTTCGGCGACATGGACTTCAAGGTCGCAGGCACGAAGGACTTCGTCACGGCCCTGCAGCTCGACACCAAGCTCGACGGCATCCCGTCGCAGGTCCTCGCCGGTGCGCTGTCGCAGGCCCACGATGCCCGCGCCACGATCCTCGAGGTCATGGCCGAGGCCATCGACGCCCCGGACGAGATGAGCGAGTTCGCTCCGCGCATCACCACCATCAAGGTCCCGGTGGACAAGATCGGCGAGGTCATCGGCCCCAAGGGCAAGATGATCAACTCGATCACCGAGGAGACCGGCGCCAACATCTCCATCGAGGATGACGGCACCGTCTACGTCGGTGCAGCGGACGGCCCGTCCGCGCAGGCCGCGATCGACAAGATCAACGCCATCGCCAACCCGCAGCTGCCGAAGGTCGGCGAGCGCTTCCTCGGCACCGTGGTCAAGACCACGGCGTTCGGTGCGTTCGTCTCCCTGCTCCCCGGCCGCGACGGCCTGGTGCACATCAGCAAGCTCGGCAACGGCAAGCGCATCGCCAAGGTCGAGGACGTCGTGAACGTCGGTTCGAAGATCCGCGTCGAGATCGCCGACATCGACAACCGCGGCAAGATCAGCCTCGTCCCCGTCGAGGACGAGTCGGCCGAGGCCGCTGCGACCGGCGAGAACGCCGAGTCCTGATCACCCCACCCGCCTGCCGGTTCCCGGTGGGCGCGTGAACCCCGCACCCGTGGCGCCCGACATCCGGTCGGGCACCACGGGTGCGTCGTTTCCGGCAGACCATGGTTACCGGGGTGCAACGGCCGGACGTCCTCCGGGTGAGGTTCCGCCGAACCGGGTGCGGACCGCGCCCGGGAATGGTTCCCTGAATATGTGAGAACGGCCACGCCGGCGGATCTCGGGAGGTTGCGCGGAGCGAATCTGGCTCTGGCAACCTGGGTGTCCGCCATCAACTTCTGGGCCTGGAACATGATCGGGCCGCTGTCGACGACCTACGCCACCGACATGTCGCTCAGCAGCACGGAAGCGTCGATGCTGGTGGCCACGCCGATCCTCGTAGGCTCCCTCGGCCGCATCGCGGTCGGGGCGATGACGGACCGGTACGGCGGAAGGGCGATGTTCATCGCCGTCTCGCTGCTGTCGATCGTTCCCGTCGTCGCGGTCGGATTCGCCGCCGAGGCCGGCTCCTACCCGCTGCTCCTGGTCTGCGGGTTCTTCCTCGGCATCGCCGGCACGATCTTCGCGGTCGGGATCCCGTTCGCCAACAACTGGTACGAACCCGCCCGCCGCGGCTTCGCGACCGGCGTGTTCGGGGCGGGCATGGTGGGCACGGCCCTGTCGGCCTTCTTCACACCGCGCTTCGTGAACTGGTTCGGTCTGGTGCCCACCCACATCATCGTGGCCGCCGCCCTCGCCGTGACCGCCGTGGTGTGCATCCTGGTGATGCGCAACTCTCCCGATTTCCGTCCCAACACCGACCCGGTACTTCCCAAGCTGACGGCCGCGGCGAAACTCGGTGTGACCTGGGAGATGTCGTTCCTGTACGCCGTCGTGTTCGGCGGATTCGTGGCGTTCAGCAACTATCTGCCCACCTACATCAAGACGATCTACGGCTTCTCCGCCGTCGACGCCGGCACGCGCACCGCAGGCTTCGCGCTCGCCGCGGTCCTCGCCCGGCCCGTGGGCGGAGCGCTGTCGGACCGGGTGCCGCCGAAGTACGTGGTCCTGGCCTCGTTCACCGGCACCGCCGTGATGGCGGTGATCGCGACCTTCCAGCCCCCGCCCGACCTGTGGTCGGCGCTGACGTTCATCACGATGGCGATCTTCCTGGGTATCGGCACCGGTGGGGTCTTCGCATGGGTGGCGCGCCGCGCCCCGGCGCACGCGGTGGGCAGCGTCACGGGCATCGTCGCCGCAGCCGGTGGGCTCGGCGGTTACTTCCCACCCCTGGTGATGGGCGCGACCTACGACGCCGAGGGCAACGACTACACCGTCGGCCTGCTCCTGCTCGCCGCGACGGCACTGGTGTGCCTGCTCTACACCGCCTTCCGGCTGCATGCCCACGAACCGCCGCCGTCGGCCGCAGGATCCGGGAACCGCGACGTACGTGAGGAGAAGCCGTGACGGACACCGCCGGAGTCGGGAACCGGATCGAGGAACTGCTCGTGCGCAGCGGACGGTTCTTCACCTCCGGCGAGCAGTCCGACGACACGCGCACGGTCACGCGGCGCGGTGGCCGCGAAGGCGACATCTTCTACCGGGACCGCTGGAGTCACGACAAGGTCGTCCGCTCCACCCACGGGGTGAACTGCACCGGCTCCTGCTCGTGGAAGATCTATGTCAAGGACGGCATCATCACCTGGGAGACCCAGGAAACCGACTATCCGACAGTCGGTCCCGACCGTCCCGAGTACGAACCGCGCGGGTGCCCGCGCGGCGCGGCCTTCTCCTGGTACACCTACTCACCGACGCGCGTGCGGTACCCGTATGCGCGCGGGCTGCTCGTCGAGATGTACCGGGAGGCACGGCAGCGACTCGGCGATCCGGTGCTCGCCTGGGCTGACATCCAGAACGATCCCGAGCGGCGCCGCCGCTACCAGCGTGCCCGCGGCAAGGGCGGGCTGGTGCGCGTCACGTGGGCCGAGGCCACGGAGATGATCGCCGCCGCGCACGTTCACACCATCAAGGAGTACGGGCCCGACCGGGTGGCGGGTTTCTCGCCGATCCCCGCGATGTCGATGGTCTCCTTCGCCGCCGGTTCCCGGTTCGTCGAACTGCTCGGCGGCGTGATGACGTCGTTCTACGACTGGTACGCGGACCTGCCGGTGGCGTCGCCGCAGGTCTTCGGCGACCAGACCGACGTGCCCGAGTCCGGGGACTGGTGGGACGCGTCCTATCTGATGATGTGGGGCTCGAACGTGCCCGTCACCCGCACCCCGGATGCGCACTGGATGACGGAGGTCCGTTATCGCGGCACGAAGGTCGTCTCGGTGAGCCCGGACTACGCCGACAACACCAAGTTCGCCGACGAGTGGATGGCGTGCGCGGCGGGTACCGACGGTGCCCTGGCGATGGCGATGGGCCATGTGCTTCTCACAGAGTTCTATGTGCGGCAGCGTGTTCCGTTCTTCGTCGACTATGTGCGCCGGTACACCGACCTGCCCTTCCTCGTACGGCTCGACCAACGCGACGGGAAGCTCGTGCCGGGCAAGAACCTCACCGCCGCCGATCTCGGGCACAGTGTCGAGAACGCGGCCTTCAAGCCGGTCTTCGTCGACGGTGCGACCGACACCGTCGTCGCACCCCGGGGCTCCCTCGGATTCCGCTACGGCGACGACGGCATCGGCAAGTGGAATCTCGAACTCGGTGACCTCGTCCCCGCACTGACGGTCGCGCCCGGAGGTGGGGGAGCGGGTGAGACCGCGGCGGTGCACCTGCCGAGTTTCGACACCGTCGACGGGCACGGTGAGAGCATCGAACGGGGCGTGCCGGTGCGGCGGATCGGGGATCACCTCGTGTGCACCGTCTTCGACCTGATGCTCGCGCAGTACGGGGTGAACCGCCCGGAGCTCGACCTGCCCGGGCAGTGGCCGAGCGGGTACGACGACCCGGGCTCGCCGTACACCCCGGCCTGGCAGGAGGCCCTCACCGGAGTGCCCGCAGCCCAGGCGATCCGGATCGCGACGGAGTTCGCCCGCAACGCAGAGGAATCGGGCGGGCGTTCGATGATCATCATGGGGGCCGGCATCTGCCAGTGGTTCCACGGCGACGCGACCTATCGCGCTGTACTCGCGCTGCTCATGCTCACCGGCTGCATGGGACGCAACGGAGGCGGATGGGCGCACTACGTCGGCCAGGAGAAGTGCCGGCCCGTCACGGGATGGGCGGCCATGGCGATGGGGACGGACTGGTCTCGCCCGCCCCGCCAGATGGCCGGAACCTCCTACTGGTACGTGCACACCGATCAGTGGCGCTACGACGGTTACCGCGCCGACGCCCTGGCCAGTCCCCTGGGACGAGGACGTTTCCGCGACAAGCACACGATGGACGTCATGGCGTCCGCCGTCGCCATGGGCTGGACGCCCTTCTATCCGCAGTTCGACCGCAACACCCACGAGGTCGCCGAACAGGCGCGGGCCGCGGGAACGGAGATCCCGCAGCACGTCGCGCAGCAACTCGCCTCGGGCGAGTTGAAGCTGTCGGTCACCGACCCCGACGATCCCCGGAACTGGCCGCGTGTGCTCAGCGTGTGGCGGTCGAATCTGCTCGGCTCGTCCAGCAAGGGCAACGAGTACTTCCTGCGGCACCTGCTCGGCACCGACTCCAACGTGCAGGGCGAGCCGACGGCCCCCGGCCTGCGACCCGGCGAGGTCGCGTGGCCCGACGACCTGCCCGAAGGAAAACTCGATCTGCTCATGTCGATCGACTTCCGCATGACCTCGACGACGTTGTTCTCCGACATCGTCCTGCCCGCCGCGACCTGGTACGAGAAGGGCGACCTGTCGAGCACCGACATGCACCCCTACATCCACGCCTTCACCGCAGCGGTCGACCCGCCCTGGGAAACCCGTTCGGACTACGACGCCTTCGGCGCCATCGCGCAGACCTTCAGCGCCCTCGCCCGGACCCATCTGGGAACCCGCACCGACATCGTCATGGGGACACTGCAGCACGACACGCCCGCGGCGATGGCGTATCCGTCCGGCACCGAACGGGACTGGCGCGCGACCGGCGAAATACCGGTTCCGGGGAAGACGATGGGTCCGCTCACCGTCGTCGAACGGGACTACGGTGCGGTCGCGGAGAAGTGGGCGACCCTCGGCCCGCTCGTCGAGACCCTCGGATTGAACACCAAGGGTGTCGTGACCCGGCCGGACCGTGAGGTCGCCGAACTGGCACAGAGATTCGGCGTGATGGATTCCGGTGCCGGGCAGGGGCGTCCGGCGATCACCACCGCCGAGCGCATGGCCGACACGATCCTCGCGCTGTCGGGCACGTCCAACGGCAGGCTCGCCGTCGAGGGTTTCCGCGAGCTGGAGAAACGCACCGGACGGCGACTCGTGCACCTCGCGGAGGGCAGTGAGGAACGGCGGATCACCTACGCCGACACCCAGTCCCGTCCCGTACCGGTCATCACGAGCCCGGAATGGTCGGGGAGCGAAACAGGAGGTCGCCGGTACGCCCCGTTCACCGTGAACATCGAAGAACTGAAGCCCTTCCACACGTTGACGGGCCGGATGCACTTCTACCTCGACCACGACTGGCTCGAAGAACTCGGGGAGCAGCTTCCGGTCTACCGGCCCCCGCTCGACATGTCGCGGCTGTTCGGTGAGCAAGCGGTCGGCTCCGGCGACGGTATCGGCCTGACGGTGAGGTACCTGACCCCGCACTCGAAGTGGTCGATCCACTCGGAATACCAGGACAACCTGTTCATGCTGTCGCTGTCCCGGGGCGGACCGGCGATGTGGATGTCGCCGGCCGACGCCGCGAAGATCTCGGTGAGCGACAACGACTGGGTCGAGGCGGTCAATCGCAACG
>Ga0182738_1008383_pt1 | contig 10271 bp, 4 predicted proteins | sample eDN5th30CBELigMG_FD_128876 | JGI IMG/M metagenome (GOLD analysis project Ga0182738, IMG submission 128876) | Enriched Miracle-Growth compost microbial communities from Emeryville, California, USA - eDNA 5th pass 30_C BE-Lig MG (version 2)... ... | reverse complement strand
TTTCTTTATACAGGCAATTCAAACGTAATCTTTGAACCTCCCGGCTTTTTTTGTTTGATCTGAACCATTGGGCCGAATGGTAAAGAGACTTTGAGAGCATCTTTACTTTCTTTAGAGCTATATAAATGTGAAATTTTTGACTTTGCAAAGAAATGTTTTTTATTTTTGGGGGTTGGACAAATGAGATTGATTCCAACTTAAAATTAAACAAAATTAATATATTGAGGCGAGTTTTTGATCGAAAGTAGCTTTTTGCGGTTTGAAAGGGGTGATTCTGTATGCCTTAGTCCCCTCGAGAGCATTGGACCAATTTCTTATTGAGTGATTTCGAAAGATAAAATCCTGAAAAGCTTATTTTTGATTTCAAAGCTGTGACTCATAGAGCAATTTCCATTTAACTTCATATGATTTTTAACCAAGTGAAATTGAGAAGTTTTCTTAGGTTTTTGGAAGAGAATGACTTTGTTTCAGAGAATTTGAGCCCTCTCAAAGACTGGCCATGGCTGAATTTGAAAAGTTTTTTGAAAGATGACTGTGTTTTATTAAATTCTATTATTTTTATTTTCGAAATGTCTTCTTTCGAAAATTGTTAAAGAATTTTTTTGAGAAGAAGTTATTTTATTGCAAAGCCATATCTGAATTCTGATTCTCATCTCCCAAAACTTTTTGCTGGGGAATCTTTTTTTCGTTCTGTTGTTTTTCAGAAAACAAGAAATCGGTCCATGTTTTATTTCAATCTTGCCAACAAAAATCACTTTTCAAAACAAAAAAACTGACAAAAAATTTCAGAATTTTTCCAACAAAAATTTTTGTCAAAATATTTTTAAGAAAGAGATTGATTTATTCTAAGGACGGTGGGACAGATTGAAATCACCACTTTTTCCGACTTCGACTCCGTCTTCTGGGTTTTCAAGTTTAATTTTCCTGAAGGACAATCTTCACAATCCTGAAAAAAAAGTCAACTTGAAAATTTTCTTTGAAATGCAATTTCTTGAAGACTGTGCTCATTTTAAAAATTGAAAAAAAACAGAACTTTCTTTCAATGGAGAGAGAGAGGGGAAATTGAAATATATCCTCTCAGATTTTCATATTTGAGATCGGAAAGGTAAAACTCAAGAGAAAACCTCTTCTTGCTTTTTTGCTGAAGGTGGGTGAATTAAAGAAAACATTAAGAGATATGTCACTTGTCTTTATAATTTCTTTGCTGAACGCTTAGGGTAGTTTTGTCAAAGCGCATTTTTCGCCCTAGAAAAAGGTCTTCAAGATTGCTAATTTGAATTGGAAAGCGATCAAGTCGCCTTTGAACGAAGGAATTCCGAAATTTAAAATCTTAATTTTCTCTCTTTCGCAGATGGCCTTTGACATTTGCTTGCATTATTGAATTTAAATACTCACTATTTTTGAAAAGAAGATTTTAGCGACTTCGAAAAACTGACCTTTTGATTTGAATGCTATGATCTCAGATGAAAATTTGTAGATTCCCTTTGAGAATATCAAGAACAAAACTCTTTATTTCAAAATCAAAATTCACTCGAAACACTTTACCAGAAGTTCCAAGCTAAGATTTATCGAGTATGCTCTACGTTTTATAGCGGCACATTCGGAATAACTCGAATTAAAAGTTAAAATCAAATCAGGCCAAATCAGAAACACAAGATCGGTAAGATTTTCTCATTGACGAAACATTATGCTCATATACCCAAAAGAGCAGATGAGCAGAAAAACAGCAAAGAAAGCCATGAAGAAGCCGAGTGAGCCAGAGCCTGAATCTGAACCTCAGATAAAAATCTGTTCTTCATCAGGCAAGATCAATCCTATTAAAAGGTTCATCATTGTCTTTTGAATGTCTGAGTATTTTAGCTTTATTGTTCAATTGACTAGTCATAACCTCGAAGCACACCGAGTGAAGGGAAGAAAAACTAGAATTTTGAAGTTCGAAGGAGTTGCGTAAAACAAATGTGATACTCATCAATAATTTACTCAAGAAATCCTCAAAGGAATACGATACAAAAGCTTGCTTCAAACCTTAAAGGCCACAGAGATGTCCAAAAACTATCTATGAAATGGTAAGCGGAAAACTTTGTTTTTTCAAAAGAAGTATTGAAGTTGGAGACGAGGCTCCAAAATCTTCAAGACAAACCCATATTCATTTGTCTAAATAGGCCAATCAATGAGACTGGATTGAAAAAGATGCCATATATTCTCCATAAGCTTCGTTCTTTGAAAGACTTGTCTCTCGATTTGAGCAGGTGAGTCAAAAAAAGATTTTAGCTGGTTGACATCCTTGATAGCTATGACAATCTCCGTAATTATGACTTGGTTTATTTGAAAAAAAGATTCAGGAGTCTTCCCTCTTTGGAAAGCCTTTCTCTTAACTTGAACAAGTAAGTTTAGGAGATCATCTTGAATGTCTGATTGAATAGACAAAGATTGCAAGAATCTGCATGGCCTTTCAAACGAAAGGGTCTTTTTACGAAACTCAGAAATTTGAAAAGAATCTCTCTGGAGTTCGATCAGTAAATCACATCATGATTTCAAGTCATCATTAGATAGTGCAATAATCGATTTTGAAATGAAGTTTTTGGAAGAGAATTTTGATCGATTCACTTCGTTAAGAGAGTTTTCTTTAAACTTCCCTAACACTAGGTAAATTGAGTTCTCAAGATTTCTTGGGTCATTACTCCAATAGCAACTCTTTCACAAAAGAAGTTGGAATGATTCATTTGAAAAAGTTCCTTCAGAACCATACTTCTTTGCAAAAGTTTTCTTTCAAATGTATAGAGTATAGTCTCGATCCGAAAATCTCAGATGTTGGACTGAGGGATTTGAGGGATGGTCTTCTTGAACAAACTTGCTTAAAGCACATCTCTCTGCGTTTTTCGAGGTAATACCACCAAATTAAAATACTCTTCTGAACAATTTATTTGAAAGTTCAAAATTGATAACAGATGTGGGAGTGGGTTATTTGAAGGAAGCTTTTAAGAAAGCTACTGCTTTGGAAAGCCTTTCTTTGGATTTTAGTCGGTAGGTTGATTGAAGCAGATCACTTGAATTACTGAATAGGTGTGAAAAGATAACGGAGACTGGACTCAGTCATTTGAAAGAAACCTTCCAAACGTGTCGAAATTTACAGAACATCTCTCTCAATTTCTACATGCAAAAAAAAATTACTGTACACTGGAATAATGATGATGAAATAGGTGTGGTCCAAAAACCACAAACTCCGGTCTGAGTCATTTAAAAGACGGCCTTGTCAAACTTCCATCCTTGAAGCATCTTGCTCTTGATTTTCGTGAGCAATAAAAAGAAATTTAAAGAAGCGACAATTGACTTATCGGTAATAGCTGTAAGAAGGTCACAAATGCTGGGTTGAGTCATTTGAATGACTGCCTCCTGGGATTCAAATCTTTGCAACGTCTTTTCCTTCAATTTTCCTAGTTCGACAATTCAAAAGAGAGGCTTTTCATAGTTTTTTGAATAGCTGTGGCCAAGTCTCAGACAATGGAATTCTTGCTCTGAAAGAAGGCCTTCAAGCCAGCACTTCCTTGAAACATCTCTCCTTGAGCTTCAGCGAGCAAGTCAATCGAACTGGAATATCAACTAACTCATTTAATAGTGACAATATTACAGATAAAGGAGTCGGCTATTTGAGAGAATGCATCCCGACAATGACATCTTTGAAACATCTCTCACCTCAATTTAAGGGGTTTCCTAATTTACCCTCAGACAAAATTGTCTAATAATTTAAATAGGTCCAAGAAAATTACAGATAATGCGGTGAATTTATTAAAAGAGGCCCTTCAACTCACACCTTCAATAGAATCTCTTTACTTGGACTTCTTCCGGTAGCCCAAACCATGAAACTTTCTGACCAAAAATCCTTTGAATAGCTGTTTGAAATTAACAGACCAAGCACTCAATCATTTGAAAAAATGCCTCCAGAGAACGACCTCTTTACAATACCTCTCTCTCGGTTTTCTGCAGTAAGTAAATCGAAGATTAATGCCTTAATACCTCTCAGTACTAAAATCACAGATGCTGGATTCGGTGATTTCAAAGATGGCCTGAAGAGGCTCACTTCATTACAAGACTTTTCTCTCGACATATATGAGTAAAAAATTCTCTTCAAAAAGCCTTTGATTTACTTGATAGATGTGAGATTACAGACATTAGATTGAAACATCTCAAAGAAGGATTTGTGGCATTGCCTTATTTAAAATCTTTCTACCTCCTACATTCTCCAGAACCACCAAAAAATTCCCGAAGAAAAGATCAACTTCAGACAGTCACAGGTGCTGGAGTAAAGGATTTCGCGTATGCTCTTTGCAATCTCCCTTCTATGCAAAGTGGGCATATAAAGGGAGGCATGTCCTTTGGCAGAATGGGCTCCAGAACCTTGCATGAGATGTATTCGTTTTCAGCAACTCCTGAAACATTGTAATTATCCATAAAAACTCGTTATGTTATGCTTTCCTATCAAACAGAAATATTTGGTCAAAATTAAAAGGATTTTCTTTTTGAAATAGGGTCACTTGGTTGTTATTCTAAATAAGATTGAGAGACGATCTTTGCAAGTTTTTTCTCTGTCCGAGAGGGCAAGATTTTCAATATAAATAATTTGATTTTTTAAATCGCCAAGTTGTACCAAGAGTTTCTCAATTTCCTTTCTCATTTTTCTCTTACAAATGATGACTGAGATTTTGTTTGCTTTCCATTGAAGAAGTATTCTTAAGGTTTAAAGATTTTCTGGTTGAATTTTATTAGAAGATTTTCCCCTTCTCTGTTTTTTCTTCTTCTTAAGGAATCATTGATAAACTCTCTTTATTTCCAAGATTAATCCTTTAAGCACTAATATCCCAAATACTGGACTTTCTGGTTTCAGAGAGAGTCTCAAGAGACCTACCTTGTGACAACATTTTTCTATCAACAGCTATGAAAAGCGAAAAAATATCCTCAACAAGATTTTCATTAATTTTCGGAAGAACTTAAAGAACTTGCATGAAATGTATTCACTTTGAGAATTCAAGGCTGGTGAGATTATCCAAGTTCTTTATGATTTCCTTCAATAAGACGGAGTGAACCATTGGCATTTCGTTAAAATTTTGTAAAAAAAAAACGTGCAGAAATTTTCTCTAAAGTTGGAAAATCATGAAAAACACAAAAACTCCTCTTGTTTAAAAGTCCACAAGCAAGTCTCTTCAACAAAGATCGGTAGAAGAATTGAAACAAAACACAGAGAATTTTTATAATTTATAAACATAAAGTACCATATTTAATCAAGTTAATAATTTTATTTAACAATTCTCTTTAGTTATTCTCTATGTATTTTTCCCAATGAAGGCTTTCTATTCAATTTACAACAGACTCTCGTTTCCTTTCCTTCTTCTTCTGGACTCAATATCTTTCGACTCTCAATTCCCCTAATCGAATATGTTAGAGAACATGACCTCGCCCTACCAGATATCCTTCACATATTCGTGTATCGTTCTATCACTGCTAAATTTCGAGCTCTTTAATGCATTAATTATCGACTTCTTTGTCCATTTCTCTCTATCTTTATACCATTCATCCATCTATTTAGAGGCCATTAAACCATTTTTTCATTCTGTAGGTTACCTTTTCTTGAGCTTCTATGTAAGATTTCAGCTCATATTTCACCAAGAACCTATCCTTCTTCCCTTTCACTGTCTCCATTAATTCTTTTAAATCTTTATCATCTCCAAACATTCCACTTTCTATCGCTTCTATCACCTTCTTTGCCTCTTTCATTGACTCCTCTTTAAGTTCTCCCTTCTCCAACTATCAAAATAAACAAATTTCCTTGATAAATTCTTTACTTGAGCTTTGACTTTTTCAACGCCATCAACTTCCAAGCCAAAAGTAATAATATTCTCTTCGCCAATTTCCTCTGCAATTTCCACATTCGCTCCATCAAACGTTCCCAAAATCAATGCTCCATTCATTATAAACTTCATATTACCCGTTCCTGACGCCTCAGTCCCAGCCAAGGAAACCTGCTGACAAACATCTGCTGCTGGAATGATCACTTCAGCATTCGACACGCCGTAATTAGGCAAAAAGACCAGCTTTAAATAGCCGTTTGTTTCTTGGTCTTTATTGATCTTTTCTCCCACAATATTAATGAGCTTTATTATCTGTTTCGCTACTACATATCCTGGAGCCGCTTTTCCCCCTAGCATGACCGATCTCGGCACCATTTTCTTACGTTCTTCAGGTGGCATCTCCTTCAGCTTGAGATATCGCCAAATCACGTAAAAAGCATTGAGGAGTTGTCTCTTGTATTCATGGATTCTTTTTACCATGATGTCAAACATTGAGTCTTCTCGTAAAACGACTCCTGTCGCTTCTTTGACCCATTCTGCTAACCTCTTTTTATTCTTTTGTTTCACTTCATTCCAATAATATCTAAATTCTTCATCTTCTAATTTGTCCAAAAGCCCTTTGATAAGTTCCATATTCTTCAGCCATTCTTTAGTGCCGAGGCTCTTTGTGTAGATTTCTGCGAGACCTGGATTTGCACAGGCTATCCATCTTCTATGTGTGACTCCGTTTGTTTTATTCTGGAACTTCTCTGGCCACATCTCATGGAAATGTTTGAAAAGCGTGGATTTTAGCAAGTCTGAATGGATCTTTGCAACTCCATTGACCGTATGAGACCCAATTATACTCTAAAAATAAAAGAGAAAGTTATTTTTATAGCCTTTAAAGGTCTTACTAGTTGAGGCATTCTGATCATTTTGGTTTCACCTTCTTCAACAATAGACATTTCTCTTCTCTTTTCTCCATCGCCTGGGAATCGCTTTTCAACTTCTTCCAAGAACTTGAGATTCACCAAATGAATTAACTCCAAGTGTCTGGGGATCAGCTTGCCCATGAGGTCTTCACTCCATTTTTCTAATGCTTCTGTCATGACTGTATGGTTTGTGTAAGCAAAAACTTTCTTCACAATACTCCATGCATAATCCCTAGAATTGTAAGATAATGTTTTCTCGACAGATTTCATACAGTTCGAGTTCTTCTTCATCAACAAGAAGTCTTAATAACTCAATAATGCCAATTGCAGGATGCGTATCATTCAGCTGAATATTGACTTTATTCGGTAAATCCTCCCAGTCTTTATTCATAACTCTAAATCTCCACAACAGATCTTGCAAAGAAGCCGACACAAAGAAATATTGCTGAGCCAATCTGAGTTCCTTTCCATGAAGGTTCGCATCATTGGGATACAAAACGCTCGAAATAAACTCTGCTCTTTGCTTATCCTTGACTGCTTTGAAATAATCTCCTTCGTTAAACACGCTAAAGTCAAACTCCTTAGCCGGCTTCGAGCTCCATAATCTCAACGTTAACGTGTTAAATGTGTCAAACCCTGGGACTAATGTGTCAAAAGCAAGCGCGTCACAGAGATCGCCGTCTTCCCAGATCGCTCTTTCTTTGCCATTGACAACTTCTTTTCTCACTTTCCCGTAGAATCTGATCCTGTGTTTGATGTCGCTACGTCGAATTTCCCAAGGATATCCTTCCATAAGCCAGTAATCTGGGACTTCACATTGTGCATTATTGATGATTTTTTGCTTGAAAATTCCGTAGTTATAGCGGATCCCATAGCCCCATACAGGATATTCATGAGAAGCGCAAGAATCTAAGAAGCATGAAGCTAATCTTCCAAGACCTCCGTTGCCAATTCCTGGGTCTTGTTCTTGTTCATAGAGTTTTTCGAGATCTTGGCCAAGTCCTTCTAAAGCTTTTTTGTAGTTGTCTTCAAGATCAAGGTTAATAAGAGCGTTTTTTAAGGCTCTTCCTGGAAGATATTCCAAAGAGAAGTAATAGACTCGCTTTTTGTTTGCTGCTAAGAAACATTTTCTTGTGTCGTTTGCGAATTCGATCAGGCGATCTCGCACTGTGTATGCTACTGCTTGATACCAGACATTATTGTTCATGCTAAAGCGAGTACGAGCAAGGTTGAACTCGATTTTACGGACAACTTCTGTCTGAATAGTTTCTGTATCGGTATCTAAGTATTTGTCCATCAATTCCCAGACTCTTTGGGCCTTTGGGTCATCTGTGCTTTGATCTTCGAAGAAATGAGGACGATATTGACGTTTGCGGATCTTGGATTGAACGTATGAGCCACATTCACATTCTTCTTTCTTGCATTTTGGATCCTCCTTTGTAGATTCTCCATCTTCTTTTGTGGATTTAGGATGATATTTTGTAGTCTTTGCATCCTCTTTTGAAGACTTAAGATCTTCTTTTGAAGGATCCTTCTAAAGAAGAGGGATTAAGAAAGAAAGAAGAAGAAAAGAGAGGATTACATGGGAATGGTCGATGTTTTCTTTGTGCTTTGTGGTATCTTTGAGCATAGTCTGATAATGGTTTGGTTTTTAAAAAAGGAATTATAGATATGGCGAAGTGGGATTTTGATGTGAATTAATAAAAATACAGGGGATGAAAATTCGAAAGGAGCGTGCGAAAGAAAATTACTTTTTTAGCCTTTAGCTTGATTGTTAATTAAATAGAGATTCTCTGTTGGGGTTAAAATACCCAAAAGAAATGGGAAAAAACAATGGGGAGAAGTTGTTTGAAGAGAGAAGGAAGGAGGTCAGAGTGCCTTGTAAAATGTTCAAAGAAGGCTGAGCGAAAGGGAAGAGCGAAAGAAAAGGAAATAAGTGTGGGAAAAGTTGAATAATTATTAAGATTAAAGATAGAAATTTTTCTAGAAATCCAAGACTAAAACTATAGATTCTCTGATGACAGATATTGCATGAAAGATAAAATATTCGATGCTGTTAATTCGAAATCTTTTGGCATTTTTCAGTTGTAACACTCTGTTACAATTGATAATCCAGATCTTTCCTCGAGATCGATGGATATCTGAGATGCTTCTGAAGGTAATCTGCATGTTCCTTAATGTGATATTGAAGATTACAAAGTGGGAAAATGGTGTGATATTAGAGAACTTTGACTTCAGAAAGTGGGATACCTTGGGGAGTGGGAGTGTGATAATGAGATCGCCAGAAGAGTGGGAAAGATTGTCAGGAAGAAGGAGAAGAGTAAGCTTGGAGAAGAAATTCGAATTGTTGCCAGAAAATAAAAGAGTAGAAGTATAAAAGTGGTTTAGGAAGAAAAATCGATGGCAGGGCTTGAAAAAGAAGAAAAATTATTTTATAATTGATTTTAGCAAAACTTGTTTTATGAAAAGAACTTTCCAAGATTTGAAGATTTTTTATTCGGAAAAAAATTTGAAAATCTGATATTCAATGAAGCTCTGCAATCATAGCTCTCCCACTGAATTTATTTTGAAGGAGAGATATGAAGAGGATTTGATAATACTTTTGAAGCTTTTGAAAAACCTTGATCGGAAAAAAAAAGCTGCAAAAAATTTTTGACTGAAACTTTTTCAATTTGTTTTTATCGAGAAAAATGTCTAGTCGCCACAAGGTGAACTTTTTGCTAATCGATCAAAGTTCTGTTGAGTCTTTCTTTTTTTGTACAAAGTGCTTTGAGAAAACTCAAATCTGAGTCTGTTTTGCATTAAAATAATTTTTTTTAATTTTATCCAAAAAAAACTTTTTTCTCTCCTCAAGGCTTCTGTTTCATTTGAGTTTATATTCAGAATTCTTTAAATTCAACTCGAAAAAAAAACTTATCCTTGAATTTTTCGCATTCAAATCTTCGCTTGTTTTCTCAAGGCTCTCAATAAAGTTCAGGAATCTTCAACTCAGGTTCTCGAGTGACAGAGTCTTGGTTTGGAACATTACAGTTTCTTGAGCCAAACATTGAAATGAAAAGGGAACATCAAAGAGAAAGAGAAGAAAAAAATTATCAAAAGATGGAGTTCACTTTTTTTTTTCTTTCAATATGATTATGAAAATTTCAATTGAAATGAAAAAATTCTTTTTTTGGGCTAATTGAGGTGACAAGAAACTCGCTGATTTGAGTTTTCTTTTTCTGCCTTGTTCTTTTTTTCTCTCGAGCCAAGACTCTTATTCGAAGATTTTTCCTCTGAAAGTGAGCTTTTTGAATTGATTGAGAACTAGAAGGGAATACAGAATATCATCAATTTCAGTTACAGAATTTGAAAATATGAAATTTTTTCTTATCCGTAAATTTTCTGATTATTTACGAATTCGTTCAGATTGAAAAAAAAACCTAATTTCATTCGAATCATAAGATCTTATTAATAAATTTCTTCCTTTTAAAAAGACTTTACAAGAAACTTCAAGATATTCTTTTCAGCCATAATGTAT
>Ga0182738_1008382_pt1 | contig 10273 bp, 10 predicted proteins | sample eDN5th30CBELigMG_FD_128876 | JGI IMG/M metagenome (GOLD analysis project Ga0182738, IMG submission 128876) | Enriched Miracle-Growth compost microbial communities from Emeryville, California, USA - eDNA 5th pass 30_C BE-Lig MG (version 2)... ... | reverse complement strand
CACATCGTAAGCGGATTGACCAGATGATATAGGACCAACATACCTGCCCCGCCCAGCAAGCCCGACAGGGAAATGACCTGAGCAGATGAAATCGTGCCGCGCGCCGTGGCACGACGGGCGGTGCGCAACATGCGCGCGTCGACTTCTTGTTCGATCAAGCAGTTGATGGCAAACGCTGCGGCGGCCAATAACCAGATACCCAGCGTGCCAAAAACGACACGATTGAGATCAGGCATCCCTGGCACCGCGAGGAACATACCGATGATGGCGCAAAACACGGCCAGTTGGGTCACGCGCGGTTTAGTCAGCACGAGGTACTGGCGCAGCAGGCCGGATTGAGGGGCGGCAAGACTGGACATAATGACGCTATTTTAAACGCGAGTGACGATCAAGCGGTCGGCGCAGGTCGCCCGGCGTTGGAAAGGCGCACCAACATGACAACGCACGCCAAGGTCAACCCCGCCGCTCCGCCGTTATGTAACACGGCAATCAGCAACGGCCACTGGAAGAAAATCGTGGTCAAACCCGTAAACAGTTGCGCAGCCAACAGCGTCAATGCCAGAGTAGCCGGCCCCCGCAGACCCGGCTCGGCGCGCAACCGCCAGGCCAGTATTCCGAGATAAATCAACACGATGAAGGCAAAGTTTCGGTGCACCCAGTGAATTGCCGTGAGCGCAGTCTGGGAAATCATCTCGCCCGACGGTAACTCACCCAGCCCTCGGATGATCGAAAAACCACTATGAAAATCCATTTCCGGCAGCCACTCACCATGACAGGTCGGGAAATCCAGGCACGCTAGAGCTGCGTAGTTGGTGCTGACCCACCCCCCAAGGGTGACCTGCACGGCCAGTAACGCTAAGCCCAGGATCACCCAGGGACGCCATCGAATAGCCTCGGCAGGCAAAGGGGTATAGGGGCGCTCGCGGGCGGACAGCCAGGTCATCAATGCCAGCAGGGACAAACCAAAAACCAGATGCGACGTCACCACGGCAGGCATGAGCCGATGCGTCACTGTCCACGCGCCAAAGGCGCCCTGCACACACACCGCGATCAACGTCACCACGGCCAACGCCGGCGAACGCCCGAGCTCACGGCGATAACGCCAAGCCATGAACACGATAGCGATGATCAGCACCCCCAGAAACGCGCCCACGTAACGGTGGATCATTTCGATCCATGCCTTTGATAGCGTGACGGGCCCATAGGGCATGGTTTGCGCGGCCTGATGAATATCGCTCATCGCCCCCAATGGGGTGACATTGCCGTAACAGCCCGGCCAATCGGGACAGCCCAATCCTGAATCGGTCAGGCGCACAAACGCCCCGAACATGATCAGATCCAGTGTCAAGAACCACGTGAAAAAAACGAGCCTGCGATAACGTTGTTTGATGTGTTGCATAAAAAAGCCGGCTATTAGCCAATGCGCGAGTTATAGATCAGCTTGCTGATATCTTTGCGCACTTTGACGCCGTCGGCCTCGGGGGGAAACTGCAGCATCAAGTTACCCAGTGGATCGATGACCCATATAGGGCCCAGCAATTCAGATGGGGTAGACGAAGCAGAGTGACCGGATGAAGCAGATTGCGATGAAAGGGGTTATTCAGAAGGATTGGTCGAGGTGGATACGGGGGAACCCAGCAGGAAACGCGCCAATTGCTCAGGCCGCGCGCGCACCATAACGGTACCTCGGTAAGCTTCCAGCACTTTGGCGGGGACTTCACCCTCGTCGGTAATGAACCAGACACGAGCCAGGCGATCGACATTTTTGCCCTGGCTGGCGTGCGAATTACGGGTAATGAAGAGTTTGCGAGCACATGATTCCGGGCAAGCCGCCTCGCCCGCACTCAACAACAACCATTTGCCTTTTAAACTTTGCAAGTCAAAAGGCTCGCCCTCTAGTGTAGTCAATTGCAGCGCGTCGGCCTCGGGCATCGGCCGTTGAGGCTCGACCAGGGTGCCGTAATTACTCGAACCCTCCGGCCACCATTGCGGGTTGTTATACAACACGAAGGCCGCGAGAATAGGTGCCAAAGTGCACAAAAACACCAATATCAATGGCGTCAGCGAGCGTTTTTTCGCAGGCGGATGGGGATTTACATGAGCCACGCAGGTTTTCCTGTGAAGGGATGAGCAGTCAGACCAGTAACACGCTCAAGGGTTCTTCGGATCGTTGAGCTTCATTTCGCGACCTCGACGCACGTGACGCCACGCCAGCACCAGCCATGCTACGGCCGCAATCGCGGCAAACGAGAACCACTGCAATGCATAGCCTTGATTCTGGTTGTAATCCACGGAGGGCTGCGGCCAGTCGCGTACCAGTGTATCTTCGCCACGCGTTTGCATCAGCACAGCGGGTAACAGACTCAAGCCCGTCACCTGAGCGTAGTCTGCTAATTCGAGATTCTGCACTTGTGGCACGGCTCCGTCTGCGGTGGGTAGCTGTGCCGGCAATTGCCCCTGTTTCGAGCCGCCCAGAGACCATAACTCGAATAAACGCGGCACGTGAGTCGACAACTCACCTATGACGGCCAGCGGCTCGGAGGGCGTCTCGGGCAAGGATGGCGCGGACCCGGACAATACCCGTGGCAACCACCCTCGTAACACCAACACGGCGCGATGGCTGGTTGCATCCAACAGCAGCGGCGTCGCCAACCAGTAACCTGGCTTGCCATCTTGATTACGGTTATCCAACAAAATGGTGTACTGATTCAGCCATTGCCCAGTAGCCTTGGCAGGCCTCCACGCGGTAAGCTGCTCGGGTGGCGTCGTCGTGGATAGCTCCAATGGCGGCAGCGTCCGGCCCGCCTCGATACGAGCGGCAATAGCCCGACGCTCATCGGCACGGCGCAGTTGCCATGACCCCAGCGATACAAATAGCGCGACGGCAACGCCCAGCAGTACCAAAGTCACCACGATACGCCGAACTGAATGAGCCATGTCTGCAATAATTCCGTTTTACTCGGAGGCCGAAATGCGCATACTTGTCGTCTTGGCATTCATCGGGATTCTGGCCAGCCTGGTGTCTGCGCTGATCTACCTGATGAAGGACAAGGGTACGACCAATCGGACCGTCAACGCACTAACCGTGCGTATCGGGCTATCCGTCGCCCTGTTTCTGTTTGTCTTGCTCGCCCATCATTTGGGTTGGATAGAAAGCACCGGTTTTAGGCCATAGCAATCGACAGATGTGATGCCATACTATCGCCAGCACGCGAATGCCCCCTGACGGGGGCATTCCATTTCGCGACGATCGAGCTAGAACCAGTAGACAAACAAATACAAACCTAGCCAGACCACATCGACAAAGTGCCAATACCACGCCGCACCCTCGAACCCAAAATGGTGTTGTGGCGTAAAGTGCCCACGGATCAGGCGAATCAATATCACGGTCAGCATGGTCGCCCCCATGATGACGTGAAAACCGTGGAATCCGGTCAGCATATAAAACAGCGATCCATACACACCCGAACTGAACCGCAAGTTCAACTCGGTGATTGCGTGATGGTACTCATAAGCCTGACAGGCAACAAAGGTGAAGCCCAGCACCACCGTGGCGAATAACCAGAAGATAGCACTGCGGCGATGATCCGCGCGCAAGGCATGGTGGGCAATCGTCAGCGTCACGCCCGAAGACAGCAGCAATGCCGTGTTGATCGTCGGTAGCCAGAATGGGCCAACGGTCTGGAACTGCTCGACAACACCCGCCGGGCCGAAATTAGGCCAAGTCGCGTGGAAATCCGGCCACAGCAATAGCTGGTGATCCAGATCACCCAGCCATGGCGTCGTGATCGTGCGCACGTACCACAGGGCGCCGAAAAAACCACCGAAAAACATGACCTCGGAAAAAATAAACCAACTCATACCCCAGCGATACGAGAGGTCGATACGCTTGCTGTTGAGCCCGGACTCGGATTCGCGTATCGCGTCGCCAAACCAGCAAAATAAAACGACGAACAGGCCGAGCAGACCGACCACGAACAACCACATGCCCCAAGTGGCGCTATTGATCCAGGCAGCGGCGCCCAGGCCCATCGCCAACAAGCAAACCGCCATACGCACCGGATGAGCGGAATCCGCGGGTACGTAGTAGTACGGTGCCTCTTTCCCTTGAACCGAGTGACTTGCACTCATGGTTTTCTCCTTAGCTCAAACTAGCCACCGCCCAGCGCACGATGGCGACGAGCACCAACACAAAAATCACACCGGCCAACACCCCCGCCACGATCAGATGCACAGGATTGAGTTTGCCTGCATCCTCTTGGTAGCCTGATCCGCGCCGCACACCGAACATCCCCCACAAGACGGCCTTCAGCGTTTGCAGGAAATTCAGCTTGCGGCGCGCGGCATCTCGAATGTCGTGTGTCATGGCTGCTACTGGATCGCGTTACCCGCCAGGATCGCCGAGCCGCGAAAGAATGTCCAGGCAAACACGGCTACGACAATGATCAGCAAAATCAACCCGGCGATCTTGTTGCGACGACGTTGTTCGGGGGTCATGACCATCCTATATGCAACGTTTACTTGACCTCTGGCGGCGTTTCAAAGGTATGGAATGGCGCCGGCGAAGGCACGGTCCATTCCAGGCCTTCGGCACCCTCCCAAGGTTTGGCCGCAGCGACCTCGCCTTTGCCGCGATAGCAGTTCACGATGGCATACAGGAAGATCAGTTGCGACAGACCAAACCAGAACGCGCCGATTGTCGCTACTTGGTGGAATGTCGTGAACTGCGCCGCATAGTCAACATAACGACGCGGCATACCCGCCAGACCCAGGAAGTGCATCGGGAAGAACGTGACGTTAAACGAAATCATCGTGAACCAGAAGTGCAGTTTGCCGAGTTTTTCGTTGTACATACGCCCCGTCCATTTCGGCACCCAGTAGTAGGCGCCTCCAAAGAGGGCAAACAACGAGCCGGCTACCAGTACGTAGTGGAAATGCGCCACCACGTAGTAGGTATCGTGCACCTGGATGTCGATCGGCGCGACGGCCAGGATCAGCCCAGTGAACCCGCCCATCGTAAACACGAAAATAAAGCCAATCGCAAACAACATGGGCGTTTCGAATGTCATCGAGCCGCGCCACATGGTCGCCACCCAGTTAAAGACTTTGACCCCCGTTGGGATGGAAATCAACATCGTGGCGTACATGAAGTACAACTGGCCGGTGACGGGCATGCCGGTGGCAAACATGTGGTGCGCCCATACGATGAACGACAGCACAGCAATCGCCGAGGTCGCGTACACCATCGACGCATAGCCGAACAGTCGTTTGCGGGCAAATGCGGGCACGATGGCCGACACGATGCCAAACGCCGGCAGAATCATGATGTAAACCTCGGGATGCCCGAAGAACCAGAACACGTGCTGATACAGCACAGGGTCGCCACCCATGGCCGCATTGAAAAAACCCGTGCCGAAGTGCCGGTCAGTCAGCACCATGGTAATCGCGGCCGCCAATACCGGCATCACTGCTATCAGCAAGAACGCCGTGATGAGCCACGTCCAGCAGAACATCGGCATCTTCATCAGCGTCATGCCTGGTGCGCGCATGTTCAAGATCGTCACGATCACGTTGATCGCGCCCATGATGGACGATGCGCCCATGATATGCACAGCAAAAATGGCCAGATCCATGCCAGGCCCCATCTGGGCCGACAACGGGGCGTACAGCGTCCATCCAGCGGCCGTCGCCCCGCCGGGCACGAAAAACGACGACGTCAGCATGATGGCAGCGACGGGCAGCAACCAGAAACTGAAGTTGTTCATACGGGCAAAAGCCATGTCCGATGCGCCGATCTGCATCGGAATCATCCAGTTTGCGAAGCCCACGAACGACGGCATGATCGCACCAAAGATCATGATCAACCCGTGCATGGTGGTGAACTGATTAAACAGTTCCGGCTGGAAGAACTGCACCCCCGGCTCGAATAGCTCTGTACGCAACAACAACGCCAACGTGCCGCCTTCCAGCAACATGACGAACGCGAAGATGAGATACATCGTCCCGATGTCTTTGTGGTTGGTGGCAAACAGCCAGCGACGCCATCCCGTGGGGATAGCGTGATGATGGTGGTCATCGTGGCCGTGTTGGCCAGGCGACACGTGATCGACGGTGACGCTGCTCATGATCGACTCCTTCCTGCTCTATGCCGGACTCGTTTCAAGAGGCCGGTTTTGTCTCGTAACGGGTGCGACTAACCAAGGCCGGGGCGCGCTATCAGCGCTTGGCCACCGAGTCCTTGGGCTGTACCACGGGGTCTTGGCCCTTGCCCGCGTTGCTCCAGGCATGGCGCGTATAAGTAATGACTGAGGCGATCTCGACGTCATTCAACTGGCCCGCAAAGGCGGCCATGGCAGTACCAGGCCGGCCGTGCAGCACGGTTTCGAGCTGCGCGTCCTTGGGACCGAGAACGGTCTTGTCGCCATCCAGCGCGGGGAACGAACCCGGGACGCCTTTACCGTTGGCTTGGTGACAGGCTACGCAATTGGCGGCAAAGACTTTCTCGCCACGAGCGATGAGTTCGTCTTTGGTCCATTCCTTATTAGGATCATCCGCATTGGCGGCCATTTTCTTTTGCTGGTCTTGCACCCAGGCGTCGTACTTATCCTGGGGCAGGACCTCGACGACGATTGGCATGAAAGCGTGGTCTTTGCCACAGAGTTCGGCACACTGCCCGCGGTAAATACCCGGTTTTTGCGCGCGGAACCACGTGTCACGCAAGAACCCGGGGATTGCATCCTGCTTGACACCGAAATCGGGGACCATCCACGAGTGGATGACATCACCGGCGGTCAACACGATGCGGACTTTCTTGTCAACGGGCACGACGAGATGGTTATCGGTCTCCATCAAGTAGAACTCGCCTTTGGGCTCACGGCCGTCGATCTGGGCGCGAGGCGTGGACAGTGTCGACAGGAACTTGACCCCCTTCGCCGGGCCATCAAGATACTCGTAACCCCACTTCCATTGGTAGCCCGTGACCTTGACTGTCAAATCGGGACTGGAGGTGTCCTTCATGGCGACGACCGTCTTGGTGGCCGGCAACGCCATGGCAATCACGATGATAAAAGGGATGACGGTCCAGGCGACTTCAACGCCCAGATGCTCGTGAAAGGTGGAGGCCTGGTGTCCGCGAGATTTGCGGTGCGCCCACATGGAGTAGAACATGACGCCGAAAACGCCAATGAAAATCACACCACAGATGATCAGCAGCATCCAGTGCAGCCACATGACATCTTGTGCAATCTGAGTAACACCCTCGTGCAGATTCAGCTGATTGACTCTTGGACCGCCGGGCATGTCTTGTACCTGCGCGCGTACGGCACAGCTGAACAACAACGCACAGGCGCCCAGTATCCCTCTCCACCACTTCTTCATGCTTACTCCGAAACATGTCGCGGGTCTTCCTCGCCCGCTTTGCCGCGAGAGCGGAATCCACGCAATTATTAAGACGGTAGGTGCGAAACAGACTCGAAGCCGGTTTACCCCACTCGAATCACAAAGAACCGCAGAATTATAGCGGACGCACCTCCACCAATGGTATGCAGCGCTCTAGCATCATACACAACTGTGCTTAATTCGCCCGCCTATTCCCTCTATGGTGCACTAAAATCGCGCCATGTCGAAGATCCCTTTTCATGACGAAGCGGCCCATTTGGCCGCGCTTTACGCGCAATTTGCAGAACGCGTACAGGAATCGCCCCCCAACCTGGCCCGACCGCTATACGTAGCAGGCCGTTGTTGCGGCTGGGCTACGCACGCAGCTTGCGATGCGCTGCGGCACTTGCCCGGTGTGCAGGTAGATCCCGACGCGCTTCGCATTGGCGCTGAGGCGGCCACCGGCACAGAATTAAACGTCCTGTTAACGCAAGTCGCTCAAACACTACGCGAGGCTGGCTGCTTACGGGGATGGCGCGACGAGTTAATGGATGTCATGGCAGGCGAGGAATGCCTGGGCGTCATCGAACGCGCGGCCATGCGCCCGCTTGGGCTGCTGACACGCGCAGTGCACCTCAATGCCTGGACACCCGACGGCCGCCTCTGGGTGGCGCGACGTGCTCTGAGCAAATCCACGGATCCTGGGATGTGGGATACGTTGGTAGGTGGCCTGGCGAGTACGCAAGAAGATCTGGAACAGGCTCTGCTGCGCGAGTGTGCCGAAGAGGCTGGCCTAGCCCCGGCGTCTCTGGCCACGCGTACACCACTACGCACCGTATTGCGCATGCATAGACGCTTGCCCGAGGGATATCAGGTCGAGGACCTCTTGACCAGCACATGCGTACTGCCTGAAGACACGAATCCTGCCAATCAGGACGGCGAGGTGATGGAGATCACGCAGATTACTGTTTCTGATGCCTTGCGCCGCATCACCGAAGGCGAATTCACCATTGAGGCGGCACTGGTGATGCTCGAAGACATCACGCAGCGCCGCGCTCACGGCGACATTTGACGATCAGGCATCCTGAGCCGCCGGCGGCCTCGGCGGTGGAGATGATGGCCCGTCAGGTTCGACCGACGTCGATACAGTGGGGTTCGGCACCGTGGGTGACGAGTTTTGTGCCGAGGCACTCGAAGACTCGGGTGGTGTCAATGCATCGCTCGGCAAAGATGGCTCTGCCGGTGACGCCGCGTCCTGCGGCGTGCTTGTCCCGGGACGTGCTGGGGGCACGGGTAACGGCGCAGTGACTTGCGGGACGGGCGTGGCGGACGGGGTCGTCGTCCCGGTCTGTGAGAACTGCCTCCAGACTTCGATGGCGCGCAAGCGCTGCTTGGCCACCACCTGAAGCCGCTCGCGCAAATTCACGTCGCGTGCCAAGAGCGCCTCGAAATCCCGCAACGACAGCATCAACAGTTTGCTATACCCCAGTGAATGCACATCAGGCATGATTTGCTGCTCGCCCAGCAACGCGAGTTCGCCAAAAAACTCACCGCTGCCCAACTCAATCGTCGTTCCATCGGGCAACTGCACGGAGACCGCCCCAGAGGCCACAAAACACATTTCCTGCCCATGCCGCCCCCGAGTCAACACTGGCTGGTCAGGCAAAGCCAAGCGGGGTTTAAGCAGCCGGCTGATTGCACGTAATGAGTCCGCGCTCAGACCCTCGAATAAGGGTACGCGCGTGATCAGCTCCGCTGCTCCCAGCTCCATATCCAAAGGCGGGTGTTTATCAATGTGGCTCCAGCGGCTTTTCAACTGCCTCATCAAATCCGCATAGACCTCGCCACTGATGAGGAATTGTTCAAGCATGTCGTGATATCGGATGCGCTCGAGCTCGCGGGCTGTACGCCCCAGATAGCTTTCTTGCAGCCACAGGGCGTATGAGGGATATTGAAGGTTCAGTGCTTGCAGTGCGTGGGCAATCAGGTCCAGACGGCGCTGATGCACAGTCGCGATCTGCTGCGCAGCCGCCTCGCCCAACAAGGGCGCAATCTGTTCGCGCGCAAAAACAATCAGCCGTTGCGCAACGGATTGCTTGGTCATCAGGCTGGCAAAACGTTGTCCCAACTCGAACGCCAGCCAACCCTGAAACCCAAACATGTAATGCATCCGCAGGGACAGCCGAAATGCTCTGGAATAACGGATATCCGTCACGATGCCACGCTCAAACCCCTGTAGTCCGCCAGTGCGTATGGCGTCTTCCAGGCGTTCAGACCTCGCCAGCAGAGACTCCGCCAGCCTCCAATCCACGATTTGGGCTTTCAGAATATCAAAGAACATTTCCTGCTCGCGCTGCGCCAGAATAACGAGGCCGACGGCCACACGCTGCTCCTCAGTCATCTGACTCACTTGCCCGTCGTGCACGCTGGCCAAGCTAGCGTCAAACACTGCATGGATACGATCACGCGCCTCGGGACTGATGTGATCGGTTTTCGCAACAACGTCAGTCTTGTCTTGCAAATCCTCCAAAGCCACCACCAGCGCCTGATTACGTATCGTGCGCTCTACCATCGACAACTGATTCAGTCCCAGCATACGGATCAACGGACGTAGCGTCATGCCATTGATAAACAGTGTCGACAACACAAAACCGGTCGTCACGACAGCGATAAAGTGCCGCGCATCGTCGGGTATAGCGGCCTGTTCGGTCACGGCCAAAGCCAGGGCCAGTGACACGGCCCCCCGCAAGCCCCCCCACATCATCACAAGTTTGTACGGCGTACTGACCTTGGTTCCAAACGGCGTCAATCCCAACAAGGGCAGCAGGCCAAACACGACGATACCGCGCGCCAACAGCGTCACCACAAAGACCACGACGACCAATAGCAATTCTTG
>Ga0182738_1008380_pt1 | contig 10273 bp, 1 predicted proteins | sample eDN5th30CBELigMG_FD_128876 | JGI IMG/M metagenome (GOLD analysis project Ga0182738, IMG submission 128876) | Enriched Miracle-Growth compost microbial communities from Emeryville, California, USA - eDNA 5th pass 30_C BE-Lig MG (version 2)... ... | reverse complement strand
CTCCAAAATGGAAAGCAAGAGAAGCTGGATCATTATATATGAGTAGTCCAGTAAAACCAGTCCCACGATCTAGTTTTGCAAGAAATGTGAATTCGAAACAAGCAGCTCAACAGCAGTCAGAACAATCAGAATCTTCTGAATCTGAAATAAGTAGTGAACTATCGATATCTGATGAAGTTGAGAGTGAAGATAATTCAATAAAGAAGGTTATAACTCGAAGTGTTGTTCGAGGAAAGAAAGGTAACCATCCAGATCAAAGTGTTGGACAGCTAACAAACGATCCAAATAGTATGTCATTTTGTCCGAACACAGATCGTGAAATTGGGAGAGAGTCTCTTTCTCCAAAAGGATTGGAAGCGTTTACAACATGGTCCCCAAATGTTGAGACAAGGAGGGCATCTGTAAATTTTGCACAGCATCAGTTCCTCAAGATTTTTGAAGAAAGAAGAGGTTCATCACCAAAAGTACAATCAGCAGAATTCTCTTCTCCAAATAAAAAGAGCAGGAGTACGATATTTTATCATGAAGAAGATGCCAGGCAAGGAGTCATAACTGATGGATTTCTGAAAGGAAAATTACAAAGGATAAAAGCAAGAATCCATGAAGCAGTCTTGCAACATTTGCAGAAGGCTGAAAACAGTGTGACTTCGTCTTATCTATCGAGAGAAAAGAAAGTCCAACACATGGTAACTCAAGCTTTGAAATTGGAGCCGAAAAAGAAGTCTTCCTTGTTATATTCGGGCAGTTTTATCACGTTTATCCTTTCCATGATTGTTTGCCTGGCAATTCAGACAGTGAACTTGGGGAAAGGTATTTTAACAGTACAAGACCAGACTCCAGTAATAACGGGGAGTTTCTTCAGGCAGAATGCTTTGGTCTATACAAGCTATTTGATTACGATCTGGAAAGGGGCAATAGAAGGGACTTTCAGTACAGGAGACTGGATTGCTGATACTCAAGCGTGGAGGATATATTTGGCTCCAGCTTTAAAATTACTTGAACAATATGACCAAGAATTATGGGGATTGGTTGGCGATATGCCTCTGGACATCCAAGATCGATTTTTTGAAAAGAATATTCCAATTTATGAGAGTCTTGAATCTCAGAACCTATTGTCTGTAGATTCCTTCTTTGAAGCGGTCCAAAAAATAATCGATAGAGAGACAAGAATTGTGAACATGCAGATTCCTTTTGTTTACACCGCAAATATCGACACCTCAAATTTTGTTTTTGTTCTTGATAATGCTTTAAACAATATCCTGATTTCCTCAGAGAGTCTCATTGAGTTCTTGAGAGAGAAATTGAAATCATCAATAGACAACACTATATCCAATATGACGATCACGTTATGCTGTGTTTTGGCATTAGCCCTGGCTTTCTTTTTGACTACAGTGAGATATTTGTTCTTTATCTATTATGATGCAGAGAGATTTATGACTCTAATTTTTCGTATCAGCCCAAGTGATGGCGAAGCTGCGCAGGATATTCTCCAAAGATTTAAAGACGCTTTAGTCAATAATATGAGAACTTTGGAGCTTCCAAAAGAAGAGAAAAATAAGAATGAAAATGATGAGACTACGACTCAAACATCAAGTGTGAAATATCGATACGCTTCGATGACGAGTTTTGGACGAAGTCAAAGATTGAGATTCCTTCAGCTTCTTCCTAATTACTTTACTTTTATTTGCTGGAGTGTTGTCTATTATTTTATCACTTCGGAATTTATTCAGAATATTCAAGTAAGCGAAGTACAAATGCTAACAGCTTTAAAGGGGCTATTTCATCAACAACTAATGACTTATGAATTTATTGCGCTCACTCTAAATAATGGGTCTTCCTTTTTGAGAAATGAAGAATTCCTCCCTGACTTTGTCAACAATCTCAATAATATTCAAGATACCCAAGGCCTTGTCAGCAACTTCAGAGAACAAGATGGAAGTTTAACAGCACTCACAGAAAGCGTTTTATTTGATTTCCCCTGTTCTGGCTTCAAAGATTACAATTTTGGAGAGCTTGAATATGTTTATGCTGCATGCATAAGTCTTGGGAATGAGGATATGAGAACTGATCTGATGAGTGTAAATTCTGCGATTTACAACTCAGGGACACAGTATTTGCAGTCATTTTACGAGAGCCTCAAGACAAGTTCCGATTTGGCAATGATGTTTTTAACAGGAATAACTGGATTTCAGAATTTAGTAATGACAGCCCAGGGGCTATTGACTATTCTGTATGAATCGACTCATGACAGTTTTGAAGAAAGGGTGGACAGAATAAAAGAACAAACGATCATTTTTTCATTAGTAATGTTGTTCATTGCAATGATAATTACGTTTGTAACTTGGTCTTTGGTGCTTCGCAAAATTTTCAGGTCCCAGAATATTGATCAGAAGATATTGCAAATTATCCCTGTGAGACTTATCCTAAATAACAAACATATCCAGCAATACGTCTTACGATTTTCTTCTGGTGACTCTCTGAATGGCATGTTAAGGTTTTATTAAGATTGGAATAGAGGAAAATAAAGAGATTTTTTTTTTTCTATTTTGAAAGTTGTTCTATAAAAAATATTTATTTCATATCGTCAGTCAGTTTTGATTTTGTATCGTGAGAAATTATTTGAAATTCAAGAAAAACTGGAAAAATAACTTTTTAGATTATCAGGATTGTCTTATGATTCAAAATGACCAATATTTTTTATCTTGGTCATATTTTGTTCAATAATTTGAGCGGGTTTTTTTATAATCTTGTACTCTTAATCTGAATACATCATAATTAATTCCTTTTTAATTGATTGAATTATGAACTCAAGGCTAAAATGATTTATGATTTGTCTGAAAATTGTTTTATCCTCTTTTTGTTCGACTTTATTTTTTAATAAAATTTTCGAACATTTTGTCGGAAATTTGTATCTCGCTAAAAGATTCATTTCACCAAAGAAAAAATATTTCTTAGCAGATGAAGTCCTCAATCGATTCAGTTATTCTCAAGTGGTCCAAGAGCCTTTGGCAATTCATTTATTCGCCTTCAGCTTAGCCTTCATTGTGTATGTCTTAATTAAAAATTTAAACCTTCACCAAATATGTCTTCAGAGGATCTGAAGGAAAGAAAGAATTGGAGCCATTTTGAAGGCTTCATTTTCAGCTAGAAACTTGGAGATTAGGGAGACGGGAATGAACGTGGCGTGAAGGCTTAAGAGCTAGCCTGGGAGTTTATCGAAGGTTTGGCAGATTTCCCGCCATAAACTCTTATAAAAAAAAAAACCCATTAGGCAAAACGTAACGTTAAATCAGTGATTAAAAAATTAAATAAACCAGCCATTCAGCAAGTTTTATTTCAAAATTGAATCAATCGTGTTTGAGTGTTTGTTCAAAAAATTAAGGAGAGTAGGAATCCTTTCAGACTCTGGCAATACTTTCTTTAATGTAAATGAAATTTGTTCAGAAGAGGGTTGAGCGTCTTTAAATTCACAAGTTTCATTTGAGATGAAGTTTCTATGAAAGTTTAAAAAGGCTTAATTTAATGAATGTATTTGGGAGTCCTGTCTTCGCAACAGCTCAGCATTGTTTAATAACTGTTGAGTTCTCAACACCAATCAGCAAAAAATACAAATCTTCAGCCAAGGAGAATCAAAGAATATTTATTTTAGAATTAGGAAGGCTTTCTTGCTCAAGACAATTTAATCTTCAATAAACTGACTTGATGAATCAACAAGAAACTCGAATTTCGTCGTAACCCTTGCAGCTTACCTCCTAGACTTTAGCATTTCAAGGAGATTTGGTCGAATCGGGGAAATAGAGTCTCATTTGAATCAATCAAGAAAAGTCTTTTAATTTTGTTTTTAGATAGTTGAACCCATTATTTTGATTTTAAAAAGCGGTTTTTTGCTCTGACTTGATTTTATTAAAAATAAAAAAGCTCCTCATAAACTTTAAATATTGATGTCTGGCTTTTCTTCCAATTCTCATGAAACTGATATTTCTAAATCCGCTGCTCCTCTCCACATCAAATTTGCTCTCTTCTGCTTAATTAAAACCAGTGTCCCCAGATGGCTCGGATACTTGTGCTTTCTTCTTTCTCATCTGCAAGCTTTTGCTATGATCCTCAGATGCGCGTATATTGGCCTCCCTGACAATACCCCTTCAAGTTCGCCTGCAATTCAAGTCTTTATCAAGCTGTTCGTAATTGGAAGCTGGCTGAGTCATACGAATACAGCACAATTACTGGTGGGGACAGTCCTGATTACTTTGTATTCTGTCAAGGTTGTCAGTTTGATGATATATATTCATTTATTTTTACACAAAAAGAGGAAGATCCCAGATGCGATTCAGAATTATTGGAATATGCTGCATAATATGCATCCATTGGTCCTTTTCTTTTGGATTCATACTTTTTGTATGGAGATTATAAACTACTCCAAACGTTATGATTTCTTTCAAGGAGTTGACATCTTTTTCACTGCGATGGCCTACTTTAATAGCATCTTAAACTGTATAATGGCTTTAATTTTCTCTGTCATTGCTGTCACCTATAAAACAAAAGATGCTCTTTCTGCAAAAACAAGATTGCTGGAGATAAAAAGCGTCGTTTTCAAGATCATAACCCCTGTGTTATGGATTGCTGCAGATCATAATGAAGGCGCTCAAATTCTCACTCTAGTTCTCTGCCTCATAAGCGCTATTTTGCATGATTGGATCTTTCATAGATATTTTCCATATTATAGAATCAACATGTCATTTTTCAGCGCAGTATTACAAGCAGCCCAGACCTCTTTATCCGCCGTGGCTTTCATTGTGAAGTTAGTTGAGCTCAGGAGACCAACAACAGGGATCCTTTCAGTGCAAGTTGTCTGGTTATTGGTTTTTCCTCTTTTGGCCAAGGCTTATCATCTTTGGACTTGGAGGATAATGTTTCATATTCTTGTGTGTGAGCCGATTGAAGAGAAGAACATTGCCTATCTAATTCATAAGAGATTCATTCTGCTATACTTTGCGAAATCAAGGAAAATTCTCCATGAAGGTGTGGGAAAGCTTCAAGTTCATGATCTTATGTATCAAGCAAAGCTGAACCGAGTTGAATTCGATTCGGGAACCCCTAAGGATCAGCTTGATAGGAATAAGAAGCTGTTGATTAAAAATTTGAAAGCTATATGCGTGAGGATTTTGAGCATATACCCAAAGGCTTTTCTCGCGCAGATTAATCTCGCATACTTTTACTCCAAATTTGAGGACCTTTACCTTATGACAAACAGCCTGATTGAGGATGTGATATCTCGACATCCTGGGTATCACGCCCAGATTTCTTTGAGTATGATCCGTTATGAATTGCAAAAGAAATTATCACTTCAATTTTCTCGAAACCATTCTGAAACTCAAGAACAAGGACAATGTCTGAATGTCTATAACTATATATTGAATAAAGACCTTCACGAGCAAGTCAAGAATAGCATCGAGAGACAAGCCAGGATTCAGTCGAGTTTTTGGAAGGAATTTTTACAAAGCAAGCCTAGCATGCTGAGGCTCATGAATATTGCGTTGGAAGTCAACAGTCAAAAGCAAGTTGTTAAGAAACAATGGAATAATTTGTTAAAGATAAGGCCTTTATCTTTTCTGTCTCCCTTGATCCTCTATGGAATGTACTCTTCCCTGATAAACAATGATTCGATTGAGGGTGAGAGATATATTGAGCAGTCACATGAAGATGCAAAGCGGTTAAGAAGATTTCTCAAGATGAATGAGCTCAATAATGACACTGTTTTTTCTGATAAAACTGTTACAATAACAATGTCTGGATTGAAATCTAAATTGGGAAAGATTCTCGGATGTTCTGATAACATTTCCTCTTCGTTTGGATGGCAAAGTAAAGAAATGAATGGCAAGCCTATCTCAACTCTAATGCCACCATTCTATCGACAGCGACATGATCGATTTTTAAACGCTCATTACAATACTGGAAAGACCAAAATATTGAACAAAACATCAGTTCTCCCTGTGAAAGGGGCAAATGGGTTTCTCGTTCCCACTTGGATTCACGTGAAGGTGAGCCCACTTGTGGAGAATGGTATCTCATATGTTGCGCTCCTCAAGCCTATGAAGCCAAATCAGAGGATGATATTGATTAGAAAAGATGGCAAGATAGATGATATGTCACTGGAATTTGCGCAAGATATGAACCTAACAAGAGATAAAGAACACAGAGCCCAGTTGAATATCACCACTTTGTGTCCAGAATTTAAACAAGTGAATGATGCTTTTAATATCATTGCGGATAATACTCTTGGAGTTTGCAGCACCACGAATTCTGATCTACAAGTCTGCAAGCTCGATAGAAGCAGTGGTGGCTTAACTGCTCGAAATAGAACCTCCTCAAATCCTCTTCCAAAAACGGCTGCTCACCTTCCAGTTTGTCAGGTCAGCACCAGGAGAGACTATCAACAAGAGACAGAAGGAGATACGAGTATTTTAGATAAAAGTTTGATCCAAGGCGATACTTCAAGAATTACTACTGAGAGACCATTATTAATGAAAGCAAACGAAGGAAGTCCTCAATCAGAGAAAAAGGGGAAGCCGATAAGTTCATCGGAGATGAGAGCCGAAAAAATTTACCAAAGTAGCGATATTCAAGATAATGGCATCCAAGGAATTTATGAGGATTTCGTAGCAGGTTCAACTTTGATATTTTACCCAAGGAATACATATCCTACAATTGGAAATCGCATAAGTTTGTTCACAATGGAAAGTGACCATCATTATCTTGCCTCTAGGAGTACCAAGCCAATAACTTATAATGTGAAAATTGAGAATAAAATACATGGGAAAGAAGCAATAAAATTTGTGATGCTGGAAAAGGTTGCTCATACCAATTATTCAGATGACAATCTCAAAGATGGAAACTCATCAGATGAGCAACGTACCGGCACGTCTCCTTCTTCAAAGATGGTTTCAAAAGAATTTGATCGTGATGCTAAAAAGAAGAAAAGAGATACAGCATTTGACTTTAAAGATGAGCTGGTTTCTCCAAGTTTCCCTCAATCTTCTTCATTTTCGCCTCCAAAATGGAAAGCAGAGGATGGAAAAGGAGGATCGATATATTTGAATAGCCCTCCAAAGATGAAACCAGATCTAAATTTCTTGGACGTCACCGATGAAAAGAGAAAATCAAGTGAGGGAGTAAATCTCTCAATATTAGATGAAGTCCAAAGCAATGATTTTGTCAATAGAAAAGCTGTATTTAGAAGTATTGTCGATGAGAAAGGTTCTTCTGCTTCTCCAGTTAGGAAAGGAGCCGTTGTTCACCATCAAAATGTTAGTTTTAGTCAAATAGCCGATGAGGTTGACGTTTCGTTTAGCCCTGACCAACTACAGAAGAGAGGATCTGGCAGAGCGTCTTTTGCGATGAGTCAAGCGGAATCAAACGAAGTTAAAGCTAGAGAAGGAAGGAAATCGATAACATATGCCCACTACCAATTTCTGGACTTGTTTGGAGGAAGAAGAGATTCAGCATCAAAGGATAACATGAGGTCTTCAACAATAAAACAACATAGAAGCACATGGTTCCATCAAGGAGAAGAGCTTCCGAAAGAGGATAAACTTTTGAAGGCTAAGTTTAAAAATCTAAAGAAGAGATTGGAAGATGCTGTGATAAATGCGAACAAAGCTGAAAATAGTGTGACTTCTTCTTATATCTCCAAAGGAAAAAAGGTTCAGCACCTCGTATCCCAAGCCTTGAAACTTGACCCTCAAAAGAAATCTGCAACAGTCTTTCTGTCCAGTTTTATTTTGTTTGTGATATCTATGGTGATTCTTCTGGCTATCCAAACAATTCATTTGACGACAGGAATAACGACAGTCCAAAGCCAGATCCCTGTGATAACAACGGCATATTTCAGACAGAATTCAATGATTTCATCAAGTTCAGGAGTCAGAATGTGGAATGCTGTTATTCAAGGGGACTATACAACAGGAGATTGGATGAGTGATAATCTTGGATGGCTAGATTATTTGGATGATTACGCAGAAGACATGAAGGAATACAATACAGAGCTCTATACGCATATATATAAGATATCAAGCAAAGCACAGAGTAGATTCTATGAGAAAAATGTTGGAATATATGAATATGCAGAAGATGGTAGCAAAACATTGATTTCGATGGCCTCAACGTTTGAAGCATTCCAAATGATGATTGAGAAAGAATATAACTGTCTAAATTTCAATATTCCTTCAAGTTGGAGTCCAAATATTGACAATTCAGACTTTATATTTGTCCTTGATAATATCTTGAATGATTTGTTGATCCAATCACAAAATCAAATTGAAGAATTAACCTATGAAATGGATGATTCGACTCAATCAACGAATACTAGAATGGCTTGGACATTGGCTGTGGTTTTGGGCGTTTGCCTAATATTTCTGGTGATTTCTATGCGTTATCTGTATTTGATGACTTTAGAGGCCAAACTTTTCATGACTATGATTTTCCGAATGAAACCTCGTGATTGTGAGGTCATTCAAGTGATTCTCCAACGTTTTAGATCTGCTTTGAGTACAAATTTGAAGGACTTGGAGCTTCCTGGAGAAGAAAGAGTTAAAAAGGAAGAATCTCAGCAAAGTATGGCCAATTCGGCAAAGTTCCGCAGTGGCTCAATGGATGCTTTATATAAGGAGCAGAGAATAGCATTTTTACAGCTTTTACCAAATTTCGTAGTGTTTATTTGCTGGAGTATTGTGTACTTCTTCCTCACCAGGAACTTTATTCAGAATATAAATTTCTGCGAAACCCAAATGGAGACAGCCTTGCAAGCGTTGAATAATCAAAGTCTGTTTCTTGCTGAGTTTATTGATATCAGCTTGACAAATGGAACTGCGATAATTAAAAATCAGAATTTCATGGCTGACTTCCTTCTGAATCTTAGATATATCCAAGACACAAACACTTTAGCGGCAAAGTTCCGTGATAAAAATGGGCAATTGACGCCCCTTCAAGAAAAGCTTATCTATGATTTCCCTTGTGATGAACTTCTCACATTTGATGAAGGAAAGTTTTCGTGGGCTTATGAAAGTTGTGTAACGATTGGAGCAGGTGATCCTTCAACAGGTCTTGTCGATATTAATTCTGGATTTTATTTAATTGGGAGATATCTCTTGGAGAAGTATGAGGAGGGCCCAAAAACAAAAGCGGATTTGGCGCAGCTGTTCATTGAGGGTTTAATAGCATGTAGTGAATTGGTTGACCTTGCAGAATCTTTTTTGATAATGTTGTATGAATCAACACATCAAAACTTTGAGAATGAGGTTGATACAGTCACGACTAAGACGATTATTTTTACCTTGACAATATTTGCTGCATCTTTGGTTGGAACGATTGTGACATGGTTTTTGGTGGTCAAGAAGATATTTAATATACAAAAGGTTGATCGACATATTCTCCAAGTCATTCCGATAAAATTGATTTTAAGCAATAAACATCTCCAACAGTATTTATTAAAGCATTCTGATGGAATATTGGATGGTGTTAAAAGCTTCCTATAAGAGGGGGCGGGCTTTTGTAGAGAAATTGAAGTAGTGGCAGTGAGTTGAATTTTAAATATAATTTTGAGAGAAAGCCAAGAATTTTGCTTGTTGTGCTTTTAGAGTTTCACGTTTTATTTTTAATTTAATTTTTTTCTGGATTTATATCATGAATGATTGATGTGAACAAAAATTTACGTTTTTTTCTCATCAATTCAAGAAAAAATAAGAATTTTAAAAAGAGAAAATCATCTTGACTTTTTTATTCACTCTGTCAGAGATTTAACAAGAATTGGCTTTGAATTTGTTTCAGAACCATGAAAAGGATCCATCAAGGAGATGAATTTTCTGTGAGTGAAAATGGATTAAAAACCTTTCAATAATCTCAGATTAGCCATAATCAAAAAACCCTTTCCAATTTTTATTTTTGAGGAAAGGAAGAAAGTTGAAAGGTTTTTCAATAAACTTTAAAAGTGAAAAAAATTAATTCAGGAATTCTGTTTAAAAGAAACCGAATGAATTCGGACAATATTTCCAAGGTTGATTTTTCCACTTTTCGATGGCTGGATATAAAAAAACCCAACTAAATTTCAATTTGATTGAAAACTTTAAATATCAAGTTGAACTTTTAGTATTAAAGAGAGTCAAAATCTAATCAATCAAGTCAAGGAAAAAATTGGAAACAATTTCAAAACCGAAATCGGACCGTATGAGCTTTTGGAAGTTTGAATTTTTTTTTTTTTAATATAGGGAAAAACCCTTTT
>Ga0182738_1008379_pt1 | contig 10273 bp, 8 predicted proteins | sample eDN5th30CBELigMG_FD_128876 | JGI IMG/M metagenome (GOLD analysis project Ga0182738, IMG submission 128876) | Enriched Miracle-Growth compost microbial communities from Emeryville, California, USA - eDNA 5th pass 30_C BE-Lig MG (version 2)... ... | reverse complement strand
TCATATTCCAACTCTCTAATCTCTGTATCCTTATCATCCAAAAGAGTCTCATTCTCTTTGATTTGCTTCTTCAACAATTCATTCTCTTGCTCGAGGGCTTGCGCTTTCTCAATCACTTCTTCTTGTTCTTCGAGATGAGCCTTCAATTGCTCATTTTCTTCTTGTAAAGCTTGAATTTGGTTTTCAAGTTCTTCTGTATCACCACCTCTTTCATGCGCAGCTTGTTCCATTTCTTTAAGTGTCTCTTCAAGTCGAGTATTGGCTTCTGTAAGTTTATCCATAGTTTCTCTGATTTCATCCAAAGCTTGGTCCTTTCTTTCAAGATCGAGGTTACTTTCTTTTAATGCTTGGTCATATTCCTCAATTGAAGCGACTAATTTTTGGATTCTCTCTTCCTTTTGCTTATTCTCTTTGACTTTGGCTTCAATTTGCTTTGATAATTCTTCCTGAGTTGCCTTGAAGAAACTCATATCACTTTGAAGCAAGTTATTTGTCTCCTTAATACAGTCAACCTCTTTCTTCTTTTCTTCAGTTCTTTTTTTGAGTTCTTGTTCGAGTTGTTGGACTTGCTCTTTTAAGCTATTGATTTCCTCTTGAGATCCCTCTAATCTTCGTTGTAGCTCAGCTTGCAAATCCTTTGAAGCTTCTTCAACATCTTCTTTTTGGGCAATACTTTCTTGGAGATGTCTTTCAAGCTCCTCACATCGAACAGAAGTTGCTTCAAGTTGTGCTTCAAGTTCCTCACGTTGAGCATCTGCTTCATGCGTTTCTTGTAGTTGTGCTTCGAGTTGCTCATATCGAGCAGAAACATCATGAAGTTGTGCTTCAAGCTCTTCTTTTTGTTTACCAAGCTCTTCAATCTCAGCATCAGCATCCTTGAGCTCGAATTTGATATTGTTGGCTTCCTCTTCCTTCTCTTTGAGCTTCTCGACAAGAACTGCAATTTCTTCTCGAGCCTCTGCAAGTGCTTTCTCAAGAGCCAATTTTTCTTCTTTGACTGCTTCGAATTGCTTTTCAAAGTCTTCGACTTCGTGGTAAACTCTTTCCAATTCATTTTCAACTGCAGTCTTCTCTTCATTGACTTGGATAATTAACTGGTCTCTTCTGTCAATTTCTGTCTTGACCTCTTCAATTTGTCTCTCAAGCTCACCCATTCTTTCAGTATTTTCAGCTCCTCTATTTTGCTGATTATTCTCAACTTCATTCTTGTAGTTATCAAATTCATCAGACTTGGCAATGAGTTCTTCTTCAAGATGAAGTTTAATTTGGAACAATTCTTCATTTTGTTGCTTAACTTCTTCAAGCTCAACTGCTGCTGTTTGCAATTGCTCTTTCAATTTTGCTGCTTGTTTTGACAAGTTCTGAACCTTGATATTATATTGCTCAGTCTCTTTCCAGAACTTTGCGTTCATCTCATCCATATTCTTTGAGAACTTGGATTTAGTTTCCGATCTTTGAGATTCAAATTCCTTTATAGCTTGATCCTTCACTATCAAGAGCTCTGAAATCTCGGCAACCCGATTATCTCTTTCATTAAGAATGCTCTCCTTTTCTTGAAGCAAAGCCTTCAATTCCTCAATCTCCTTTTCTAATTCTTCTTTTCTTTCTCTAACAGTCTCAAACTCTTCTGGTGCAACCAATCCTTCAAAATCTCCCATTATCTGTTCCTTTTCATTCTTCACTTGTTCCAATTCGCTATTCATATTCTCTAAAGCTTCTCTCAATGCCTCATTTTCTGCAGCTAATTCTTGGATATCTCCTCTTGAAGATGTTTGTTGGCCTCCTTCTGGAACCTCTCCGCCTTGTGCTTCAAGGTCTTGTTTCATTCTGGCTACAGCTTCAAGTGTGGAATCAAGAGTTTCAACCAATTGTTCAGCGAAGACAGTAAGTTCTGTTTCTGTAGTATCTATAGGAATTCCGTAATTTGCCAAAAGATTTGCTAGTTTTTCAATATGCCCTTGATATTCAGCTTCAACTTTCTCTGAAAACTCTTCTAAAGCTTTAAACTCTTCAACTACCTTTTGCGATTCTGTCTCTTTCTCTTTAACTAAGACGCTCAATTTCTCAATCTACGAACGGTTTCAAAGGAGATTATCTTAGGAATAGTTACCTCATTATCTTTGACAAGGAGCATATCACTCAACTCTTTATTATCTTCAGTTCTTTCATTTAATTCGATTTTTATTGTTTCTACCAATCCCTCTAAAGCATTGTTTTTATTGATTAAATCATCGATAGCTTCTTCGTTTCGAGCTTCGGTATCTCCTCTTTCTCTATTCTCTTGTCTACTTGAATCTCCTTCCATTTCTTGGTATTTCTTTCCAAACTCTTCTTCTCTTGCCAAAAATCCTCCAATCACAACTTCTAACCTTGCCACAACTCCTGATTCATTATAACCTTCATCAACTACTCCCAAATATTCAGCTGCTTCATCTATGCGTCCTAAAGCTTCTTGTAACTCGATCTGAAGTCCTTCTATCAGTTCTCTTTGCTCAATTTCTTCTCTTTCTTGTGCTTCATCTTTGACTGTCGTTGCTTTCTTCCATTTCTAAACAGGAATTCATATGCGAATGAAATAAGAAAGGTACTTCTCCAGTCAGTGATCCTCTGAATTTTTCATTATTTTTAACTTCCATTTCTTGGATATATTCATTCAGTTGGTGAATCTTGTTATTCAAAACTCCAATTTCTTCTTGATAATTCTTTTCAACCTTCTTTCTCAAATCTTGTGCCACTTCTATTTCTCCGACTAATTCATTACATCTTTCTGCCAAGTCATCTCTTTCAACTTCCAACTCATGAATCTGTTCAACTTGCTGTTTTATTTTTTCTAAGGAGATGGTTGAGAACATGAAATCTTGAGTGGGAAATAATACCTTTAAATTCATCAAGGTCTCGAGCTGAAGACTTGGGATTGATTTTATCTTTGGAGACATTTGATCTATCGCTTTGATCCAACACAGAGAGTTTAGTTTCTAAGGAGTAAGATGAGGGACCACCAAAATTATTACGTTTTAATCTTTCACCAATATCATCTCTTTCTCCTTTTAAGAAATTGACAACTTCTTTAATTTTGGGGAGATGAGCAGCCGAGATGGTGCTTATTTGGTTGATTAATTCATTGATATGACGCTTCTTCTTATCAAGAACAACTGTATCTTCTTTGGAAGAAGATCCTCTTAATGCACTTTGTTCTTGAGAAATGTTTCCTCTCTTGGAGGAAGAGTTCAATAAGGCTGGCTTCACCTTTGACACAAAGTCTTCAAGGTAGGATAAGGACTCTTCCTTTTCGTTGAGGACTTTGACAAGATTTTCATATTGCTTTTTCATTTCATTTTGTTTGTGATTGACAAATTCTTCGACTTGCTTTGAGACCTGATTCAAATTTTTTGGAGTTTCTTTATTATTCAGTTTATAATAATTGAGTTCTTTCTCCTTCTCTTCCATCAAATCAAACAATTTCTTCAAATTGCTCTTTCTTTCCACTGCCTTTTGTTCCAACTTCTTTGCAAGTTTGACCAGCTTGGCATTATCTTTAGCCAATCTATCATTATGCTCGCTCAATTCCTGCACTTTAGGCATCAAATCTGTGGTACTTGGCTGCTTCTTGGCATCTACAATCTCCTTCTTGAGTCTATCTCTCTCTTTTCCTAACTCCTCACACCTCTTTTGTAACAATAAAAGCTCAAATTCCAAGGATTTGAGCTGAGGACTATTCTCTCTTGGGCTTCCGAAGGTTGGCAAAGTTTTGTGAAACCCTTCAGAAGACAGCATAACATCTTGAGATTTATCTTTTTTGATGCCTCCAAGTGGTGGAGAATCATCTCTTCTATTCTTTGGACTGACTGATCTAAAGACTTCCCCATGCTTCTTTTCGAAATCATCTATCAATGCCTTGATCTTTGGATCTCCTGGCTTTTTATGATGTCCCTTGTAGAGATTGAGATGTTGAAGTTGAAGGAATATATTACATTTCTCTTTCTGTCAGATTGCTTTGATGTGGCACCGAGTGGTAATGTCGCTGATATTGATTCTAAAATAAACGTGAGAGTGAAAGCTTCATGAATATTACTTTTGGAAGATTTAGTTCGAAGACGTTCAAGTTTTTCTTTAGAGGTAGTAATCGCTTCTTCAACAGCGTTCAAATAGTTTTCAAAGGCTTTCTTGTCATTTTCATAGACCTTTAGAACAAAATCATCTTCGCCACCTTTCTTGATAAGCAATCTCATCAGTTTGCCGCTTGACATCAATAAGCTCTTGGAGGAAGTCTTCAAGTATCCGAATCTTTGGCCAATATTGATCAATAGTCCTTCTAATTGTTCTCTTGTTCGTCTTATTGTCTTTTCAACTTCCAAATCATGTATCAACTGATTAGTCTTATTCTCTTTTCATATTTTATTACGGGGTGAATTTTATTATTGGAAAATTACCTTTGCTACTGCTAATTTCATGTGAGGAATGTTCACCTCTGATTGAAGAAAGATCATCGTGATCTTTTCCTGTTTTGACTGAGGGAATTACTTTCTTGGAACCACTCGTCTGTAATTGTAACCTATTGATAAAGTTTAGCAAATACCCAGATAGCTCAATCTCAAACTTGGAATGAATAGCTGAATGTTTATGCTCTTTATACTCTTCTTTTTCATGGGCGTGAGGGTTAGGGAAGGTACCAGTAGAGACTTCGGGACTCTTGCTCTTGAGGACTTCAGTGACTGACTTCATGATATCGTTATTGGCTTTTATTGACTCAAATTGCTTTTTAAAGTCTCTCAAATAGTTTCTGACACTCTTTGAAATTTCTTCAATTTGCCCTTTGATATTCACGAATGTCTCATTCTTCTTGGAATCCCAAGTTGTTGATTCTGCCAATGCTTGCTCTATAATTTTTACGACTTGATCTGTTTCTCCATAAGATTTCCTGAGAGAAAAGGATGAGCAAGGAAAATTAATATAACTATAGTACTTTTGTTTGGCATGTTTCAAGAAATTAGAAGCTTCTTGGCGAGCCTTATTGAGATAATCCTGGAGAGTTTGAGCTTCTTTGGTGAAATCATTGGAGAATCTATTGATATTCTTCAGAGAGCCTGAAACAGTGGCTTTCAAAGTGTCGGATTCAAAGTCAAGAGCTTCAAATAAGGTTGAATTGACATTGTAAAGATCATCAAGCTTATTGAAACTCAATATGTCATCAATATTCTCTTCTATCACTCATTAAGATTCGAGAAACTACCAAAGAGATACTGGAGATGAAAGGAAATTCAGAGAAGGCTTGATTGAAGAGTTCAGAGGTGTTGTTGAAGGAATGCTGAATTTTATTTCCGACCTTTTGTTCGAGGGATTTTCTATGTTTGAATTTGAGAAAGGCTATTATTCAATTTTTTGCTTACATTCCTTCAATAGAAAAGACATTTTCATGCAAAGAGTTGAGTCCATATTCGACAAGAGTTTGAATTTCGCGGTAATCACCATAAGCATTTGAAGTTTGTTCTTCTTTGGAATGCCTGATGAGGCTTCTGAGATGATTGAGCTCTTCGTTGAAGGATTTCTCCAATGCAGTGAGATGTTTAACATTATTTTGGAGGTAACTTTGTTCTTTTAAAAGGCTCTGAAAGAATTCTGAATTAACATCGACTTCTTTAGAAATGATATTCTCATTTTCTTCTTGAGACTTTTGTAAGAAACCTAAGAACGGGGCCGATAAGTAAAACTGTGGGAAATTTATATAATTGGCTACTGTAGTAGGAATTTTCTAGTTCTGTGAATTTATTGGATAAGTTATCAATTGAAGTTTGGATATCTAGGGAGAGTTATCAGGGATGAAGGATGGAGATTTACTAAAGAGTTCTCGAGATTTGTACATTTTATGTGTCTAAACTCTTTTTCCTTATTTAAATATTAAATTTCATAATTTATTCGAAAATTTATTCCCTGTAAATCTTGCTTTTTCTGGGGCTTATTTGAATCTTTGTTGAAAAATCTAAATCACATCGAGAATTATATTTTCTGGTGGAACACAGCAAGCAAAAGATTATGAACTTCGAGAAGGCTTAGAAATTTTCTTTTCGGTTTATTGTTTGAAAAATGAGTATTTTGAAAGGATTACCGCCAATCCTGAAAAATTTATAAGAGCTGGGCAAGTTTGTGATGATGTCCGCCAAAAAACAACTCTTGTTGAAATTTTTAGGAGAGAGGAATTCCGACTTTCGTTCCCATTGCATTAAAAAGCGAAACAATAAATCTCTTGCAAAAAAAAAAATTAGCATAATAGAATAATGAAATGCTCTTTAAAAAAGTTGAGAAACTGGAGTTGAATTTTTTTCTTAAGATCTATTCAAGTTAGGTTGAATATCTCTCAAGTCAAGTCAACTTAGTGAAAGAAAGTTTTTGACTTTGGAAATAATAGGTTATCGAAAAAGATTATTAATAATTACATGTGGAAGGAAATGAGGGCATATTCCCAATTTTGGTACAAATATAGAAAAACAGACAATGAGGCATTAGGTACATAATGGGATGAATTATTAAATTAACATTCTGTTTATGGTTGTTGGATCAACCGACCAAATCTCTGTAAAGTTCACCAGTTGTGGCTGACTGACAAATATACAAAAAATAAGGAAAATACAGCAATAATATTCCTAACACACCATATTAGTATAAAGTGCATTAGAAAAAAAGAACCAAACTAACTAACTCAAAGCGGTTAAGTTCATTTATTGCACAAGATAAACATAGTGAAACACTACACAGGGAGGTTTATAAAGACATTAGTTAGTTTGTTGGTTTGATTTTTTTCTTGGGGTCAGCAAACTCGTTGAATCTGTCATCTTCAAAGTTGTTGAAATATCCATCAAAATTGAATTTCTTGGAGCTGAAATAAGCGGAAGGAAGGTTGGGAGGGACAGCATTTTCCATTCTGTAATTTTGACTGACATAAGCAGCTCCTTCTGGGTACTCGTTATCGTTTTCGTAAGGTACTTCGTTATATCTAGAGTATCCATTATTTTCGGGTTCTTCTGATTTTTCGTTGGGGTTGGGGCGGTACATTTTTTGAGTAGGATATGAAGGGGCACCGTTCAAATATTTGATCATGTTGGCAGTATCGAGGAGTTTTTCGTCCATTTCTGGCTTAGGGTTGGTCTTAGCCATGAAAGGGTTGGCTCCGCCGATGGCAAATCCGAGAGGATTGAAGCCCTTGAACATAGCCAAAGCTTCTTCATTTCCCATAGCATTCATATTGTTCATGTTGGCCATATTGTTCATATTTGCCATAGGACCCATGTTTCCCATGCCAAAGTTTCCAAAGCCTGAAAACACATTTTTCTTTTGTTGTTGTTTAAAGTGATTGGGGGCATTTTGGTAGGCGACTGCATTGTTTTGATAAGCATTGTTGAAGTTGGGATTGTTGATGAAGGCGTTGTTGGAAGGGTTGGGCATGTTGTCAGTGGGATAGAATCTGAAAGAAGAGTTTCCGTTTTCGGTGGGTTGGTTGTTACGGTTGAAGGGGTGTTCAAAGTTGGTGGTGGGATATTGAGGATTACGGGATCTTTGGTTGTTATCCTTGTAAGATTGGAAGGATTCCTTTTGATTGACAGAGATTTCTTGTTCATTTCCGAGGTCTATATCTTGAGGTTCTTGCATTCCAGCGGGCACTCTGGTGTTCTATTGAAATATAAGATATTTTCTAGAATGGAAAAAATAAAACCTCTTCAGCTTTTTGGCTTCTGGATTTGGGCTTAGCGGGATTTTTCTTTTGGAAACCAACTTGAGGGTTTTCCTTGGGAATAGTTTGAGGCTGGATTTGAACCTGAGGTTGAACCTGAGGGAATGAATCCATATTATCTTCATCACCAGATTCATCGCTAGCAGATTGGTAAATCATATTGTTACTATTTGAGAGGTAAGTTGATGTGAACTTAAGAAGGTTTCTTACCTGTCGTAATCTTCTTCTTTGACGCGACTTTGGCCAGGCACTTTATCTTTTCTCTTGAAAGATTTGTTGGAAGGAACTGATTGGCTAATGGGAAGGTCAGAAGGACTGTCTTCACCTTCGAAATCAAGATCATCTTCATCATAGGAGTCATGTTGATTGTTCTTGTGTTTTTTATAGTGGTTAACTTTAAAGAAGTTGGGGTACTAGGAAAGATTTAGGCGAAAAGTTATAAAAATAGGTTTGGTTTACATCTTTAGCGCAGAATTCAACGATATTGCTGTAGCGGCATTCTTGGAAAAATGAAGGGATGTTTGCAATCTTGTTTTTGGAGAACTGGATAAGGTTGCCGTTAGCGTCCTCAAAAATAAGGAGCATGTTGACGTTGCAAAGCAATGAAAGTTCAGCAGCTTTCTTTATAAGACCATTCTTTCTTTTATTAAAAGTAATCTAAAAAAGTTTGAGAAGATTTTCAGAGAGGAGAGGCTACGTGTCTAAGCTTTGGGTCGGCAATTTGCTTGATAGTGATTTTTCTTCTGCCCATGGGTTTTAAATAAAATCTTAATGACTGAATTACTAAAATAGAAAACTATTTAAATACTGGAATCCTATAAATAGGTTTGTTTAAAAAAATTAAAGCGTTTAGTCTTTGGTTTTCGTAGAAAACCGAACGAAACTACGGCTTTCAGTGTAAAATTGTCCTGTACGGCAAAGTTTCTTAGGGCAAGTATTTTGCAAGGGTGTTTTCAGGCCTATGAAGGCGTTTTTGGGGGATTCAAAGGATTTTCGTGTTATAATATAGCTTTCTCGGGAACCATCCAAACCTAAAATAATTTCGAATTTAAAGAGAAAACCTGACAATTATAGACCTCTCGAAATTAATTCGCTGCTAATTATCAGTAGAAATGCGACGTCATAGTTAATTTATCTCGCGAATCTCTATAATTCTGAAACAAATTAGTTCTTTCAAATGCTTTCGACCAATATTTCTGCCAAGCAGAATTCAATAACCCCTCATAAACTCATAGCATAAAGTCTGTATAAAATGATCGAATTATTTCGAGACATTATAATTTTCAGGCAAGTTTAATGAATTTAAATTCCTTTTTGCCTTGTTCTGGAACATTTCCATTACCTGGTCGTTTGGAGGAAGGACACGCGGCCAATGTTTTTTGGATGGTTTTTTGGTCTGGTAACGATTGGGAGGGTACCATATGACCCGAATTTACATTATTAAGAAGATACCCTAAATAGAATTGGGTCAGGCCTTTATCCGGAAAAATCTTCTAAAGCCCAAAGACGCTGAATAACTGCTGCGTATATATTTCTTCTGGATGTGATAATTAACTAATTAATCGATTATTCCAGAAGAGTTGAGAGCGTAGTTTCTTATTCCTCTGAAGATTTCAGAAATGAGCCCATTTTTGGCCATCTCTATATATAGCTCACTTTGCCCAAAAAAATCTTTTTTGCTCTGTTTTTAAATGATATAAAAATTTAATAATTTTAATTTTAGTAAGCACTTTTACACTGCGATTCGAATTTAGGCGAGTCTGTGGTTAATGCATGGAAGTAGAGGAATCATATTGGAAGAAAATTGGTCTTTTCAAGAAAAGCACTGAGAGCAAAGGGATATTTCTTGGAAGATTTTGGACGCTCGAGGTGGAAATCTAATTTTAGGACACCAATGTGGACATAGAATAATGCAGAACTACTTTTAGATTTGGAAATTTAGATAGGAAATCATAATGGATTTTTATAATATTTGGGCGCAATATCTTGAAAGAAAGTTGAAACAAGAAAAGGATTTCCTTTGTGGCATGACGAGAAAAAAGTGAATGATGTGACAAAGTTGAATATCGATGAAAAGGTTGTTTAATTTTAATGTAGTGCAAAAAACTGTGTGCGTGTTACTTTTGCAATAAAATTAAAAAGGAGGTTTAAAATAAAATTTGTCTGTGGATTGGAAACTAAATTTAAAACGTATTTGATCTTTGGTTTTGCAGTTATTTTTGATTTTTTTCAGGTTAGTCGGATTAGCGGGTTCTAAAGACAACTAAATAAATTCGCCATGTGATTAAATTATCCAAATTATTTCGAAATTTCGAAGTTGTTTTCGAAATCTGGTTCGGAACTGATAGAATTTCAGATGTGTCTAGAGGCTTCGGGCCTTTCAAATCACTTTTTGATGCATTTTTCATCGAAACTTTTCAATAAATTAAAAAAATCCTAATCAATTTCTCTTCAAAAAATTTTTTATCAGTTAGAAATCAATTATTTTGTATATTCTGGTATTTTCTTCTTCTTAAATGCGTTTTACTCTGAAACTAATAAAGAAAGGAG